>Ga0187784_10004471_pt1 | contig 11312 bp, 7 predicted proteins | sample 1015_SJ02_MP15_2_FD_132964 | JGI IMG/M metagenome (GOLD analysis project Ga0187784, IMG submission 132964) | Tropical peat soil microbial communities from peatlands in Department of Meta, Colombia - 1015_SJ02_MP15_20_MG | ecosystem: Environmental > Terrestrial > Soil > Wetlands > Peat | place... | reverse complement strand
TGGACATAATTCTGGATGGAACGGAATTTCCACGAATACGATTTCGATTTCTTAATTTTTTCTATATTTATTCGGTCATTCTCAATTCTGACAGCCAGTGTTTCACCAACTGTGAATGGAAACGCGGAGTCTTTGACAACACTCGCTGGGAGGTATGAAGAGTATAGACCACCAGAAGTGCAGATCTTGGTTTCACCTTGCCGGTAAAACTTCGAAGATATTCGTAGTCTCGATACGACTAGAATCTGAACAATCACACTTAATTGTTCACGGGAAACGTCGGGTAAACCTGGCTATACATACTTTTGGGAAGGCTGTTCATCTATAATCCAAAAAGGCGGGAGAGTGATTGATAACGCTTGAAAGTGAGTAAGATCTACGATCTGGGAGAACGTGGAGCTTGTCATTAGTAGTCTCGAAGGATCTGTGCGACAGCTTGAATGGCTTCGTTGAGATCTGTGGACGCGGCTGCTTCCTTGTTTATCTTCGTTAGAAAGCTATTAACGATGAATTGTAGAAGGGGGTCGATGGCAGGTCCGAGGATGTCGTGCAACACTCCAGAAAACTCAACGAACTTTATCGGGATTTCTTGCCTTCGGATTGCGTAATCTGCCTCGAGGGCTTCATAGATGACGTTCTTGGTGCCTTCGCCCAACCTAGCCAATCCTTCATCGACAATGTTGACGAATATTTCCGAAGGCATCACGACATCTTCACCTGATCCATAGAGATGGAACGCCCTGGTTGATCTCGCTCACCTTAACAGGTTTGAGGAAAGTAATTGACCAGTCGCGTGTTGGTATGTTACATACTTCACATCTTATGTCGCTCTCAATCCTAAGACGATGCATTCTTTCAATCGCTCTCTGGAGGAGCTAGTTCATATGCCCGAGCATGGTGGGATATTGATCGTTGATGATGACTCGAGCATAAGACAGACCATGCCAGTCATATTGCAGCGCGAAGGTTACGTAGTTGACACGGCTGAAAACGGTCAAGAAGCTATCGCAAAATGTGAAAAGAACTATTACAGCTTAGCTTTGCTTGATGTCCGTCTTCCTGACTTGGAGGGAACCAAGTTGCTGACACTGTTAAGGGAGACGACGCCGAGAATGATCAAGATAATTGTAACAGGTTTTCCGATCCTTGACAATGCAGTCGACGCCATAAACAGAGGAGTCGACAGTTACCTAACGAAACCGCTGAGTAAAGAGAAACTTCTCAAGACGGTGAGAGAACAGTTAATCAAACGGGATAATGAAAATGAATTCACTGAGGAAAAACTCAAGGCCTACATGGCGTCCCGGTTCATGCATGCAAAAACGATACACCGTGCAACAACCCCTATTCCCGAAAACTCAACGCGACTCCAGCTGAACAAGAATGCTAAGAATACTTGGCAAGAATACTTGTTGCCAAGAATACTTGTTATCGACGACGATATGAGCATACGGAAAACCATCTCAATGATACTTGAGCACGCAGGTTACGTCGTTGATACTGCTGAGAATGGAGAGCAAGCTATCATAAAATCTAATTCAAGCTTCTACAATCTCACCTTAATCGATATTCGTCTCCCTGATATGGCTGGAACGAAGCTGTTGAGCCTGCTTAAGGAGACTGTTCCTAAAATGAGAAAGGTAATTATCACCGGATACCCTGCGCTGGAGAATGCGGTTGAGAGTATCGACCGTGGTGTCGATGCATATCTCACTAAGCCATTGAACACGCAGCAATTGCTTGATACAATTAAACGGCTTCTTGAGAAACAGTCCAAAGACAAAGCGTCCACTGAACACAAACTAGTACAGTGCATAAACAGTCGAATGGCCGAAGGAACGGTTCAGCGAGAGGAAGAAGTCCCAAGTTTCATGAAACTCAAGATCGGGGATTGCGAACTCCCGACGCGATGTCTCTTGTACGTTTTCCTGACTGTTGGGTCTTCTCTAGTCTCTTTCGCTGGAGTTGCATACGGAGAGGAAGGAGAAAATATACGAAAGAGGCTTAAGTTGCTATCCGAACAGAATGCAATTCTATATGAGGCAGTCGGTCGAGAGGGTTGTACAGCGGCAGGCCTTTGCCGCATTCGGGACTTGGAGTTTAAAGAGATACCAACATTCCCAGATCGCATTGAGTTCTCAGCACAACTGGTCCGGCCGTTCATTCAAAGATAGTTCCAAGAACGGGTCTGAATTATGGAAAGTGTTTTACGCGCCCTACCAGGCTGCGGTCTCGGTCGTCTCTGTGCTATCGCAATAAAACGAAATTAACGAAACGAGCAGTATGAATGAGTCGCATTGAGGTCACGGAAAGAGAGCCCTTACGTATGCTAAGTTTGATCTAACAAGTCGCTGTAAATTCGTTCTTAACCATGTAAGACTTTCTGATCTCTACCCCGATTCTGAAGGTGAGCACAGTGACTTTAAGCATACAAACCTAGAATGCGTCATATCAATTTCAAGCAAGAACTCTAAGGGATGGTGTCAACAGATCAAAATCTTGGAGAATCCTGTCAATGATTCAATCATGGATTTCATGAAATAAACCTCAAAACGGAACAATTACACTTAACTGGTTACGGAAGTGTTTGGGTAAACCTGGCTACCCCACCCCGCTATTTACAACGTGAAACATTGAATGCGCTAGATAAATTTGTGCCGTATTTGATGATTCGAAAAATTCCAGATCATTAGAGTCTATTCAGAGAGAAAATTTCAGAATACGGCGAGCGACACAAACGACGAGAAGGAAAACAATCACAATTAACAGGTCACGGAAACCGTCGAGTAGCGTTACGTTTACCATTCAGATCTTCTGTTCAGCCACTCTTTTGTCTCTGGATGAATCTGCTTCCAAGTTCTAACGTATTCTTTGACTTTGTCGGCAAGTTGTACAGTCTGGTCGTATCCCTGTTTCTTTATGAATTCTTGAATTTCGTCCTCGGACTTTCTGCGTGGTCTCCAATCTTCGGCGTTGGCGATTCTGAAGAGGAGGCGTGTGTAGTTTGCTGAGGCGAGACGTAATTGTTCCAATTCAACTTTGTCAACTGTATCAAACTTGCTATGCCCAAAGCCGCGACCGGTACTGGTTCTTATCATCTCTGGGTCTCCGCCGTAGCCAGATGGGACGCTTTTCAAAAAGAAAGGCCAGTGATCGCTGTAAGGACTCACTCTCTGGAAGGTTGGCAATTCAGCTTTCATCTCTGAGGCTGCTTTGGCGATGAAGGTTTCAAGTTCGGGGAAGTTGTGAAGGATCACACCCTTCTTGCCCTTGTTTCCGCCCGAGTCCAGGTTCAACATGAACCGTACGTCATCCATCTCATTCTTGTGCATGATGACGTAATTGTGACTTCCATAGAGACCTATCTCTTCTGCGCCGAAGCATATGCATCTAACATGCCTCTTCATCCTGTCTTTCACCGCTTGGAGATTCCTAGCTATCTCCATCACCACCACCGTCCCAGAAGCAGGGTCCTCGGCCCCCTGGCTGATGTCGTGGCCGTCATAGTGGCTCCCAACCACCACATGCTGCCTACTGTCACTTGTGCCTTGGATGTCGGCAATGACGTTGTAAGTGGTGACCTCCATATTCCTATCCGTAGTCTCAATCCTCAAACTGACTTCGTCTTCTCTCTCCAGCGCACGCACCAGGAACATTCCATCCTCGTAAGAGACTCCTACTGAAGGTATGATGGGGCTCACGCCTCCTGTCTGCGGGCCATATCCTGGGTACTGGTTCATGAATATCCAACCCTTCGCTCCCGCAAGGACGCTGCGTAGAAATTTCTCGCTCCGATGAAGAGGCCGATCCATGCCGATTGGGTTGGCGCTTGAGACCATCACTATGTTGCCATCTATCTCATTTCTTCTCTTCTCGTACGACTCGATCGGGCCATCATTTAACCAAACCAACTTTCCCTCGACCCGACCTGCGATGCTGTGAGGAAGACTAATGCACTCTAGCTCCCGACCACTAGAACCAAGTGCTGTCAGTTTGGCAGGTCCGCGTCTCCAACCTGGAAGTGTGAATGATTCGTAGCGTGCGTTCTCAATTCCGTAGCTCTTCAGCTTATCAACCATGTACTTCACTGCCGCCAAGTCGCCAGGAGTTCCTGGAAATCTGCTTCCATAGACGTCGCATAGAACCTTCAAATTATCTAATGTCTCAGACGAAGTGTAAACCTCGGAAACAATCCTCCTGTCAACATCAGCGTACGGGTTTTCCAAAAAAACACCGAGTTACATACGACTCTTACACTGGATATAATTATAGTTCTCCATCGGAACAACTCACTATGAGTAACTGACTGAAGCTTAACAGAAAATTAACACCCAACATCAAATTAAAAGAAATGAAACGAACATGCTTAGCAGGTTACGAGAACTGCTCATTAAACCTGAAAAATGGCTATAATTTTTCCATAATCCCTAACATGGCCAATAAATAATACACAATGATGTTACGCAATTTCATTAATAACCATCTGACATTCGCCTTCAAGAATCTGTACCCCTAATTCAAAGCTGAAGCAAAAATAGTATCGTTTACTCATGGTTATCGCGAAGCATAGTTAAATTCATGAGCGATTTACCTCATGCAAAATGTGATGGCAAATGTCTGACATTATAAAAATTGGGGATCTTGAGGCGAAGAGGGGCGAAAAGAAGACAGGTTACATGGATGTTTGTGAAACATCTGTGAGCAAGGTACAGATTCCGGTGGCCATAATCAATGGCGCTAAGGCCGGACCGACCGTATGTATAAGCGGCGGAGTGCATGGATATGAGTACTCTAGCATACTTGCAGTAATTCGTGTAATAAGGCAAATCGAACCGTCGAAGCTTAGCGGGGCATTGATAATTGTTCCCGTGCTGAATATGGCGGGGTTCGAAGCCCGAGGTCCGCAAGGAGGTCAGAGTACTCCCTTCCAAAATCCAATAGACGCCATAAACCTCAACCGCATCTTCCCGGGCAATCCGGACGGTACAGTGAGTTATCAGATCGCCGCTGCTTTCATGAGCAAAATAGTCTCACGAGCGGAATACTACATCGACTGCCACGGAGGAGACCTCAACGAAGAGCTCACATCATACATAGGAGTCGCGCAATCTGGGAATAAGGAGAAAGATAATTTAGCTAAAGACACTCTCGCTGCATCATTCAACGCTGAATTCATCAGCCTGAGCTACGGCGGCGGAGGAAGCAGCATCGACGCGGCCGCCAAAATGGGCATACCCTCTATTCGAATCGAAGCAGGCGGTTATGGTAGAGTTGCAGAGGCAGCCGTACAATTCATTACCGACGGCATCAACAACGTCATGAAGAAACTGAAAATGATAGACGGAGCACCAACCCCGACGCAGAAGCAAAGAATACGACAAAGATGGAGTTGCTATGTTAAAAGAGGAGGAGTTTGCCACCCGGTGCCCCTAGGAACAAAAGTGAAGAAAGGCGACAAAGTTGCTGAAGTTTGGAGCATCTTCGGAGAACACTTAGAAACAATCGAATCCCCAACGAATGGATACGTCTGCTTCAGGAGGAACCCAATACCCATAGCCACAAATGACAGAGTAATCCAAATAGTCCCCGACGAGGACTTACCACCGCCGGAAAGCCGCCCCTATCCATGAAGGTACTTGAAACCCAATCATAGCATCAAAAACGGAGTGTTTGCATAGACTATCTACACGGCACTAAACCTAACATTGCAGAGTGCTTTGTTTAGTCTAAGTAGCGATGCGATTATTTCGTGTAGAATTCTCCCATAGATTTGATGACATAGTCAAGCTGCGTCGTTGTAAGGGTCACCCAGCTCGGCAACGTCAGCACTTCATCTACCATCTTTTCAGTTACTGGAAACATTCCTTCGCACGAACCCCACCTCGAAGTAAAGATCTTGAATGTATGCAAAGGCTTAGGATAGTGAATGAACGTCCTTATGTTTTTACGTGTAAGATACTCAAATAATCCGTTTCTATTCTTTGCTCTTATCACATATCGAAGATACGTATGGTAAGCCCAGTTCTCTTCAATTGGAGTTTTAATTTCAGGTAAATTCTTGTTCAGGTGCTTAGTATAATATGCGGCGATCTTTCTACGCCTTTCAGGCCCAAGAGGACCGTCGATGAATTTCTTGAGCTGAACTCTAGCGATCGCACAGTGCAATTCGCTCGGCCCGTACCTATATCCATATTTTGAGGAAGAAGAGTAAGACGGATGAATATGTTTCTGAATTGGATCTCCACCCTGATGGTACAATAAGTCTGCGCCTTGATGTGAATAAGCGCGAGCAGCCTCAGCCAATTTTTCATCGTCAGTAGCAATTATGCCAAGGTTTGCAGCCGAGACGTGCTTGCGATTATTGAAACTTGTTACAGTTATATCTCCAAGAGCGTCGCAATTTCTGCCTTTATATTTTGCACCGAGGGCTTGTGCCCCGTCATTGACAACAATAAGGTTGTGATCCTTAGCAGTCTTCAAGATTGGATCAAAGTCAACCGGATGTCCGGCCGTCGAAACCGTGAGTATTACTTTTGTTTTTGAAGTAACCTTCTCTTCAATCATTGCTGGATCAAGATTCATTGTTCTGTCTTCAACATCACAGAACACGGGTTTTGCACCTGTGTAAAGAGCAGAATAGAGGATAGACCAATCCGTGTTCGGTGGAGCAATGACCTCGTCACCTGCTTCTACACCGCAGGCAAGTAGAGCGCAATGCAGTCCTGCAGTTCCGGAACTGACGGCGACAGTATATTTGCGTCCGAAGTATTTGCAAAACTCCTTTTCTAGGGCTTTTTCTTGCTCGTGACCTTCGACTTTGTCTTGTTTTAGAACCCTCATTACCGCTTGTTGTACGTCTTTAGTAATCGAAAAATCCCAAGCAACTTTCATCTCGATCAGTCTAGTTGAACGGCAACGCGAACCTATAAATCTGGAGATTCATTGCCGTGTGCGGATTAGTGTTATCAGGTAACTACTCTGAAATACACAACAGTCTCAGTTCTTTAACGCAAGAGTAGGACGCAGCAACAAAAGGTTAGTCTGGTGCTAGAAGTCTTGTTAGTTTTCTTATGTCGTCTATTTCAGGTAACCTATTGACTGTGTCGATGATTTTGTTTGCTCTCCTTTCAGGGAGAGTTCTTGTGCTTAACGTTTTGAATTTTTCGTTCAACTCGTCAGTGGTTAGGTCGTTTTCGGGTTCGCCCTTCGGGTATTTTACGTACTGAACGTATTCTTGGTCATTCAATGTTTCTATTTTGACTGTTGAGGAGTAGAGGCATTGTTCGTTCCATTCCTTATCAAGATCTTTGTTGTAAACGGTCCCTATTTTGTTCATTAACGTCCTGATCGCTTGAGTCTTCAATTTCTCTAAGCCATAATTTTCGTCTGCGATTATTCGTTTCAAGCCTGCCCTTCCCTCGGCGAGGGTTAATGCGAGTTGGAACTGGATGCTGAATCTTGGTCCATAAGTGCCAACAGGAGTCATGTTGTCCATACCGATGGCTACGTACTTGTAAGATTCGACGGTGACACGCTTTACATCGTCCTTAGTAATGTGGTACTGGTCCATTAACTGAAGCGTAGCGTCGATGGCTGGATGTATGAACCTGCACGCGGAGTATGGTTTGTGGGCGACTTCCAATATTTTGAACTTCTCACCCAACCCTTCAGTCACCCTTCCCAAGTCATACTTGTCGCTGTAAAGCGCGCAGAACCCCTTTTCACCCTCCAGTATGGCTGGGCTACATGTAAGCCCCATCTGGGTTAGAACAGCTGAAAGGACTCCCGTATAGGCGGCTTTCCCAGGCCTCAAATCCTTCGTCATAAACGTCACATCCCGCTTCTCGGAAGGCGCGCTACCAAACATACCCGCAGCCTGCACACCCGTAAGCCCAAGCGCGTTCTCCATCTGCCCCGCATCAAAACCCATTACCTTACCCGCGGCCGCAGCAGCACCAAACGTGCAAATCGTGCCGGTCGTATGCCAACCCTTCAGGTAATGGTTAGGACAAACACCAGCCCCAACCCGTAAAGCAGCCTCATACCCAGCCACAACAGCCGTCAAAAACTCGTGACCACTAATCCTCTCTCTCTCACCCATAGCCAACGCGGAAGGGATAGTACTATCCCCGGGGTGAGAACCAGTCTGCCGATGAGTATCATCCATCTCACACATATGCCCCAACGCGCCGTTCAGTAATGCCGCATTCAAGCACGAGACCTTAATCCCAAAACCCAACACAGTAGACTCCCTAACGTCACCATTATACTTCCTAACGAACTTCAACAGCACCCGCGCCGTTGGCTCATTCACAGCCACCATCCCATAACCCAAATAATCCAAAACCAAACGCTTAGCCTTCGAAACAACAACTTCCGAAAGCTGTCCATAGTCCAAACCCGCAAGAAACTCAGATAGAAGCCTAGTCTCGTTCAAAAGCACTGCACAAATTGAGTCTTAATACGAGTCTATATAACCGTCGAGTCACAATCACAAGCATGGAACTCGGACCATTTTTAGAAGTCTTCTAACATATTTTCTAGATCTCAGATAAGCCCCATGACCTGATCAATAAACAGGTCACGACACATTAACCACTAAGTTCTGAACGCTTCTGATAATCTCTTAAACACTTGCTAAATCGAGGACTGTTCATTGGCATCTTATTTGTAGACGTCTACACCGTTTACGATCGCCGCAACAGATACTACCTAATATGTCATTATGTTCTATTGATCTGTGAAGCAAGAACAAGATTTTCTTATATATCTGCATGAAAGCACATTTGACCGATCTGAGTTGTTGACTGTTTGTAAGAGAAGAATATTTTGTGTCCTACTATTCTTCTTGGCAGTAGGAATGCTACATCCCGTTAGTGCGCAAGGAACTAAACTCTGGGGCGGAACGATGCGAGTGGCGTTTTACCAAGATCCAATAAACATCAATGGCATTTTGAAAACTTGGAATCCTGTCACTTACATTCACGGACTAACCCTAAATAGATTAGTAACTATGAGAGAAGGCTACGTGATGAAGGGGGACTTGGCGAAGAGCTGGTCTTTCTCGGACGACAAAAAGTCAATAACCTTCAATCTTAGAAACGATGTTTGGTGGTCTGACGGAGTCAAGTTTACGTCCGCTGACGTGAAATGGCATTATTTGATGTTGATGAATGGAAGTAGTGTTGCGAGGCCAGGTATGGTTGGTTTTGTTGGTGCAGACACGCCGGATGACTACACCGTTACGTTTAGGTTCAATATGACGAAGAACCACTTCAACCTACTGCTTCCCTTCGGCCTGTATGCGAACGGTGCTGATCAAGCAATAATGCCGAAACATTCCTTTAGATGGGGGACCACGTTTAATTTCACCGACAATCCTGCTAATGTTTACATGCCAGTAACGGGTCCGTTCAGGATTGCTGATTATCTTAGTGGGCAAAGCATGACGTTCGTGCGGAATCCACTATATGGAGTAAAGTCGTATGTGGACCCTACGCAAGGCGACGTACATCACCCTCCATACTTGGATAAGTTGATTTATCAATTCATTACATCGACGACAGCCTCCATGTCTGCTTTGGAAAGCGGCCAGATTGACATGGTTCAGGAAGGACAGAATGCTGTTCCACCAACTGACATACCTCGAGTTAGCAAACTACCCGGGATTACTCTGGCTGGAACCCCGTACTTTACGACATATAGAATTACGTTTAATTTTAGACCAGAAACGGTGCAGAAGTATCCTTGGATAAGAGATCAACGTGTTAGGAGCGCATTCTCGTATGCTATCGATAGGAGCAGTATCATAAAGAATGTTCTCGGTAACGTTACGGAACCAGTCTACGGACCTATAGCACCTTTGATGAAGGACTGGTATAATCCGAACATCACGAAATACGAATTTAACCCAAGCAAAGCGAATGCGCTTCTTGACGAAGCGGGATACAAGAAGGACTCTTCAGGAGTTAGATTCACTACTCCGTGGGCGATTTATGCATCCGCAGTTGTGATGGCTGAAGCCATGAAAAGCATGCTAGCGGATGTGGGAATCGTTGTACAACTAGTTCCAATAGACGATACCACATTCTATGCAAAGTACGAAACAGGACCACAAGGATTGGCTGAATATCCGATAGCCCTTCAGACATTCGGCGCAGGCCCGTTACCAAACAACATAGACGGCTGGACTTCAAACACAAGATTTAGTCCGGGAGGACAAAACGACGGGTTCTACAATAGCACTCAAGTTACGCGACTGGAGCAGCTTGCTGGGCAGACAGATGATCTGTCAAAGATTCGTGACTACTATAATCAAGTGCAGGAGATAATAGCAAAAGAGCAACCTTATGTCTTCCTTTGGGAGTTTTGGAAGATCAACGTGTGGCGGTCTGAATTCCAAGGGATAAAGGAATCTTCTACACCTGCACCCGCATGGTATGGTCACAATATGGTCGAGGCTTGGTGGACGAAGGGCACACCTGGACCGGCGTTGACTACGCAGACAACGACTCAGGCAGCGGCGACTACTGGACCCGATTTGGGAACTATTGCAGCCATTGGCATCGTGATTCTAGTGGTACTTGTCGGGGCAGTCTTTATGGTACGAAAGAAGTCTACTCGCCAGAACAAGAAAGCGTAGCTTGAAATGGATCTATTTCGATACACGCTGAGCCGCGTGGCTCAAGCCCTTCCCCTTATCTTTATCCTCATACTGCTTACTTTTTTCATTATCCATCTTGCTCCTGGAGACCCGGTTGCTTACATGCTTTCAGGAGCTCCAAATGTACCGCCGGAGATCCTACAAACGATGCGACATCAACTGGGACTGGACCAACCGATCCAAGTGCAGCTTTGGGTCTATCTTCGAAACTTAGCCAGCGGGAACTGGGGGTACTCCTACGTGTATGACAAACCAGTCATGGACATCGTATACCCACGATTGCTTAACACGTTAATGCTGACAATAATGGCATTTGCTTTGCAAATTCTAATTGGGATAGTGTTAGGGATCACGTCCGCAATTAAACGCGGTGAACGACGAGACCAAATATTGAATGTTGTATCGATAACGATCTGGTCCTTGCCCACATTTTGGGTTGGAATTATCATGATCCTCGTTTTTGGAATGTTTCTAGGAGTGTTTCCTGTGGAGGGCATGGTTACGATCGGAATGTCAGGCTCGTGGTTGTCTCGATGGCTTGACTTGGTGTGGCACGCGTTTCTGCCTGTTCTAACTCTGGCACTAGGTGGCTTCGGCCTATACTTTAGACTCACAAGAGCAAGTATGCTGGAAGTGTTAAGGCAAGATT
>Ga0187784_10004467_pt1 | contig 11316 bp, 8 predicted proteins | sample 1015_SJ02_MP15_2_FD_132964 | JGI IMG/M metagenome (GOLD analysis project Ga0187784, IMG submission 132964) | Tropical peat soil microbial communities from peatlands in Department of Meta, Colombia - 1015_SJ02_MP15_20_MG | ecosystem: Environmental > Terrestrial > Soil > Wetlands > Peat | place... | reverse complement strand
TTCATCTGCGGCAGCACCGCCAAGATCATTGAAACTATCGGAGAGCACGCCGACCCTGATGCCGGTGCCGTTGACGCTCAATCCGGTTGCATCCAAGGCCTGCTGCACCTGCGCCCCGGTTGCGCCATCGGGGCCGATGGCGGAGTCGGTGTTCGCTGCTTCGACAGTTCCCGCCGGCGGATTCGCTAGCGTTGGCAAGTCGGCCAGGGCGGAATCGGACGGCAGCGGAGCAATCGTACCGGATGGCGCCGATGCAACGCCTTGGCTCGGCGAGAGGGCCTGCGCGCCAGCGAACGCGTTGCTGCCGCCGTCTGGGTCCGAATAAAAGCGTGAATAAAAGAGAGCCGCGCCATCCGCCGCGGACCCGAGGGAAAAATTTGAAGCAGATCCAAGTAGAGTCAGATCGAACGCACCGGCAGCGGGATCAGTTACGGCGTCGCTCAGCGCCAAACTCGGATTAAACCCGTCCGAGGAATCAAAATATCGAGGTCGGGGAGCACTTTGATTTTGACCATTGAAGTTAGGTCTTGGGTTGAGCGGCGCCACGACAGACCCTCGGGCATGGTGATTCGCTATATGATTATAATATGGTTGTAATGTGGTCGTGCAGCGTAACGACCGGCACGGTCGCGCTAGATCCGGTTCAACTGCACTTTCCAGTGCTCTACGCGAAGACCGGAAAACAGTGGGACATTATTTTGCGCGTGCACGCGATCCGCGGTCGGCTGGTTGGCGAGCCGTTGAGCGCGGTACGCCGCCACCTTTGAGGAGATAATCGCGCAGGTTATCCGGCAAGACATGCGGCTCGGTCAGAAATTGCGCGATCTCGTCCCGTGTCATCAATATTTCCTCGGCGGAATTGCGCACTTTGCGAACTGGGTTCTTGGGCAATGGCGCCACGTAAGGCGGAGTGACAATCAGAAGTCCCGCGTCTTCGGTCGCTCGCCTCACCTCTTCTTGCGAAACGAGCTCCTCGTAGAGCTTTTCACCTGGTTGCGCGCCGATCTCGACGATCTCGACTCGCACTGAGGCGTGGCCGTAAAACGGTGCGAGCAACTCGACCATGACCTCGGCGAGGTCGGCGACGCGTAGCGCCGGCATTTTGGTCACGAATACCTCGCCGCCGCGGGCGCGCGCCAAGCAGTTGAGCAGCATCGTGGTCGCTTGGTCCAAGGTCATCACAAAGCGCGTCATACGTCGATCGGTGAGGGTGACGGGCCCACCGCGCGCGATTTGCTGAATGAAAACCGGTATCACCGATCCGCGCGATCCAGCGACATTTCCGAACCTGGTGGACGCAAAGATGGTATCGCCCTCCAACCGACCCATGGCCATCGCCGCGCTAAACAGGCGTTCGCCCAGGAGCTTCGATGAGCCCATGACGTTGGTCGGATTGACTGCCTTGTCCGAACTCGCAAACAGCACGCGTTTTACCGTGCCCGCCAGGCCGGCGCGGATAACGTTTTCCACGCCGTCGACGTTGGTGGCGACCGTGCTGAATGGGCTCGTCTCGCACATTTGCACGTGCTTGAGTGCCGCCGAATGAAAGGCGTAATCCATACCGCGGAACAACCGCGCCAGGCCTTCGGCGTCGCGGACGTCCGTCACGAATGGTCGAAAGCGCTGATCATCACGACGCTGCTCGCTGCAAAGGAAGAGCTCGCCTTCATTGTTATCCAACGCCCGCACCTCGGCGGCACCGAGGCCCAGCAGCTTGTCGACCAAAGCACGCCCTACCGTGCCGGCCGCTCCGGTGACGACGATTCGTGCTCCCCGATAAAATTCACTTCGCTGCATCAACGCCCCTCCACTCCGGGGCCGGCGCGGTTTCGCTCGAAGCTCGCCAGAAGCCGCCCGCTCTCGTCGCCCATCCAGTCTTTGATTGTATCCGAGGTAACGGAGCCTAACCAGCGCCATGACAGGCTGACACAGCAGAGTTAGAATGCATTATTGAATGCCAAGTAGGTCGATGATATCGTGCGCAGCTCGATTTCCCCCAAAGAGCCGAGGACATCGTAACTGCCGATGGACCGGGGGTTGCTGCCGCAGCAATCGACAGTTCGGAATCTCTCGCGTAGCTCGGTGACCAAGGCTGGCCGCGCCGTGTAAAGGCCTCGGACTTCCAGGAAATGCCTCAACGATCGTTCGGAACTCAAACCACCGTTTCCGGTTACGACTATCTGTTGCTGGTCGTCGGCACTAACTCCGGCGCGATCATGTTGCTGATGATGGCCGGGCTGTTTTCACCGATACGGGTGCTGGCGCTTGGATTGTTGCTGGCGTTGGGCGCAGCCATGCTGTTGCGCGCCAACAATGGCGGCTTGCCGGAAAATAGGGACGACGGCGAGCAGTCTTTGTCCAGCATGATCGATCCGTGGCTCGCGGGATGTCTGCTGCTGGCGCTGTTTTTTCGAGCAAATTTTTTCACCAACTATATTGGCGGTCAGGATCAGGGCCTGTACGTCGTCTTTTCCGGGATTCTCAACCATTTCGGCGGACCTTATTTTCCCGATGTCTTTCGCAGTACTCTGCCCGACGCCCTCCAGGCAATCTATGACATCCCGAGGCTCCTCAGCATCGTGCCGCTCGGCGACGGATTGCGCTATTACTCGGCTTTCTACCCGTTGCACCCCGGCTGGATGGCGGTGTTCTCGGGGCTGTTTGGCGCCGACATGCACGGCCTAGCGGTGCTGCTGTTTTCGCTTCTTGGCATCAGCGGAGCCTATTTCCTTACGCACGAATTGGCGGAGAGCGACGGTCGCTGGACGGCCCGGCTTGCTGCCTTGCTCATGGCGATCAACCCGATCCTCAGCTTCTTCGCCAAGTATACCGTGAGCGAGACGCTGACCGCTGCGCTACTGTTGAATGCGGCCTATCTGCTGACGAAAGGCCTGAAGTCTGATGGTCGAAAACAGCTGTTTTTGCTCGGGTCATCGCTTCTGCTGGTCACGGCGTACTTTTTTACGCGAACCTCATGGGTCTTACTTGTCGTGCCGTGGGGTGCCTTGTACCTGTACAGCTGTTCGCGCTGGCTCGACGGACGAAGCGCACGACGGCTGCGCGCCTATCTTTGGCTACTCGTGGCAGCGTGCGGTGTGGCCGTCGTTGTCTATTATGAGATGCTGCCAATTGTCCTTAGCAGTAATCTCGCCGGTGACTACAAATTGCCGCGTCACTACTGGCCAATCGCTGCCTTTCTGGCCGTTATTGTGCTCGCGGGGTTCGTTGCATTAGCCAGCGAGCCGATCCGTAATCGGCTGCAGCCGTTGCTGGAGTTTGGCATTGCCGCTGCCGGACGTGCCGCGCCGTGGCTGCCGCTCGTCTTCGTTTTGGCGAGCATCCCCAGCGTGATCGAGCTCGTCCACACCGGGCGTCTGCTCGGTATGTTTAATGTAACGCCGGAGTCGACTAATTTTCGCTACCATACAATCTATCGCTGGATGCTGGCGGTGACACCGTTCTTTTGGTGCCTGCTCTTGGCATTGCCATCGCTTGTAAAACGGCAAACGACCCTTACAATTCCATTGCTGTTCGTCTGCGCAACCCTGGCTTTGACTGAAGCCTACGCACCGGGCTTGCCTTCTCTGTATCATCACGTCCGCTATCTCTCCAGCGAGGTGATCCCGTTCTCGTTGGTCGTCGTGTCGATCGTACTGGTGGCGATGTGGCATAGTCCTGGCTGGCGGCGTCACTTGGCGATGATCGCCCTGTTGCTGGCGGTCCCCTTCATGCTTACCTTCTCCATCCTTCAGTTGCGGGGAAAAGAAGGCGAAGATCCTCATTTTTTTCATGAGCTCGACCATGCCGTCGCCGGCAACGACGTGTTGGTCGTCGATGAGAGCGAGGCTGGCAATGGTCTGATCGTTCCTCTTCGTTACTACTTCGATAAGCATGTTTTTATCATCCCGGAGGGTACAGAGCGCGCGCAGGTGCGGCAGATCTTGGAATATTTGCTCAAGAATTCAGGTTCGGAGTATGGGCGGATATTGTTGCTGGCGCGCGGTCAGAGCTTTGATCTGCCGCTAACGCGGACTTTCGAGGCCCGACTTACATACAAGGAGTCGCTTATCTCTAACACCGAACACATTCGCGGGGGAACTTTGCAGAGCCACTCGCGCGGCCGGTTCCTGCTGCCCTATGCCTGGCATACGAAAAGCATTCCATTCGCGTTATACCGTGTAACCGGCGTGCCTGCGTGGGACTACCATCTTTCGTTCGGTTGTCCGATCGACTTTTCGGAGAATGGCGGCTCAGCGTTATATACCGGCAAGGGATGGAGCCATCAGGAAACTTCCGCCCGTTGGACGGATGGCGCGGCCGCTGCGCTGCGAGTGCGGCTGCAAGGCTCGGCCAATGCGGAAGCGCAGAAGCGCATTTATATGGATTTTCGCGCCGCTGCGTTCGGCGGTTCCCAGCGGGTAATGGTGAGCGTCGACGGCAAGCAGGCGTCCGAATTGCGGCTCGATGGCGAGCGGCGCGATTACGAGATCGCGATCGACCTGGACAATCCGGAACTAGATCTGCAACATGAAATTGTCTTCAGGCTGCCGGACGCCCATTCCCCACAATCGGTGGGCATGACCCAGGATCCGCGCCAGTTGGGGATTTCGATGTCGTCACTCACATTTCTCGATAGCACAAGAACTCCAGGCAAATGCAATTAGCTGTGGCGGCGGGGGATAGTCACTGATCGCGCCAGGCGCGCAGCATTTTGGGCGTCTGGTGGGCTTGCAGTTTTTACGCACACCTTCGGTATAGGGCACACCCCCAAGGTGTAAATGGCAATGTCGGACGGACGACCAGCTATTGCGAATAGACGAACTGCGTAAAGGCCACGCCCAGCTCGCGGGCGTCGGACGACACTCCCAGCTTTTTGGGTGACCTCGGCGAGGCGATATCGACTTCGAGCTTAGCCGCATCCCTTACACAAACATTGCGCGGAATCGAAAGCGCAATTTTCAACGGAACCTCACCAATATCACCGCTCCACAATGGAACTCCCGCAGCCTTGATGGCAACTGCCGTGCCATTATGCTCCCCCTCGGTATAGGCCGCCAGACGCAAGCTCACGTCGAAGTGCGCCTTGCCAGCAGGACAGGGCAGAAAGAGATGCGCAACACGGCCGTCCGACCACACGCCCCAGCCCTCCCGACCGCTCCAGCCGTCCCCTAGCGCGATCCCGCCATCGTGATCCGTCCCTTGGCTAGCGGTTCCGAGCTGGTAGACACGCCCGGGCTCTAACCGCACCGGCAGCCGCTGCGCTTCGTCGTCTGTCAGATAGAAATAGGCTGGCGATCGCAAGCTGGCGCGCCTTGCGTCCAGCGAGGCGCCAAGCCCGACAGGATCTAATCCGCACTGGACTGCATTGGAAACATTGTCGAATGCTTTTCCAGGTACGAGCAGTATTTTGCGGCAGTCCGGTCCAATAATGGCCTTAGCCCGCTTCGGCCAGTTACCAGCATAACGCGCAAAAAAAATCTTTGCCGGTGGATTATACAACCACGGCAACTTTGATTGGATCAAGTACGATAGGGGGCGTGGTGGTGACGAATCGTCTGCTCTCGCGGGCCAGCTATCCCATACATTGAAGATCGCCAGTACCGCTGCTGCGGCGGCGCTCAAAGCAAACCAAAAAGGCTTGCGCGTGGAAGTTTCTATGTAGGTCACAACGTTAAAAAAAACAGGAAAGAACAAAGGAATGTACCAAATGCCATAACGCGAACAGATGGGTGCTGCACCATGATGGATATTGGCCGTTGAGCAATTTGCATAAAGGCTAGTGGCTAAATAAACAATCACAAACCCAAGGAATATGGGGTTGGCGCCTAAGAATGCGGTCGACGTCTTGCCCGTCCTGTTGTGGCGGCCGATCCAGATCGCAACGCCGGCCAGGAGAATCGTCAGACCGAGCGGCCAGTTTGGCAGGAGGCCGATATCCGGATCGAAAAGCCAAATATGGGCGACCGAGAAATCGGGGAAAGTCTGCGCGCTTTCGGTTATGAAAAAGGGACTGACGATGCCATAGCGCGTAAGATAGTATGCAGGCGCCAAAAGCACCAGAAGGACGGTGGTCAGCGCTCCCGCCACCTCATAAGCCGAAAAAGGCCTGCGAAAGCACCATAAAAACCTAACACCGAACAGAAAGCCAGCGACGATCGCAAAAGAAGGATTTTGTGTCGAAGCAGCGGCTAGGCACAAAGCTGCGCCGATATACCGCGCCCTCAGCGCCAGCATAACGGCGCAAAGCGCAAGGCAAAATGTAAAGAACTCCGTATGGACCTTGTTAAAATACCATAACACTGGCGAAAAAAAAGTTAATGCAATCACTGCCGCAACTCCGCGCCAACCGAATTCGCGCTGCGCAATCGCCGTCGTTAAAAAAAGAAGCGCAGCGTGGAGCACAAGAAAACCCGTATGAACCACATCGAGTCCGAGGAACCTCAAAACCGTTCCAATGACAGCAGCTAGGAAACTGTAGAACCAGAAATGAACGAAATCCACCGAGCCGTGAACGTGGAGTTGTGTATAATGCTCATCTAGATTTAGATTCTGATCCAAGAACTCGATCGAGCCGGTCGCGACCAAGTGATTATAATAATCCCAGGCGTCCGCTGTCATCCAGGGGCGCGCTGTCTCTTTCCAAGCGACATACAACGCGTAATATTCCGACCCATCTCCGACCTGCACGGCCGGAAAAATCCAGAATACCGCGAAAGCAGCAATCGCGCCGAGCGCAAGGGTAAGAAAGCGCCGGTCCAATAGAACTCTATGCTGTGCGACGGGGGAAGGCGAGTTTACTCCGCTCATGCTCTCTTTCTTCGAAGATCAGTCAGTCTCGATAAGTACGACTAATCGCGCTCGGCTTATCGATCTAGCCCGTTCCCACGTGAGTCACCCCGTTCTCTTCAGCTACGCGGGGGGATTTGCGGAAAGCACGGCGTTGCGGCAGGAAGATTATGAGCGACAGCGTTGAGCGACACGCTCGCGACGATCAACGCGAATGACTAGGGGCACAGAGCGCGCTCGTCAATGCACATATATCACAACCGCGTACATCCCCGCAAACACAAGGACGGATAAAGCAATCCCCCGGTCCCTAACAATGAGTTCAGTGGGGTCGTCAGCGCCCGTGAAAAGCTTGGTTAGCTGCACGAAGCGCAGCACACCATAGGCGAGGACTGGCGCCGTCAGCAGCAGCATGTTCTGGCCGTATCGGCTCTTTCCATATTCGGAGAGAGCGAACAGTAGATAGAAAACGATAGTCATTCCTGCCGTCATCGAAATGATGGAATCGAGAAAGCCAAGATTATAGCCGTCGAGTGACCGGCGATTCCTTTTGTGATCGAAGCCGCCCGCGATCTCGGCCCGTCGCTTAGCCGCAGCGATCAGCATGGCAATAACTCCAGTCATAGCAAGCAACCATGGCGAAATCGACAGCTCTGTCGCAAAGCCTCCCGCAAGTAGGCGCAAGACAAACCCTGAAGCGACGATGAATAGCTCAATCAAGCTCACATGCTTCAGACCAAAACTGTAAGCGATGTTGACCAAGACGTAGAGCACAATCACGAGTACGACGCTTGTTTGCAATTGCGCGACCGCGCCAAGGATCACCGCTGCCGCAATTAGAGCACTTAGAAAGGCGAACGCTCCGTTTGGCGAAACAACGCCAGCGGCAAGGGGCCGGTGACGTTTCTTGGGATGAACCGCATCAGCTTCTCGATCCTGGTAATCGTTGAGCACGTAGACCGCACTCGATACGAGGCAGAATATAATAATGGTCGGGGCAATCGCCACTAGTGATGCTACGTCCAGTAAGCGACCCCCAAAGAAAATTGGCATCGCAACAAAGCCGTTTTTCAGCCACTGTCTTGCGCGCGCTAGAGTAAGCGCTTGACGTACTTTGCTGATGATTGACATTATCAGAGGTCAAAACGCTAGTGCTGCCGATCAATCAGTCTGCCATGCTTGAGTCGGGGGCTGCGGCCGTTTATGGTGGGCGCTGCCGATCTTTCCACGGTCAGGATCGACATGCAAGCATCTATCGGCGGAACTATGCTGAAGCTGGCTGGGGCGCTCGTCATCGTGGCCGCCTCATTTTTCATCACGCTGAAAGCTCTCGATTATTGGGGGCAATCGAGCACGAGGCGGCCGCAGGAACTCGGCGTCAACGTGGCGGCGCTGCCACACATGAGCCTGGGACAAATTTTGGACTTTGCAAATGGCCAGAACAGTAGTGCATTGATTTCCGGCTGGTCGGGTCCTGAATTAACAGGAGTCTGGTCGGATGGAAACACAGCCTCCGTCGGCTTCGTCATGACCAAGCAAGCGGGTACCGCTACACCGAAACTCGCCATAGTGCATGCTAAGGTCTTCCCCGGGACGGGAAACGGCCAGAGGGTGGAGGTGCGGGTCGGCGCGCAAAAGCTTGCGGAATTTTACTTCAAAGAGGGCCTGGTCGAACTCGAAATTCCGCTTGATAGGATCAACATTGGCGACGGCGTGCCCGTGATACTTGCGCTTAACCTGCCGGACGCCGCATCGCCCGCGGCGCTTCACATTGGTTCAGACCATCGCACTCTTGGCTTGTTCATCATGTCGCTGCGACTGGCGCCATAATGGATCGTCGGAGAAGTCATTGGCCTCCAGCGTCAAAGAATTGTGCGAGAATCTGGAACTAGTTGCCGCCGGAGGGTCCTGGAAACGCGGCATCCAAGGTCTGAAGCTCTTGCGGCGTGAGAGCCAGCGAAAGCGCTACAGCGTTCTCCTTGACATGCGCCGGCGAGCCGGATTCCGGAATTGCGATAACGTTCCCGCCGCGAATAGCCCAGGCCAGCGCAACCGCGGCTGTGGAGCAATCGTGCGCTTCGCCGATCCGCGCTAGCGTGCGGTCCCCCACTACGAGGTTATTGGTGCCGCCAAGCGGTGAATACGCCATCACCGGCATATCGTGCTGGTTGCACCAGGGCAGAACAGCGCGCTCAATGCCGCGGTTGTTGATACTGTAAGGAACCTGATTGGTCATGCAGCGATGCCCATCCGGGACGCGAAAGAGCTCTTCCATCTGGCTGACGTTGAAGTTGGACACCCCCCAAGCCCGAATCTTACCCACCCCGCGTAGGCGTTCGAATCCCGCTACAACGCCGGAGAATGTGGCGCTTGGCACTGGCCAGTGCAGTAAATAGAGATCGAGATAATCGGTGCCCAGGCGAGCGAGGCTCGCATCGCAAGCGTGCGCCATGCCATCCCCGGACACTTGATTGGTTTCCACTTTGGTCACCAGGAATACATGATCGCGCTGACCGGTAATCGCGCGACCAATCAATTGCTCGGAGCGGCCGTCGCCGTAGTCCCCGGACGTGTCGATCAATGTCATGCCCAACTCGATGCCCGTGCGCAGCGCTTGCTCTTCAGCAGCAGCCGGATGCCTTCCCTGTCCGAGGTGCCAAGAGCCTTGACCGATCGCCGAGAGAAGGGTGCCGTCGCCGAACTTCACCGTACGCCCTGCTGCGCTTGATGTCGCAACAAAGCCTGCGGCGGGTGCCGATGCGCTTGATTGCGCCGCGACCTTTGCACTTACGGCGGAAAACCCCAACCCGAGAGTCGCGCAAAGTGTATTAAATTGACGCCGATCAACTAAATGTTTGTTCATGTCCTGACCTCGTCACAACCGCATGCGCGAGGTCGGCATGACTGCCGCGGCCGCACGCGCCGATTCGTCGCCGGCATCGTCATCACATAATACGAGGCTCCGAACGCTCACGCGAGAGCATATTTGCAAGCTTGATGGCGAGCTGATTTCATGTCCCTGGATTTAACTGGAGCGTGCTGTAGTGAGCCTGCTGACGAGCGCTGCCCACTGTTGTAGGTCCCGGTCCGACGGCGCTATCCCGAGCTTATCGCGGACCTGGGTCGCTACGCGATCCAAGAGAATGCGGGCGGCCTCGGTTCGTTCCAGCCGCACTTCCTCGGCGAATACTTTCAACCGGCGCACATATGCCGCGGGTGAATGATGCATTTCAAGAACGCGCCGGCCCCGCAACCCCATTTCGGCGTAGTGCAATGGACTTTTGAGAAAGTCTCTCAGGTGCACTTGGATGTCCCAGACCTCATCGCGCCCTAAGCCGACAAATTTGACCGCATTTTCGGGCAGAGCAGCATACCAACGGGTCCGCGATACCAGCGACGGTAACGCGTGATCCCAAATTCGCAGCTGACTGCCGGAAGCCTCGCCCATCGATGGATGCCGCAGATTCACGACAAGATGGGCGCGGGACAGCGCGTCTTCCAGGACTTCGTCGGTCACAAATCCCTGGATTCGCACATGATTCTCGAGACCAAAGCGATTAATTGCCGCCCTGATCTCAGCTTCGATAAACAGCTGACCGAAGATCTGTATTTGGAAGCGGTCTTTCTCGGCGAGACCGGCATATGCCTCCAGCAGCTGTTCGACGCGTCGATTCTTGCCAATGTAACCGAAGACCACGATGCGGTAGGGCGGGCCATCGCCGTATTTGGCCCGCTGATTTGAGAAATCCCGTGCTTTGAATCGATATGGCAGTGGGGCGAACGCCAGCGGCACTTCAGCCGGCAGCTTGAGAAGCTGAGCCGCCTCGGGTGAATGGGAGAGCACGCCAAGCGCCCCGCGCACCGCGATTTCGCCGAACGGATAGTGCGTGGACAGGTATCCGATAGACAGCAGCCCGCTCTCGAACTCGCGCCAGTGCTGAACCGCCCCTTCGCCATACTCGTCCATCAACAGCTTGACGAACTGAGCCTCTTGCCGAAGCCTAACTTCGTAATATTGGCCGAAGAAATCGAACAAGGTCAGATCGTGCAATACGACGGCGCCGGGCAACGTCCGCGACGCCTCCCAAATGTCGGCGTGGTTTTCAATGTTATTTCCGAGGTGATAGACGTTCAGACCCTGGCGCAGCAGCGGTTCAGCGGCGATCGTGTCTGGCGAAAAACATCGCACCGGCGCCATTGTTTCGAGCTCGGCGTCCCACGTTGACTGGTTGGTCCATAAGACCAAGTCAAACGCCTCAGCCAGTTCCGGCAGAATCCGACGCGAGTAATGCGCGATGTCAGTGCGGGCCGGCGGCAGCGGCGAAAACCAATTAAGCCGCATTGGTCAGCCTCTCGATCACGTTGTCCCAAGTGATATTCATGCCTTCATATTTTGCCCGCCCGGCTTGACCCAGCGAAAGCGCATCGGCGCGATGGTGCCAGATCCGGTCGAGTGCGGCGCCGAGAGCTTCCGGCGTTGGCTCAACTACAAGCCCCTGATGGCCGTCCTCTACGAATTCCAGAACGCCG
>Ga0187784_10004466_pt1 | contig 11320 bp, 8 predicted proteins | sample 1015_SJ02_MP15_2_FD_132964 | JGI IMG/M metagenome (GOLD analysis project Ga0187784, IMG submission 132964) | Tropical peat soil microbial communities from peatlands in Department of Meta, Colombia - 1015_SJ02_MP15_20_MG | ecosystem: Environmental > Terrestrial > Soil > Wetlands > Peat | place... | reverse complement strand
GATCATGTGATTTTTCGTGGAGCATGCTCTTTTCGGAAAACCGGCTTCCACTTTTCCGGATCATGTGATTTTTCGTGGAGCATGCTCTTTTCGGAAAACCGGCTTCCACTTTTCCGGATCATGCTCTAACGCAGCGCAAAGCGGATCGGTACGACCAGATCGAGCCGTAGCTCCGGCATGCTCGGCGGAAACGGCGGCAGCGGCGCGGCGCGCAGGATCATCGCCATGGCCTCGTTGTCGAGGTCGGCGAAGCCGGAGCTGCGGGCGATACGTCGCGCCAGCACGTGGCCGGCGCGGTCGAGGCTGAAGTTCAGCAGCACGACGCCCTGCTCGCTGCGCGATTGCGCCTCATTCGGATAACGCTTGTGGCGCTCGAGTTGCCGCATCAGGCTCGTCTGCCATGACGGCTCGACGCGCGGCGCTCCGCCTCTGACCTGTTGCGCCGTGCGTGGCGCCGGCGGCAAGGCCGCCTCGACCTTCTCCGATGTCTTGGCGACCGGCTCGGTCACCTGCGCCGGCGCCTCCTCGGGCGGCCGCTCGATCGCCTCGGTTTGTTTCTGCTGCGGCGGTGCGGGCGGCGCCTTCCGCTCGATCATGGTCTCGGGTGCGGGGGCGGCGTCGCTTGCGGCCGCGTCCGGCGTCGAATCGATCGGCGCCAGTTCCACCGTCATCGCCTCGGCATCGTCGCCGACCTCGGCGGGCTGCTGCCAGCCGAGGAAAAACGCAACCGTCGCGGCATGAACGCCGCCGACGATCGCCGCCGCCACGGCCCAGCGCGCGAGCTCCCGCGGGCTGTGTTCCTCGAACGATGCAAGCGTCATCGCACTCATTTCGGCTGCCGCATCTCCAGCCCGACCAGCGCCACTTTCAGATAGCGCGCCGCGCGCAGCTCGTTCATCACCCGCATGATCTCGCCGTAGGGCACGCTGCGGTCGGCACGCAGGAAAATGCGTTCCTCCTTGTTGCCGCCGCTCGCGGCGTCGAGCGCGCCGGCCAGCGCGTCGCGGGCGACCGCGTCGTCGCCGATGGAAAGCGTCAGGTCGGATTTGAGCGTCAGATAAACTGGCTTGTCCGCGTGCTCGCGCGGCTCGGCGCTGGAGGAGGGCAGATCGACGGCGACGTCGACAGTCGCCAGCGGCGCCGCCACCATGAAGATGATGAGGAGCACCAGCATGACGTCGATGAACGGCGTGACGTTGATGCCGTGCAGCTCGGCAAGCTCTTCCTCGGCGTGCTGAAGACGGATCGCCATCGGGTCTACTCGGCGGCTCGCGGCATGGCGTCCGGCGCGGCCGGCTTGGCGCGGTCGAGGTCGCGGCTGACGAGCCTCATCACTTGCGCCGAGGCATCGCCGAGCAGCGCGCGATAATGCGCGGTCGAGCGCGCAAGCGCGTTGTAGATCATCACCGCCGGGATCGCGGCGACGAGGCCGAGCGCGGTCGCGAGCAGCGCTTCGGCGATGCCGGGCGCCACCACGGCGAGATTGGTGGTGTGCGCCTTGGAGATGCCGATGAAGCTGTCCATGATGCCCCACACCGTGCCGAACAGGCCGACGAACGGCGCCGTCGCGCCGATGGTGGCGAGCACCCCGGTGCCGCGCGCGATCTTGCGGCCGGCCGCCATTTCGAGGCGTTCAAGCTGCCAGGCGATGCGCTCTTTGACGCCGTCGCCGGAGAGGCTGGCGGAGAGGCGGATTTCGCTAGCGGCCGCCTGCACGAGCTGCGCGATCGGCTCCTCGCCGTCGCGCATTTGTTCTTGCGCCTGATCGAGCGTGGTGCAACGGCCGAGCGCGTCAAGCTCGCTGCGCGCCGCATGGCGCGCGCTGCGCAGCTCGAGGCTCTTGGCAAGCCACACCGTCCAGGTGACGACGGAGGCAAACGCAAGCCCGATCATCACCGCCTTCACGATGGCGTCGGCATGCACGAACATGCCCCAGGGCGAGAGATCCTGCGGCAAATCCGCAACCGCGATGGCGTGCTCGGCCGTGTCGCCCTGCGCGAAGGCGCAATCGACGAAGGTGAGCGCAAAGGCTGCCGTCCCCACGATCAGAGCGGCTTTGGCAAGCCTGCGGCCGTGACCCATTGTTTTACCCGCGCCAACGCTACCGACATGAAGGCTACCAACATTAAGCCTGCCGGAAAACTCCTTGGAAAGAAAGGCGTTGCCGGTCAGTCGTCGCGCTAATCTTCGCCGCATCATGCCGTCTCCGTTCGTGTTGGCGGGTCGCATACTTCTTGTCGCGGTCCGGCCGCGACATGCCCGCATCAAATCTTCTTGGCGATGCCGAGGAAGAAACCAAGACGTGGACCATATTGCGGCGCGAATACGCCGATGCCGGTCCCGCTGCGGATTTGATAGACGGTGTTGAAGAGGTTGACGACGTCGAGGCGGATCGTCATCGGCTTCGCATCGTTCGGCAGCAGGAATTCGCGCGCGATGCCGACATTGAATTGCGTATAGGGCGGCACCGTCGAGATATTGGCATCGCCGCTGCGCAGGCCGCTGCCGTAGAATCATGTCGGCGCCAAGCTTCGTGCCGCACCAGGAAAACCCGTCGCCGGCGGACGCCCCGCCGAGGGTTTCGCCCGCATAAGCGGGCCGCCCGCAGAACTGATAGGCGGCGCCCGCCGAGCCGGTCACGAACTGGTTGTGGTCGGTATAGATCCAGTGCGACTGAATGTACTGGAATTGCGTCAAGCCGCCGAGGTCGGCAAGCGGCGTCGTGTTGTCGAACAGATATTGGTTGGAGATTACCTGCGTCGCCCGCTGCTCGGCCACCGCGAGGTTGGCGTAGACCTGGAAATTGCCGCTGTGGAATTTGCCGCTGAACTCGATGCCTTCGTTGATGCCGTGCGCGTAGTTGAAGGCGCTGAGCACCAACGCCTGGCCGAAGTTGCCATTGTCGATGAGATCGGTGGCGATCTTGTAATAGACGTCGACCCCGAGATCGAGGTCGGTGCAGTCCTTCGCCGCCGGCGCGCGGCATCCGAACGGGATGTTTTGATCGATGCCGGCGTCGAAATAGTGCGAACGCTCCGGCAGCACCGGGCTGTTGCCCTGCCCGGCGGGTGGTGCCGCGGTGGTGCCGTTGAACAAGGCGATGTCGGCGGGCGCCGCCTCCACCAATACCGGCGGCGTGAAGTAGCGCGCATAGCCGGCGTGGAATTTGGTGAATTCGAGCGGCGTATAGGTGAAGCTCACGCGCGGACTGAGCTGATTGGCGCTGATGAATTGCCACATCTGGTCGAAGCGCAAGCCGCCGTTGATGACGAACTGGTCGGTGACTTTCCATTCGTCCTGGGCGTAAACGCCGGCGAGCCAGCCGATTTTCGAAACGTCGTCGGTGATGGAGAAGGGCGGTTCGTTGCCCGCCGCGCCTCCCGGAGGCGCCGTGGACTCGACCAGGGAGGAATTTCCCACAAAAGCCTGCTCGCCGCTGACGACCAAGCCGGCGCGGATCGTGTTCGCCGGGTTGATCCGGTACGACCCGTCGGCCTGAATGCCGTTCGTGTAGGACTGGCGCGTGACGTTGGAGGCGACGCCATCGATCAGCAAATCGCCGACCGGATCGGGTGTGAAGTTCAACCGGTTGTAGCGGGTGAAATAGGACAACTGCCCGTCGAAACCGTCTTGCGATTTTTGCAGCGCCAGCACGCCGTATTGGGTGAACTCGGTCTGCTTCTCGTTGAGCAGCGCCGAATTGAAACTCGTGACGCCGAAAGCGCTCGTCAGCACGGTCGGCTGGCCGGGGTTGTTGGGAATCTGAAACGCGTTGTTGGCGGTGCCCGCAATCAGGCTCACCCGTAGGGTCGGATCGACGAAGGCCGACATATAGGCGAAGCCGCGCTCCTGCCGCGAGAAGTCGTGGATGGCGGTGTAGGCCGGCGTCGGGTTCTCGATTCCCTCGTTGGTTTGCAGATAGCGGCCGCTGAAGAAATATTGCACGCCGGCAAAGCAATCCGCGTTCGGCGCGGCGCGTTTTGCTGAGGCGGATGCCGGCGCCGCCGTCGGGCAAGTGCTTCCGAAGGTGCCGCCATAGTCGGCATAGGGCGTCAGCATGCCTTGGCTGCCGCCGTAGACGCCGACGGTGCCGCTGTTGTTGAAGGCGTCGGTGCGGGTCGTGATGTCGACCAGCCCCACGGTGCGCAAGCCGAACTCCGCCGGCAGCGCGCCGGTCACCAGCGCGATGCTGCCGATGAAATCCGCATCGAAAATGCTGCCGAAACTGGTGACGCCGTCGGGCAGCATCACGCCGTTGATGCGGAATTGCACGTTGGCGTGGTCGTTGCGCACGTGCAGAAGGCCGCTCGCCGCGGAGTCCTGCGAAACGCCGGGTGCCTGCAGCAGCACTTTCTCGACCGGTGCGTTGACGCCTTGCGGCAGTGCGTCGATGGTCTCGCGGTCGATGGCGTCGGATGTCGTTCCGATCGTGGTGTAGAGATTGCGGCGCCCCTGATCGAAAGCGCCGGCGTTGGCATTGAGCCGCGCGGCGGGGGAAAGCGGCGCGGCCGGCGGCGCGGCGCGCACGTGCGCGCGCGGCTTTGGCTTTTGCTTGGGCGCGCTGACGACAACTTCAGGAAGTTGTGTTTGCGCGCTCGCCCCGGCGGCGAAATTGAGCAGCGCAAGCAGCGCCAAACCGCCGACGCGACAGCGGCGACACGGACGATGAGCAGGAATGAACATTGACGCTCCGACCCTTTAAAGTTTCTGACAGGAGGCCAAACGGCCGGCTGCTGGCGGGTCGTGCTGTCGCGGCAGGACGAGGAAAATTAAAAACGATGCCGCGTTTGATCCTGCCGCCGCCGCGCAAGCGCGCGGTGGAGGGCAGTATCCGCTACGACCGCGAATTTAAGCGGGCGGCGGAGCGCGGGATTGAAACGGCGTTCGTTGCGGCAGGACGAAAGCTGCCGGCAGGCGATCGAAATGCTCGATGGCTCGCGACAGCAGCGGCACCGGCAGCTGCGGCGCCTGCGGCACGAAGGAATTGGCGGCGAGATAGATGCTGGCGCAGATCGCGCAGTAATCGTCCGGATCGTCGGCCGGGGCGGGAGCAGACGACGAGGCCGGCCCCGTTGCGCCCGCGGCCAGCACGGGCACCGCTTCGCCGCGATGCTCGCCGACGTGGACGTGCCCGAATGACAGGCCGAGCTGCACGGTGAGCGCAAGCAGCGCCAGCAGCGAGCCGAACCGCCGATGCGAACCGATCCGCCACATCGAAAGGCCCTATCTCCTCATTGCGGCAGCGACGCCATGTCGGCGCGTATTCTATAAGTCTGCAACAGTCTACGACGCAGCCCGCGTGACCGATTGAATAATGTGAAAGCCTCCGGCTGCGGCGAAGTGCTCAACGAATGTCTTCAATGCTTCCACGTAATGCAACGTTATAACATTGCGATCAAGCCAAGCAAGCCGCTCCTGCAAAAAAGATCCGCAAGCTTTGCCGGGCGCGTTCATAAGGGCTCATGAAGGCTCGTCATGCCGGCCGTTATCCGCCGCCGCGCATGCGCGCGAGCAACTCCGCCGTCGGATAGGAATCGGCGGGCAGGCCGTATTTGATCTGCATCGCCTTGACCGCCTGCCGGGTCTTGAGCCCGAGGAAACCGTCGACCTTGCCGACATCGAAGCCGGCGCGCGCCAAAAGGCCTTGCAGGTCCTTGACGTCCTTGAAGGGAAGCGCCGGCGGCGGCGTGCCCTTGTTCAGCGCTGGCGCACCCGCGATGCGGGTCGCCAGATACGCCGCCGTCGTCGAATAGACGAGCGAGTTGTTCCACTGCAAATAGACCTGGAAATTTTGATAGACCAGAAACGCCGGCCCGAGCCGTCCCATCGGCAGCAGCAGCGAGGCGGCAAGATTGTCGGCCGGCAGCGGCCGGCCGTCGGCGAGCGTGACGCCATAGGACGCCCATTTCGCCCGCGGCAGCGTGATCGAAAGGTCGGCCTGCGCCCACGGCAGGTTCGCCGGCACGCGCACCTCGGTGAGCCAGGGCTCGCCGCGCTTCCAGCCGAGCCCGAGCAGATAATTCGCGGTCGAAGCGAGCACGTCGGGCACGCTGTGGATGAGGTCGCGCTTGCCGTTGCCGTCGAAGTCGACGGCATATTGGAAATATTCCGACGGCATCATCTGCGTCTGGCCAAGCTCGCCCGCCCACGAGCCGATCATCTCCTCCGGAGCGAGGTCGCCGCGGTCGATAAGGCGCAGCGCATCGAGAAGCTGCGCGCGAAATTTGTCGGCGCGCCGGCAATCATAGGCGAGCGAGGCGATGGCGCTGAGCGAATGGTAGTTGCCCATGTTGGCGCCGAAGTCGCTCTCCAGCGCCCAGAACGCGACGATCACCGGCGCCGGCACACCGTATTGCTGCTCGATGCGCGCGAAGGTCGCGGCATTGGCCTTGATCAGCGCTTGCCCGCGCTGAATGCGATAGGCTGCCGCCATGCGACCCGAGAATTCCAGGAAGGTTTGCGTGAAGACGCGCTGGCCGCGGTCGATATTGACGATGCGCTGGTCGTAGGTGAGCGACGGCGCGGCGGCGGCGACGGCGCGCGCCGAAATGCCTTGCGCCGCGGCTTCGCGCTCCAACGCGGCGAGCCAGGCGTCATAACTGCCGCCGGTGCGGCACGGGGCCGCTGCGAGGGCGCCGCCCAAACCCGCAATGGTCAAGCCTGCAACGGTCAAGCCCGCAAGCGCCAACGGCGTACCGATCAATCTCCGCGTCATGTCTCCGCCATGTCCCCGTTTTGCTGACCGCCGATCGTTGCGCCCATCAGAGCGCAACCGCTCCGGTTTTCAAATACCAATCCATGGTCTCTTCGCCGGTCCAATAGACGACGCCGTCGAAGGCCAGCGCATACGTCGCCGGCCCACGCGGCGACAACGCCGCCATGCGTAGCGTGTTGAGCCGATCACATCCGCGTTAGTGCGGCCGGACATTCCCTCGACACGGCCGAACGGCTGTGGAACCATCCCGCGCTGCCTTGATTAACTTCCGCGCTATTGACGTTCAGCTATTCGTACCCTTTTTGCGGCTTTTCGGGCCTCGATAATGTCACGCCCCGCCGTTCGACTGCATGGCGATCCGGTCGCGGCTGCTGCCGTTGCGGAGCGTTCCGCCGACATACGCCGATTTTGGCGCGACGCCTTTGTCGCGGTGCGCGCCGAAACCGAGCGCCGCGCCGCGCCGCTCTCCGCCGAGGATCAACTCGTGCAATCGATGCCCGACGCCAGTCCGGCGAAATGGCATCGCGCGCATGTGACGTGGTTCTTCGAGCAGTTTCTGCTGCGGCCCTTCGCGCCATCCTATCGGGCGTTCGACGAGCGCTTCGCCTTTTTATTCAATTCCTATTATGTCGCGGCCGGCCCGCGGCACGCGCGTCCGCAACGCGGCCTGATCACCCGGCCGGGCGTCGCCGAGACGACGGCTTATCGCGCCCATGTCGATGCCGCCGTAACGGCGCTGATCGAAACCACGCCCGATATCGAATCCGTCATTGCCATCGTCGAGATCGGATTGCACCATGAGCAGCAGCACCAGGAGTTGATGCTGACCGACATTCTGCACGCATTCACGCAAAATCCGACCCGTCCGGTCTACGACGGTGCCTGGCAATGGCCGCGCAGCGATCGCGCCGCCACCGACGCTGCTGTCGCCGGCATTCACGTGATCGGCCGCGAGGGGGAGGGCTTCTCTTTCGACAACGAACGGCCGGCGCATCAGGTGCTGTTGCAGCCGGTGCGGCTCGCGCGTTCGCTGGTGACCAACGGCGAATGGCTCGATTTCATGGCCGACGGCGGCTACACGACGCCGGGTCTGTGGCTGTCGGACGGCTGGGCGACGCTCGAGGCGCAAGGATGGAACGCGCCCGGCTATTGGCGCCATATGGACGGCGCCTGGTTCTCGATGACGCTCGGCGGGCTGCGCCCGGTCGATCCCGGTCTGCCGGTCTGTCACGTCAGCTATTACGAGGCGGACGCTTTCGCGCGCTGGGCCGGCAAGCATCTGCCGAGCGAAGCCGAATGGGAAGTCGCCGCCAAGGCCGGCGCGCTCGACGACGCATTCGGCACCGTCTGGCAATGGACGCGCAGCGCCTATGCGCCTTATCCCGGTTATCAGGCCGCGCCCGGCGCGCTCGGCGAATATAACGGCAAGTTCATGATCAATCAGATGGTGCTGCGCGGCTCCTCGCTGGCGACGCCCGCGGGGCATGCGCGGGCGAGCTATCGCAATTTCTTTTATCCGTCGGCGCGTTGGCAGTTCAGCGGGCTGCGGCTGGCAGAGTTCGAGCGCTGAACGTTCACATGAATATTCAAACCGTTGTTCGCGCACCGCGGCCGATCGCGACGGCCGACACCTTCGCAGCCGATGTCATCGCCGGGCTCAGCGCCACGCCGAAACGGCTGCCGCCCAAATACTTCTACGATCTCGCCGGCTCCGCCCTGTTCGAGCGCATCACGCGGCTGCCGGAATATTATCCGACGCGCAGCGAACTTGCGCTGTTGCAGGAGCACGCTCCGGCGATGGCCTCCTTGTTGCCGCCGGGCGCCGCGCTCATCGAGTTCGGCAGTGGCTCGAGCCGCAAGGCGCGCATTCTCCTGGGCGCCGCGGCAAACGTCGAGGCCTACGTTCCGGTCGACATCTCCGCGGATTTTCTGCACCAGGACGCCACGGCGCTGCGCCGCGATTTCCCGCATCTTGCGATCCATCCGCTGGCGGCGGATTTCACGCGCATGACCGAGCCGCCGGCCGCGATCGCAGCAAAACCGCGCGCCGGCTTCTTTCCCGGCTCCACCATCGGCAATTTCGAGCCGCACGAGGCGGCGGCGTTTTTGCGCCGCGCCGGACGCATCCTGGGCGCCGGCGCGGTGCTGCTCGTCGGCGTCGATCTTGAAAAGGCGCCCGATATTCTCCATTGCGCCTACAACGACGCCGAAGGCGTCACCGCGAAGTTCAATCTCAATCTGCTCGTGCGCATCAATCGCGAACTCGGCGGCAATTTCGACCTCGCCGCCTTCGAGCATCATGCCTTCTACAACGGCGAACGCCGCCGCATCGAAATGCACCTCGTGAGCGCCCGGCGGCAGAACGTGCGCATCGGCGACGCCACGATCGAATTTCGCGCCGGCGAAACCATCCACACCGAGAACAGCTACAAATATTCCGTCGACTCGTTTCGGGCGCTGGCGCAGCAAAGCGGCTGGTCGCCGCTTGCGGCATGGACGGACGGGCTGTTCAGCGTGCACGCGCTGCAAAATCAAGCGGCCGGCGGCAGTTAAATAAAGATATTTTTCGGCATTCCACCATAAGCCTGACCTTTCATCATCCGTTCCGCACAAACGGTCTAAAGAAAAGACGGGTGACGGACGGCGGATTTGCCCTTAACTTTTTCGTCGACCGCCTTTCGCCCCCTGCCGTCTGACGCCCATGCCGATCCACGAAGCCGATCCCTGGCGCCTGCAATATTTCGCGCATGTGGAGACGGCCGCGCACATCACCACCGAAGACACCGACGCCTGGCAATGGTACCCGGCGCATCGGTGGGTCTACGACAAGCTCGCGGTGGCGCTGAGCCAAAATCTCGCCGCCGGGCCGCACGGCACCAGGCCGCCGCGCTTTCCCGTGTTTTCCAAGCCGGTGATCAATCTCAAGGGCATGGGCGCCGGCAGCCGCGTGCTGCATTCGCCGGCCGATTACGAACGGCATTACGCGCCCGGCCATTTCTGGATGACGCTGCTCGACGGCCGCCATGTGTCGTCCGACCTCGCCGTGGTCGACGGCCTGCCGCGCTGGTGGCGCCACGTCACCGGCAAGCCGGCGGGCGGCGGCACCTTCGATTACTGGACCATCCACGCCGAGCCCGACGCCGACATCGAACGGCGTTGCGGCGCCTGGGTGAAGGCCAATCTCGCCGGCTATACCGGCATGCTCAATCTGGAGACGATCGGCGGCACCATCATCGAGGTGCATTTGCGTTTCGCCGACCAATGGCCCGACCTCTACGGCGCCGGCTGGATCGAGGCGGTGGTGCGGCTTTACGAGAGCGGCGTTTGGGATTTCGCCGATGCCGATCGGCGCGGCGGCTACAGCGTCGTGCTGTTCGGCCCGAACGGCGTGCAATATCGCCATCCGCCGCCGCAGCTGATCGATACGATCAAGCGCATACCCGCCGTCACCAGCGTACAGATCACCTTTCACGAGGATGTCGCGCCGGAGCGCCACTCGATGCCGCCCGGCGGCTTCCGTCTCGCCGTCGTCAACGGTTTCGACCTCGCGGCGGCGACGACCGGGCGCGAATTGCTGCGCGGCCATTTCTTGACCGAAGCCGGCAATCGCCAGAGCGCCTGAGTTGCCGCCGGCGCGCTGACGGGTGCGCCGGCAACATCCGAAGCGACCCGGTAGATCGCGCCGGCACCGCCCGTTATAGTCGCCGCCCGGCGCGGCGGGCGGCATCGATCACGGAAGGCAGATCATGAAAATTGTGGCATTCGAAGGCCAGGACGGGCCGCGCCTCGGCATTGTCGAGGGCGATCAGGCGATCGACCTCAAAGCTGCCGACACCGATGCGCCGACCGATCTCGGCGAATGGCTGGCGAAAACGAACGGCGATCTCGCCCCGCTCGCCGCGATCGCCAAGCGCGCGCCGGCGAGCGCGCACCGGCCGCTTGCCGGATTGATCTACCGGCTGCCGATCGCCCGACCGGGAAAAGTCATCTGCCTCGGCTTGAACTATCTCGAGCACGTCAAGGAAGGCGTGCAGCGCGACAACATTCCCAAATTCCCGTCCATCTTCATGCGCAGCCGCACCTCGCTGGTGCCGCACGGGTGGCCGATCCTGCGCCCGCAGGCGAGCGTGACGCTCGATTACGAAGCCGAGATGATCCTCGTCGTCGGCAAGCGCGCCAAGCATCTGACGCCCGCCAACGCCTTGTCCTGCGTCGCCGGCTATTCCTGCGGCAACGAAGGCTCGGTGCGTGAATTCCAGCGCAAGACCACGCAATGGGACATGGGCAAGAACTTCGACTCGACCGGCGGCTTCGGCCCCTGGCTCGTCTCCGCCGACGAGTTGCCGCCGGGCGGCAAGGGCTTGAAGATCGAAAGTCGCCTCAACGGCCACCTCATGCAGTCGGACAACACCGATCACATGATGTTCCCGATGGCGGAGCTGCTCACCTATCTCACTCAGGGCATGACGCTCGAGCCCGGCGACATCATCTTTACCGGCACGCCCTCGGGTGTCGGCTATGCCCGCCAGCCGCCGCTGTGGATGAAGGACGGCGATGTCTGCGAGATCGAAATCGAGGGCATCGGCGTGCTGCGCAATCCGGTCG
>Ga0187784_10004465_pt1 | contig 11320 bp, 9 predicted proteins | sample 1015_SJ02_MP15_2_FD_132964 | JGI IMG/M metagenome (GOLD analysis project Ga0187784, IMG submission 132964) | Tropical peat soil microbial communities from peatlands in Department of Meta, Colombia - 1015_SJ02_MP15_20_MG | ecosystem: Environmental > Terrestrial > Soil > Wetlands > Peat | place... | reverse complement strand
GCGCGATCTGGTCGAGGCGGCGAAGCAGAAGCCCGGCGCGGTGACGGCCGGCACACCCGGTATCGCCACCATCCCGCACCTTGCCATGATCGCATTCGCCGATCAGGCCAAGGTGTCGTTCAACGACATTCCGTTCAAAGGCCCGGCCGAGGAATTGCAGAACGTGCGCTCCGGCCAGATCGACTTCGCCGCCGTCCCGTTGACGGCCGCGGCCGGCTCAGGCCTGCCGATGCCCGGCATCTTTGCCGAAGCGCGCAATCCGTCGCTGCCCAACGTGCCGACCTTCAAGGAACAAGGCTTTGACGTCGCGCCGCTGAGCTACGGCGGGCTCCTCGGGCCCGCCGAAATGCCGGACGCGTTGGTCCACAAACTCGAGGCGGCCTGTATCGCCATCATGAAAAGCGACGCGGCGCAGCGCGTGGTCAAGCACACCTTCCAGCCGGCGGATTACTTCGCCGACGCCGCGGGCTTCGCCCACAATCTCGCCGTCGACGCCGCCGAGAAGAGCAAGCTCGTCCCGCTGCTGAAGCCGAATTAAGAAGCTTCGTAGCCTGGGTTGAGCGGAGCGAAACCCAGGGACGGCCTTTGAGCGTCGACTCCTGCCCTGGATTTCGCTCCGCTCAATCCGGGCTACTCGTTGGGTTTGAGTTTCAGTACAACAACCGGGAGAAACCGGATATGTTCGGCGCGGCGACAACACGTTGCTGAGAATGTCGGGTGGCGGCGGAGGCGTTCTCAGCATGGAAAATGACCCACGAAACGAAAGCAGAACCTCAAATAACCACGGCGATGCAGCCGCCGGATCCGATGGAAAATTTGCTTTTGACAATCCCAAATATGAGTGCTGGTACGCCGATACAGAAAAGTACGAGGCCGCAGAGGCCAAATATTGGTTTAGGCAAAATGTAATTGGTGGCATCGGCATAGTAGTCAGCGCGGTTACGCTCATTGCTGCGATCATAGCGGCAGTTATTGCTTACAAAGCTTATGTTGCGAGCACCCATGCTGTGATTGAAGCTAAGCGGCAAGCTGACGAAGCTAAAAGGGAGGCTGATGCTGCCGACTCTCAAATTGCCGTTGCTAAGAATACTGCCGAGCACCAATTGCGTGCTTACGTTTATGTCATCGCAAAAGATGACTGGATGAAAGCCTCTCCTGCCGGCGATCACGCATTTGAAGCACGTCTTTTCCTCCATAACTCCGGACAAACCCCGGCCTACAAAGTCCAGTTTTGGAAAGCTACCTTTCTGACTGAATTTCCTCTCAAATCGCCGCTCCCGACTGGCATAAATATTGAAAAAGGCAACAGCATCCTCGAACCTGGCGCCGAGAATATGATTCGGCACTATCTGCCGCGACCGCTGACAGATCAGGAAAAGAAGGACCTTATTGAAAACCGAAAGGCGATTTGGATGTACGGCGAGATTGCCTATGACGACATCTATGGCATCGTCAGATGTTCCAAGTACATGCTCTTGGGAATAGGTCAGGACGGGGCCGCTGGCCGCTTCTATTGGTACAAGGACGGCAACGACGCCGATTACTGCAAGAAGCGTCCGTTTTAGTAACGATCCAAATCTTCGCTCCCTCTTTTGCGGAGGCCCGTTCTTTCGTGCCGTTGTTTCGTTCTTGCCGTTGCAAAACTCGGATCCCGAGGCATCGTGAGAACGCTCGCCTGTCACCTCATCCTGAGAAGCGAGCGCAGCGAGCCTCGAAGGATGCAGGCCCTGGCACCTCGGCCTCGCCCTTCGAGGCCCACGCTGCGCGCGGGCACCTCAGGGTGAGGAATTGAATGTGTAATGTTATAATATTACATTCCGGGAGGCCGCGCCGGGAGCGCGCCGAAGGCACGCTAAGGCCTTGTCATGAAGCCGCTTATCGGGCTGGCGACGGCCCTCACGATCGCCCTGGCCCCCGCCCATTCGGCCCACGCCGCCGACGACAGGATCGCGGTGGTGACGGCGGAGAATTTCTACGGCGGGGTCGCGCAGGAGATCGGCGGCGATCGCGTTGCCGTCGTCAGTATTCTGAACAATCCCGATCAGGACCCGCATCTGTTCGAAACCACGCCCGCGGTCGTGCGCCAGGTGGCCGCGGCGCAAGTCGTGGTGCTCAACGGTGCCGGCTACGATTCGTGGATGGAGAAGCTGCTTGCCGTGTCGCCGAAGCCGGACCGCGCCGTCATCGTCGCTGCCAAGCTGATGCACAAAAAGGCCGGCGACAATCCGCACCTCTGGTACGATCCCCGCACCATCCCGGTCGTGGCCGGCGCACTTGCCGCCGCATTGACCGCCGCCGATCCGGCGCACAGGAACGACTACGCGGCGCGGCTGAAAACCTTTCTCGCCTCGCTCGCGCCGCTCAACGAAAAGATCGCCGCCATCCGCAGCAAATATGCCGGCATGCCGGTGACGGCGACCGAGCCGGTATTCGGCTATATGGCTGAAGCGCTTGACTTGAAGATGCATGATCAGCGCTTTGCGCTCGCCGTCATGAACGGCACCGAACCCGCCGCGCGCGATTTTGCGCAATTCGAGGACGAGCTGAAAAACCGCGCGGTGCGCGTGCTGTTCTACAACAAACAGGCACGAAGCAATCTGGTGGCGCATCTGGTCGATCTGGCGCACGCTTCGCATGTCGCTGTCGTCGGCGTGACGGAAACGGCGCCACCCGGCGAAACTTATCTCGCCTGGATGCTGAGCGAGCTCGACGCCATCGCCAAGGCGCTGGGCGGGCCCACCTCATGAATGCCGACGCGACCGTCATTGAGTTCGACCATGTGACGCTCGCGGTCGGCGGCCATGATGTGCTCGCCGATGTCAGCCTCGCCATCCGCCGCGGCGAGTTCATCGGCGTGCTCGGGCCGAACGGCGCCGGCAAGACCACGCTGATGCGCGCCATCCTCGGTCTCATTGCACCGAGCGCGGGAGGGATCCGCGTGTTCGGTCGCTCGCCGCGGCGCGGCGATCCCGCCATCGGCTACCTGCCGCAGGTGCGCACCGTGCTGCCGGACCTGCGCGTGCGCGGCTTCGACTTCATCGCCAGTTCGGTACGCGGCGAACGCTGGGGCGTGCCATCACTGACGCGCGCCGACCGCACGGCGATCGAAAGAACGCTGGCCGCAATCGGCGCGCTCGATCTCGCGGCACGGCCGCTCGCGGACATGTCGGGCGGCGAGCGGCAGCGCCTGCTGCTCGCGCAGGCGCTCATTGGCGAGCCGCAGCTGTTGCTGCTCGATGAGCCGCTGATCAGCCTTGATCATCGTTATCAGGAGGCGGTAGTCGATCTCGTCCGCAGTTTCGCGCGCGAGCGCGGCATCACGGTGCTGTTCTCCGCGCACGAACTCAATCAGTTGGTCGGCGCACTCGACCGCGTGCTCTATCTCGGCAGCGGCCACGCCGCGCTTGGCACGGTGCCCGAAGTGGTGACCGCGCCGGTGCTGTCAAAGCTCTATGGCGCGCCGATCAACGTGGTGCACGCCGACGGCGCCATTTTCGTGCTGTCGCACGGCCGCGACGTCGAACGCTCCGACCATCTGCACGATCACGGCGATGATCACGGTCATGCGCACGATCACGGCCACGCACATGGCCATCATCACGGTCACCACGATGCTTGAATACGATTTCATGCGCAACGCGTTTGCCGCCGCAGGCGTGGCGGCGATCGTCTCGGGCGTGGTAGGTTATTTTCTGGTGTTGCGCGGCCAGACCTTTGCCGGGCATGCACTCGGACATATCGGATTTGCCGGCGCGACCGGCGCGGTGCTCATCGGCCTGGCGCCGCTGTGGGGACTTTTAGGCTTCACCGTCGCCGCCGGCATTGGCATGGGGCTGATGGGCGATCGGCTAAGCGGCCGCGACGTCGCCATCGGCGTGGTGTTGGCGCTCGCGCTCGGCTTCGGACTTTTGTTCCTGCACTACTACACGGCATTTGCCGCCCAGGCGACGGCGCTGCTGTTCGGCGACGTGCTCGCGGTCGACCGCGGCATGATCGCAACGCTCGTTGTGCTTGGCGCCGTCACGCTCGCGGCACTGGCCGCGATCATGCGGCCGCTCGTCTTCTCAAGCCTGCAGCCGGAACTCGCCGAAGCCAAAGGCGTGCCGGTGCTGTTTATTTCCACCGCGTTCCTGGCGATCGTGGCGCTGGCGGTCGCCGAGAGCGCGCAGATCGTCGGCGTGCTGTTGGTGTTCGCGCTGATGGTCGGACCGCCGGCCACGGCGCAGCGCTTGGCGAGCGGGTTGTGGAGCGGGATTGCACTGTCGGCGATCATTGCGCTTGCCGAAGCGTGGCTCGGCATCTCGATCGCCTATTACAGCGACTGGCCGGTCAGCTTCGCCATCGCGCTGTTAAGCGCACTCGGCTATTTTCTCGTCCGCCCCAACTGGCTGCGATTGCCAAGGTCGGCCGGGCCGGGCATGGTCGCGCCCGGACAGGGAGCGAAATGAGCGAGCAGACTTCCGAAAAATTGCGCGCCATCTGCGTCGGCGAAGCCGTGATCGAATTGAAACGCGGCGCCGACGGACGCTTCGCGCTGTCGTGCGGCGGCGACGCATTCAATACCGCGATCTATATCGCCCGCGCCGGCATTAACGTCGCCTTCGCCACGGCGTTGGGCGACGACCCCTATTCGGAAAGCATCGTCGCGCTCGCGAGTGCCGAGGGTATTGCGTCGAACCTGATGCTGCGCGTTCCCGGCCGCCTGCCGGCGCTGTGTCTCGCCGAGAACGAGCCGGCCGGAGAGCGCCGCTTCCGTTACTGGCGCGAGGGTGCGCCGGTGCGTCAGTTATTCGAGCTGGCCGACTGGATGCGGCTTGCGGAAAGCCTGACCACGGCGAAACTCATCTATTTTTCCGGCATTACGCTGTCGCTGTTTTCGACCACGAGCCTGAGTCGCTTCCTCGCCGTGCTCGAAGTGGCGCGCCGGCAGGGCACCAAGGTGGCGTTCGACGGCAATTTCCGACCGCACGGCTGGAGCGGCGATCTGCCGCGCGCGCGCACGGTATTCATCGAGACGCTCAAGCGCGTCGATATCGCACTGCCGGCATTCGACGACGAGGCGGTGCTGTGGGGCGATCCCAGCCCGGAGGCGACGGTGGCGCGGCTGCAAGCCTTCGGCATTGGCGAAATCGTGGTGAAGAACGGACCGAACAGCGCGCTGGTGGCTACATCCGGCGCGCAGGAATTCGTGCCGGTCCCCGAAGTCTTCGTCCCCGTCGACACCACGGCGGCCGGCGATGGCTTCAACGCCGGCTATCTTGCCGCGCGACTCAACGGCGACGCGCCCGCCCAAGCGGCTGGCGCGGCGCATCGCCTCGCCGGCAATGTCATCCGCCATCCGGGCGCGCTCGTGCCGCGCGCCGAGATCGCGATGCATTAGCGAAAATTCTCATTCCGCTCGTCCGCGCGAAAGCGGGGACGCAGAGTGTTACCCCAGCGACTGTTTAGTCGACCTGGATTCCTGCTTGCGCGGGAATGAACGGAGGCAAGCGTTGCCGGCGCGCTTCGCCATTTTGTCATCCATGCGCTGTCGTCTTGCCTCAGTTCCGCGCAACCGTCTTGCGTGGCGTCGCTAATGGGCACAGTCTAACCGCTCGCTGCCCGCCATTGCTGAAACCGACTTCGCGGGGGCGCGGTCGTATCGCGCGCGCCGGCGCCACCGCCGGACTGATGACGCGAGCAGAGACCAAAGGGAGGATGTCGTGAAGAAGCATGATGAAGGCCGTCGCGCGTTCCTTGTCGGCACGGCAGCGGGAGCGGCCGCGACCGTCGCGCTCGTTCCGGAAGCGCTCGCCAAATCCGGCCAGCAGGTCGCGGCGGCGGATGCGCCGGCCAGTGGCATGGGCGGAATGGCGGTGGATGGCGGGACCGCGATGGTTCCGATGTCCGACGCGCATGGCGCGTTCTTCAACGACGATGACAGCCGCACGATCAAAGCGTTTGCGGAGCGGCTGATGCCAGGCGTGCCGGGCAAGCCGGGCGCGACCGACGCCGACGTGCTCAACTACATCGATCTGGCATTGTCTGGCGCCTACAAGGACGATCAGGAGTTCTACAGGCACGGGCTCGCGCAGCTCGATGCGCATTGCATGAAGGCGTACGGCAAGCCGTTCCGCGGTCTGCCTGCCGCGCAGCAGGACGAGACCATCGGCGCGCTCGAACACGGCAAGGCGCCCGAATTCGTCTGGCCGACCGCGCAGGCGTTCTTCAACACGGTGCGCACCCACACGATGGAAGGCATGTTCGCCGACCCCGTCTATGGCGGTAACAGAGATTTCGCCGGCTGGCGGCTGGTCGGCTTCCCCGGCGCACAGATGCAGTTCACCGAGCAGGACATGCAAAGCAAGGAGGCCTTTACGCGCGAGCCCATTGTGGGCCTGCAGTCGCGGCTCAAGCCAAAGAAAGGCTGAGCCATGGCAACGCAAAAGACCGATGTGGTGATCGTCGGCCTCGGCGCCGCAGGTGGCATTCTGGCGGCCGAACTCGCCAAGAGCGGCATGAAAGTGATCGGCCTCGAACGCGGGCCGCGGCTTAAGACCGCCGATTTCGACCCGCACGACGAATTACGCTATTTCCAGCGCCAGGATCTGCGGCCCGATCCCAAGCGTCAGCCGGTGACGTGGCGGCCAAATCCGAACGCGCGCGCGCGGCCGCTTTCAAGCATGAGCTATGGCAATCAGGCCGGCGGCGGCACCGTGCATTACGGCTCGCTGTCGTGGCGGATGCATGCGGATGATTTCCACGCGCGCTCGCAAACCATCGAGCGTTACGGCGCGTCGGCGATACCGGAAAATTCTTCGCTGGTCGACTGGCCGGTCAGCTATGCCGAGCTTGAGCCCTATTATGATCGCGCCGAGTACGAACTCGGCGTGTCGGGCAAGGCCGGCAATGTGCAAGGCCGCAAGATCGGGGGCGGCAACGTCTTCGAGTCGCCGCGCCGGCGCGAGTACCCGCTGCCGCCGCTCATTCCCGATCAATCCGAGATCATTTTTCAGGACGCCTCGAAGAAGCTCGGCTACCACCCGTTCTCGTCGCCGCGCGCAATCATCTCTCAGCCCTACAATGACCGGCCAGGCTGCACCTATTGCGGTTTCTGCCAGGCGTTCGGCTGCCACGTCGGCGCCAAGTCATCGATCCTGGTGACCAAGCTGCCCGAGGCCGAAGCGACCGGCAATTTCAAGCTGATCACAGGAGCGATGTGCTACCGGGTGAACAGCGACAATTCCGGCAAGGTGACCGGCGTGTCCTATTACGGGTCCGACCGTTCGGACAACCTCATCGAGGCCGATCTCGTCATCCTCAGCCCGTTCATCTACGACAATACCCGCCTGCTTCTGTTATCGAAGACCGCAAAATTTCCTGACGGCCTTGCCAATTCAAGCGGCCATGTCGGCAAGCACATCATGACGCACATCCGATCGCGTGTGATCGTCGCGTTCGACGATCGATTCGTGAACATCTACATGGGTCCAAGCGCCCAGAAACATTCGATCGACGATTTCAATTCCGACAATTTCGACCACAAGGACCTCGGTTTCATCCGCGGCGCGCAGATTTCGATCGGCCCGGTCGCGCTTGAAGGCGGCCCGCTCGGCGCCGTCGAGATGGAGCCGCCGCCGGGAATAGCGCGCTGGGGGGCGGCGTATCGCGATTTCTTCGCCAAATACTACGCGCGCCACACTGCCATCGCCGCGCAGATCGAAGACCTGCCGTATCCGTTCCAGACGATCGATCTCGATCCCAACGTGCGCGATGCCTGGGGGCTGCCGGCGCCACGAATGACCTATGACTGGCGCCGGCCCAATGAGCTCAAGCGCACCGCATTCATGGCCAGGAAGATGGAAGAGATGGGTCGCGCCACCGGCGCGCAGCTGGTGTGGCGGACGCCCGAGAGCCATGGCGCGCCTGGCGGTCATCACGAAGGCGGCACGCGCATGGGCAGCGATCCGAAGGACTCGGTCGTCAACAAATTCGGACAGAGCTGGGATCATCCGAATCTGTTTTTGATCGGCAGTTCGACGTTCCCCACCATGGGATCGGGCTTTAATCCCACGCTCACCATCGAGGCGCTCGCCTATATGAGCGCAGATGCGATTACCAGACGCTACAAAAACAATCCGGGACAACTGCTGTGAGGTAAGCGGCCATCGCGCTCGGCGGAACCGGCGGCGCGTGAGAAACTGAAATCATGCGGGAGGGTATAAACCATGGCTATCGAGAAAACTGACGTGGTGATCGTCGGCGTCGGCGCCGCCGGCGGCATTCTCGCCGCCGAACTCGGCAAGGCCGGCATCAAGGTGATCGGGCTTGAGCGCGGGCCGCGCCTGAAGACCGCCGATTTCGAGCCGCACGACGAGCTGCGCTATTTCCAGCGCCAGGATTTGCGCCCGGACCCGAAGCGCATGCCGGTGACGTGGCGCCCAAACACAAGCACGACCGCCCACCCGATCCCGTCGCAGAACAACGGCAACGAAGCCGGCGGCGGCACCGTGCATTACGGCGCGCTGTCGTGGCGCTTTCACGAGGACGATTTTCGCGTGCGCTCGGCGACCATCGAGCGCTACGGCCAAGCCGCCATTCCGGCAGACTCGTCGGTGATCGACTGGCCGCTGTCGTATGCGGACCTTGAGCCGTATTACGAACGCGCCGAATACGAACTTGGCGTCTCCGGCAAGGCCGGCAATCTCCAGGGCCAGAAAATCGACGGCGGCAATGTGTTCGAGGCGCCGCGCAAGCGCGAGTATCCGCTCAAGCCCCTGCTGATTGATCAAGTCGGCGTCAATTTCAACGCGGCCTCAAAGAAACTCGGCCTACACGCGTTCTCGTCGCCGCACGCGATCCTGTCGGAGCCCTACAAGGATCGGCCGGGCTGCACCTATTGCGGCTTCTGCCAGTCGTTCGGCTGCCATGTCGGCGCCAAGTCGTCGATCCTGGTGACCAAGCTGCCGGAGGCCGACGCCACCGGCAATTTCAAGCTGATCTCCGGTGCGATGTGCTACCGCGTCAATTCGGACAACAGCGGCAAGGTAACCGGCGTGTCGTATTACGGCCCCGGTGGCGACGACAACACCATCGAAGCCGACCTCGTCATTCTCGCGCCGTTCATCTACGACAACGTGCGGCTCTTGCTCCTCTCGAAGACGGCGAAATTTCCCAACGGACTCGCCAATTCGAGCGGGCACCTCGGCAGGCACATCATGGCGCATATCGGCGCGCGCGCGTTCGCCGCGTTCGATGATCGCCACGTCAACGTCTATATGGGCCCGAGCGCGCAGAAGAATTCGCTCGACGACTACAACGGCGACAATTTCGATCACAAGGATCTGGGCTTCATCCGCGGCGCACAGATTTCCGCCGGTCCCGCAGGCCTCGAAGGCGGCCCGCTCGGCACCGCGATGAGCATGAATCCGCCGCCCGGCGTGCCGCGCTGGGGCGCCGCGTTCCGCGACTTTTATGCGAAATACTACACGCGGCACACCGCGCTGACCGGGCAGACCGAAAATCTGCCCTACGGCGATCAGATGATCGATATCGATCCGCACATACGCGACGCCTGGGGCCTGCCGGCGCCGCGCATCACCTACGACTGGCGGCGGCCGAACGAGCGCGCGCGCATCGAGTTCATCCAGAAGAAGATGGTCGACATCGGCCATGCCATGGACGCCACGATCGTCTGGACCGCGCCGCTCGGCCCCGGTTCGCCCGGCGCGCACCATCAGGGCGGCGCGCGCATGGGCAGCAATCCGAGCGAGTCCGTGGTCAATAAATACAGCCAGAGCTGGGATATTCCGAACCTGTTCATCATGGGCTCGTCGGCGCACCCGACCATGAGCGGGTTCAACCCGACGCTGACTATTCAGGCGCTGGCCTACATGACCGCCGATGCAATCGCGAACCGCTATCAGAAGAAGCCGGGCTCGCTGCTGTAAGAATTTTCTGGCCGGTTCAGCGAAGAGGGCGGTGCGGCAGCCTGTCAGCCGCGCCGCTGTTTCGCGTCTGCCGAAGGCGAGATTTAGGAAATAAGATAGATCGCTTTTAGGATTCGCCATTGTTCCTTCGATCGTTTGCGCTATCTGCATTGCGGTCGAATAGGAGAACAGGCGATGGCCGCGAATGAATTATTGCGGCGGCTCGGCATCGAACATCCGGTCCTACTGGCACCGATGGCCGGCAGCGGCGGCACGCCCGAACTTGCGGCGGCCGTGTCGAACGCCGGCGGGCTCGGCGCGTGGGGCGGCGCCTATGTGAAGCCCGAGGAAATCGCCGCAACCATCCGCCGCATGCGTCAGCTCACGGCCAAGCCGTTCAACATCAACCTGTTCGCCGGCGGCTACGAAGGCGATCGCGGCGTCGATCCGCGGCCGATGCTCGCGATTGTGGGCGAGGCGCACGCTAAGCTCGGTTTGCCGCCGCCCATGCTGCCGCCGGCGCCGTCGTCCCCGTTCGACGAGCAATTCGAGGCCGTTCTGGAAGAACGCCCGCCTGTTTTCAGCTTTACGTTTGGCGTGCCCTCGGCCGCACAAATCGACGCGCTGAAAAAACGCGGCGTCTTTATCAGCGGAACGGCGACCACCGTTCAGGAAGCGCAGCATCTGGAACAGGTGGGAGTCGACTCCATCGTTCTTCAGGGAGCCGAAGCCGGCGCGCATCGCGGTACGTTCCTCGATGCGTTCGAGCAGTCCATGATTCCGCTCACGACGCTCGTCGCTGAGAGCTGCACCGCGGTAAAAGTACCAGTGATCGCATCGGGCGGGCTCATGGACGGGCGCGATATTGCGGCCATGATGAAGCTGGGCGCTGCCGCCGCGCAGCTCGGCACCGCGTTCCTGCCCTGCCCCGAATCGGGCGCGCCCGACGCCTACAAGCAGGCCCTGCTGAACGCAAAAAGCGATCGCACCGTCATCACCCGCGCGTTTTCCGGACGGCCGGCGCGTGGGATCAAAAATGCATTCATCGCCACAGTCGAGGGCCAGGCAAATTGGATCCTGCCGTTCCGGCAGCAGAATGATCTGACGCGCCCGATGCGCAATGCCGCCGGAGCGAAGGGCATCGCCGACTATATTTCGCTCTGGGCCGGACAGGGCGTGGCGCGGTCGCGCGCCGTGCCGGCCGCCGACCTGGTGGCGACACTCGTCCGCGAGATGTCAGCCGCGAAAGTCGTCGGGCCGTAGCTCGATCGGGGTGCCGTGCGGCGTGCGTTCGCAGGCGCGCTCCCAGGCGTCGCGTGTCCGCGCCAGCGTCTTGGCGTCAGACAAGCCTTTCTCGGCGACGATGCGCTCCAGCGTCCTGAGCCAGTGATGATAGTAGGTCTCGCCGGTGT
>Ga0187784_10004464_pt1 | contig 11321 bp, 12 predicted proteins | sample 1015_SJ02_MP15_2_FD_132964 | JGI IMG/M metagenome (GOLD analysis project Ga0187784, IMG submission 132964) | Tropical peat soil microbial communities from peatlands in Department of Meta, Colombia - 1015_SJ02_MP15_20_MG | ecosystem: Environmental > Terrestrial > Soil > Wetlands > Peat | place... | reverse complement strand
GTGGACCTATTGGGAAAAATTCGATTTTCTCGCTGTCTTCTGGGGAATGTTCGCCATCGGGTTTTCAGGATTGATGCTCTGGTTTCCAGAATTCTTCACCCTCTTTTTACCCGGATGGATTCTCAACATTGCCACGATCGTCCATTCGGATGAAGCACTTTTGGCCTCCGGCTTCATCTTCACGATCCATTTCTTCAACACCCATTTTCGACCTTCGAAGTTCCCCATCAACACGGTGATTTTTACGGGAAGATTTCCCAAATACGAACTGGTGGAGGAAAGGCAGGAACAATATCATCGTCTGCTGGCCGAGATTGGAGACCTATCGGGATAAATACCCAAGCGTGGGCATGGACCTCTTCTCAACCACCATGGAATTTGCCATGCTGGCCATCGGGCTTCTGTGCGTTTTCCTGATCGCGTGGGAGTTCCTGGTCTGAGAAACCCGAATGGCCCGAATGACAGCGAATAGAACGAATCTCTAATTCGGGAAGTTCGCTATCATTCGTAAAGTTGGTGAGGCGGGCTTTTCATTTAGAGATTTTGCAGCCTATCTTTTCCAAATAAGCCACATAATAAAAGGTAGGGCTTTGATCCTTGGTATGGCAGTTTCGGTAGATACCAAGGGTTACTTTCCTCGATATCTTTCCATAACGATATCAAATTTTCCAATGAGACCGACATCGCAGGCAAAGGACTTAATTGTTCGGATCGTCACGCTCCCCGTGAAGATCAGAGCAAAACATTCATGCAAATCTGCGCTGAATGCCATCACGGGAAGGGGATTAGGAAAGTTAAGTGTGAAGACTGTCATATTGACATGAAACGCTTCATTCAGAGGAAGGAAAACGCCGGCGTTAAAGAGAGGCCGAGCAATAAGATTGATGTGGTTGAATGTGAGGTCTGTTGGCCAAAAAGAAGGATAGCTTTGATGCGATAAGAAAACGTTGTATTCAGTGCCATGACCAGAGTTATGGGGAGATGGTCGTCCGATGGAAGGCGACCTGTGAAAATATGCTGAAGGAACTGGATCCCAAGCTGACCCAGTCTAAAGAAGAGATCGATCGGATTGCTCGCCTGGGAGGCTACACATTTGTCTGTCGAAAGTTGTACGGAGAAGCGGAGTTCAATTATAATATGGCCAAGAATGGAAAGGGAGCCCTTAATCTGGAGTATGCGGAAGAGCAAGTAGAATTTGTCAATTGTAGAATGGATCAGGCACTCGAACAGATCGGCAAGACGAAACAAGACATCGCACAGGAAAAGATTTGAGGTCAAAAACCATGAGTATAAAAATGAGCGGCAAACCATCATCAAGATATACTTGACAAAAAGGTGAGAATCTAATATTTTTTTGTTAAAATTTGTGAAAGGAGTCACAAAATTGAAATACAAGAAAATTCCCGAGGCCACCATTAGAAGATTGTCAAGGTACTCCCGGTGCTTAGAGGAGATGGAGGAAAAAGGAGAAAAGGTAGTTTCCTCTGCCCTCCTGGCTAAGAAATGCGTTGTGAATGCCGCTCAGGTACGAAAAGACTTAGCCTACTTCGGTGAGTTTGGGATTCGAGGCGTGGGTTATTATGTGGAAGATTTGCTCAATAATATTAAGAAGATATTGGGATCGAATAAGGAGTGGAGGATGGCGGTGATCGGCGTTGGGAATTTGGGGTCTGCCCTGCTGTCTTATAAAGATTTTCTTAAGCAGAATTATAAGATCGTAGCCGCATTCGATATTGACCCTCCGAGAGTCATTGGAAGAGTCTCGGAAAAGCTGGGCAAGCCAGCGGAGGTCCTTCATATCAACCGTGTTAGAGAGGTAGCTAAGGAAAGGAAGATTGATATTGGGCTCATCACAACCCCCCCTTCAGAAGCTCAGAGTGTAGCCAATCTGTTGGTGGAAGCAGGAGTGAGAGGGATTCTCAACTTTGCACCAGCACAGGTTACCGTCCCCGTGGGCTTTGTGGTGAAAGATGTCTTTTTCAGCACAATCTTAGACAATTTGGCCTATCTTTTATCAACTGAGACAGGATATTTCATGGATAGGAAGTAGGATTTTCTTTTTCCCCCCCCCGCCTCTATTAATTCTCCCATTCCAGGTGTCCGTGCCTGAGGCATGCACCAAGCGAGCAGACAACTTTCGTGGTTCTCACCTAAAAATATACTTCCAAATTTCCCCAACCCCCCTTTACTAAAGGGGGGCGAGGGGGATTTTCGACTTTCATGCCTCCCAGGGTGACATAGTCGTTATGAAACATTTAATTGACTCGTCAGTAAAAACTATCTACTATTTGAATAGATTTTTTTCTATCCTATGTTTTAAGAAGATTTGAGGAAGAAAGATGGCAAAAAAAGAATTCTTGTCTCCTTCTATTATTACCAGACCTCCTGGGCGTGAGGCCAAGAAGATCCTCAGAAAGGATCAAAGATTCGTATCTCAATCTTACACGCGCATCTATCCCTTCGTAGTCAAAAGAGCGAGAGGAGCTTGGGTGGAGGATGCGGACGGGAATCGATTCCTCGATTTTACCTCAGGGATTGCGGTCTGCAATACCGGACATTGTCATCCGAGAGTGGTGAAGGCGATCTCTCGTCAGGCAGGACAACTCATCCATATGTCTGGCAGTGATTTCTACTACGGTCTCCAATCGAGCCTTGCCGCAAAGCTCTCCGAGATCACCCCTGGGCCAAAAGAAAAGAGGGTCTTCTTCGGTAATTCAGGCGCTGAAGCCATTGAGGCAGCTCTCAAACTGTCACACTATCATACCAAACGGCCCCGGATTCTGGCTTTCCTTGGCGCTTTTCATGGGAGGACCATGGGCGCCCTCTCCTTAACGGCCAGCAAAGTGATTCACGAAAGGGGATTTTATCCGCTCGTCCCTGGAATCACCCACGTTCCTTACGCCTATTGCTACCGGTGCCCTTATCATCATCGGCAATACCCTGGTTGCAGCACTGCTTGTGTCGATTGGATTCGAGAGGATCTCTTTAAGCGAAGCATCCCGCCAGAGGAAGTGGCAGCCATTTTTGTCGAACCCATTCAAGGAGAAGGCGGTTATATCGTCCCTCCTCCGGAATTTCATCAAAAGCTTTACGGGCTGGCAAAGGAATTTGGGATCCTTTTTGTGGATGATGAGGTTCAAAGCGGAATGGGAAGGACTGGAAAGATGATGGCGATTGAGCACTGGGGAGTCGTCCCCGATATCATCGCCTTGGCAAAGGGAATTGCCTCAGGGATGCCTTTGGGAGCGACGGTGTCACAGAGCGAGGTGATGGATTGGGTCCCTGGTTCTCATGCCAGCACATTTGGTGGGAATCCCATCAGTTGCCGAGCGGCCCTGACCACCATCGACCTCCTTGAGGAGGGTCTTATTGAAAATGCCGAACGCGTGGGGGACTACCTCCTCAAAAAACTGAGAGATCTGCAGAAGCGATTCGATCTGATTGGCGACGTGAGGGGAAAGGGCTTGATGATCGGGATAGAATTGGTTAAAGACCGGAAGACGAAGGAAAAAGCAATCGAAGAAAGAAACAAGATTATTCTTGCCTGTTTTGAAAAGGGGCTGCTCATATTAGGAGCCGGAGAGAACGTCATCCGTTTCAGCCCGCCCCTGATCATCACCCGGAAACAGGCTGACACCGCACTCACCATCTTCGAGGAAGTTTTGAAGAAGGTTGAGAAGACATCAAGAAATCGCCTCACCGTCTCAAAGAGAAAGTGATACAAGGTGATTCCCTTAAACCCTCATTTCGACTTTAGAGCTTGGATCACTTCGTCGCAGGTCATCAAGTGGGCGAAGCCGAACCCTAAATTCTTCAACGTAGCCAGGTGGTGATCATCCCTCCCGGTGGCTGTCCCATCGATCAGGAAGAAAACTCTGTAATCCCTCATAAAGGCATCCCGCGCTGTGGTCTCGCAGCAGAGATTCGTCATCACTCCTGAAATGATCAAATCTTGGATCCCTTTCGATCGGAGGATCTTTTCAAGATCGGTCTCATAGAAAGCACTATAGCGCTTTTTAGGAAGAACCGTATCCTTTGGCTCCATCTTAATTTCTGGAAGAAATTCCCAATCCTTTGTCCCATGAAGGATAACCTGACCCCACCACGCTCCAAGGGCTCCACTATCCGAGGGAGGATCGGTGTGACCGTGCTGTGTGAAGATGATCGGAATATTCTCTTGTCTACAAACTTGAATGACGTTCTGGATATTCCCCAAGACAGGTCGGACAATTCGATGAAAAAAGTTCTGGATATCGATGGCAAGGAGGGCGGTACGTTTGGGATCGATCACGGCCTTCCTCTCCCGATACGGTTTCAATTCCCTCAAGACTTTTTCAAGATCACGCTTCATCTTTTTTCAAAACTATCTCTAAAGGGACAAGTAGTGAACGAGGATCAATCCATAGATGTGGGCAGCGTTGACCAAGGCCTCCACCTCCACGGATTCGTCCGTCGTATGGGATTGATCCATCCCTCCGGGTCCGAGGATAAGGGTGGGAATGTGATAGTGATTGACATAGAAACGCGAATCCGTGAATCCGGAGAATGCCCTCAGCGTTGGCCTCTTTCCCATCACGTCTTGGATGGCCTCCACGCCAATTCTGACAATATCCTCTTCAGGATCGACTTCAGAAGGCTCCGCGAAGTCGATCTCTTCCATTTGATATTGAAAAAGGGGATCCTGTGACCGGAGCGAATCCAAGATTTCCTTCATTTCCCCTAAGACCGCCTCCTTGTTTTCACCGGGCAACATTCGCCGATCCACCTCAATCTCGCATCGATCCGGGACGATATTGATCTTCGTTCCGCCTTGAATGGTCCCGATACTGAGAGTCGGTTTTCCAAGCAACGGATGTTCTTTTTGTAAAGGAATGGAATTTAATCGTTCCACCAGCTTCATCATTTTTTCTACGGCATTCACACCCAGATGGGGTCTTGAGGCATGAGCCGATTTCCCAAGGGTGGAGATCCTGAGCCAAAGAGCACCTTTCTGGACGATCACAGGTTGGAGGTCCGTTGGCTCTCCGACGAGAGCTGCATCTGCTTGGATCCCAACTTCTTGAGTTAAGAATCCCATACCTTGGTGGCCATGGGATTCTTCATCAGAGACCAGATGAAGAATGATAGCTCCTTGATGGAGAGGGATTTTCGAACGCTCAACGGCGGAGAGGGCATGAATGAAAGAGACAATCCCGCTCTTCATATCCGATGCCCCCCTGCCATAAATCCTTCCTTTGGAAAGCTTTCCTTCAAAAGGAGGATATTTCCATTGAGAGGGGTCTCCGGCAGGGACAACGTCGAGATGGCCATTGAAGATGAGTGTTCGCCCGCCCTTTCCCCATCTTCTCTCGGCAACGATATTCCATCTTCCTTTTGGGGAGAGAACGGTTTTGGTTTTGAAACCCATTCTTGTGAGAAGAGATCTCAGAAATTGGGCGGCTCTCTTTTCATTTCCAGGTGGATTTTCCGTGGCAGTCTGAACCAATTGGATGGTCAAATCGACCAATTCTTTCTTTCTGATGAACGGATGTAAGTTTATCATCGCCTTCCCTTGCTCCACCTAATCTTAAAAAGAAAGGTTAATAAAGGCAACTCCGAATTGGCCCCATCCAATTGAGTTTATCGATTACGGGTTTAAATCTACGCTACACGGGCAAACCGCTTGGACAGCGATTACAGGAAGGGACTTGCGACAGCACTTCTGTTTAGAAGAAACAAAGAAGGGAGAGGTCTTGCCTTAGCACATATCGATCGGTCATGTTGAAGGTGGTATGGAGTTGATCGAATTCTTTTACTGGTGGGTTATGATTTCAATAATTTGTCGAGGATGAGGATATCTACTCCTTTCACCCTTTCAAAAGTCTTATCGTTGGTCAAGAAAGCAGTCGCACCGTAAAAAATGGTCGTGGCAAGCTGGATCGCATCCGGTGTTTTGATTCGGTCTGCAGATCGGAGGTCAGAAGCTTTTCCAGCTACGTCTAATCCCATTTCGCAGAAGGTTAAGTTTGGGAAGGTGGTCAGATAGTATTCGTAATCACGAGCAACCTGCAGAAGGCCTTCTTTTTTAGGCTTAACAAGGATCTCCATCAGTGTCAGATAGGATGTGACTCCCTTATTTAGTCCCTTTTCCAATGCGCTGAAGATAATTTCTGTAAGAGGCGAATAGCGAGGATGATCCTCAAGGTGATAGATAAAGATAGAGGTGTCCAATCCTATTACCGAGTGATTTTTGAGGAGATCCTGCAGAGCTTTCATTTTTCTTCCCAGGCCTTCCTCTCTTTTTTTATATATTCCGCAGCATCCAATCCTTCCCAAACGGCCTTATGTAGACCACGGAGATGTTTCGTATAGCTTTTCGGTTTCGGCTTGAGAATGAGGCTATCTTTTTCCACATCGAGGATCAACTGATCCCCTGGACCGATGTCCAACTTTTTACGGGCGGATTTGGGAATGGCAATTTGATTTTTGCTGCTCAGAGTGACCAAAGCTTTCATAAAGATCTCCCTTTTCATGAATCTAATTTAATTTTTATCATAAAGTAAAGCATTAGTCAAGATTACTTTACTTTTTATAGAAATAGGCTACCTCCGACCCCCCGCTTGCATGACCTGGAAGCCGATTGGCAGGGGATAGATTTTTTGATAAATGTTTAATAATATGATAGGTATCAGTTAACCTCTAAATAGATCAGGGTATTCTCTTCATGGCTACGGACGATGTAACGTTGTCAGGTTATATCCCTGGTGCCATCGGTCGGATTGCTGAACTCCACGGCACGTATTATCACGAACACTGGGGCTTCGACCTTTTCTTTGAATCCAAAGTGGCCATAGAGCTTTCGGAGTTTCTGCGGCGTTTTAATGAAGTGCGCGATGGGTTTTGGGTGGCAAGCGTTGAAGAAAAAATTATAGGCTCCATTGCCATTGATGGAGTCCATCGCGATAGCAAAGGCGCCCACTTGAGATGGTTCATCGTGGCACCGGAGAGTCAGGGCCATGGAGTCGGAAAGAAGTTGCTTGAAGAGGCCGTCGAGTTTTGCCGAAAGACGAAGTTTAACAAAGTATATCTCTGGACTTTTTCGGGCCTTGATCCGGCGCGTCATCTCTATGAGAAATTCGGATTTAGACTCTGCGAGGAACAGGAAGGCAAGCAGTGGGGGAGGGCGGTGACGGAGCAAAGGTTCGAGCTTATCTTCTAACGATTCTATAATAAAGGGGGGTGAGGAAGGTTGTGGCTACGGATAAATTATAGCGAATGACTTATCAGAGTTGTCATTGTGGGGAATCCCACTTTGGGGGGCGACGTGCTGCACGCCGCAGCGCCTGAATACAGAGATCCGGTAGCGGTTAAGAATTAGCTGTCTTCTGACTCATTCGTCGGCTTCGAAGCCGTCTCTTCTTCCATTGCTTCATCCACCATCTGATCGACATCTTCACCCATGTCTTCTCCCATCTCCTTGCCCATCCGTTTCATCCATCTCGCCATGCTCTTTGGATCCTTCTCATCAAGGTTGCCCCATTTTGATGGGTCTGCCAGGCTTTCCATTCTGCTGTCTTCCGAAGGGATCACCCGCACCTTGGAGAGGACACGGGACATCCTTTTGCTCTTGCATCGCTTGCATCGAGGGATAAAGGTCTCATCGGTTTTGATCACGAGAAATTCAGAGATCTTCCCACAATCTTCGCACCTGTATTCATAGATTGGCATGTCACTCCCTCCCCACTATCGCCACCTCCGGCGGGCAGGCCCTTTCCCTCACGGGGAATGGGGTTTCTTGAGGTTTTTTCCTGACGGCAAAATAGAAATAGAAGAAATTGATGATACCCGTGAGAGCTAAGCATAAAAACATGATCGGATAGTTCGTTAACTGAAGAATAATGCCCATCGTCACTGCTCCCATGCCCGCCCCTAAGTCCGTAAGCGCTGTAAAGGTACCCATCGCCGGTCCTCGAGCGGAACCCGCACGGTCAAGCGTATAGGCCAACAGGGAGGGATAAAGAAAGGCACTCCCAATTCCCCATATGATGGCCACAAGAATAAACATCGGTAAGGTGCTGGAGAAGGCGAGGATGGGCATCGAAATGATTAGATTGAAGAGGCAGGGCAAGATCACCTTTTCTCTGGGATAGGTATCCAATATCTTTCCGCCCAAACTGCGCACTAAGATGAGAGTGACCGCAAAAGCGGCGAAGAAGAGACCGGGGTTATCAACCCCTTTTCTCAGGGCGTACAGAGGGAAAAAAGCAGTCATGGCTCCCCAGGTGATAGTGATTAAGGAAGCGATGATGGCTGGCGGAAGGGCTTCCAGACTTAAAAAGGATTGCTTCTGGGGAAATAGATCTTCTACTGGGAGGCCTCGAATCTTTTCCAGTTTGAAAGTGATGAGTAGGCAGCATAGAGACAAACCGGCACAGCCCAGGAAGAGGACCTTGAAGTTAAAGGGGAAGTCAAACCGGTTGATGAGGAGCATTCCGAAGTAGGGGGCCAAGGCAAAAGCAAAATTGATGGATAAATAGAAGTAACTGATGATTCGCCCGCGGATTGTTTCAGGGGTGATATTGGCGAGCAAGGTGAAAGAGGCTGTTGAGAAGAAGGCCAACCCGACACCGTGAAAAACCCGTACGGCCAAGAGGGGCCAAAATGGAGGTGCGAAGAGATACGCAACGGACGACGAGGCATAGAAGAGGGTTCCAGCGATCATGAAGCTTCTTTCAGGAATTCTGACAAGGGCTTTTCCCACGATAGGCCTGAAGATTAAAGAGGAGACACTAAAGACCCCGACAAGAACGCCGATCTCTGCTTCCTTGGCTCCCAATCTTGAGAGGTAGATCGGAAGGGTCGGAATGAGAATGTAGAAAACGGATGTGAAAGTGAATTGGGCAAAAAAACAGAGGACAAAATCGCGGGTCAATATCTTCTGTGTCGCCATGTCTCGTTTTGAACTATTTTAAATTCATCCCCTTCTTTTGTAAAGGGATCTGAACGTTTTCCTAATAACCTCAAATTCAGATTGACATGGGTCTAATTTCTGTTAATAATCCGTCCAAGACAGAAAAAAAATCAGATGGGAAGGAGGCTCATGCATGGCAAATCCAGAGAAGGTCGTCTTGAAAATTGTCTCCGTTAAAGGGACCTGTGCGGCGGGGCACTATACGGGCCAGGAGTTCGATCTGAGCAAGGACTTTCTTTTGGGAGTATCCGGAGATCCTCGGACCCTATGTCCGTCAGCCTTTCATGCCATCTTTCCCTCGTGGCGGGTGCTTCGACATGGCGGAGCATTCCCCTGGGAAAAGGACCGAGACAAGACGACCATCGCCTGTCCCGATCCATTTAATCCTGTGGTGATGGAACTCCGAAGGGTGAAAGAGTAACAACACAGTCCCTGAAGGACGGGGCCGTTCGACAGAGCTCATGGCCCTGAGTATGCCAAATGGGTTTCCGGGGCGCATTCCGGTCAATGAACAAAGAGTCTTGAACTTCTGCTTGGTATCTTTTATAAGGTGTTCACCTTCCAAGCGAGAGGATAACCTATGCAGCGAGAAGTCATTAAAGCGAATGTCGTCGTCTTTATTGCCAGTTTCTGCACGCTCGTCATTGAATTGGTGGCAGGAAGAATCATGGCTCCTTATGTCGGGGTTTCCCTCTATACCTGGACAAGCATCATCGGAGTCGTCCTTGCAGGCATTAGCATTGGAGCCTACCTGGGAGGCCGGCTGGCCGACCGGTATCCCCGTTCCTCCACACTTGGCTGGCTCCTCTTTTTCTCTGGCCTGGGGGCATTTTCCATTTCACCGCTGACGAATTTGGTTGGCGGCGCTCAATTTCAAACGAGTCTGATGTCAAGAATTCTGCTGATCACCACCATCGTCTTTTTTATCCCCTCCTGTCTCCTCGGAATGATCTCGCCTGTGGTCGTCAAATTGACCCTTAACAATCTTGATAAGACAGGCAATGTCGTTGGAAAGATCTACGCTTTCTCTACCCTCGGCTCCATTCTCGGGACATTTGCCACGGGATTCTTTCTCATCTCTTGGATTGGAACACGTTCTATCCTTTTGACCATGGGGATCATCCTTATCATTTCCGCTTTGGTCTTTGGGAGTTTTTTCAAAAGCAAAAAAGCCCTCGCCCTCTTTTTCCTTTTCCTCTTTCTTTCCGCTTTCCTACCCTTCGTGGGGTTACGCGTCTATGCTGCGGCCAAACCGGCGGAATTCTCCTTTCCCACCTCCCCCATGGAATCCCTCAAGGCATTTTACAATTATGCCTTCAGGCCACCCTTGGAAGAGGAGACTTATTTTTTTAAGGAGAGCAACTACTATACGATTAAATTAAAGACAAGTATTAAAGGAAGCAATGGAAATTTCTTAGAGTCTCTGGTCCTCGATCATCTGATTCATTCTTATACTGACCTGGAAGATCCCCTCTATCTCGAATACGATTACATCCGGATTTACGAAGAGATGGTGAGATGGCAGGTGAAGAAAGGGAGATCGTTAAAAGCCCTCTTTCTGGGAGGAGGAGGTTATACCTTTCCCCGCTTCATCGACGCAAAGTATCCCAAGGCAGAGATCGATGTGGTAGAGATCGACCCGGAGATCACCCGAACGGCGGAAAAATATCTGGGCGTTTCAGAGAATACCAAAATCCGTACCTTCAACGAGGACGGCCGTTGGTTTGTGATGAACTGTCGGGACAAGGGGACCTATGATTTTATCTTCGGGGATGCCTTCAATGATCTTTCGATTCCTTATCACCTGACCACCAAAGAATTTGCCATGCAGCTAAAAAGCCTTCTCAAACCGGATGGGGTGTTGATGGCCAACGTGATCGATAGTTTCAAGCAAGGAGCCTTTATGCCCTCCTATATCCGGACCTTGGAAGAGGTGTTCGGGAAGGGGAATGTCCACCTGATCACTCTCAGTTCGGACTATGATCATATCGGCATCAGTACCTTTGTGGTGGTGGCGAGTCCGCAGAAGTTGGATATGGATGACTTCGTCAAGAAAGTGAAGAGAGACGGAGGAGAAATGACCTCCCATGTCATGCCTCAAGACCAATTACAGGAATTTTTAAGAGATCATCACTCTGTGATTCTCACCGACGACTATGTACCCGTGGACAATCTGATCGCCCCCATCTTCGAAGAACGTTTTGGATATCCGCAATGAAGGAGCGATTTGATCCAGTTCAGCGGCATGGCTGTTCTAATTGACAGAGCTTAGGGTGCTGGATAGAATAGCCAAGAGCGGGTCTTTGTCTTTATTAGAAGGTTGAGAGAATGGGAGATAAGAGAGACTTTGTGATGGTGACCGTGTCCGGTC
>Ga0187784_10004463_pt1 | contig 11322 bp, 11 predicted proteins | sample 1015_SJ02_MP15_2_FD_132964 | JGI IMG/M metagenome (GOLD analysis project Ga0187784, IMG submission 132964) | Tropical peat soil microbial communities from peatlands in Department of Meta, Colombia - 1015_SJ02_MP15_20_MG | ecosystem: Environmental > Terrestrial > Soil > Wetlands > Peat | place... | reverse complement strand
TCGCCGAAAACCACGATACGTGGATCCTTCGCCATCTCCGAATGGATGGCCTCGTTGAATGCTTCTATGTAACGGAGTTCTCTCATAGCCATCCTCGTGCAGGGAGCCCGGGGTAGGTCACTGCATACATGCCGTCGAGCGCCTCTTCCGGTTTCGGTAACGCACTCGCCCGTGCAAAAGCGACCGCGTCGTCGAGAACGGCTTCCACTTCAGCATCGACTATCTGCGGGTCGCAGATGCCCTCCCTCAGCAGCCAAGCCCCATACGTCACCAACGGATCGCGTCTGCGCCAATCGGCCATCTCCTCATCCGTTCGATACTTGAAGCCGCGGGATTTTTCCGCTGTGAAATGGCCCCCGTACCGATAGGTCTTGCACTCCAGAAGCGTCGGACCTTGACCGGCCCGCGCACGTTGGGCGGCGCGCACCGTTGCTTGGTAGACAGCCAACACATCCATCCCATCCACCGACACTCCAGGCATACCGTAGCCTGATGCTCGATCGGCTAATCGTTCGATCGCGACAGTTTCACGAAGGGGAGTGGTGGCGGCGTACATGTTATTCTCGCAGACGAAAATCACCGGCAGTCCCCAGGTTGCCGCCAGATTCATGGATTCGAGCACCACACCCTGGTTGATGCCACCATCGCCAAAGAATGCCGCGGCAACTCGCCCATTCTTTGCGTACTTTGCCGCAAACGCCGCACCGCAGGCAATTGGAACCCCTGCGCCGACCATCCCATTGGCGCCATAGATCCCGAGCGAGAGATCGGCAATGTGCATCGAGCCGCCGCGGCCCCGATTGTATCCCGTGATCTTGCCCATCAGCTCTGCAGTAACGCGCCGGGGATCACCGCCTTTCGCCAGAATGTGACCGTGTCCCCGGTGCGTGCTCGTTATCACATCGTCCGGCAAGAGTGCGTGGCAGACGCCGGTCGCAACAGCTTCCTGGCCGACGTATTCGTGCGTTGAACCCGCCACTTCGTTCCGGTTAACCAGATCTTCAATGCGCTGGTCGAAACGTCGAATCAAGCGCATCGTCCGATAAAGTGCAGTGAGCTGTTGCTGATCCATCACGGCTCCTTCCTACGCGCTTCTGTCGTCCGGATGACTGGCGCTCGATGTCGCCCAAGTACTTGAAGGTATCGCTCGAGTGCGTTTTCCCAGTGGGGCAAGTCGTTGCTCTCCAAACGCTCGAGCATGCCGTGCCCCAGTACTGAATAGCGAATACGCCGTGCCGGAGTGACCAGCTCGTTTGTCGTGATCGGAATCAGTCGGGTCCGCAACAGGGCCTTCTCGGCCACAGCCTGCGCAAATTCGTACCAGGTGCAGTGGCCACCGTTGCTGATATGATATACACCATGCGTATCGCGTCTGATCAACCAGGAAATCTTCCGCGCGACATCGAGGGTGTAGGTCGGAGTCATCCACTGGTCGGTGACGACGTTAGTGTCCAAGCCATCGTCGGCCCGACGTAGCAGCGCTAGGACGAAGTTGCTTGCTCTGGCAGGATCAGTTGCGCCCCCGAACAACGGCGACGTGCGGATTACATAATGCCGTTCGACGATCTGCTTAACGAAGATCTCGCCGGCAAGTTTTGAAGTCCCATAGACGTTCACGGGATTCGGTGGGTCTTCCTCGAAATACGGAGTCCGCCGCATCCCATCAAACACGTAGTCGGTACTTATGTGCGCAAGTGCGCATTTAGCCTCTACACATGCAAGAGCCACGTTGCGAGCGCCGAGAGCATTTACCGCGAATGCGTGTTCGGGTGCGAGCTCGCATGCATCAGGGCGTCGCACTGCGGCGGTATTGATGATGACATCAGGACGAACGGCCTTGACCATGCCGGCGACTCGTTGCGCATCGCAAATGTCCAGTTCTTGATGAGACAATGCCACCACGTCGTCCTCGGCCAGCACGGCCGACAGGCTCGTCGCCAACTGGCCCTGCCTGCCAAGAAGAAGTATCCGCATGTGCACCGCCCTCAAAGAACCCGAATCATCACGCGGGGTGCCGCCGGGAGTTCTAGCGCTTACTTGCCGGTCCCCGCGCGTCTGGCCAGGAATTCGTCGACTCGACGTTCGAGGTCTCGCATGTATGCTTTCCTGCCGGCATCGTCCGTCTCGGCCGGAGCCCATGGAGGGATCACGGTGTCGGTTTTTCGAAACGGGCCGGTAGCTGTTTCATGGTAGATGAGGACGTCCGACCTTATGATAATGCTGTGGTAGAAGTTCGGACTGCGCACGCGGAAATAGAAAGGCCGCCCCGACGCATAATCGCCAAGCTGGATGACGTTGACAATCTCCCCCGCCTGATCGTACAGGATCACGTCGGCAAGACCTTGAATGATGTGATAAGATTCCACCTTCAAAAGATGTTTGTCCGGAATCATATAGGCGTCTCGCCTCAACACGACAATCATCTCGTGCAATGCTTCTTCGGGGTCCTTGTGGGCGCACACGCGTGCTCTGCGGCGCTCGCTCCTCTCGGCGGCCGCGTGCAGGAACCCGAGGTCGCCACGTTTCACGGTGACGACGTGATCGGCGGCGAAAAATACTTCCGGACTCAATTGTGTGGTGCGCATGAATGCAGTCTCCATGTAACGCCTTGCGCGCACATCGCGCGGCGAGTGTCAGGTGCTGGCCACAACACGAAATTCCGGGACGGGTACGACAAAACGACCCCCCCGCTGAAGGTAATCCTGGTTTTTCCGAATGAGGAGGTCAGCGTACCGCCACGCTAAGATAAGGACATAGTCGGGCTGACGTTCAGTCAGGACCGTGGTGGCAAACACCGGGAGGTGCAGCCCGGGGCTGAATCGACCTTGTTTCGCGGGGTTGTCATCGACCAGATACTCCAGATAAGGACCGATTTCGAAATGGTAGATGAGTGTTGTGCCTGTGATCGAAGCACCCAGGCCGGCAATCTTCTTCCCCTCGCGTTTCGCCCCGGCGAGAAACCTGCTCGTCTTGGCCTTGAGTTGGTTGACCTTGTTCGCAAAGGCCGTATAGGTCTCCTTCCGATAGAGCCCAGTCTCGTCTTCGAATGCAAGCATTGCGGTAACCGATCCATTCACCGCGAGGGGCCCGCCGGGCCGCTGCGTGAAGTATCGCAACGAGCCACCCTTGGTCGGGACGCGCTCGACGGCGGCAAGCTCTAGACCGGCACGCCCGGCCAACGCTTGAATCGGCCTGACCGAGAAAGCCGACAGGTGCTCATGATAGATGAAGTCGAAGATCATGTTCTGGACGACATCGGCGAGATAAGAGCTCTCGAACACAAAGACGCCGTCGCTTGTCAGCAGCTCGTTGACGCCTTCGAGCCAGGACGCGAGGTCGTCGATGTTCGCGAAGACGTTGTTCGCTGTGACCACCGCCGCATGGCCGTACTCGGTGACGATCCGTTTGGCCAGGCTGGGGTCGAAGAACTCGCCGAGTGTCGGGACGCCCTTCGCCTTCGCATAGTCTGCAATATGGCGCGCCGGCTCGACACCCAACGCCCGCATACCCCGCTCCTGAAACCGCTGCAAGAGGGTCCCATCGTTGCTCCCGAGATCGATGACGAGCGATCCCGGTCTCAGACCGCAACGCGCGATCACGTGATCGGCATACGCGCGAAAGTGCTCGACGAGTCCGAGAGAACTCTCGGTGAGGTAGATGTATTCGCCGTAGAGAATGGCCGGATCGATGACATCGATAATCTGCGCAAGACCGCAATCACGGCACATGTACAAGTCGATCGGGTAGCTTGGCTGCGATTCGTGCACTCGTTCTCTTGTCACATAGGCGTCGCCGATCGGTGACGGCATCAGGCTGAACACCACTTCAAGCGAGCGGCTGCGACACGCGCGACAGTCTGTTCGTCGATGGATCATTTTCACCGCATCCCCGCGTTTCGTATCACTCGTCCCCTCGGATGAGCTTGTCCAACCCCGCCATATATGCCACGATCGATTGGACGTCTCCCTCAGCTGGCGCCCAGGGAGCGAAGACGGTATCCTCGCGACGAAACGGACCTTCCGTCGTTTCATGAAACACGAGGACGTAGGATCGAATGATCAGTGTATGAAACACCGGGGTCGCCGTTCTGTGATAGAACGGCCGTCCTGACGCATAGTCTCCCATGCGAGTCGTGCGGAGTATACCTCCGTGATCATCGAAGAGGACGATATCAACCAGACCTTCTATCACGTGAGTCGACTCCATTTTGCCGGGATGCTTGTGTGGCCTGATGTAGGCGCCGCGTTCGTGCACGATCAGCATCTCGTGCAAAAGATCGCCGGGACCACCGTGTGCACATAGGCGAACTCGGCGTCTTGGATTCTGATGGGAAAGCTGTTTGAAATCCCCAATGGCCCTCAGATCAACCGTTACGACATCAGCTGTGGCATAGAGGACTTCCGGACCTTCGACACGATAATCGGCCGACGGGTCACGTCCCATGAACTTACTCCATAGCCAGCAACACTCGTCCGGCGTTCCCGGTTCGGACGAGAGCAATCGCCTCGTTCACCTGATCCAGTTTGAACTCGTGCGTTACAAGGCCGTCCAGCTTGAGACGTCCGGAGCGCACCAACCGGATGTACCGCGGGATGTCGAGGTGAGGCTCTGCGCTACCGCCGTGCGAACCTGTGAGTACTTTCTTGAAGTGTAGCGGCAGCGAGTAGATCGAGATATTGTCCCCTTTTCTTGGGACGCCAACGAGGATCGTCTTGCCATCAGGGTGAGTCAGATCGTACGCTTGCTCGATAACCCTCGGGTTGCCGGTGGTGTCCACGACGACATCTGCACCTGCGTCGTTACCGACGACAGATTTGATTTCTGCTGGAAGGTTGTCGGTCCGGGCCGAATTGATACAGTGCGTTGCGCCGAAGCGTCTGGCCAATTCCAGTTTGCTATCGACCAAATCGATTGCCACGACTGGGTAGGCCGAAACCATGGCCGCCGCCTGCGCAATGTTGAGCCCCACTCCGCCTACACCGAATACCACGACAGACTGACCGATCTTGACGTGCGCGTCGTTGTTGACCACGCCCATCGCCGTTGTCACGGCACAGCCGAACAGTGGCGCAAGTCTCAGATCGAAATCGTGTGGAATCGGCGTGACCCGGTTCTCAGAGACAACCGCATATTCGTTGAACGTGGTCACCCAGCCGGCATTTACGGGCCGCCCGTTCCAGAGGTACGTAGGCGTCTGCGACTGAAGGCCATCGGCCTGGCGCCAGTGGAGCACGACGTGGTCGTCCGGCCGGACGCGCCTGACGCCGCTGCCCACCGCGATGACGGTTGCCGATCCTTCGTGGCCGAGCAGATGCGGCAGGAATTTGTCGGGCCCTTTGGCGCCATCAATCTCGTTGATCTGCGCCCCACAAATGCCGCTGTAGTGCACCTTGACCAGCACTTGGCCGAACGATAACGTGTCGGGCAGGTCAAGCTCCGCCACCGCGAGAGGGGCGTTAATCGCGGTAAGTATCGCTGCTTTGGTTTTCCTCGGTTTCGACAATGGCCATGTCCTCCGGCTATTCGAAATAGATGAACTCGTAGTCCCCGTTATAACCGAAGTGGTTGTACAGCCAGATCCAATCTGCAGTGTGGAGGATGGTCTCGGCCGTGAGCGCCCAGCATTCGAGGTTGAACATTTCTTCCTCATTCCGATAGCTCTCGACCATGATGTACTTCGAGCGTCCGACCCGCTCAATTTCAGCCAGCGCCGTTTTCAGCTCGAACAGCCGCAGATTGTGTAGAACGCCGAGTGAGACCACGAGGTCGAAATGCGCATTACCCCATGGGAACGGATCCTGCGCGCGGTAGCGTCGCAGGTCGCTCTGCACTGTCTCGGGCGCATCCGCGAGCGCATGGCGGGAGATGTCGAACCCCGTGACATCGGCCTCAGGCAACAATTGCTTGAACTCATGAAGCAGAAAGCCCTTCCCGCACCCGACGTCGAGGATGCGGGAGTTTGGCTTGAGTTGGTAGATGTCGATGAAGGCCTGGGCCACCGGCTTCCAGCGGCCGTCGTATTTGTAGCCGCCGTAGCCATACCGGCGCGGCCCGTCCCAGTATTCGGCTTCGTACTCCTTGGCTTTGAGCATGCAGTTCACTTTGTCATCCGTCATGCGCGCCAAGTAATCCCGCTTGGTCCGTTTGTGCAGAGGCGTCACGATATTCAGTAGTCGGCCCATCATTATGCTCCTTCGAGATGAACCTGGACACGGGGAACCGACGATCCCCACAGGTTCCGCATCGTCGCGGCCACATGCGCGGCCGTGATGCCGTACCGTTCGAGCAGGCTCTCCTGCGATCCATACTCATCGGGAAACACATCGGGGATACCGATACGTTTGAAGCGTTTCGCGCGATCAAAGCCGGCTTCTGCGAGTACCTCCGCTATGGCACTCCCGAGTCCGCCGATGATCGAATGCTCTTCGACCGTCACAACCACAGCCGCACGAGCGGCGGCATCGAGAATCGTGGCCGCGTCCAGGGGCTTGACGGTGGGCACGTGTACGACGCCAACAGCCAGACCGTCGGATTCGAGGGCGGCCGCCGCGTCAAGGCCGATTTTCAACGTTATGCCGGTCGTGACGATGAGCGCGTCCGATCCATCGCGCATCGGAATCGCCTTGCCGATCGCAAACGGCAGCTTGCTGTTGCTGACAACGGGGTCCCCGCCTTTGGCAACTCGAATGTAAATCGGCCCGGGGTAGTCCACCGTGAGCGGCATCGCGCGCCGCATCTCTTCCGCATCGGCCGGCGCAATGATCGTCATGCGCGGAATCGCCCGGAAGATCGCGAGGTCATCGATGGCCTCATGTGTCGGTCCGAGCGGCGCGTAGACCAAGCCTCCGCCGTTCCCGATGAGCCTTACGTTGACGTGATGCAAACAGAGATCGAGGACGATCTGTTCGAAGCACCGGCGTGTCACAAATGTCGCGATGGTGTTGACGTAGACAATGTGGCCTTCGAGCGCCAGACCTGCCGCCATGCCGATGATATTGGCTTCGCTCACACCTTCCATGAAAAAGCGATCCGGCATCTCGGTCTTCATCCTGTCCAGCGTGCCGACTCCCAGATCCGAGCCGATGAAGACAATGCGTTCGTCGGCTCTTGCCAGCTGGTAGATCTGCTCGAGGCACATCTTGCGCAAGGCCGTTATGCCCCCAACTCCGCGAAAAGCCCTCGCAACTCCGCCTCGGTTGGAGGTCCCTTGTGGTGCCAGTGTGGGTTGTGCTCGACGAAGCTGACACCCCGGCCCTTGATCGTGTGGCAGACGATCGCGCTCGGCTTGTCCGGTTGGAGTGGCACCCTCGACAACACTTCGCGGAGCGCGGGCACGTCATGTCCATCCACTTCTTCCACCGCGAACCCGAAGGCACGCCACTTATCGCTGAACGGCTCGAGATCGAGCACCTCCGTCGTGGCGCCGTACGATTGCATCTTGTCGTAGTCGACGAGCACGGTCAGGTTGCTGAGCCGATGCTTGCGAGCTGCAAGGAGCGCTTCCCATGTTGACCCCTCGTTTGCTTCTCCGTCGCTCACGACGACGAACACGCGGTGCGCCGCGCGAGCGCGCTGGGCGTGAATGGCGAAGCCGATGCCGATCGGCAGTCCGTGGCCCAGGCTGCCGGTCGAGGCTTCCACGCCGGGAATGCGGCCATACTCGGGATGGCCTCCGAGTATTCCACCTTTCCGGCAAAACAGACGAAGCTCGGTCTTTGGGAAAAACCCCTTGTCGGCAAGCACCGCATAGAGCGCGAGGCAACCGTGTCCTTTGCTGAGGATGAAGCGATCGCGATCCGGCCATTTGGGGTTGGCCGGATCGTACCGCAGGATGTCATCGTACAGCACGCGCAGGATCTCGACGAGCGAAAACGCCGAGCCGATGTGGCCGCGGTTTGCCGTCGCGTACATCTCGATGATTGTGCGGCGGAGTTGGAGGGATCGGGCATCAAGTTGCGACGAAGACATGGAATTACCTCACGTCAGGGCTGGCACGCGCGAAGAAGCTAGCATCATCCGGGCTTTGGCGAGCTGGCGCATTTGCACATTGTGCATGGGCTCGGGAAAATCGACAGCAAACCGTCGCCGCTGGAGCTGATCGGGCAGGAACTCATTGAGCAGGATCAAGCACCAGTTCAACGCAAACAGTGGATAGAGTGCAGACACACGGACCGGCAGCTTGGAGTCATACCCAGAATCCCGAATCGCCCCGCGCGCGAACTGTTGCTTGAACCGCTCCGAGAGCAGCATGGCCGGGTGGAGCAGAAAGTCGCAAATCAGCTTCGCGGGGTCGTCCCAGCCGAAGTACTCGAAATCGACGAAGACCAGCTCACCCCCACGCCGGATAGCATTGTGGAAACCGAAATCGGACGGGCTGAGTGTCCGACACTCGGCGGGAAGTGCGACGTCAACCGCAATGCCTGCACGAATCAGTTGCGCGGCACTTTGCTCGATCGTCGCGCGCATCGCCGTCCGAAATTCGCAGTCGAGGAACCGATGCAATGCGCGCTCGGCGTTTGTATTCGCGGCAACAGCCTCCAGCCGCGCGGCGCGTTTCCTGAGGCTGGACTGGAAATCGTGCAGAGAAAAACAGGCGTCTGAGGCGGGCAACAGGACACTAGCCTCGGGCTGTCGGCTGAGACTCCGCAGTTGGCGCGCGAATGCCAAGACGGCCGCGATATCCTCGGGGCCAATCCCGCTAGCCATGGCAGGCTCGCCATCGACAAATTCGTAGATGGCGATCTCCGCCGATGGATTCACTGCTACTGGACGCGGAACGCTGCCTACGCCGTGCGCTGAAAGGAATTGCAGCGCCTGAAATTCGACGCCCAACCGGTTCCGATTGCCGAGTGCATCCTGAAAATACCACTTGAGGACAAACCGACTGCCGTCATTTGTCTCGATCCGGTAGACTCGGTTGTTGCCGCCGCTTCCGATTGGCACGATACTGGAAACGACCTTTCCGATAGTGCCGCTGGCCGCGGCGATGAGGCCGGTACCATCCATCACGGGCGCGGTCCAAACAACCGTGAGCAAACGACGGGCCGAAAGGCAAAGGTGACGACGGATACGGGCGTGCGCGACATCTTGGCGGGCCCGAAGCCGACGGCTCCTCTGGTGCCGAAGCCGCCGTCGCCTTCGGTGCGCGGAGATTTCATCGTCCGGCAAGTTCCCACGAACGCGTCACCGTGATAGCGCAATTGTCTCACACATACCTATTTCTTTTCCGAATGCAGGCCGAGAACCTGCTGTGCGCGCCTCATCCAACCGGCAGGCCGTTGCGAACGCTTTGGGTGAATGTGCGGACGTTCTCTACTTTTTGTCATTTCCTGGAGACCTGAGCCGAGGTCAGTGTGCGCCTTTTGAACAACAGGACGCCGTGCTCTTCAAAAATCCGTTGATAGCGTTGATCAACTTCGAGTTTGTTTAGGGCTGCGTAGTACCTTTCCGGGTCCCATGCCGAGTGGACGTACGGCTGCCTCCTGGTATCGAGTAGCACGTAGTCAGCTCGATTCAGAGCATAGGGAAACGCGAAGAAGTTATTCCGGTGAGCAAGGCGACCAGAGTTGATGTCGTTTTGGGTCACGACGGCCGCATTGGGATATGTTGGTATGAGGGCCGTTGCCCGATCCAGGATTTGTCCCCGGTCAGAACGGTACTGGGAAACGTGCCATCGTCCTCCCCACGAGGAATTCCAGAAATTGCGTGAGAGGGGAGTGGGTCCCAATCCAAACGACACAAATAGACAGAGTACGGCGATTCCGGCCACGATTGGGGCCCGGGCCGCGCCGTGAGTCAGAGTCCTTCGGGGATCCGCGACCGCGACAAGGAATGCTGCGAACGCCGGTGCTACCACTGACGCTGAGTACTGCTCCTGAATCGACGAATAGTCGGGATTCGAAGCTAGGAGCGAGATTGCCAGGCATGGAATCGCGGGGATCAGTTCGGGGAGCGCAAAGAGTGGGAGAAAGGCCAGGGGCACCAGCAGGGCCTCCAGATAGAGGAGCTTGTGTGCTTGGGTCAGGTTCTGAATGATGGTGCGGAGGGCTGGCATACCCGAAGACATTCCACCCACGAGAATTGAGAGTGACGGAAAATACCGTTGGATCATAAAACGTCCTTCTGAGATCCCGTTGAATCGAAGCAGGTAGAACATAACAGAATAGAAGGCCGCCAGTCCTAGAATGAATGCAAGGCCCCCAATTATCCGCTGCTTATGACGGATGGCCAGGTATAAGCCGAAAAACGCCCCATTCAGGATTAGAGTTTCCTTCGCGAGCCCCCCGACAAACGCCATGGCTAGCGATGCCGGGTAGCGGCCGCGCGCGGCGAGGACATAGGCCCATAACATAGTTGGGATCGCGGCATGATCCGGACGAAAGTCCACCACGCCATTGTACTGGACGGCTGGATACAGAACGTAGATGGCGCTTGCGAGTACGCCGGCGGCGGCGGAGTCGAGTCGCTCACGCGCGAGGAGATAAGTTGGGATAACTCCGGATGCCACGAGCAATACCTGGATCCACAAGAGAACAAGAGGGGAATCCCACACTTTGTAAATGAGTCCGGGAATCAACAGCCACGGTTGGAAATGGCAGATCCCCCAGTACCAGTTGATGCCGCACGGCGAGACATGGGTTCCGTCCTTGTACGTTTGCTGCCACATGCCTGAGAGGTTTGACTGCTGCGAGACGAGCCATACCTTTTGATCATAACTCCCCAAGTCAAAGACGAACGAGTGCCAGGTAAGATATCGGGCAGTCACCATCCAGCCCATGGTCGCGATGAAACCTGTCAACAGGGCGAGGACGATCCGTCTCGCTTTAACGTCATTGATTTGTTCGAGCGCCGTGTGGTGGCGAACAAGAAAACGTGTTGTTGCCCATCCTCCCAAGAGTCCGATCAAAGGAATTAACAGGTACTGCCTTAGCAGAATGGGGGCGGGCATCGCTTATCGTGAGTGCATTCTTGCTACTGCGGGAGGTTCCCCAGTATAAACGGCTCGTTTGTGGGCACATACCAACCAATACCGATGGACCAGCCTTCGGAGACTTTGGTGTAGGTGAGTGTGTATTCTCTCGTGGGTCCAGTGTAGCCTGGGACATTGATGTTGAATTGAGTGGCGAATGTCAGAGAAGCGTTCGGACCCAGCGTTTCCGAGATTGATCCCCAAACGAAGTTGTCGTAGCCTACAAAATCGAACACCAGCGGAGTTTCGCCAAATCCTTCATTGTGCTGGTACGACAGGGCAATAGTGGTCGAGGGAGAGATTGGCGCAGATGCGTTGAATGTACCCTCCCAGTAGTTGGAATCCTGCGCAGC
>Ga0187784_10004462_pt1 | contig 11323 bp, 6 predicted proteins | sample 1015_SJ02_MP15_2_FD_132964 | JGI IMG/M metagenome (GOLD analysis project Ga0187784, IMG submission 132964) | Tropical peat soil microbial communities from peatlands in Department of Meta, Colombia - 1015_SJ02_MP15_20_MG | ecosystem: Environmental > Terrestrial > Soil > Wetlands > Peat | place... | reverse complement strand
GAGGCTACCCGGCTAGGGCTACGTCCGACGGACATGCCGCGCCTGGCCGACCTGATCGAGCGGGGGGGCCACCGCGGCGAAAAGATCGCGGCCGAGGTGCTCCGCTGGCGACGGGGGTACCCTACCCTTCGCTTTCGGTAGGACGCGACCCGGGGCGGCCGGCCCGAGCCCTGAAGTCGGACGCCGGCGACTGGCAACGCGCGACGTTCCGCATCGAACGAAAAGAGAAGAAAGAAGGGGTTGGAGCCGAAACGAGCCCCGGTGGACCCTAGGTGCCGCCGCTCCCGCCGGTTCCGCCTTCGGAGGGAGGCGGAGTCGTCGAGCCCGAACTCATGTCGCCGCTACCGCCCGTGGTGCCGCCCGTCCCACCGGTCTGGCCCTGACCGGACTCCCACTGCTGGGGGGGCTGCTGCTCCTTCTTGCCGCCCCAGACCGCGCGTCCCAGGAGGAGCGCGACGATCATGCCGACCACCAGTCCGAGGACGAGCAGGAGCGTGCCCGCTCCCGCCGCCGACAGTCCCGGGATGAGCGTCGAATTCGAGTACTGGGTCGAATTGACGTAGATCCTCGGCACGTGCGTCACGGTCAGGTTGGCGTAGAACGGCGTCTGCGTCGAGTTCGTGACCGGGTTGATGTAGTTCGTCGTGACCAACACCACGGCGAGATACGTGCCCGGCGACGTGACCACCCAGGTCGCGTTGCCCCCGCTGACCGAGAAGCTCTGCGAAAAGACCAGCGCCCCGGTCGGCGAGTAGATGTCGAGCACCACCGCCGAAATGAACGAGCCCGCGAACGCCACCGAGACCGTCACGTTGCCCGGCGTGATGATGACTCCCGGGATTGGGGCAGCCAGGTTCGCGCTGAGCGGCGTGAAGATCGCGTAGAACGACTGCTGGAAGTAGCCCATGGCGTCCGTTCCGTTCGTGGGCGCCCCCGCCCCTGCCACCGACGCGGTGATGTTGATCGCGTAGACGTCCGTCGGGGAGGGCGAGAGCCCTTCCGACGCCCAGAACACGCAGATCGGGTCGCTGCACGTCATCGCCACCGAGTTGATCGGGAACGAGTAGTTCACCGTGTTCGCGACGCCCGTGAGGTAGCTCGTCGAGACGTAGACGGGGCCGAGGCCGAAGCTGGCCGTCTCCGCCGTCAGCGTCTCATCGATGATGTTCACGGTGATCAGGGTGTTCGTCGCCGTGATCGGCGCGTTCGTGACCGCGATCGAGAACGTCTGGACCAAGCCGAGCGGCACGTACGCCGGGATCCCAGGAGACACGGCCACGGCGACGGTCGTCGGATACTGGGCGAGGACGACGGGGCTCGGGAAGATGTCTCCTCCGGTCCACTGGTAGACCCCGCCGTAGCCCTTGCCATTCGCGGTGACGTTCGCGACCACCTGGAAGTCGTCGTACGGTACGTTCGTGCCGAGGCTGCCGGCCGTCGCGCTCAGGGTGATCGACCATGTCAGGTTCACGTACGGGATCCCCATCGGAGTGGTCCCGTTCCCGTTCTTGGTCGGGATGAGACTCGTGCCGCCGGCGGTCACCGTGTTGACGCTATTGTTGAGCGAGATCGTCGCGAAGGGCGTGGTCGCGCCCGTCGTCGTGTCCCAGACCTGGAAGAAGCCCGTGAACGTGGCGTTAGCGCCCGAGAGCTTCGGGTTCACCCAGGTGGCGTTGATCCAGCCGGTCTGGGTATAGGGCAGCCCCTGCGGGTTGCTGGGGAGCTGGTCGAACACGCCGACCGAAATGATCGTCGAGCCCAGGGTAAAGCCGGGCTGCTCGCCCGATTGCTGGGTGCCCGTCGCCACGGCATTCCCTCCCGCTGCGGAGCCGTTCTCGTTCGTGTAGAGGATGGCGAAGAACGGCACTCCCTGGAGACCGTCCGCCTGCGCCGGGAACGTCTCGTTGCACGACGGGGTCGAGCACCCGAGCGTCGTCGCGTTCAGGACGATGGTCCAAGTGGCGATCGACCACCAGACGCCCGCGGTGGTGCCGTTGAACACCAGGCTCGAGCTGAATCCGGTCGCTTTGCTCGTCGTGTTGACGGTGTTGTTCAGACTGTAGGTCCAGACCGGCGTGTCGTTGAAGTACCCGTAGACGACGACCCAGGCCTGGGTCGACGCATTGGACGTGTAGCCCCAGCTCGTGTAGGTGGTCCAGGTCAATGCCACGGGCACGGAGTTAAACGAGTACGGTCCCGGGGCGGTGAATAGGCCGCCGACGTACGTGACGACAAGGGCCGTGAACTGCTCATTCTGGCCGAAGGCCGTCCCGCCACCCGCCGACGCTCCGTTCTCCCACACGTTCGCGGTGATCTCGAACTCATCGTTCGAGCTCGGGATCGTACCCGCGCACGAGGCGGTGCTGCAGCCGAGCGTGGCCTTGTTGAGCGCCGTGGCGAACGTGTAGTTCTGGATGAGGACCCCGTTGTTGTTCTGGGTGAGGACGTTCGCGGCGGTGATCGTGCCGTTCAGGCTGATGTTGGCCAGGAACTTGCCGGAGACGAGGTCCTGGACGCCGACCCAGACGTGGGTGTTGGCGTTACTGATCGCACCCCAGGTGACGTTCACGTAGAACGACAGATTCTGGGGGACCGGAGTGGTGGCCCCGAGCAGGGTTGTCCCGTTCCAGATGACATCGACCGACGTTTGGTACGTCCGCGCGGGGGTGATCCCGGGAGCACTGGCCCTGGACCCCACGGGTGCCTTCGCCGTCGCCGGATTGCTCGAAGAGGAGTGCGTAGGCGCCAGCAGGCCCGCCCCAACAAAACTGACTACCAGAACGAGCACGACTAGCCCAATCGCTACGGTACGCCACGTGGCCCCGGTCACGCGAACCATGGGGGCTGCGAATAGGTAACCCTACTTAAACTTCGTGCCGACTTCTCATTATACGTCTTTACTGCGGAGATTTCCGGCGCCGTTTCCCCTCGGGCAATCCGGCCCAAGGGCGCCCGAACCCGTTGAGGACGTACTCTCAATTGGTCGCCGTGCTCGGTGCCGGTTCGGATGCGGCCCCTCGCGCTCACCGGGATTCCGGGGACAGGGAAATCGACGGTGGCCCGACGTCTCGTCCCTGCGCTCCGTTGCGCGGAGGTGGGCGAGTTGGCACTCCACTTCGGTACCGGAACATCCGCCCGACGGCCCGGTGGGCTGGTGGTCGACTTGGAGGCCACACGACGCGCGTGGCGCCGCCTCGGCGCGTCGACGCCCGACGTGGTGGTGGGGCACCTGGCCCATCTCCTACCGATCCGAGACGTCGTCGTACTGCGCTGCCACCCACGGATCCTCGCCCGGCGACTATCGGCAGATCCGGGCCGACGCCCGCGCGATACCCGCGAGAACCTGCTCGCCGAAGCGACGGATGTCGTCCTGGTCGAGGCGGTGCAACATGGCCGCAGGATCTGGGAGATCGATACGACCGACCGGTCACCGGACCAGGTGGCGCGGGAGGTCTTCGAACGATGGCAGCGCCGGGGGGCTCCCTCCTACGGTCGCGTGGATTGGCTGGCGGACCGGTGGGTGACCGAGCATCTTTTGGATTGGTCCCGGTAGGGGCGACCGATGGTCCTGGAGGCGTACCGGGCTCGGGTCGACGTCTACGTCCAGCGGCTCGCCCGGCCGTTCCTCGGGTGGCCGCCCGATCGGCTGAGCTGGACGGCGCTCAGCCTCGCCGCGGCGGCCGCCGCGCTCTCGGCGGCGGTCCGGTGGACCACGCCGCTGCTCTTCTTTCCCGTGGCGGCCCTGATATTCCTCGCGGGACTCTTCGACGTGCTCGACGGAGCCGTCGCGCGGGCGACGGGCCGGACGTCCGCGCGGGGTGACTTCCTTGACCACGTCCTCGACCGCTACGCGGACCTCTTCCTGATCCTCGGGCTCGCGGTCTCGAGCTACGCCAACCCGCTCGTCGCGCTCCTGGCCCTGGTGAGCCTGTTGCTGACGAGCTACATGGGCACCCAGGCCCAGGCCGTGGGCCAAGGACGGCTCTACGGCGGCCTGCTCACGCGGGCCGATCGGCTGGTGGTACTGATGGGCGCAACGTTCCTCGAGTTCCTCTTCTCCATCCCCTGGCCCTGGGCCCCGGCCGCTCCCTGGTCCCGCTTCCACGTCGGGACGATCGAGTTCACGGTGATCGACCTGGCCCTCGTCTACTTCATCCTCGCGGGCCAGTGGACCGCGGTGTCCCGGGCCCGCCGGGTGTACCGCGCCCTGCCGAAGCCCCCGTGACCGGTCCGGACGGCGGGGGAGCGGTCGCGTCGCCCTTCCCGAACACGGTTCCCCCTTTCCGTCGGTAGTACTGGAGCGGCCGGTAGAGCGTGGCCTCGAAACAGAGGCGATCGCGCTCCCGGTCGATCGGAGCGGTCGCGCCCGGGTCGCCCTCCCGGGCGCACAACCCGTGGCTGCGCAGGGTGTCGCACGCCGGCGGCTCGTAGCCGGCACCCCCGTCCCGGTGCGTGATGTGCTCCACCTGGTAGCGGGTGATCGATTCATCGAAGTCGGGCGCCCCCCGATAGGCGTCGACGATCGTCTCGAAGTCCGCTCCGGCCCGGTGGAGGAACGCGGCGAGCGCGAACCGGCCCGCGTGCGAGAGGTTCTCTCCGTGCTGGAGGGTGCGCATCATCTTGCGGATGCACGGCGGGAACAGCTCGGGGCGGATCGGACCGGCGATCCCCGCGCCCCGGGCCTGGGGCATCGGGATCCGCTTCGCCACCTCGTCGAGCAGCTCGCGCTCGCTCCGGCGTACGAGCTCGATCACGTCCGGGGCGAGCGGGACCGGCACCGCGAGGGCGAGCCGAACGGCCTCCTGGATCAACCGCGCCGCCCGCGCCGGACGGACGAGGACCTCGCCCCGGGCGACCGGCTGCGCCGCGAGCCGGAACTCCGCCTCGCGGATCGGCACCGCGAGCTCGAGGTAATCGGGGAGCGGCACGGCGACGAGCCCGGCGCGCGGCTCGAGCGTGAAGTCGAGCCGCCGCGCCACCTCGGCAAGCTCCTCGACCGGGACGTCCTTCAACCGGGCGTGGCTGCGCTTCGCTTCCGCGACCGCCCAGCGGCGGATCGCCGCGCCGACGGGGGCCGCCGAGAGGACCATCCGGGCGAAGAGGAACGAGAGGAAGCGCACGTCCGCCGTCGCGCGGGCCAGCTCGTCGAGGTCGCGGGCCCCGCGGGGGTCGTCGGCCGCCGCGAGGATCCGGGCACGGCCGAGGGCGCGGGGCGCCTCGTAGGCCGGTTCCTCGAGCAGTCCCCGCACGGAGACCGATTCGCCGGCGAGGAGCGACTCCGCGCCCGGCAGGAACGGGTACTCCGCGAAGAGCGACCGTTCGTCTAGATGAGATGGGGCACCACGAACTGCCATACGAGCAGGATGAGGACGAGGACCGAGGAGACCGCGACGGCGCGCGTCGCCACCTGGTCGAGCCGGGCGGCCGACCAGTCGGCATGGGCCCGCGCGGCGAGCGTCGCGAAGAAGTCGCGGAAGAGCAGACCGCCGTCGAGCGGGAACAACGGGAGCGCGTTCGAAAGTCCGAGCAGCAGGTTCATCCAGGCCAGCCAATAGAGGATGTTCGCGCCGATCCAGAACGCCTGCGGGCCCGCGAACGCGAGAGGCCCGCCCACGTGGAAGAACTCCTGGGTCGTCCCCGAGACCGGCTGGAGCCCGGCGAGCGGCAGGACGAGCCACTCGATCGTGCCCGTCACGGGGCCGGCGCTCGAGCCGGGCGGCCAGACGAAGATCTGGAGGAGCTCGGGCGGCGTGATCGTCACCACCGCGACGCCGAGGTACCCCCGGCCCGGAAACGTCGGGCTGTCGGCGAGCTTGACGCTCGTGGCGACGGGTTGGCCGAGGCTCGCGGAATAGTAGGCGAGCTGGACGGTCTGGTTCTCGTGCGTGAGCGCGAGCGCGCTCTCGAACGCGTTCAGTGTGGGCGTGCTGGTCCCGTTGATCGCGGTGATCACATCCCCGCCCGCGAGGGAGAGGTTCGCCGCGGGGGTGTTCGCCTCCACGTAGGCGATCCCGACCCCGGTCGCGGTCGGGGTGACCGCCGAGGAGACGACGACGGACATCGCGGCGAAGAAGACCACCGTCAGCGCGAAGTTCGCGAGGATCCCCGCCGCGGCGACGCGGTCGCGGCTGCGACGGGGCGCGGCCATCATCTCGGCGTCGTCCTGCTCGACGAACGCCCCGATCGGGACAACGAACCAGAGAATCCCGAGGCTCTTCACGCCGATCTTCTGGGAGCGGGCGATGACGCCGTGCATCAGTTCGTGGAGGACGATCCCGACGACCAGCGCGACGATCCCGTAGCCGAGCGGGATGATCGGATTGATCCCGGGGAGCCCGAGCGCCTCGGCCGCGGACGGGGCCTCGGACGCGGGCACCCGGGTCGAGACGATCGCCCCGAAGACGAGCAGAGCGAAGATCGTACCCATGGCGATGATCGCGAGCGCGATCCCGGTGTCGCCGACGACGCTCCAGAACCGGACGAACCGTCCCCATCGGTCGAGCGCGGATCGACCGCGCTTGGTCTTCGTCATCAGCGCGGGGCCGAACAGCGAGAGCGCGCGGTCCGGCCCGATCCGGCCGGCTTGGTAGAGGAGATAGACAATGACGAAGTAGAGGAGGATCAGGCCTAGCGCGATCTCGTAGCCGAGGTAGGGGTTCACGGCGCTCTACCGCACCCACGCCGGGCCCGGGTAATGAGGTCTACCGGAGAATTCGGCCCGGAAGGAGGATATTCTCGGACCGGATGGATTTTCAATGGCGATGCGAACCGTCCGGCCACTGGCAGGGTGCCCCGCGGTCGTCCTCGCCCTGCTCGTCGTCCTCGTCGCCGCGTCCGCGACCGTTCTTGCCCCTCCGCTTTCCGACCTGCGTCCGGCCCTTCCCTCCGCTTCCGGTCCCGAGCCAATGCCGGCGGCAGCCGTTCGCCCGATCGAGGTCGCACCGGCCTTCGCGCCGGCACCCTCCGACACTCCCCTCGGCCCGTTGCCCGACGGTACTTGGCTCACCGTCGCCGTCGGCCTGGCCCCTCAAGATCCGGTCGGTCTGGCCACGTACCTTCAACTGGAGTACGCCCGCGGATCCCCCACGCCGGATCGCTTTCTCTCGACCGCTGTCCTCGCGGAGCGGTATGGCGCCGGCCCCGACAGTCTCCGGGCCGCGCAGGCCTACTTCGCCGGCCAAGGGCTCCGCGTCACGACGAGCCCCGACCATCTCCTCCTGTTCGTTGCGGGACCGTCGAACGCGATCGCCCGGGCGTTCGGGACCCGCTTCGATACGTACCGGTCGAGCGGGGGCGGGGAGTTCTTCTCGCACCCTACGGCGGCGGAACTGCCCGGCAATATCCCCTGGACCGGGGTGCTCGGGCTGGCGAACTCCACTCCGGTGGTGCCCGAGGTCCCGACCGGCCCCCCGGCCCCGCTCGCCGGTCCGGCGGCCGGTTGCGCCCGCACCGCGGCCGGACTCGCCCCGTGCCAGGTCTGGGCCGCGTACGATCTCGACCCGCTCCTCGCGAACGGCACGAACGGCTCGGGGTATCGGATCGGGGTCGTCGACGCCTACTCCGCGGCGGAGGGCCAGGACGACCTGACCGGCGATCTCGCCACGTTCGCTACGTCGTTCGACCTGCCCCGAGGCAACGTCCACTTCCTCTACCCGGTCCCCGGACCGGCCGACCTGAACGCGTCGGGAACGAACCCGGATTGGGACGCGGAGGACGCGCTGGACCTCGAGTGGGCCCGCGCCTCGGCGCCGAACGCAACGATCGACTTCACCTTCTCGCCGAACGGGGGCATCGGCCTCTACGAGGCGGTCGATTGGCTCGTCGCGCACCAGGCGGTGAACGTCCTCTCGATGAGCTGGGGCGAACCGGATGTCGGCGTCTTCAACGCCTACAGTGGCCCCTGCGCGTCGGCGTGCAACGCCTCGACTGACGGATCGTATGCCATCCTGAGCCCGGTGCTTCAGTTCGCCGCGGCCGAAGGGATCAGCGTGTTCGCGGCGACCGGTGACTGCGGGGCGGCGGACGGAACGAGCGGCGTCGCCACGAACTTCCCGGCGTCGGACCCAGCGGTCACCGGGGTCGGGGCGACCGTCCTGAACGTCACGCCGTCCGGAAGCTACCTCAGCGAGGAGGGCTGGTCGGGCAACCAGTCCGGCGCCGCGTCGCCGGGCTGTCAGAACCAGGGGGGTTCGGGCGGAGGTTACGCGCCGTTCCCGCGCCCGTGGTGGCAAACGGGGCTCCCGGCATCGCCCGGGACCCGCGGGGTCCCGGACGTCTCCGCGGTCGGCGGAACTCCGGCGACGATCATCCTGCGCAGCGAACTGGTCGGCGTACTGGGCACCAGCCTCGCGACCCCGATCTGGGCCGGGTTCACCGCCGACCTCGACCAGCACGCCGGCCAGCCGCTCGGATTCCTCGATCCGGCGCTCTACCGCATCCTGCACAGTCCGGCGTACTTGTCCGACTTCCACGACATCGTGAGCGGCTCGAACGGCTATGCGGCCGGCCCGGGGTGGGACCCGGTGACCGGCCTCGGGACGCCGATCGTCGCGAACCTCTCCGAGAGCCTGACGGCGGCCCCAATGCTGCCGGCGAACGGGCTCGTCGCGAACCTGACCGCTTCGGCGCTGAGCGAGGACGTCCCGCTCCCGGTGACGTTCACGGTCCACGCGGCCGGCGGGAGCGGGTCGTACCCGATCGAGGGCGTCTACTTCGGCGACGGGACGGCGGGGTTCGCGACCGGAGGGACCGCCGCGCACTCCTACACGCTCCCCGGCGTGTACTCGGCCCAGGCCTACGTCATCGACTCCTCCGGCAATCTGACCGTCTCGGCGCCGGTCCTGATCCTGGTCGGGGACGGCGGGGTCCTCGTCGTCGCCTTCACCGCATCGAACACGACGCCCGCGGTCCTGGCCCCGGTGACGTTCACCGCGGCGGCCTCTGGGGGCACGACACCGTACCACTACGCCTTCTTCTTCGGGGACGGGACCTTCGCCAACAACTCGAGCGCCGCGTCCGTCGGGCACGCGTATGCCCTCGCCGGATCGTACTGCGTCTCGGTGATCGTCTGGGACTCGGGCGAGCCGACCGCGGGAGGGATGGGCGCAAGCCTCGGGGTCGGCGTCGGGGGCGCGCCGGCGCCCACGTGCCGCGCACCCTCCGTTCCCCTGATCCTGAGCGGCGGACCGTCGGCCGAGAGCGGGACCTCGCCCTTCACGGTCCGCTTCGCGGCGAATGTCTCCGGCGGCACTGGTGGGCCGTACGGGTACGCGTGGAACTTCGGCGACGGAGCGATCGGTCGGAACGCGAGCACCACGCATACGTTCGAACGGGCCGGACACTTCGCGGTTGAGCTCGAGGTCGCCGACACCGCCGGCCACCTCGCGAACGAGACCTGGTACGTCAACGTCAGCGCTCCCTCCTCCCCGGCCGAGATCCCGATCCTCCTCTACTTCGCCCTCGGCCTCGGGGCCGGGATCGCGGTGGGCCTCGTACTCGCGATCCGGACGCGACGGCGCCCTCCGCCGGGTCCTCCGCCGGCGGTCGCGGGCGGGAACGCGCCGCCCCCTCCCCCGCCGCCTCCGCCGCCTACCCCTTGACGACCCCGAGAGGGACCAGGCGCGCGACCCGCCGGGTCAGCCCCGCGCCCTCGGCGACGCGGACGACCTCTTCGACGTCCTTGTAGGCGCCGGGCGCTTCCTCGGTGACGCCTTCGCGCGTCGCCGAGCGGACCACGATCCCGCGCGAGGCCAGCGTGCGCGTGACCTCGTCGTACCGGAACGTCCGCGACGCCGCGTGCCGGCTCAGGCGGCGGCCGGCGCCGTGGCAGGACGAACCGAACGAGCGTTCGATCGCGGTGGGGAGCCCGGCCAGGACGTAGCTCGCCGTCCCCATGTCGCCGGGGATCAGGACCGGCTGACCGAACGACCGGTACGGGGCCGGCACCTCGTCGCGGCCGGCCGGGAACGCGCGCGTCGCGCCCTTGCGATGTACGAGGAGCTTCGCCCGGGTGCCGTCCACGGCGTGCTCCTCCACCTTCGCCATGTTGTGGGCGATGTCGTAGACGACCGAGAGATCGAGCTCCTCGTCCGGCCGCTCGAAGACGGCGGAGAATGCCCGGCGGACCCCGTGCGTGATCGCCTGGCGATTCGCCCAGGCGAAGTTCGCCCCCGCGGCCATCGCGGCCAGGTAGCGCTGGCCGTCGTCGGACGCGACCGGCGCGCACGAGAGCTGCCGGTCGACGAGCGTGACGCCCTCCTCGGTGAGCCGACGATCCATGCGCTGGATGAAGTCGGTCGCCACCTGGTGGCCGAGCCCGCGCGAACCCGTGTGGAGCATCACGACGACCCGGTCGGTCGCGAGGCCGAGGACGTGGGCGAACTCGGGGTACGGCAACGCGTCGACGCGCTGGACCTCGAGGAAATGGTTCCCCGAGCCGAGGGTGCCGAGCTGCTTCAGCCCGCGCTTACGGGCGCTGTCGGAAACCTCGTGGGGATCCGCGGTTGTGAGCCGGCCCTCCTCCTCCTGCATCGGCAGATCCTCCGGCCGACCCATCCCGTGCGCGACGGCCCACGCCGCGCCCCCGGCGAGGACCTCGTCGATCTCGGACCGCTGGAGCGGATGGCCCCCCTGGGAGCCGACCCCCGACGGAACCTCCCGGTAGAGGCGTTCGATCAGGGCCCCGAGCCGGGGCCGGACCTCGTCGGCGGTGAGGTTCGTCCGGATCAGCCGGACCCCGCAGTTGATGTCGTAGCCGATCCCGCCGGGCGAGACGATCCCCTCCGCGAGGTCGAACGCGGCGACCCCGCCGACGGGAAAGCCGTAGCCGAAATGGATGTCCGGCATCGCGAGCGCGAACCGCTGGATCCCGGGGAGGGTGGCGACGTTCGCGAGCTGCTGGAGCGAGGGATCGCCCTCGACGCCCGCGAGGAGCGCCGGGTCCGAGAAGAGGACCCCGGGCACGCGCATCCCGGCCGCCTCGTCGCGGGGGATCTCGTACGTGAACTCGTCCCGCGGGACGAGGGAAGGAATGCTCGGCACGGGGGCGCGCCAGCCCGGCCGGCTATTTAGAAGCTGACGCGCCCGCCGCTCGCGTGGGTCCAAAAACAAAAGTACGCCGAAGCCCTAGTAGCTGGTCCCGGAACGTGAACGCCCGCACGTGGATATCGCTCGTCAATCTGGTGGCGATCGTGGTCGCCTTCGCGGTGCTCTTTGAGCTGCCGCAGTACGCCGGGTATGCCTTCTACGGTCTTCTCGGCTGGATCCTGATCAGCTTCCTCCTCCTCTACGCCTTCCGGGTGGGGAGGACCTCCCCCGCCACCGG
>Ga0187784_10004461_pt1 | contig 11326 bp, 13 predicted proteins | sample 1015_SJ02_MP15_2_FD_132964 | JGI IMG/M metagenome (GOLD analysis project Ga0187784, IMG submission 132964) | Tropical peat soil microbial communities from peatlands in Department of Meta, Colombia - 1015_SJ02_MP15_20_MG | ecosystem: Environmental > Terrestrial > Soil > Wetlands > Peat | place... | reverse complement strand
GGATCGTAAAGGAGCATCGTATCGGTACCGAGCGCGCGATGACGGCCGAAAGTCAGCGTGCCAAGATACGTGGACGATATCCCGCCATAGTATTCGTCATTGAAGGGTTGGCCGGCGCGCGCGCCGTCGATGGCCATCGAATAGCTGCTCCGGGGAAGGCCGTTGTTGATGATGTCCGTCTTTGATGCGTTGGCGAGCAGGCCGGATTGCGGATTGATGCCTGTGGAAGCGTTGAACACAACGGACCAGCCATGCGCAAACTCTTCTTTGCCCCTGATGCCCAGACCGGTCTGCTGCAGGTTGTTTGGTGCGACGAGGAATCGATATTCATAGCCGTTTCGGTTCACCAGAGATGCGCCTTCGTAGTTATAGCCGTTTTCCGGTAAGCCGTGACTGACCCAGCCGACGCCGACGTCATACGCACCGTACAGCGTGATGCCGTGCCAGGTCAGCGTGCAATCGGTGGTGGCGAACTCGCGGCCGCTCGCACAGGCGTCCACCTGCATCGTTAAATCGACCGTTGCCGCCTGTCCGACCGCAAGCTGGATGCCGGTCCGCAACGCGTCCGAGAAGCCGCTCTTCGATGCGTGGACCTGGTAGTCGCCAACCGGAAGGGAGGCGACCTTATAGCGCCCGGCCCCATTCGTTACCGTGTTGCGAACCGCGCCGGTATCGGTGTTGGTGATGGTCACCGTAGCAGCCTGAACCACACCGCCGGACGTATCTGTAACCGTCCCGGAAAGGAGCGCAGATATTTGAGCAAACGCTGCGGATGCGCAGAACAAGAACAGAAGGACGTGCCGAACGGATCGGCATGTACCAACGGAGAAAACCCTCTGAAAACCGAGAACGACAGCGGCGAAAATACAGAAGACACAACGCATGAGAAAACCTCCGAGTCAAGTCAGCCAGAGAAGTTGAAGTGTACATGAGATACGTTTATTGGGTCTAATTAAATACTGATATATGTAGCTTGGACGCAGATTCTATGGTCAAGCTTGCAAGTTTGACCTAACCTGTTGACCATATTTAGTCATGACTATTCTCCGATGCGACGGAGCGGCAAATCCGTGCAGATAAACGAGGATTTGCTGAAGCTCCGTGACGCGGCTCTGCAATTGGGGATCAGCTTCCCCACGATCAAGCAGTGGATTTACAAAAAGAAAATCCGCAGTATCCGCACGCTTGGGGGGCATCACCGTATTCCGCAGAGTGAGATTGATCGGCTTTTATTTCGAACGCGAGGTAAAACCGAGAAGGACCGTCGTGACTTGCTTCGGCGCGTCAGCGGACGCAATCAAGTAGTAGGTAGAATCGAAAGCGTTCGCATCAGCGGATTGATGGCAGAAGTAATCATTTCGATTGGCGGTCAACAGATCACGTCGATTATTACTTCTCGCTCGGCCAGAGAGATGCAGCTCAAGCGCGGGCAAACTGCCGCTGCCCTTATAAAGGCAACAGAAGTTATGATCTTGCGGGTTTGAAGTATGAAAAACCGTTGGGTTCTACATGTGGAGGAGACTGCTCGGTTCTAAATGATCCGGAATGTTCGGCACGGAACCCCGCAGAAAAGAGCACAGGAATGGGTAACAACGCTCAACGCGGAGCACTGGAGTGGCTTGACCTCAAAGCGCTACAGAACTATGCATGCGTGTCCGAGAGAACACTTCGGGAGTGGATTCGGTTGCGAAAGGGGACCAGGACGCACCAGGGACGCACCAACAAGGGCATAAGGGTGAAGGGGGAGGTGCGGAAGTGTTTGAAAACATTTGGCTGCCCCCCAGGGATTCGAACCCCGATATGCTGATCCAGAGTCAGCTGTCCTAGCCGTTGAACGAGGGGGCAGCAGCGGCTTGCGCTCAAGCCTGGGCGCTCTTTTATTTTATGGTTCAAGGCGAGGGGGGTCAACACGAAGGTTTGCTTCACTCACACGCCAGTCACGCCCGCCCGTGGCGTTGTGAATTGTCATTTGGCAACGCTGGCAGACTACGACGCTTCTCACGCGTTAAAATCCGTACAGATTGAGTAATGAGTTTGCAGACGAGGGAACAGGCATGGCCACGACTTTCGAAAAACCAACGGCTTTCGCCGATCCAACCGAGATGGCGCGGCGCGCGATCGAAGCAGATCAGTGCGCGCTTATCGTTGTCGATATTCAGGAAAAGCTGCTGCCGCCGATCTGGGAGAAAGAACGGCTGGTGCGTAACGCGCAGTTGTTGATCCGCCTCGCCGGAATCCTGAAAATTCCTGCGCTCGTGACCACGCAATACAACCAAGGTCTTGGCCAAACCGTCCCAGAAATCGCCTCTTTGCTGCCGAACACTCCGACCATCGACAAGCTGATGTTCTCCTGCTTTGGGAGTGACGCATTCTGCAGTTTGTTGAAACGCCTGCCCGGACAACGCACGACAGTGTTACTTTGCGGCATGGAGGCACACATCTGCGTCATGCAGACGGCGCTAGGGGCACTGCGGGAAGGCTATCTCGTGCACGTGGCATCGGATGCGGTCAGTTCCCGCACGGAACTCAACTGGCGCATCGGTCTTGAGCGAATGCGTGCAGCCGGCGCCATTCTCTCTTCTACTGAGATGATGATCTACGAACTGCTGCGCTCGTCGGGCACGCCGGCGTTCAAAGAGCTCTTACCTTATCTGAAAGGCTGATGGTCTCGTGGCGCCGGCGGTTCTTCAACTCGCAGCCTCTTCTTTCTTCTTTACTCGCACCACCGTAATCTTAGAAAACCCTTCTTCAAATGTCGGGGGCTTGAGTTTGGCAGCCATTCTGCGCATGATGTCTTCGGGTACCAGACGTCCGCGCCGCTGATGGCGCTCCATACAGATCTCGAGCGGAACATCGAAAAACAGCCCTTGCACGTCATAGCCATAGTCTTTAGCCAGCTTGATCCAGCTATGGCGGTCGTGCGGAGTGAGATTGGTGGCGTCGACATAATTCATGGGTCGCCGCGCAATCAGCCGAGCCTTGAGCATGGAGCGTAGATTGGAGAAGACCAGATCCTGAAAGCGCTGCTCTTCGGCATCGTCAAACAAAAGTTCGCGCAGCAAATCGCTCGACAGGGGGCGAACATTGTGCCGCTTGAACCAGGAACTCTTGCCCGAACCTGGCAACCCGATGGCGAGGATTACCGTACCTTTGCTGGAACGCGCTGGTGCGCTTGCGGGCGGCGGAGGGGCGCTTGACGGCGCCTGCACTGGCGCAGCCATAGACACATGGCCGGTGGCCGCAGCTGGCGATTCGACAGCAACCGCTTGCGAGATTGGCTCCGCCTGCGGTCGGGCTTCGGACACTCCTGCTGACTCAGGCTCCTGGGCTACGCTTTCGACGCCAGGCAAGGGACGCGCAGCGCCTGCTGGCGTAACTGCAGGCAAGCGGCGCGGTTCGCGGCCTCCACGCCGGCGACGACGGCGCCCAGAGCGGGCAGTGACCTCGGGCAACGAAGGCGCAGCCGCAGGCTGGACTTCGGCGCGCGACTCCAAATGAAAATCTGCCTGCGTCTCTCGCTCCGGCATTGGGGCGGGCTGTTTTCTCCGATCTGGAACTGACGTTTCACCGATCTCGTTCTCAAAATATTTTGGCTGCAAGGGCTCTACCGCGTTTGTATTGGCTCCCTGTTGGGGAGCTTTGCCACCGCCCTTTTTGCGGCGCTTGAGTCGGTCGCTCATCCATTTCCGCATATAGCGCTTGTAGCATATTGGGCCGTGTGCGAGCAATCCAAGCCTCATGGCTTGCGGGATACTGGCGCTCGCCGTCCCGATTTACAATGTGTGTGGAAAGTGCATCGAAAGCCAATGAACCCTAAACATCCAATCGCTGCTGTGGTCGAGACCGCACAATTGCCTGCCGTTCCACTGACCATCGAGGGCTATGCCGCTCTCCATCAAATGCTGCGGTTCCGCTGGAACGAATGGCGCGCACTGGCTCCGGAGAAGCGGCGCGACATCGGCGCAGAAGCCGCTTCCTGCCTCGCCAAGATGGAAAGCAAAGACAACGGGCAATCGGCGCTCTTTTCTCTGCTTGGACACAAAGGCGATCTAATGTTCGTTCACTTCCGCCAAAGCTTCGACGAACTCAACCAGGTAGAGCTGGACCTGGCGCGCCTTGGTTTGAGCAATTTTCTGCAGCCGGAGACTTCCTATTTGTCGGTCATTGAGCTGGGACTTTATGAATCGAGCCTCAAGACGTACAAGTCGCTCGCCGACCGCGGCGTTGAGCCCCACTCTGAAGAATGGAACAAGGCGATCGCGGAGACGATCACACGCCAGAAAGAAGCGATGAAGCCGCGCCTTTATCCAGACATGCCGCCGAACCGCTACATCTGTTTTTATCCCATGGACCGCCTGCGCGGCGAAGACAAAAACTGGTACACCTTGCCCATGGAGGAACGCCAGCGGCAGATGAACGAACACGGGATGGTCGGCCGCCGCTACGCGGGCGAGGTAAAACAGATCATCACCGGCTCGATCGGTTTCGACGACTGGGAGTGGGGCGTGGACCTTTTTGCCGACGATCCCCTGGTTTTCAAGAAACTGATCTACGAAATGCGCTTCGACCAGGTCAGCGCCGTGTATGCGCTGTTCGGCAGCTTCTTCGTAGGTCTGCGCTGCCCCGCAAGCCGTTTACCCGAATGGCTGGAAGGAAAGCTACCGGTAGCTGAAACCTAGTTTGCAGCACCCGCGGCTGAAGCTTGGGATCGGGGTTTCCGCGATGCCGGAATGCGGCGCTTGGCAGGCGGACGATTCTCCTTAGCGAAGCGAAATTCGTGCCGCCTCATGTCCACTCGCGATCCTCGAAACGCTACCCCCTCCATGCGCAGCCGAAAGCGCTGCTCGGCGCCGCCTTCTCCGGGCAGCTTGATGGCGCCTCCGGCGCCCACCACACGATGCCACGGCAATCCGTCAACCGCGCGCAGTATGCGCACCACCTGGCGAGCGGCTCCCGGCCAGCCGGCAGCCTTGGCGATAGCGCCATAGCTGGCAACTTTCCCCCGGGGCAGGTTGCGGATCAGCCAAATTACGCGCGTCTGCCGATCCGAGTCCTCTCTGGTTTTGGCTGCAGTTGCGCGACCCGCCAGTCGCGCGTGGACGGCTCCCTTTCTCATCGAACACCATCTCTCTCCAGCGCCTTCATGTTAATCTGGTACCACTCATACAAAAATTTATCGATGCCTGCCCGCGCCAGGCATTAGCATACCGGCATCATACAGATTGATAGCAAACAACTTGCTCTTGGAGAATATTCATATGCGCTGCCCCTGGAACGCGCTTTCCCTTGCCTTGTCCGTCATCGCCTTAGGTGTTTTGTCTATCGCAATTGCCAGTTGCGGGTCCAGCAACGCCTCCTATCGCATTATCGACGCCATCGCCGCGTACGATTACTCCGGCACAGGAGGCTTCGATATTCAGATCAATGGAGGGAGTGCGTTCACTGGCGTGCTGTTTGGCAACATCGATCCGGCGGGAGCCGACGCCTACCAATCCATCGGTTCCGGCAGTAACACGTTCACGGCGTTTGCCCATGGCACCACCACCAGCCCTGTAATCAGCAGTTCGTTCAACTTCGGCAGCCGAACCCAGTACACGGTAATGATGATGGGAAATTCGCCCGCCAGCGGGGCCCAGTTTCCATACGTGGCGCAGCCTTTCACGGACGACAACGCATCTCCGACCTCGGGCAATTTCGAATTTCGGATCATCGACGCCTCCACCAATCTGCCCTCATCCGTCGACGTTTATATTGTCGGATCGCTCGGAGTGGTAACAGGCCCGAATCCGCCATCACCCAGCGCCACTGTCAGCTACGGCCAGGCAAGCGGCTACATTTCCAATGCGGCGGGCCCTTGGTATTTCGTGGTCTGCAGTTCGGGAAGCCATATACCGCTGTTCTACACGACTTACACGCCGGGCGCCCTGCAGATCCGCACCCTCGTGCTGGTGGATGGCACCGGTGGCTACGGATATGCGACGCAGCCTTTGGAATTCGACGATTTGAACTAGGAAGGCTGGAATAATGATGATGACGCGTCCGCGATGACAACCTTACTCAAGCGGACGCCTTGAAGGATCGGGCTGCCTTTTCCTCGTCATCGAAGATTTCAAAGATCGTCACCAGCTTGGTCAGTTGGAGCACATCGCCCACGCGCTTGCTCAGTCTCGCCAGCTTGATTGTTCCACCCGCATTGCGAGCCGTCGTAAAAAGAGATACCAGGGTTCCCAGACCGCCGCTATCGATGTGACTGACCTCGTTCAGATTCAGAACTAATCTCGGCGACTGCGTGAGCAGTTTCTTCACGGTATCGCGCAGAGTTGCCGATTCTTCGCCAAATACCAGTCTTCCGCTGCAATCCACGATGACCACGCCGTTCAAGTTGCGGGTGCTCATTCTGAGTTGCATATTCGATCTCTCTCTCCTGTGAGAATTCGCCGACAAAACCACGGACGAACCAACCCAAGAGCCTACGCTGCCACGCCGGGTGGCTGCAAGCAGAAACGAAGTGACCTCGACTAATGGCTTAACTTCTTTCGCTGGCAGGCATCAACAATTTTCGTCGGATCAATTGCCTCCCGGTCCACCTGCTCCTCGAGAATCTTTCCATCTTTTCCGATCAGGAAATTGATGCGACGCGCAGCCTTGTATTTGTCCACGTAAATTCCATATTCGCGCGTCATCTCGCCACCCCAATCGCTGAGCAGCGGGAAAGTCACTCCAATCTGGTCGGCGAATGCTTTATTGGCGAATGGGCTGTCCATGCTCACACCCAGAACCTGGGTGTCGGCCGCTTCCAGTTTTTGCAGATTCTGCTGGAAGGCCTTCATCTGTGCTGTTCAACCCCCGGTGAACGCGAAAATATAGAAGGCGAGCACGACGTTGCTTTTTCCGCGATACTGACTTAGCGAAACGTCCTTGAGGTTCGACCCGTCAAAATATTTCAGCGTGAAATCGGGAGCGGCATCGCCCACTTTGAGCTTCAGCGTCTCCGGTTCGGGCTTGCTGCTCTGCGCCCAGGTGAGTGGGCACGTCATCGCTGTCAGCAGACAAAACAAAACCACTGCTACAGACTGTTTCCATTTCATACCACCCCTCCAGCCACTCAACACAGCCTATCTCGCGCAACTAATATGGTCAAAGCTGAATGGCGCCTGCCTCACCGCCAACTCCCTTATGGCGGGCTTACAATGTCCCCGGGACCAACCATTCCGATGAGCCTCCGCACTCTGAACGACATTCTGTCGATCGTCTTCGCCAGCCGGCGCGATCGAGTGATGCTCTATGAGGAAGCTTCCCGTTGGATCCCGGTGTCCTCTGCGGAACTTTACCGCAATGTAGCCGGTGTGGCGCGCGCGCTTCAATCCTGGGGAATCTGCAAGGGCGACCGTATCGCAATTCTCAGCGAAAACCGTCCGGAGTGGACCATCACCGACTTCGCCGCCCTGGCACTGGGGGCAGTCACAGTCCCGATTTATTCCACGCAGACCGCCGAGCAGACGGCCTTCATCCTTAACGATTCCGGTTCGCGAGTCATCGCGGTTTCCACCGCGCGTCAGTTGCAAAAGGTGCTGCCCATCCGCCAAAACACGCCCGTGGAGCGCATTCTCGTCATGGATGCCGTCCAAGCCGAGCACACCATCTCCATGCCTGAAATGATGCTGCACGGACCGACGGCTGCTGATTCCGAGTTCGACGCCTGTTCGCGCGCGATCACTCCCGATGATCTGGCGACGATCATCTACACGTCGGGCACAACCGGCGTGCCCAAGGGAGTCATGCTGACTCACGGTAATTTGGCCTCTAACATCTCCGCTTCGCTCGAGGGTTTCGAGCTGTTGCCAAATGAACTCAGCATTTCGTTTCTGCCCCTGTCTCATGTCACCGCCCGGCATGTCGACTTTGCGCTCCTCTATCGAGGAGTTGCGCTCGCGTATTGCCCCGATCTCACCCAGCTTCCCAGGGTCCTAAACGAGGTTAAGCCTTCGATTTTCATTGCGGTTCCACGCGTCTACGAAAAAATTCACCAGCAAGTAGTGCTCAAGGCAGCGCATTTTCCCAAGAGCGCAATCTACCGCTGGGCTCTGGGGGTCGGCCGCGCGCATCGCGACCAAATTCTCGCTGGCGCGCAACCATCGGCTTTTACCTGGAAGCTCGCTAACCGTCTCGTTTTTTCAAAGGTGCGAGCTGGCATGGGCGGCCACGCGCGCGAGTTCATCTCGGGAGGCGCACCGCTCGGCCGCGAGCTCACGGAGTGGTACGCCGACATCGGCATCCGCATCCTCGAAGGATACGGCCTCACCGAAACTTCTCCGGTCATTGCAGTGAATACACCCAGTTCCCACAAACTCGGCACCGTCGGCAGGCTGCTTTCGAACGTTGCAGTGCGTATTGCAGAGGACGGAGAAGTCCTGGTGCGCGCTCCCTCGGTTTTTCATGGATATTGGAATCGTCCTGACGAAACACGTGACGCTTTCGCAGATGGATGGTTTAAGACTGGTGACATCGGTGAACTGGACAGCCAAGGCTATCTCTCCATCACCGATCGTAAGAAGGATTTAATCAAGACCTCGGGCGGAAAATTCATCGCGCCACAACCTATCGAAAACTCGCTCAAGCTCCATCCTCTGATCGGAACTGCCGTAGTCCTCGGCGACCGGCGCAAGTTTCCCGCCGTGCTGATCTCGCCATACTTTCCAGCTCTCGAAGATTGGGCCCGCACCAACAAAGTCGACTTCGCTTCCCGCGCTGAGCTTGTTGCCTACGACAAAGTGCAGGCTCTATATGAGGGCATCATCGAAGAACTGAACCGCACGCTGGCGCAATTCGAAAAGCTGAAACGCGTGCTTCTGGTCGACGAAGAATTCTCCACCGCCGATGGAACCCTTACCCACACTTTCAAAGTCCGTCGCCGCGGCATCGAGCAGCGGTACCAGAAGAAGATTGACGAGATGTACGCTCAAGCCGAGACGGGTGGACGCTGAGCACACCACGGTGACAGTTCGCCAATTGCGGGACCGAACGCTGGGCCTTTTCGTGATAGCGACCATCAAACCTCCCTTGCTTACCTCAGGCAGGTCGCACGCCGTACAATATGCCTATGACGGACTCATTCATCATCGCCGGCAGGCAATTCCAGTCCCGCTTGATCGTTGGGACTGGGAAGTACAAATCATTTCAGGAAACAGCCCGCGCTCTCGAGGCAAGCGGCGCCGATATGGTGACGGTGGCTGTGCGCCGCGTCAACCTCGACCGCAGCAAAGAATCACTTCTCGATTACATCGATCCTGGCAAGTATTTCTTGCTGCCCAACACTGCCGGCTGTTACACGGCCGACGAGACCGTCCGTACCTCGCGCCTGGCTCGCGAAGCCGGACTTTCGGACTGGATCAAGCTCGAGGTTATCGGGGATCAGGCCACGCTTTTCCCTGATGTCCAAGCTACGCTCGAAGCCACGCGCACGCTGGTGAAGGAAGGCTTCACGGTCCTGGCTTACACCTCCGACGACGTTGTCTTTGCGAAACGGCAGGTGGACGCAGGAGCGGCCGCGGTCATGCCGCTGGGCGCTCCCATCGGCAGCGGACTCGGCATTCAGAACGCTGCCAACTTGCGCATCCTCCGCGAAATGATCACGGGCGTTCCGCTGATTGTGGATGCAGGAGTGGGCACGGCTTCCGACGCCACCATCGCAATGGAATTGGGCTACGATGGCGTCCTGATGAACACCGGCATCGCCGGAGCTCAGGAGCCGGAGCTCATGGCAGAAGCGATGAAGCACGCAGTGATCGCGGGACGGCAGGCATATCTGGCTGGACGCATGCCGCGCAAACTTTACGCCACTGCCAGTTCGCCGCTGGAAGGCGTAGTTCGGTAATTAAGCCGTGATTGTCACGGGTGAGATAAGAAGTGAAGGGCGGCGTTCGCCGCCCCAAATGTGAACCCACCTTTACAGCATCTTCACGCTGTCTACGTGGATCTTGTCCCCATCAATGTGCCCGGTAACTGCCACGTGGTGCCCATAATGATCCTTTAGGGCATCGGGATTTTCCACTTGCAGGACTTTTTGGTCCCCGTCGGTCACGACGACGGGTTTGGCGCCAGCGGCAATGCACTTCTTGGTGCAGGCCTCGCCGCCGGCATTCGCTCCCTTAACTCCACACTTGGAGTCGCTGATCCAGCCGTTTACGGTTTGTGTCTCGCCGGCAAACGCCACTGCGGCAACCAGCAAAATCAAGGTAAGCGCGAGTAAAAGCAAAACGATCTTGCGCATATTTCCTCCTCGGACAAATCCCCACACTGGATGGCCTGACCCGACTCTATCACAAATCGCATTTAGGAGGTTGAGTTCATCCGTTCGGAAGCCGCACGGTTACTTCGTCTGATTGATCTTCTCGGCTCTTCCGGTGGGCGGTTTGGGGGGAGGAGGGGGCGCCCAGAAAACCACTTCACCTTTGCGCGTGTAATGGAGCTGTTCGCGTGCGATCTTTTCGATGATCTCGTGGTTCGATTTGAGCTGCTGGATTCTCTCGGCGTACTGGCTATTCTCTTTCTGCAGGCGATCCACCTCATCCCGCAGGCCTTGCATTTCTGCGCGTTTCTGGCGGTAAACAACAATCCCGTTGTCTCCGAACGCGGCGTGCAGGAGTACTCCGACAATAAGCAAGGCGGCGGCGGCGGTGCCAATTCGCCGCCATTCTCGGCCCAGCCACAGCCACACCGGACGCGTACGCTCAATCCAGCGCGCGGCCAGGGCTTCGGCGCGTGGAGCCTGTTCCGCGACCGCGCGGAATCCGCGCTCGGGATCCGGCAAGATCCGCGCTCGCGTCAATGATCCTAATCGAAGATCCATGCTTTTGCTGCCGCACTCAGCCTGGAGAGGCCTTCCCTGCTCCGCGCCTCGCTATACACACGCACCACCGGCTCAGTGCCGGACAGCCGGTAGCAAACCCACGACCCGTCAGCCAGCACGAGCTTGAGCCCATCCGTCCGCACCACCCTGGCGACTTTGCTGCCGCTGAAGTCCGACGGATCACTGCGTAACTTTTCAGTGAACTTCCGTTGTACATCGTCCGTCAAGCGGAAGTTCTCGCGCAGCGGGTAGAACGAACCAACTTTGTTAAATACTACGGCTAGCTGTTTGCCCAGCGGCATACCACGCCTAGCGACCATCTCGCAGCAGAGCAAGCCGGCAAGCACACCGTCTTTCTCGGGCACATGCCCGCGGATCGACAATCCCGCGCTCTCTTCGCCGCCAATCAGGATCTTGTCCTGCTTGATGAGTTCGCCAATGTACTTGAAGCCGACCGGCGTTTCGTAGAGCTCGATT
>Ga0187784_10004460_pt1 | contig 11327 bp, 9 predicted proteins | sample 1015_SJ02_MP15_2_FD_132964 | JGI IMG/M metagenome (GOLD analysis project Ga0187784, IMG submission 132964) | Tropical peat soil microbial communities from peatlands in Department of Meta, Colombia - 1015_SJ02_MP15_20_MG | ecosystem: Environmental > Terrestrial > Soil > Wetlands > Peat | place... | reverse complement strand
TCATGCACATTGTCTCCGCCCTCGAAGGCCGCCTCCGCCCCGAACTCGATGCCATCGACGCCTTCGCCGCCTGCTTCCCCGCTGGCACCCTCAGCGGCGCGCCCAAGGTTCGCGCCATGCAGATCATCGAAGAACTCGAACCCGCCCGCCGCGGCGTCTACGGAGGCTCCGTCCTCTACGCCGATTTCGCCGGCAATCTCGATTCCTGCATCGCCATCCGCACTCTGCTAATGAAAGGCAAGAAAGCCTACCTTCAGGCTGGCGCCGGCATCGTCGCCGACTCCGACCCCCAGCGCGAATTCGAAGAGACCGAAAACAAATCCCGCGCCCTCCTCCGCGCCGTCGAAATGGCCCGTTGTCGCTAGGCCGCCCACTACGGCTCTGCCCTTCGGTTTTGTCATCCTGAGCGTAGCGGAGGACCTATGCATTCCAGCAGCTCCAGAGCGCGCGCTGTCGCGGTCCTCTTCCTACCCTCAACGCCCTGCCGCCCGACTCCCTGGCAAAACCTCTCAATATCTGCCCGATTACAGACGAGCAACCAGGGCAACCCGCCATTAAATTTCTCGGAACAGATTCATTCTGTAGAGCGTAGATACCAATGGGAGGTTTGCCTGCGATGCGGTTTCGCGAAAATCGTCTGCCGTTCTACTCTGCCGTTCTTCTGTTACTCGTCGTCATACCAGCTTTCCCGCAAAACAAGCTCAATTCGATTGACGCTTCCGCGGCCACACCGCAGGCTGAAGTGCTCGTGCTCGGCTCCTACCATATGGATAATCCCGGTCGGGATCTGCACAACACAAAAGCCGACAACGTGCTCGCTCCCAAACGGCAGTCAGAAATCGACGAACTGACCGCCGTGCTCGCTCGCTTTCGTCCCACCAAGATCGCCGTTGAGTGGGACGCCGGGGAACAGGAGCGTTTGGATCGTGTCTTCGGAGAATACGAAACCGGTCAACGCCCGCTTACCCGCGATGAGCGTCAGCAGGTCGGCATGCGTCTGGCCAAGCTCGCAGGACTCAAGAAGATCTACGCCATCGACACCATGTGGGATTTTCCCTACGGCTCGCTCATCAACTGGGCTAAGGCCAACGGTCGCTCAGCCGAGTTGGAAGCGATTGACCGCATGGGCGCTGAACAAACCAGGGCAGACGAAGAGTTTCTGCTGTCCCACACCGTGCTGGAAATGTTTCGCCGCTTGAACTCCGCGGAATGGGTCGCCTCGAACGCCGCCTTCTACGCTCGTATGGGACACTTCGGAGACGACAACGATCCGGCCGGAGCTCGCCTGTTGACTCGCTGGTATGAACGCAACACCTTCATCCTCACCAGCCTTCTCGGCGTCATAGAGCCTGGCGACCGCGTTCTTGTTCTCTACGGCGCTGGCCATCAGACGTTGCTGCGCCGCTTTATCGCCGACGATCCAACCCTCAAGCTGCGCACACTCGACGAACTTCTGGCCCCCGCCAAATGAAATGCGTGGCATGGGCTGGCAGTTTGCGGAAAAATCGGAAATGTTGGCACAACCGTGGAAGAGCGGCCGCCGCTCTTTCCTGACGGCTGACGGCTATTTTCCCCGTTCGCTCCGCCGTGGAAGAGCGGCCCTTTAGGGCCGCGTAACTCGTCTCGAATCAGTTGGGGGCTTTAGCCCCGGGCGGCCGTCCGTGGTTTAAGCTTTTGCTTCTCCTGACGGCTGATCGCCGATGGCTGTTTTCCTGACGGCTGACAGCTAGTAGCTGGTGGCTGTTCCACCACCCTGTCATCCCGAGCGAGCGCGGGCATTTGTCAGCGTGAGTCGAGGGACCTGCTTTTCCTGCCATCCGATCACCTGACACTTGCCAACTCCCTCCGTGTTTCTCCGTGTTCTCCGTGGTTCAAGCCTTTGCTTTTCCTGACGGCTATTTTCCCGTTCGTTCCGCCGTGGAAGAGCGGCCCCTTAGCGCCTGCCCTGAGCCTGTCGAAGGGGCCGCGTAAGTGTCGCAGTTTGCGGAAAAATCAGAAATGTTGGCACAACCGTGGAAAAGCGGCCCTTTAGGGCCGCGTAAGTCGTCTCGAATTAGTTGGGGGCTTCAGTCCCGGTGTTCGTCTGCCGGCGCACCAACTTTCTCAGCCTCAGCAACTCCTGGAATCCCGATCTTGACACTCCACGCTAAAATGATTCAGAAGTTTGCCCCCTGAACCCTGGGCTCAACTCCCGAACCATGAAAACACTCCCCATTCGCCTCCCCGGCACCCTGCTCCTTCAGCCGCGCGTCTTCGGCGACGACCGCGGATTTTTTCTCGAGAGCTACAACCAGCGCGCTTTCACCGAACTCGGGATCCGCGACGCATTCGTCCAGGACAATCACTCCTGTTCCGAAAAAAATGTTGTCCGCGGATTGCACTACCAGATCCGGCAGCCTCAGGGAAAGTTGGTGCGCGTCATCGCCGGCGAAATTTTGGATGTTGCGCTCGATCTTCGCCGCTCCTCCCCGACTTTCGGAGAATGGGAATCCTTCACGCTCTCCGGCGAAAACAAATTGATGCTGTGGATTCCGCCAGGCTTCGCGCACGGCTTTCGCGTCGCTTCCGCAAGCGCTCATGTAGTTTACAAAGCGACTGATTTCTACGCGCCCGAGCACGAACGCACCATCGCGTGGAACGATCAGAAATTGCGCATCGACTGGCAGCTCGACGGCGAACCGATTGTCTCCCCGCGCGATCAACGCGGAGTTGCCTTCGACGCGGCAGAAAAATTCGACTAGGGATTGTGAGAGAATTTCGCTGAGTGCTTTGGAAATGGGTCTCGCCGCAATGATTGCGTGAAACGAGCGCTTCCAACCTGCGTCAATTCAGCTCTTGGCTTCGCGCTTTCGGCCGCACTTCTTCAATTCAGCCGGAAATCAACCGCAATCGTGGTCTCTACCGCAACCGATCGTCCCAGCGATTGATACGGCTCAAACTTCCATGATCGCACGGCATCTTCCGCGGATTTCACCAGCAGATCGTTCCCTGAAACCGCTTGCAATCGCTCCACCGTTCCATCGGTTCCAATCACGGCATCGAGGATCGCAAGTCCTTCCTCGCCCGCTCGGCGCGCTTCCTCTGGATACACGGGATCGACCTTCGAGACGATTCGCATCTCCATCGTCTCCGGCGGAACGCGCAAAGGCGCATCCTGAGCGGCATTTGCGCCGCTCTCCAGTTCGCTCCACGATCGTTCCCATCGCAGCCATTGCCAGCAGCCAGCAGCAGCTACGAGCAGCATGGCAGCCAGCAGCAGAGCGAATCGCCATCGCCGAATCCGCACTCGCGGCCAGGATTTGGCAACTGGCGCGAGCGTACCATCGTTACCCTCATCGAACCGAGCATCGTCCCGCTCGTTTATGGCGGGCTCGCGCTTCTCCACCTGAGGTTGCTTCGTTTGCGCGGTGATTCGATAAGCCCAATAGCGGATCATCTCCTGCTGCTCAACTGGCAGTCCCGCAAACTCGAACCCGCAACGCAATCTGCTCTGGTATCGCACCACCGCTCGCGCTCGCACTGGAACGCCAACATTGGGAAGCCGCAATTCGACTCCCACCTGCTGTCCCGCGGAAAGCTGGCCTGCGACGATTCCACCAACCCCACTTTCACTCAGGTCAGTGCAGCGTCCGGGAAGATTTTCGGGAACTCCGGATCGCAGCGCGATCACATCCAGCGCAGCCTGGATGGGATGACGCGGACATATGCGGCGTGGAGCTTTCTCCAGCGCCAGGGCGGGAACCGCACTCATCAGACTTCCTCCGCAGAATCGAACCTGCCTGTCGTCTGGCTGGAGTCAACGACGAATGCAGCGCACAGCAAGAATGGCTCGCCGAAAGTATAGCGGAAAGCGCGGCCCATGTTTTCCTCAGCCTGTGCAAGCTGACTTGCGCGACCGAAAGAGCGAGTCATTCTTCCAGATCGCGCCAGTTTGGCCCGACTCCCAAATCCACGCGCAGCGGAACTGCCAGAGCATGCGCTCCTTCCATATGTTCCCGCACCAACGCCTTCATTTCGTCCACTTCGCCCTCGGGCACTTCGAACACCAGTTCATCATGGACCTGCAGCGTCATGCGCGATTTCAGCTTCCGCTTCCGCATCTCGTCGTCAATTCGGATCATCGCCAGCTTGATGAGATCGGCTGCCGTTCCTTGCAGCGGCGTATTCACGGCAGTGCGCTCGGCAAATCCGCGCAGGTTGGAGTTCTTGCTATTGATGTCCGGAATCGGTCGGATGCGCCCGAACAGCGTCCGCACCTTCAGTTCGCGCCGTGCTTGCTCCAGCGTCGCGTCGATGAACCTGCGAACCCCCGCATACTTCTCGAAGTAGGCATCGATGAACTTCTTTGCCTCGCCCGGCTCAATCCCCAACTGCTGTGAGAGCCCGAATGCGGAGAGCCCATACACAATCCCGAAGTTCACCACCTTTGCCTGGCGTCGATGCTCCGCGCTCACCATCAGCGGAGGCACCCCAAACACCTGCGACGCGGTCAGTGTGTGAATGTCATCGCCACGCTGGAACGCTTCCACCAGCAGCTTGTCCCTGGAGAAGTGCGCCAGCAGCCGGAGTTCAATCTGCGAGTAATCCGCAGCCAGCAGTACATGACCCGATTCCGCGATGAATGCCGCGCGAATCTCGCGCCCCAGTTCCGTGCGGATGGGAATGTTCTGCAGGTTCGGATTGGCCGAAGACAGCCTGCCGGTTGCGGTCCCAGTCTGTCCGAAAGTGGTGTGAACGCGTCCGCTTCCGCTCCGAATCAACGCCGGCAATGCGTCCACATAGGTGGATTTGAGCTTGGTCAGTTGCCGGTATTCCAGAACTAGCCGCGGAACTTCATGCTCCTCGGCAAGACCCTCGAGCACATCGACTGCGGTCGATATCTTCTTGCCTTTGCCGTATTTCACCGGCATCGGCAACCCCAGCTTGTTGAACAGCACATCGCCCAGTTGCTTGGGCGAGTTGATGTTGAACTCCATCCCGCAGCGCTCATAGATGTCACGCGCTTTGGTATCCGCCTCGCGCCGCAGCTTGACTGACATTTCGGCCAGCGCGGCCGGGTCAATCTTCACGCCCGCGTCTTCCATGCGCGCAAGCACGGGCACGAGCGGAACGTCGATCTCCTCATACACCAAGCCTAGGTTCTGTGCGTCCACTTCTTCACGCAGGGCGCTCGCGAGACGTCCGGTTACATCAGCCGCTTCCGCGAGGTTGCCGCTCAACTTCAGGTTCAGCCGGCGCAGCCCAACTTCCGCCAGCGAGTGCGACGAATATGTCGGATCGAGCAGGTAGGAATACAGCATGGGATCATGCTTGACGCCCGCTGGAACAATTCCCAACCTGCCAAGGTAGTGCAGCGCGGCTTTGGAGTCGTGGATGCTCTTGGGAATTGCCGGATCTTCGAGTACGCCCTTCATCCTTGCGGCGAGCCCATCATCACGGCCCCAGTCATCAATCCATACAATCACGCCTTCTCCGCTGGTCGTCGAAAGTGCGATCTGATTCAGCAGCGCCGCACCGCCTTCCTCGGGCGCTGCTGGCCGCAGGTCGAGCAGACCGCTCGCTACCGGTTCCGGTTCTTCGTCGTCCCTCTTCGGCTCGCTTTCCTCTTCGTCATTCTCATCCTCCCCGGCGATTGCCACCGCGAGAGGCTGTCCCTGCGCGACAGCCCCCAAGTATTTCTCCAATTCGTCCTTTGACCGAATGTCGCGGTAATCACTCTCTCTTACCTCAATCACCGGGAGCAGTTCCTTCAGCAGCGAGCTGAATTCAAGCTCCGCAAACAGCGCGCGCAATGCCTCCAGGTCCGGCTCGGAGGTCTGCATTGCCGCAACGTCGAGCTCCACGGCAACATTCGTATCGATCGTCACGAGCTGTTTGCTCAACAGGATATTGTCGCGGTTGCCTTCGAGCGACTCACGATAGGTCTTCTTCTCGATCTCCGCTGCCCGCTCGATCGCCTGCTCTACGCTTCCGAACCGTTGGATGATCTCCACGGACCCCTTATCGCCGATGCCCGGCGCTCCGGGAACGTTGTCAACCGAATCTCCGCGCAGCGCCATCACGTCCACAACCTTCGACGGCGACACGCCAAGCAATTCCTCCACCTTTGCCGCGTCGCAGATCAGGTTGTCTTTCGGTGGATTTAGCACGCAGACCTTCTCGTCGACCAGTTGCAGCATGTCCTTGTCGCTGGACACCACGTAGACCGAGTGCGACTGCTCGGCCGCTTTTCGCGCCAGTGTCCCGATTACATCGTCGGCTTCGTAACCTTCCAACTGGAGAATGGGAATGCGATACGCTTCCAGCGCCCGCCGTATATAAGGGACTTGCTGCACCAGGTCCGGCGGCATCTCCTTGCGGTTCGCCTTGTAGCCGCCATACTGTTCTTCCTTGAAGGTTTGCGTCTTGAGGTCGAACTTGCGGATGGTGGTGATCGCCTCTGCCTGCTGGTTGCGGATGGTGGGTGCTCCGACGTCAAACACGGCTGCCAGGTACTGTGGGGAAAAGTCCTCGCGCAGCTTGCGCAGCATATTGACAAATACATAGATCGCGGCTGTAGGCAAGCCGGTCTTGGTGGACATGGGCCGCTGCCGCGCCATGGCATGATAGGCGCGGAAGATGAACGACATCGTGTCGATGAGGAAGATACGGCCTTTGCCGGAATCGGACACGAGTTGCGGCTTGGACTTTTGCGTCTGCCCTGGCTGGCCCGCTTCGGCGGAGGTTTTGCGCGCGGATTGCTTTTTTGCCGGCAACGGACAAAGTTTAGCAGTTCAGCGCGTCGCCCGATCGGGAAGGTGACAGCCGTGCCTGCCAAACCGCCCCAACCCGCGTATCATAGGAAGTTTTCGGCTTCCGCTCCTTGAGCGCCGCATGCTTCCATTCAAGCTCATTTACAGCGACGACTATTTCCTGCCGATCGGCTCCCACGTTTTCCCCGCACAAAAATATAAGCATGTCCACGACTACCTTATCGATGCGAACGTGGCCGAGCCATCTGATTTCGTAGCACCGCGTCCGGCCAGCGATGAGGACATTCTGCTGGTGCACACCGCGCAATACGTACAGAAGCTTAAGACCGGTACACTCAGCGCACGCGAGGAACTGGAGATGGAAATTCCGTACTCGCCTGAGTTGGCGCGGGCTTTCTGGCTGGCCGCGGGTGGATCGATGCTCGCCGCCGACTATGCCCTCAATAACGGGATCGCCATCAGCATTGGAGGAGGATTCCACCACGCCTTTCCCGATCACGGCGAAGGCTTCTGCATGATCAACGATATTGCCGTGGCCATCCGCAGAATGCAGCGGGATGAAAAGATCCATACCGCCATGACCGTCGACTGCGACGTGCATCAGGGCAATGGCACGGCGGTAATCTTCGCGCCAACTTCGTTTCCGGGCAGTCGTTCAGCCACGGGCGGGACCGGCAATCTGGCGGATATGGCCCGCACCCGCAGAACGCAAAGCGATGTCTTCACCATCTCTCTGCATCAGGAGAACAACTACCCTGCTTTCAAACCGCCTTCGTCGCTCGATATGAACTTGCCCGATGGCATGGGCGACGGCGAATATCTGGCCTGTCTTGGCACGGCGCTGAGCCTGGGGCTGGAGAAGTTTCGTCCCGACCTCATTTGCTACGTCGCGGGAGCCGATCCTTATTATGATGATCAGCTCGGTGGACTGGCGTTGACCATTGAAGGACTGAAGCAAAGGGATGCGTTGGTGTTCCAGATAGCTAAGGCGGAAGGCATTCCTGTTATGGTCACGTTCGCAGGCGGATACGCCCATAAGCTGGAAGACACGGTTGCGATTCATGCCAATACCGTCGTAGCGGCTAGGGAAGTGTTCGGGAAATGACCGATATTCAGACCTTGGTTATTCAAACCCCGGTTGCGAGTTTGCTTCGTGACTTGATTGGATCGGTCTTGTCCATCCTTGGAACAACCGCTTTCATCTGGCTCCAGATACGACTCCTTTCCCGCTGTTAAAATAAGCTCTGCATGTTCGAGAATCTTCAGGAAAAACTCCAGCGCGCCTTCAAAAGCCTGCGCGGACAGGCCGTTCTCAGCGAAGAGAACATTGCCGACGCGCTGAAGCAGATTCGTCTGGCACTGCTCGAGGCCGATGTCAACTTCAAGGTTGTTAAAGACCTGATTGACCGCATTCAGGCGAAAGCTGTTGGCCAGGAAGTAATGACGGCCCTTTCGCCCGGCGAGCAAGTGCTCACAATCGTCCGCGACCAACTGGTCGAAACCCTGGGCAAAGACACGGCCAAACTGAAGTTCGCCTCCCAGCCGCCAACCGTAGTGCTGATGGCTGGACTGCAGGGTTCGGGCAAAACGACAACTTCCGGCAAACTCGCCAACTGGCTGAAGAATGGCGGACATCGTCCCCTGCTGGTGTCCGTGGACGTGTACCGTCCTGCGGCGCGTGAACAGCTCAAGGTGGTGGCTTCAGCCATCAAAGCCAATCTTTACGAAGGGCAGGTCGAAGAAGCGAACACGGCGACGGTTGAGCGCTTGGCCAAGGAGGCGCGGCGCGAAGCCATCAACTCGGGATGCGACGTGCTGATCGTGGACACCGCCGGACGCCTTCATATCGATGATCAGTTGATGGAAGAAATGCAGTCGCTGAAACGGCTGCTCAATCCTCAGGAAATTCTGTTCGTGGCCGATTCCATGACCGGTCAGGATGCGGTGAATTCGGCCGACGAATTTCACAAAAAGCTGACCCTGACTGGCGTTGTGCTCACCAAGATGGATGGCGACGCGCGCGGTGGCGCGGCGCTCTCGATCCGCCAGGTTACAGGACAACCCATCAAGTTCATCGGCATCGGCGAAAAGTACGATGCGCTCGAACCGTTTCATCCCGATCGCATCGTTTCCCGCATTCTCGGAATGGGCGACATCCTGTCGCTGATCGAGAAAGCGGAAGCCCAAATCGACAAAAAGAAAGCGCAGGAACTGGCGTCGAAAGCGCTTTCGGGCGACGGGTTCTCGCTCGAAGATTTTCGCGATCAATTGCGCTCAGTGCGCAAAATGGGCTCCATGCAGAGCCTGATCGGGATGCTGCCATCCATTGGCGCATTTCAGGGCCTGCAAAAAGCGGCTGACAAAGTCGACGAAAAACAGATCAACCGCGTCGAAGCTATTATCAACTCGATGACCGCTTACGAGCGCAACCACCACGAAGCGATCAACGGCAGCCGGCGAAAACGCATCGCGCGCGGCTCGGGAACGACGGTGCAGGAAGTCAATAACCTGCTCCGCCAATATGCCCAGATGAAGAAGATGTTCAAACAAATGGGCAAGCCCAGTTTCGCGCGGCGCATGGCCGGCATGAAACTGCCGGGGATGTGACAAACCTCACCTCGCAGCTCGTATTTCTCAATCCGATCGGCTGTGGCACCGTGTGTTACTTCAGCGAGGCCATATCGATCACGAAGCGGTACTTCACATCGCTTTTCAGCATGCGCTCGTAGGCCTCGTTGATCTGCTGCATGCGGATCATCTCGATGTCGCAGACAATGCCGCGCTCGGCGCAGAAATCGAGCATCTCCTGCGTTTCGCGAAGGCCACCAATGAGCGAGCCGGCGAGACTCTTGCGGCCAAAAATCACGCTGGTGACCGCCAGCGGCAGAGGCTCTGGAGACGCGCCCACCATGGTGAGGGTTCCTTCCACCTTGAGCAGATTAAGGTACGCATTCACGTCGTGTTGGGCGGAGACCGTGTCGAGGATGAAGTCGAAGCTGCCGGCGTGTTTCTGCATTTCCGCCGCGTTCTTCGAGATGATGACTTCCTCGGCGCCCAGGCGCAGCGCATCAGCCATCTTGCCCGGTGAAGTGGTGAAGAGCACCGCGTGAGCGCCAAACGCGTGCGCGAATCTCAGCCCCATGTGGCCGAGGCCGCCGAGGCCGACGATTCCGACCTTCTGGCCTTTGCCAACTTTCCAGTGGCGAAGCGGAGAGTAAGTCGTGATCCCCGCGCAAAGCAGGGGCGCGGCAGCGGCTAGATCCAGTTTGTCGGAGACGCGAAGCGCGAACGCCTCGTCGACGACGATGCTCTGGGAGTATCCGCCATAGGTCCTGCCCCCCAGAATTTTGTCCTCGCTGTTATAGGTAAAGGTCGCAGGACCCACGCAGAATTGCTCGAGTCCGGCGCGGCAGTTGGGGCAAGTGCGATCGGAGTCGACCATGCAGCCGACAGCGGCGATATCCCCTTCCTTGAATTTCTTGACCCTGCTGCCGGCACCGACGACACGGCCGATGATTTCGTGCCCCGGAACGCACGGGTAGACCGTGGGCATCATGGCTTCCCATTCGTTGCGGGTCTGATGCAGGTCCGAGTGGCAGACGCCGCAGTAAAGGATTTCGATCTGGATGTCTTGCGGACCAGGCGCACGGCGTCGAATTTCAGTTGGAGCAAGTGAGGAGGTCGGGCTTTGCGCTGCGAAAGCCTTTGCGCGGTAAGTCTTTTCGTTGGGGCAAGCTGAAGTCGGAGGAGTAAGCGTAGCCTGGCTCATAGGAATTGTTCCTTTCGCTTTTAGTCTAGATGGCAGACGAGCGGATGGGGATACAAAAATAAGGCGCGAGGTCCGCATAGAAGAAGTTAAGGTGCCCGGCCAAAGTTGGAAACTTCCCTGGTGCCTTAAGCACACTACCGGCGTCAGCGTTGCGAAAACAGGTTGGCTCCGGCATAATAATGGTTTGTCTCAAACCTGCCGGAGCTAATCGGTAACGTCGGGTCGATCTGTAAGGTGTGGTTCACCCGGCAATGCCTGGTTCATCTGGAGTACCGAGCTGATCCGGAACAAATAAAGGAAACGAAGCGAGTGTTAATGATTCGACTGGCGCGCGTAGGTGCGCGCAAACAACCGCATTACCGGGTGGTAGTGATCGAGAAGGAGCGCGCGCGAAACGGGCGTCCCGTGGAAGTGGTGGGGACGTATAACCCGCGGACCTCGCCGGCAACGTTTGATTTGAAGCGGGATCGCATCAATTATTGGGTGTCGAAAGGCGCGAAGTGCTCGGAGCGAGTGGCCAAGCTGATGGCGTTGCCGCTACCGGCGGCGAGTGCCAGTGCTCCGGCGACCAGCGCGCCGGCTGAGCCTCCTGCGGCTGGACCGGGCGTCTAAGAGCTTGTTGAAAAAGCCACTGCCGGTGGCGGGGAGAAGTGTGGTAAGAAGCAGAGATGCGAGGAGACGATCAGCAACTGCAAAGCGGGATGTTCAGCTATGTGGCATTGGAAGATCGGATTCCAGGGGATCATCCGCTGCGTGGGGTGAGGAAGCTGGTGGATACGGTCTTGGCCAGAATGACGAAGGACTTC
>Ga0187784_10004459_pt1 | contig 11327 bp, 9 predicted proteins | sample 1015_SJ02_MP15_2_FD_132964 | JGI IMG/M metagenome (GOLD analysis project Ga0187784, IMG submission 132964) | Tropical peat soil microbial communities from peatlands in Department of Meta, Colombia - 1015_SJ02_MP15_20_MG | ecosystem: Environmental > Terrestrial > Soil > Wetlands > Peat | place... | reverse complement strand
CGAGAGCGCGATCAGCAAGGTGGCGACCGCCGCGATCGTCGGCGTGAGGTCGAAACGGATGCCGTCCCAGATCTGGCGCGGCAAGGTCGCGGTCTGCGGCCCGGTGACGAAGATCGCGATCACGACCTCGTCGAACGAGACCAGAAAGCCGAACAGCGCCGAGATCGCGATCCCGGGCGCGATCAGCGGCAAGGTCACCGCGCAGAACGCGCGCACCGGGTTGGCGCCGAGCCCGATCGCGGCCTGCTCCAGCCGCTGGTCGACCTCGGCGAGCGCGGCGCCGATGACCACGGTCGCGTAGGGAAAGGTCACCACCGTGTGGCCGATCACCAGGCCGAGGAAGCTGCCATTGAGCCCGACGCGCAGGAAGACGACATAGAGCCCGACGCCGATGATCACGACCGGCACCATCAGCGGCGCCATCACCAGCGCGCGCAGGATGTTGCGGCCGCGAAACTTGAAGCGGTCGAACGTGATCGCAAGGCCGAGCCCGAGCGCGGTTGCGAGCAGCGACACCGCAAGGCCCGCCTTGACGCTCACAAGCGTCGCGCGCATCCAGGGGTCGCTCGCAAAATATTCGTGAAACCAGCGCAGCGACCAGGCGCGCGGCGGAAAGCGCAACAGCGACGAGGCGCTGAACGCGGTCGGAATCACGACGAACAGCGGCAGCGCGAGGAACACGAGCACGAGCGCCCCGAGCGCCCAGGGGAGCCAGCGCGTCGCAACGAAAGGATCGAGGCGTCTCACGGGGCGATCACCTCGGCGCGGCTGCGTTCGAGCGCGAAATAGATCGTCAGCCCAACCAGCGTCACGGCGAGCAGCAGCACCGCGAGCGCGGAGCCGAAGCCCCAGTTGAGCACGTCGGAGAAATAGGTGCTGACCAGCATCGCGACGGTGATCTCGGTGCGTCCGCCGAGCAGCGCCGGCGTCACGTAGAAGCCGAGCGAGAGGACGAAGACCAGCATGGTGGTGGCGCGCAAGGTCGGCAGGCTGAGCGGCAGGAACACAGCGAGGAACGCGCGCAGCGGGTTGGCACCGAGCCCTTGCGCGGCGCGCAGGAGGCGCAGGTCGATCGTCTTCAGTCCGGCGTAGAGCGTCAGGATCGCGATCGGCAGCAGGTAGTGGACCATGCCGATGATCACGCCGGTCAGGTTGAACAGGAGCGGAAGCGGGCTTGCGATAACGCCGAGCCAGTCGATCAGCGCGGTGTTGACTAGGCCCTTGGTCTGCAGCACCAGCATCCAGGCGTAGCAGCGCACCAGAATGTTGGTCCAGAACGGCAGCAGGACGAACGCGAGCATCAAGGCGCGCACGCCCGGCCGCGCGATGACGAGCAGGTACGCGACCGGATAGCCGGCGAGCATCGTGGCGAGCGACGAGATCAGCCCGATCTTGAGGCTGATCCAGAGCACCAGCGCATATTCCGGCGCGCCGGCAAGGCGCGCGTAGAATTTCAGCGTGAAGTCGGGGTCGAGCACGCTCTGCGCGACGATCCAGCCGACCGGCACAAGGAAGAATGCCGTCATGAACACGACGCCCGGCAGCCACAGCGCCGCCGGGCCGAAACGCGCAAGCCAGCGGTCGAAACTCTGTTCGCGAACGGCGAGAGCATGATCCCGAAAAAGCCTGCCCCGGACTTGATCCGGGGTGGGAACCGGTTTTCGGACCAAGATCATGCTCCACGAGAAACCAAACGCGAGATGACGATTCGAAGAAACGTCATCTCGTGCGTGAGCGTCACTTCGCGAGCTTCCACTTGTTCCAGGTTTCGGTGAGCTGGTCGAGATGGTCCGACCACCACAGGTCATCGAACACGAGCAGCTCGTCCTTGGTGAAGTGATAGCTCGGCAGCGTCTCCTTGGTCTTGTCGTCGAGCAGCGCGAACGCCTTGGTGTTGGACGGACCGACCGCGGTCGCCTTGGCGTATTCGGCCTGGCGCGCCGGATCGAGCATCCACTCGATCAGCTTCTGCGCCGCCTCCTTGTGCTTGGAGCCTTTCGGGATCGCCAGGAAGTCGACCGTCATGATGCCCTGGTTCCAGATGAAGGCGACCGGCGCCTCCTTCTCCTGCTGCAACAGGCCGCCGATGCGCGCCTGCGAGGAGAGCGTCATGGCAAGCTCGCCCGAGGCGAGCAGCCCCGGCGCCTGCGGCCATTGCTCCCACCACACGACGTCGTTCTTGATGCCGTCCCATTGCTTCAATGCGCGCTCGACCGCGATCGGATAGACGTCCTTCTTCGCCACCCCCTCGGCCATCAGGCTTGCCTCGAGCGCATAGCGCGGCTGGTTGAGGAAGCCGCGCTTGCCGGGGAATTTCTTGAGGTCGAAGAAATCGGTCCACGAGGTCGGCTGCTTGCCTTTCGGAAACGCGTCGGTGTTGTAGGCGAGCACTTGCGCGAAGGTCGCAGTGGCGACGCCATTGCGGCGGATCAGCTCCTTCGGCACGCCGTCGGTCTTGATCTTCGAATAGTCGAGCGCCTCGAACAGCGCGTCGGTCGCCGGCTTCTGCGGCACCCACATGCCGATCGCCTGCACGACGTCCCATTCGACGTTGCCGGAGGCGACCATCGCCTTGATCTTCGACAGGTTGACGTCGGGAACGTCGATCACCTTGATCCCGGTCGCCTTCTCGAAGGTGTCGAAGTAGAACTTCTTCTCGGCGGCCTGCCAGGTGCCGCCCCAGCCCGAAAAGACGATCGTTTCCTCAGCCGCCGCACGCAGCGGCAACGCCGCCGCCGCAATCAGCGCCGCGGCCAATAGGCCCGTGCGCAAAGTCGAACGCGCTATCCTCATGTGCCGATGCCCCTGTGCTTGGTGATGCCCGTCAGGCGGGCCGCCCGGTGGCTTCCGAATCCTTCTTGGTCCAATCGGACGAATTCTTGCGGTTCATGAAGTCGCCGACCTTCATCGGCGGATATTTAGCCGGGTTTCCCGGACCCTGGCAGGTCGGAATGCACGCGATGACGGCGTCGAAATCCGGAATGCCGAAGAACGGCACCGAATAGCGCTCCCGTCCGGTGCGATTGAACACGCGGTGCATGGTCGAGGCGAAGCGGTTGTTGGTCCAGCGCGCCATCATGTCCCCGATGTTGATCACGAAGGTCCCGGGGATCGGCGCCGCATTGACCCAGTCGTTGCGCGCGCCCTTCACCTGCAGGCCGCCGACCTCGTCCTGCAGCAGGATCGTGAACGCGGTGGCGTCGGCGTGCGGGCGGATGCCGTATTCGTCGCCCGGCGCGGCCGGCGCCTGCGGCGGATAGTGCAGCAGCGAGACCTGAGTCAGCGGCTTGCGGAAGAACTGCAGGAAGTAGTCTTCCTCGATGTCGAGCGCGAGCGCGAAGGCGCGCAACAGCTCGTGCGACAGGTGGGTGACCTCGTCGAAGTAGCGCAACAGCTGCGCGCGGAACGCCGCGTGACCCTGCGGCCAGCGGTTTCGCTGGTGCACGCGGTTGCCGGCCATGATGTCGGGGTCGTCGGGCTCGAGCTCCTGCTGGTACTTGAACGCCTCCATCAGGTCGGGCGCAGCCGTGCCCGGATAGTGGCGCGCCTGCAGCGGCATGTAGCCGCGCGTCGAGGTCGCGGTGCAGAGCAATTCCTCTTTGGCTCGCTCGGCGAGCGGCAGCGCGAAGTAAGCGCGCGCCGCTTCGAACATGCCGTCGAGCGTCGCCGGCGCGATGCCGTGGTGCTGCAGATAGAGAAAGCCGATCGTCTCGCAGGCCTCGGCGACCTCGCGCGCGACCTTGGCGCGCGCCGCCGCGCCGCCGGAGAGAAACGGCGCGAAATCGATCAGCGGGATGCGCTCGGGCGCAGCAACGCGGGCTGGTTCGGCGAGCATGGCCTACTCCGCTAAAAGCCGCGGTTCCCGGCGGCTCCGAAATGTCGACAGTATCCGCCTCGAATTATGCGGAAGACCGCGTTCGCGGGTAAATTAATCTTTCGTGTCCGCTTGCTTCCGCGTTCCCGAAGCAGGCCACGCCTGGGCTCAAGTGGTAGGGCGGGCAAAGCGCGCCGCGCAAAGCGGGGCGTGCGTGCCCGCCTCGTCGCAGCACGCGCGAGAACCGCGCGGGCACGGCGCGCAAGAGCGCGCCTTTGCCCGCCCTACAAGGGAGATCGCGCCGACCGGCCACTGCGCTCCCAGCGCAACCGTCCGCTGCTTCACTGTTTGCGAACTTGGCATTAGCCTTGCTTCGTCGAAACCAAAGCAGGGCGGCCGCCGGATGCGCCCAGAGCCTGAACAAATCATGCCGCGAGACCTCCGGTAGCAAAGTCTCGGCGTCACCAAGGGGCCGGTCATGACCATGCGCTTCACGCTCAAGCAGATCGAGTATTTCTGCGCGGTCGGCGCCACGGGGAGCATCGCGCTCGCCTCGGAACGGCTCAACATCTCGAGCCCCTCGATCTCGACCGCGATTTCGCAGCTCGAGGCGGCGTTCGGCATCGAGCTGTTCGTGCGCCATCATGCGCAGGGCGTGTCGCTCACCGCCGAAGGGCGGCGCTTCCTCGACGCGGCGAAGCGTCTGATCGCGCAGGCAAACGAGCTGCACGGCGTCGCCGACGAGCTGGCGCGCTCGGTCAGCGGGCCCTTGTCGATCGGCTGCCTCATCGTGTTCGCCTCGCTCGTGCTCCCCGAGCTGCGGCGCAGCTTCGAGGCGGAGCAGCCGGCGGTGTCGTTCTCCTCGCTGGTCGGGCATCAGAGCCTGCTGTTCGAGAAGCTGCACAATGCCGAGATCGACGTCGCGGTCACCTACGACCTGGAGATTCCGCCGAGCATCGATTTCGAGCCGCTCGCGATCCTTCCCGCCCATGTCATCGTGTCGCCCGACAGCAAGATCGCGCGCGAGCGCGAAGTCGCGCTCGCCGACCTCGTCGGCGAGCCGCTGATCCTGCTCGATCTGCCGGCGAGCCGCGAATACTTCCTCTCGCTCTACGAAGCTCTCGGCCTGAAGCCGCGCATCCTCGAGCGCGTCGCCGATTATGACCTGTTGCGCTCGATGGTCGCGAGCAATTTCGGCTACGCCATCAGCAATATCCGCCCGCTCGCCGCGCTCGCGCCGAACGGGCTGCCGATCCGGCGCCTGCGCATCAAGGAGCATTGCCGCCCGATGACGCTCGGCCTTGCGACCATCAAGGGCCGCGCCGGCCGCAAGGCCGTCAATGCCTTCAAGGCGCATTGCCGCGCGCTGATCAGCACCGATCATATCCCCGGCATGGGGCCGCTCTCGGCCGAGCGCGAGAGCGCGACGGTGACGAAGCTGCCGGCGACGCGCTCGGCGGCGCGTGTGCGGGTGTCCTAGCAGGCGATAATCAGAACAGCTCGATCCCGTCGTCCGCCGCAGCGGCGGCGGTTTCGGCCGCATGGGACGGCGCGCCCTGGATCTGCGCCGCGAGGCGATGGCGTACCTCGCTCAGCGTGCAGCCGGCGAGCATGCGCTCGACCCACTCCCGATCGGAGCGATCTTCCGACGCTGCGGTGCCGGTTGCCTGTGCGGTCTTGTCGCGCAGCTCGGCGATGCCCTCGCCCACCGCCGCGATGGCGCCGTTCACGTTCTCGAGCCGCTGCTTGGCGAGATCCTGGAACTGCATGCCGACCACGGCGGCGGAGACGTCGCGGTTGATCCGCTCCGTCGTCTCGGCGGTCTGCTGCAGGACGCCCGCATAGCGGGCGTTCTGCTCGACCAGGCAGCGCATGATCGTCTTGATGCGCGCGTTGGCGTCGATGTTCTCGTCGGAGCGGTCGACGGATGCGATCTCGCGCAACAACTCATGGCTTGCGTGCAAGCCGGTCGAGATCGAGCCGATCTGCCCGCGGATCAGGGCGGAGAGCTCGTTCACGGTCTTGGCGAGCTCGCGCACCTCGTCGGCGACCACCGAGAATCCGCGACCGGCCTCGCCGGCGCGCGCCGCCTCGATCTTGGCATTGAGGGCGAGCAGGTTGGTCTGCTTGTTGATCTTGTCGATCTGCGCCACGCTGGTCTCGACCGATTTCAGCTCGCTCAGCACGCCGTTGAGCGCGCTCGACATCGAGGCGCCGCGCGAGGACAACAGCGTGATCTTGCCGTCGAGACCGGACAAGGTGTCGCCGAGACTGGCCGCGACGTCGGACAGCGGAATGACCTCGTTGTCGAGCTGCACCGCCTGGATCGAGGCGACGAGATTCTGCACGGTCGTGGCCTGCTCGCGCGCGGTGCCGGCAATGCTCTGCAGCCGCTGCGACAGACCCTTCACGTTGCTCTCGACGTCGCCCGACGCGATCGCGATCTCCTTGATCACGGCGTCGAGCGCGCGCCGCTGCACGGCCGACAGGCCGAGCCAGCGGCGCAGGAACGCGCTCGCTTCCGGGTCCGAAGCGGTGCTCGCTTCGGTTGCGGAGACAGGGTTTCGGTCGGGTTGCGCCATGACGATGGTTTTTAGAAATGGCGCATTTAATTTTGGTGCATTGCATAGCTAGGTATAACTACGCATGGCGCCAGAATGACGAATAAACGTGCACGAGCAGATGAGCTGGCACGCAAGACCCCGGAATCTTCGCGGTATCTTGGGTTCGCGCGCGCAACGTTGATTCGCGCGGAACGTCGCAACGTTTCGAAGTGTAGTGTTGCGTGTGGGGAGCGGGTGCGCCTGCAACCGCGAGTATTCGTCAGGTATGAAAATGCCGCATGGCGGTGCGATTCAGAGTCAAAGCTTGTAATCCTTGCACGATAAACCAGAATATGACATTTATATCTCAAGTAATTATCATGTATATCTTTGCCATCATCGGAAAATATTTGCTAATACGGCGCTGATATGTAAATAACAGATGCTTATGAATTACAATGAGGCTTCATATTAACTAACGTAGACATCCTGTGGTATCATACGTAGGTATTTATACGATGAAATACGTAATTCTATACTAATACATATTTAACCCGCCTCAGGCCACTCTCCGCTCGAGCCAAGTCGAATCCGCAAGCGTGCCAAGTCGCGGCCGCGCCCTCGCGCGCGCCGCAGGGAGGCGCTTGTCTCACGTAGAGGTTGCCGCGATGTCCGAAGCTCTGATGCACGAATTGCCGGTGCGAGACCGCGTCGTGCTCGCCGGCGCGCTCACGGTCCGCGACATCAAGCTCATCCATGCGCGCATCGCGGCGGCGCTGCGGCAATACCCGGCCGTCACCCTCGACTGCGCCGGCGCGAGCACCGTCGACCTGAGCTTCATCCAGCTCGTCGTTTCGGCGCGCAAGAGCGCGCAGGCCGCGGGCAAGTCGATCGCGCTGGCGCAGCCCGTGCAAGGCGCGCTGCGCGCCGCGCTGGTGCAGGCCGGGATGATCGCGGCGGACGACGACGCGCCGGCTCCCGATCAGCAGTTCTGGGTCCAATAAGGAGGCGGCTCATGGCCAAGACCATCCTCACCGTCGACGACTCCGCAAGCATGCGCCAGATGATCAGGATGACGCTGGCCGGCGCCGGCTATGAGGTCACCGAAGCGATCGACGGCACGCAGGGGCTTGCCACCGCGCGCGGCAAGGCGTTCGACATGGTGCTGACCGATCTCAACATGCCGGGCATGGACGGCGTGTCGATGATCAAGGAGATCCGCAAGCTTTCGACCTATACCGGCGTTCCGATCGTCCTGTTGACGACCGAATCCGACGCCGAGAAGAAGGCGCAGGCCAAGACCGCCGGCGCGACCGGCTGGATCACCAAGCCGTTCCAGCCCGAGCAGCTCCTGTCCGTCACCAAGAAGGTGCTCGGCCAGTGAAAGCCGCCGATCCGAAGGAAATCTTCCAGCAGGAAGCGCAGGACCTGCTCGTGCAGCTCGAGCAGGCGCTGCTCGATCTCGAGCATGCGCCCGCCGACGGCGCGCTGATCGACACCGCGTTCCGCGCGCTGCACACCATCAAGGGCTCGGGCTCGATGTTCGGGTTCGAGGCCGTCGCGGCATTCACGCATCACGTCGAGACCGCGTTCGACAAGGTGCGCCAGGGCGCGATCGCGCCGAACCGCGAGCTGATCATGATCACGCTGCATGCGCGCGACCACATGCGCCAGCTGATCGAGAATCCCGAAGCCGCCGATTCGTCCGCCGGGCAGGCGATCCTCGCCGAGCTGCAGCGCATCATGGAGGCCGGCGCCGCGCCGGTCGCCGCCACGCCGGCCGGCCCTGCGAGCTACCGCGTGCGCATCGCCTTCCCGCGCGACGTGATGGCGACCGGCACGAATCCCTTGCTGCTGCTCGACGAATTGCGCGGCCTGGGCCGCGCGACCGTCGCGGCGCTCACCGACGACGTGCCGACCCTCGACGTGATCGACCCGACCGCCTGCCATGTCGGCTGGGAGGTGATGCTGTCGACCGCGCAGCCGCCGACCGCGATCGAGGACGTGTTCCTGTTCGTGCGCGACGAGATGACGCTCGAGATCGAGCCGATCCGCGACACCACGCCCGAGACGCCGCTCGGCGAGATCCTCAGCCAGCGCGGCGACGTCACGAGCCAGGCGGTCGAGGCGGCGCTGCACGAGCAGAAGCGCGTCGGCGAGCTGCTGGTCGAGGCCGGCGCGGTATCGCCCGACAAGGTGAACGCGGCGCTCGCCGAGCAGCAGCACCTGCGGCGAGACGGCGCCCCCAAGCCGAGCGCCAATTCGAGCGTGCGCGTCCCGGCGGAGCGCCTCGGCGAGCTGATGGACCAGGTCGGCGAGCTGGTGATCGCGCAGTCGCGCCTGCGTCAGATCGCGACCGTGAGCGCCGACCAGCAGGTGAAGTCGGTCGCCGAGGAGATCGAGCGCCTCGTGCTCGAGCTGCGCGACACCACCATGAGCATCCGCATGGTGCCGATCGGCGCGCTGTTCGGCCGCTTCCGCCGCGTCGTGCACGATCTCTCGCGCGACCTCGGCAAGGAGGTCGCGCTCACCATGGAGGGCGAGGAGACCGAGCTCGACAAGACCGTGATCGAGCAGCTCAACGATCCGCTGGTGCACCTGATCCGCAATGCCATCGATCATGGTCTCGAGGACCCGGCCGGCCGCGCGGCCGCCGGCAAGCCGCAGCTCGGGCACATCAAGCTCGCGGCACGCCACGCCGGCATGGAAGTGCTGATCAGCATCCAGGACGACGGGCGCGGCATGAATCGCGAGCGCATCCGCGCGCGCGCCGAGGAGCGCGGCCTGCTGGCGAAGGGCGCCGCCGTCAGCGACGGCGAGCTGTTGCAGATGATCTTCCAGCCCGGCTTCTCCACCGCCGCGCAGGTGACGAGTCTGTCCGGGCGCGGGGTCGGCATGGACGTGGTCAAGCGTACCATCGAGGGTTTGCGCGGCGCGATCGATCTGCAGAGCACGCCTGGGCATGGGTCGGAGGTGACGCTGCGGCTGCCGCTGACGCTCGCGATCATCGACGGGCTGCTGGTGCGTGTCGGCAACGGGCGCTACGTCCTGCCGCTCGGCGCGGTCGAGGAGTGCGTCGAGCTGTCCGCGCAGGAGGACGCGCGCTCGCGCGGCCGCAGCTTCCTCAATATCCGCGGCGATCTCGTGCCCTATCTGCGGCTGCGCGAGCTGTTCGCGTGCCAGACGCCGGCCGATCCCTACCAGAAGGTCGTGATCGTCTCGTCGGGCGATCTCAAGGTCGGGCTGGTGGTCGACCAGGTGATCGGTGACCACCAGACCGTCATCAAGTCGCTCTCCAAGCTGCACGCCGACGTCGAGATGCTGTCCGGCGCGACCATCCTCGGCGACGGTGCGGTCGCGCTGATCCTCGACATTCCGCACCTCGTCGAATTCGGCCAAGTGCGGGAAGAGAACCAGCGGGCCGCCGGATGAGCCAGCAGGGGAGCAAGATGAGCAAGCGGAATGACGGCGCGGCGCTCGAGGTGCTGACGCTCCGCCTCGACGGTCACCTGTTCGCGCTCGAGGCCGGCCACGTGCGCGAGATCCTCGATCTCGGGCCGGTCACCGAGGTGCCGAGCGCCGCCCCGTTCGTCAACGGGCTGATCAATGTGCGCGGCAAGGTCGTGCCGCTCGCCGATCTGCGGCTGAAATTCGGCATGGAGAAGACGAGCGCGACCATCGACACGCGCGTGATCGTGATCGAGATCGATCTCGCCGGCGACCAGACCACCATCGGGCTGTTGGCCGACAAGGTCTTCGAGGTGACCGAGATCGTGCCGGCCGAGATCGAGGAGACACCGCGGATCGGCATGATCTGGCGCCAGGAATACATCAGCTGCGTCGGCAAGCGCGGCGACGACTTCATCATCGTGCTCGACATCGCGGCGATCTTCGCGTCCGCGCTGCGCGACCGAAAGGGCGACACTCGCTCCAAACGGAACGCCGCTTGAGGCGATCAGCCCCCAAGAGAACCAGGACAATGCGCATGACCATCAAGCTCAAGCTCGCGATGACCTTCGCGATCATCATCATCCTCTCCGGCCTGACGGCCTGGCTCGGCATCTCGAGCCTCGCCTCGCTCAACGAGGAGCTCAGCGGTCTGGTCGACGGGCCGATGGCGCGGCTCGAATTGTCGCAAGCGGTATCGATCGAAATCCTGAAGCTGGTTCGCAGTGAGAAGAACCTGACCCTGGTTGCCAACAACGACATGGTGCGGTTCGAGAACGACGTGACCAAGCCGCGTCAGAAGCTGCTGTCCGAGCTCGAGAGTTCGGAGGCCTCGGCCCCGCCCGTCAACAAGCCTTTCTGGGCCGGTGCGCGGGCCGAGCTGCAGGCGCTCGCGGCCGTTCACGAGAAGATCCGGGCCGCCATTCAGAGCGGCGCTGCCGACGAAGCGCGGCGGATATCCGCGGTCGAGGTGGCGCAGCATGTGACCGAGATCCTCAACAACATGCAGAAGGTGGTTGACAGCAACCGGCAGCGCTTGAACGACGCCAAGGGCGAGGCCGAGGCGCAATATGCCCGGGCGCGCATGCTCATGCTCGCGATGATCGCCATCTCGATGGCGGTTGCTGTCGGCGCGGCGATATGGATTGCGGTTTCGATCAGTCGCAGCCTCAACCGCGCCGGCACGCTCGCTCAGGCGGTGGCCGATGGGGATCTGACGAAGACGATCGAGCGCGTGTCGCGTGACGAGGTCGGTGATCTGATCGGCCACATCAACAACATGGTGCTGCGGCTGCGGACCGTCGTCGCGGACGCGCTGGGCGCGGCGGAGAACGTGTCGTCGGGGAGCCAGGAGATGTCGGCGGGGTCGGAGGAGCTCTCCTCGGGCGCGACCGAGCAGGCCTCTGCGGCCGAGGAGGCCTCCTCCTCGATGGAGGAGATGGCCGCCAACATCAAGCAGAACGCCGACAACGCCACCCAGACCGAGAAGATCGCGCGCCAGTCGGCGCTCGACGCGCAGGCCT
>Ga0187784_10004457_pt1 | contig 11329 bp, 9 predicted proteins | sample 1015_SJ02_MP15_2_FD_132964 | JGI IMG/M metagenome (GOLD analysis project Ga0187784, IMG submission 132964) | Tropical peat soil microbial communities from peatlands in Department of Meta, Colombia - 1015_SJ02_MP15_20_MG | ecosystem: Environmental > Terrestrial > Soil > Wetlands > Peat | place... | reverse complement strand
GGATTGATTCGAAGAAGCAAAGGTATGCAACTATGCCAGCGAAAGATGAAGCTGCAGCAAGCGCAACATATCCAACACCGATAGCCACGCTCGTATGCCAAAAGAAGAAACCTACAAAATACATTGAGCTGTCAATAATGGCTACAAGAACAGCAATGCGAGTTACCCCAAGTTTCTGTGTCCCCAGTTTGGCAAAAATGTCCGACCAACCCCACAGGACGGCGGACAATACAGCAAGCAGGAACCAAGTTTCCAAGGAAACAAACCGTCCGCGGACCACATCAAAACCTGCCGACAAACTGCTTCTTACATAAGTTTTCTTTTTTAGCAAACGAACGGCAGATATTCGGCGTGTCGGAAGATGCGACTCGCACCACACAAAATCAGTTAGATCGAACAGGAGCAAGTGTCAGTTGACAATCGGAGGGCTTAGGATGATCCGTGACAGTTCCTGAGAAAGCAAATCCCTCCGAACCCACCATGGCCTCGATTTGACGGCAGGTTTTGAACTCTTTTTGGATTCGGAACCCGGTGAGACAACATTCATTTCACCACTGATAACGTTCGCTCAGGTCGATCTGGTAATCTCCAGTGGTATTCGTTAAAGATTCGGCGATAATCTGTCCGGTGTACTTAGAAGGATGAGAACAAAACAAGTCAGGTGTGCCCGAACCGGAAAAGCGTCACCTGATTTTTTCGCCCATCTCAGTGCTCAACTGCTCGAGGACTAGCAGTAAGGTTCTACCTTTCTCCGTAACCTCATAGAAGGTTGCGGTTCCATTGGTTGATGCTGGTTGGATTAAGCCGTTCTTCTCCAGAACCTGAACGTGCTTGTCCACAGCTTTCCAATCGATTGCGAGCGCAGTTGCCAACTGCAGCTTGTTCTTGGGTGGGTTTAGAGAATGCATCAGTTTCAGACGTGTTTGAGCTCCGCGCATCTTCACGAGGAGCCTGAAGGTGTCGTAGCTGAAGCGACTCTGCCCCCAGACTGAACGCACTCGGCCCCGCCAGATCAGTGCCGCTCCGAAGACTGTCCAAGAGATCAGGGCCGTGAAGCCGTAGTAGTCGGGCCGGTTTGGCGTGGTTGGCGCGGAGACGCCGTATCCTCCCGTAGTCGATGCGGCAACCGTGCTCGAATAGGATGTAATTGTTGCGACTGTTGTGTTCGCAGACGTCTGAGCGGCAAGCCCTGGCACCACGTGTCCAAAACCTAAAGTTTGAAGAAGTGAAGGAGCAAAGGCAAGCGCGGTTGCTCCCACTGCGATCACGAAGCTCAGGTACAGTGTTACCCTGAGCAGGGAGAGCCGTTTGAGTAGCTTCTTGAGGTCATCACTGTCGGATTTCAATCACTCGCCTCAGTGGTCTTCGGCTTCTTCCGTGAGAAATGCCGGTAAGGAACGTAAACCACTCCGCCGAGCAATGCTATGGGGATGAGGGATCCTCCAAGTATCAACATGCCGCTTGTAACCGTGTAGAATGCCTGTAGAGCTGAGCTCAGGGCGTCGCCGAAATTCAAGATTGGGCTCGGGACTGGCTGGGTGAACTGTATGTTGATTGTTGCGAAGGCGACGAGGCGTTGCATTACGAGCAATTGACCCTCAAGATCATTAATCTGGCTCTGTGTGTTCTGGATCGCGTTCTCAGTATTCAGCGCGTCGTTAACGGTTGTTGAGGAGTTGAGGATTCGAAGCAGCGTCGCTTCCTCGGTCGTATATGAGTCAAGCTGGGCTTGAAGGTTGACGTACTGTTCGGTCACGTCGTTGCTTGAGATGGACTGCGCCTTTACAACACCGAGACCTGAGATACTGTGCATTGCCGACGAGAAGTTACTCTCCGGTATGCGCAGCACTAGGCTTACGCTTGAGTCGCTAACGAACGAGGAGGATGCGACGTATCCGTTGAGCGAGGAAGCTAACTGAGTTGCCTGGTCGGATGCTGCCTTCACATCCTCCACTTGAACTGTCACATAGGCTTCCAACTCAACCGTGCGTCCGCCGAAGGATGTCGAGTACGAACCCGCTGGCGCAGTCGAAGACGCAACGGTTGTGGAATACAGCGTGATTTGCTGCATTGCTCCGGGAACTAAGGTACCGTTTGCGGGGCTGGTGGGAGCATTAAACGCACCGTAACCGCCTACGCTTGGGGCTGGAGGGCTGTGAAGCTGTGACGCATAGCCCACAAGAGCGCCTGTCAAGACGAAGGCAACAACGAAAATCCCCGCAAGCCGCTTGAGGGTCAAAGAATGCGTTACGATGGTCTTCATGTCTATCAGAATGGCGTTCCGAATCGGTGTTCATTTATAGTTTAGTCCAAACGTCGCTCTTTACCCCTTGCAAAGCATGTTGGCTTTCGATTCACGATAGTGTAGATACAGTGTAACTTGGGTTCAGTCAAATGTTCGAGTTTTCGAGGTAACTTGATTAGCCCAGTTTGATAACTCCTGAACCGAATCTGATGGCGGCCGTTGGCGACTAAAACGAAGATCGGTATGTGGGTCACCGCTCTTCTACTCCTCTTCATACTGCTGCCGAAAACGCATGCGACCCCTTTCTCCGGTAATCAGTCTCCCGCGATTAGAATTCCCGCGTCGGGTGGACTCGCTTTTGATCGTTCGGGAAATCTGTGGGTTGCGGACGTGCAGAACAGTCGTGTCTTGGCGTTCATGGCTCCGTTCACAAGCAACATGACGCCCTCCATCGTCCTAGGCCAGCACGGCTTCTCCAACACTTGGGGCTCAGGCTGGTACGCGAATCAGATGGCGTATCCGAGCCAGGTTGCGTTTGACCAGCATGGGGATCTGTGGGTGGCGGACACCTACAATTCTAGAGTAACCGAATTCATCCCGCCATTCCATAACGGCATGAATGCCTCGCTAGTAATCAAGGAACCAGCCTGGTCCGGTTTTGCGTTTGATCCGTCAGGGAATCTTTGGGTGGGTAGCAGCACCGCCACAAGCGGCAACATCGCAGAGTACAACCCACCGTTTACAGCTTCCATGCAACCGTCGCTGGTTATGCAAGGAATCGACACGCAGGGGGATCCCAACCTCTTTGGCTTGATTTTCGATTCTGCGGGTAACTTGTGGATTGAAGCGGGCGATATTCTTGGGTTCGATGCTCAAGCGCATTCTGTTCTTGGCCCCGCCGGACGAGCTTACTTCCGGAACGACGGTGGACTGCTTTCACCGCTCTTTTCGGTACTGTGTGGCGTCGCCTTGATGTCTTTGGTTGATGGCTTGTTCAATTTTACGATTCAAGGATTGCCTTCGGGGGGCTCGGTCAAGGTAAAGATCACGTTACCGGAATTGTTGCCACCCGGCGTCGAATGGTTGCGGGTCACGAGCGGAAATCCCTGTGGAATTGGCGAGTTTGAGTCCAGTCCGTTGCCCGCGAACCAAACCTTCGTTGAAGGAAACAACATGACCCTCACGCTCACCAACGCCTCACGTGAAGGAGTGATTTCGGTGGTGGGCGGACCAGCCTTCCCTGGCGAAGGGATAACGATCGGCTCATCTGTCCCAACCAGTTCAACCAGTATTTCTCAAACGCAGGTCGGCCCGCCCGGCACTCTGCTCTCTATCCCATCCGTAGTCGTCCTACTGGCAGTTGCGATCGTGCTGTGCCGAAAAAGGCGACGAAGATGACCGTTCAAGCACGCTGGCCTTCGATCGGGAAAATGTTGTCCTCTTTTGGGCAAGACTAGAGGTGGAGGCGTTTCTGTGAGGCTGATCACAGCCATCGTTCTTACAGTCACAGTCTTTGCCACGTTCTCTGTCCCTGCGACTGTCTCTAGGCTTGGCCAGGGGGCTTATCAGGGTCTGATGAGCTCTAGCACCTGCATAATTTCAGCTGAGAGTAGCCTGACGGTGCGCGTTGTGGCGAACGGCAAACCGGTTGAAGGCGCGAGGATTTTGCTGAACGGCACTTACTTCTGCAATGGCCAGCTATACCTGTCGAATCTCTCCGGCACAACTGATCAGAATGGTACTGCGGAGTTTGGTGTTGTTCCGGGCGCGGGCTACAACGTGACGGTGATTCCTCCGGCAAGTCTTGTCGGCGCAAGCATTGTAGTGGCGGATGTTCTAGCGCCACCTCCAACAATCTTCACCACAACCATGATCTCTCTGGTGGTTCAGTCCAACTCTACTAGGCCGCCGGCTCAATCGTACGAACTTTTCCTAGATGTTGTTCTGGCGTGTCTGATGCTGCCAGGCATAGGTCTGCTCGCGGTCAGAAGCAGGAAACTGAGTCTGTGCCTCTTGACCCTCAGCCTTCTGCCGTCAATGGCGTTTACCGCCGTCACTCTACTCCCTCTGACCATGTCCTTTCTTCGGTTGGAGATTCAGGTTCTGGTGATCTACGGCTTATTCTTTGCACAGTTTGTGGTGTCGCCCGCTGCGCTCTTCGTGTTCCTGGACTCACTCGGCTCTAAAGTAAGGAGACCCGGGCTGCTTACCAAAATCGGGTTAGCGTCTTTTGTTGCGTCAGGTGTGATTCTTCTTCTGGCGGCGACGAATTTATGGTCAGACTTCTCCATCTATTCGTATATTCTCGGGATCTTCTATTTGCCATTCATTACAACTTCGATCTGCACAATCATATCCGAAGTCCAGTCGTCTTGAAAGGACTTACTCTCTTTTTTCTTGGAGTGGTTCTTACTTTTGCAGGGTTATCCATGCGTTCACTAAATTCAGCATTTTATCCTTCAGAGGATAGAACGGCTGATGGATGTGTACGCATGATTAGTGACCGGCAGATGGGAACTATCAGATTCATGACCGGCATGAGTCTGACGATCATAGGGAGTGCTATCGACATAGCGGATACGTGATGGTGGGCGTGGGCTCATCAGCTTCCTCTCGGGCGGCTTATTCGACGGGGCCAGCGTCGAACTGGTCAGTCACAGAAGGTTGAATTAGAACAGAGAGAGTGGTTTGTTCTAAGGGTTAGAATTAACTTCCATCCAGTTCTGGGGTTAGAGCTATGGGACGGAACTGCCTAGTAATCGCCACTGTTGCCGCATTCGTTATTCTACTAGTCGGAACCACGCTAACTCTACTGCCAGAGCATTCAACGATTCCATGGGTTCCTCGACCAATGACTAATTCGACGCAGTCAGCTCAATACTCGACCGGTTCGGCGCATGCGTTGATCTTGACTCTGACCCTCAACTCGTCTGTCCTCAGTCAAGGCCAAACAGTTTCGTTGACCATTGTGGAACGTAACGCATTGGATGGCCGGAACAATGTCACATCGTCCAGCAACTGGGCCTTTGAAGAGCTCGGTGTGGGACCATGCGGATCCCTGAATTACCACTTTGGGTTCGAAGTTCTAAGCGGGTACTACACAAGTGCCTTCACAGAACTAGATTCGGCACAGAAGGTTCAGCTTTACCAACCCGGGGCTTACTTTTGCCCGGCCATGCTTAACGTGGCCTCATATTCGTTCTCGCCGCAAAGCGACCAAGCGGATGTGATGGGAGGCTGCGATCCCGAACCTTGTATTACGAAGCAGTTGAATTCGACGAGCACCATCAAAGAATATTGGAATATGAATCGGTTCGATGTTCTCCCCGTAGGTTTCTACACTGTTGTCGTCGGCGACGAGTGGGGGGCATACCTCCTCGCTCACTTCGCAGTCAATGCTCCGGGCGCACCCATCAGGATCAACGAAACTCAACTGGTCCAAGTCGTGTCGACATTGGGACCGATTCCGCCGATCAACCCGGGAGGACCGACGGTGAGCATTACACTGGCTAACGCAGGAGTAACGCCAATTACGTACCTTACGGCCACCTTCCATTTCTCATCAAATTCTTCTGGCATCCCTACTCCAGCCGGACCGGCGTTCCACTTCAATGTGAGCACTTCTAGCCCATTAACGCCGGGTCAATCCATCTCCTCGAAGGAGACATTGATAGGCGCGGGGTTCTCCTTATTCACAAGTTACCCTCTTACGATCAACGGAACTCTCGAAGGGGGGATTCCATTCACCGCGACGGTCCAGAGTTGGATTAACCCTCTAGCTTACTTGGAACCCAACACCGCCGAGGGATTCTGTCATGGACCTACAGGGTATGACAGCTGCGTTGGCGACGGCTTTGCATCAGCCGAGGTATTCAACTGCTCGAGCGAGGCGGCTACGTCTTCCGGTTGCAGTTGGAGACTCGTAGAGTCGGCGGCGCCTCGGTATGCCAGTGAAGTGACGGTATGGTATCCTTACAGTGGGTATGGTGAGCCTTGGAACTGCATGATCACTGAGAGTGGCGATTTAGGCAACTACTATGGCGCATACTGTATCTCAACAAACGCTACGGCGTTCGTAGTAAGTGAACCGGCTCCCCCACCTGCTGCAGGATGAGTGGGCTACCCTCGCGTTATCAGGTCGGACAAGGGATGTTACCGTCCGAGTGTAAAGATACACTCTGCTGGTAGCCAAGTATGCGGCGGGGTCGCGAGGCAAACTCATTCCCCCTGACAGGGGAACAACTATGACGGAAGCACACTTCAATGCGTTGACGGACATTTACAGCATACTTCCGCCACACCTCATCGACGAGTCTCCTCCCACGATGGATGATAACGGAACAGCGACAACCGAAGAGAGACAAAGAGTCACTATCACACCCTAAAGAGAAAGAAGCTACTCGAGAACAGAGTGAGAAGAATGCGACAGGAACCGCCGCTTTCACGTGCATCGGCTGGGAAATCTAGTAAACAATCACGTCACGAACACAAGTTAATATTTACGTAATCGGGCGATTTCGACGCATTCGGCTCTAAATCAACAATGCGAGCGAAACCAGACACATATCACAACGAGAACCATTCAATCAGAGGAAAACCGGGCTTTCATATATGAGTGGGGACTCGGTTGTGCGCAGACCCAAGCCCCTCCGGGCCAGCCAATTTTCTGGCTCAAATCGACTCTCTTGGTCAGCAGACGGGCCGCTTCTTCGGATCCACTCCAACCCGAACCCTCTGACAACAGTTATCAATTAGTCCCTACCCCGGATTTGAGTAGCAAGCTTTAAGTCGTAAGCGATATCGTTAACGATATTGATGGTGATATCGTAGGCGATAGGAATGCGGGAGTTACGAAATTGATTGGTACTGAAGGTCATCCTTTTCCGAGCTGGCTATCATGGCATCTCAACAACGGACTGAGAAGGCGTTCTCATCCGCCGCAGAGAGTCATAGACGCGTTAGACGTCAAAGCGACAGATGCAGTGCTGGATTTCGGATGTGGCCCTGGCTTTTACACAATACCATTCGCAAAGACCGCAAGGGATGTTGTCGCAATCGACATCCAACCCATGATGTTACAAAAGATGTCAAAATACGCTGAAAGGAATAGAGTAAAGATCAGGGCTCTACAGAGCAACGGAGAATCAATTCCGTTGCCTGACGGTTCTTTCGATATAATCTTCTTGAGCGGAGTTTACCACGAAATTCCGAACAAGGGGGCAGTCCTGACCGAACTGAAGAGGTTATTAAAGCCCGAGGGAAGGATTATAATCAGAGAAAGGAGTGGGACCGGGCGTTTCGCCCCCGGCCGACCCGCAATAGACCCGTTCGATGTGTCGGAAGATCTCAGAGCCACAGGTTTTCTCTATCTCGCATCTAGAACTGATCCCAGCGATAAGACAACCACCCTTACGATAGCGAAGACGAGACAGTAAGCACGTCGAAACGAGAATTCGTTGGGTTAGGTTGGTTTAGTCAAGAGATTATTCTTTTGAAGTTCAATTATGCCTTGACCGCATAATCGCCGCGGCACGAAGCGTGCATAGTTCCGCCGGGCGAAGCCTATTCACGTAAGAAACTCCCCATACAAATACAGCCTCACCAACGCATAACGCGCCCCGAAGGGGCCACGAGTTGAGTATGTGGCTGGCGGTGCGAACAGCCAAGTTGAAAATTCACTGTACCCCGTTATCGCCGCCTCAGTTACCACGTGGGATGTTCGCGTGATCAAGTAAACTGATGCCCGTCTTCACCCGGACATTGTTGAGTTCAAATCCCTCGCAACCCGCCGCACTTGCCAATCCCTACAAGAAAGCTAGGAAGTAACACGCAAAACTATTCAACCTCGAGGCGTCCACGTTAGATTATGCGTGCAATTCAAGTCTCTAAACCAAAAGAATCCTTCGAGACTGTAACACGACCGGATCCTGAACCCCGCCCTGGCTGGGTCCGAATAAAGGTGCAGGCATGCGGTATATGCCACAGTGATTCCTTAACCAAGGACGGATTATTCCCCGGCATCAGCTACCCACGAATACCGGGACATGAGGTCGCAGGAGTCATCGATGCAGTTGGCGAAGGAGTCGCAGCATGGAACGTAGGTGAAAGGGTTGGTGTGGGGTGGAACGGAGGCTATTGCGGCCATTGTGAACCGTGTAGACGTGGCGATTTCTTCGCTTGCAGCCAAACAAGAGTTACCGGGATTTCCTATGATGGCGGTTATGCAGAGTATATGACCGCACCTGCCGAAGCATTAGCGAGAATCCCGCGCGAATTGTCGCCAGAAGAAGCTGCGCCACTCCTCTGCGCTGGCGTTACCACGTTCAACTCGCTCCGAAACAGTGGTGCAAAGGCCGGGGACCTAGTTGCCGTACTCGGCGTTGGAGGACTTGGCCACCTCGCACTTCAGTTCGCTTCCAAGATGGGATTTGAAACAGTCGCAATTGCTCGAGGAGCCGACAAAGAACCACTAGCCAGGAAACTAGGAGCCATACACTACATCGACAGCCAAGCTCAGAACCCGGCTCAGGAATTGGCGAAGCTTGGAGGCGCTAAGGCCATCCTAGAAACCGTCACTGACGCGAGAGCAATAAACGCAGTCATAGGCGGCCTAGGCGTCAACGGGAAACTGATAATCGCGGGTGCGCCAAGTGAACCGCTTCAAGTTCCCGTAATGCCGCTGATCTCCAACCGAAGCTCAATCATGGGGTGGTATTCTGGAACATCAATCGACTCGGAAGAGACACTCTCTTTCAGCTCCCTAACCGGAGTAAGATCGATGAACGAAATCTATCGATTGGAGGATGCAGCGTCCGCCTATGAACGAATGATCAGTGGTAAAGCACAATTCCGAGCGGTCCTCAAAACCGGCAATTAACTCTACGAACGAAAGATTAGACATGAACATGCGGACTTCATTCGCGCGGTGATTGGTGTAGTAGATGAAAACTAGGCGGGGCTAACTTGGGAGTAGTTTCTCTCCGAGACAGCCCGCTGCAAGTGGTACGCTTGCGATCTCTATCTGAGCGCTTGCCTCTCTTGAGGCTTCGAGGAAGAGGCGAAAAGCGGCGAGTACACCTACGTCAGAGTAGAGCATAACCGACAGCGTCATCAGACCTAAGAAAACTAATGCCGGCGTACTCCCTAGGATCGTGTAGGGAGCGACCGAGGCAGCCGAATCTTCTAGGAATTTACAGAAGACGCCTTTCAAGGCTATACTTGAATCTGGACTATTGCTAGTGCTTAGTTCTTAAGACTTTGCACAGGCGTGAAATGTGATGCTTAATGAGCTAAGCCGGGCTCCATTAAGTCACAGTTGTTTCTAACCCAATCTTATACGCGGACCGAACAGCGTGCAGATAGTTGGTGTTTCATTGCACCACAGTCATTGTTCGAATTGCGGGGCTCAGTTTCTCGCGAGTTCTCGCGACGAGAACATCTGCCTTAACTGCGCGTCTATGCTCGGGTTTGAAAACTGGCGGCGCTAGCTCGAAAGCTGACCGATAACCGCCAAAAGCACTAATCCAAGAGATCTTCGTTGATTGCTTCGACCAGTTTCTCAACAGCTGCGAGTGCAGCGCCTCGCTTTCTTTGAAGCTGGGCTCACTTTCGCCGCGACGCCCCGTTCAGAGATCGCTTTCGAGGGAATATGATTACTGCAACGATGCGCTTGGATCTTCTTAGAATTGCGCGTGTAACGTCCAAGTAGATTTTGTGGCGACGCAGTTCAGGATAAGCCCTACCAACTCCCTCGACTTCCCATCTTTCCTCAGCGAAGAGAGAATCTAGCCTGTTGCAGCATTAGGCCTGGTAACCGCGCGGAACGGTTAGTTGGGAGAGTGTACATTTTCGACTATTCCTGAAATATGAGAAAATCTCTCTAGTCCTTGACGGAGAGGCGCACGTCCGAAATGACTTCCAGTGTCAGCATGGTGGAGGTATGGAACTTGTCGAAGACCTTTGGCAACCTAAAGGCAGTCGACAGCGTGAGCTTCCAAGTCGAAACAGGTGAGATATTCGGCTTCCTAGGCCCCAACGGAGCGGGAAAGAGCACAACGATCAATATGCTCACAACACTGATGAAGCCCTCTTCGGGAGAAGCGCGCGTCTGCGGCTACGATGTCTGCAAGAACGCAAACGAAGTTCGCAGAAACGTTGGAGTTGTGCCGCAAGAGTACACAGCCGACGAAGATATGACAGGGCGTGAGAACATTATTCTATGCGCCGACCTCTATGGCTTGCCGCGCAGCATATCTCGGCCGCATGCCGAAGAATTACTCAAACTGGTCGAGTTAACGGATGCAGCAAACAGGAGGGTAAGCACCTACTCCGGAGGAATGCGAAGAAGGTTGGAACTCGCTTCGGGGTTGATAAATTATCCTAAGCTTCTCTTCCTGGATGAGCCTACCCTGGGGCTCGATGTACAAACTCGCGCGGCAGTTTGGAGTTACATCAGGACTCTAAAGCAACAATATCGTATGACGCTCTTTCTGACGACGCATTACTTGGAGGAGGCGGACGCTCTTTGTGACAGGATAGCGATCATTGATCACGGGCGAATAGTGAGGATCGGTACACCCGAGGAACTGAAAGCAAGTATCGGCGGGGACGTGATCGTTATAGGTGTCGACGAGGAGGAACCTGACATTTCAGCGTTGGTAGCCCAGATCAAGCTAGTGAAAGAAGTCAAGAGGAGCAAAGAGGGTTACAGGATTAAGGCCGAGCACGGAGAGGAGGCAACGCCAGAGATCATCGACCTGATCCGGTCGAAAGGGCTTCACGTGACTAAGATCGCGCTAACAAGACCGACGCTGGACGAAGCGTACCTGGAATATACAGGACGTAGCATGCGAGAGGAAGAGACGAGTAGACAACAGATGTTCACCCAGCGTGTCACCATGAGGAAAGCAAGATCATGATGACCGTATGGTAGATGAAGAGCATCTCAATTCAACAAAACGGGAGCACAATCATGCGCGAAAACCAAACGAACGAAGTTCAAGTCAGTTATGCCCTTGCGCCGAAGTTGAACACGAGTCCCCTGCATGGACTCTGGGCTTTAACGGACCGCGATTTGAGAAAATG
>Ga0187784_10004455_pt1 | contig 11330 bp, 9 predicted proteins | sample 1015_SJ02_MP15_2_FD_132964 | JGI IMG/M metagenome (GOLD analysis project Ga0187784, IMG submission 132964) | Tropical peat soil microbial communities from peatlands in Department of Meta, Colombia - 1015_SJ02_MP15_20_MG | ecosystem: Environmental > Terrestrial > Soil > Wetlands > Peat | place... | reverse complement strand
TTCTTCTGCCCAGTAACAGCGGCTCTGATTTTGGTTTACAGAGAGAATAAAACCGCGGGCGTGACCGAGCTGCTGAAAAGATCTTTCGACTACAAGCGAATCAGAGCGAGAGTCTCGTACGTACCGATCGTTCTTCTGATGCCCGGCGTGATGGTCTTGTCGTATGGACTGATGCGTCTGATGGGGTCGCCGCTTCCGACCCCGCAATTTCCGGTTCTGGCAGCACTGGCCATGTTCCTTGCGTTCTTCATCGCCGCTTTGGGTGAAGAGCTGGGCTGGTCGGGATACGTCATCGACCCGATGCAAGATCGGTGGGGCGCGCTTGAGGCCGGCATTCTCTTGGGGTTGGTGTGGGCTGCCTGGCACATCGTGCCATTGGTGCAGGCTCACCGATCGCCGGGGTGGATCGCCTGGTGGTCTCTCTCCACGGTTGCGATGCGGGTCATGATGGTTTGGCTTTACAACAACACCGGCAAGAGCGTGTTCGCCGTGGCGTTGTTCCACGCCATGTCAAACGTCAGTTGGCAACTGTTTCCGATCCACGGTTCGTACTACGATCCGCGTGTCAGCGGCCTTATCGTCGGATTCGCGGCCGCAATCGTCACAGTCTTATGGGGTCCACGAACGTTAGCTCGACAAGAAATGGCTGCTGAGAAGCGAAGTGTCTGAGTAGCGAAGCGCCCGATTAGAAGGAGCTGAATCGATGGCTGAAATAGGAATTTATGAAGCGATGAGCACGCTGCGCGCGGTGCGCAAGCTCCGGCCCGATCCGATCCCTGACGCCGTATTGCGCCGCGTGCTCGAAGCAGCGACCTACGCGCCGACCGGCGGTAATCGCCAGCCCTGGCGGATAATCGCGGTGAAGGACAGCGAGCTCAAGCGGCGCCTGGGCGAGCTGTATGCCGGGCGCTGGGCGAACTTCGCGAAGTTCTACCGCCAGATGACGGCGGCGATCGCGGACGAATCGATGCGCCGGCGGGCCGAACGCACAATCGACGCCGGCGACTATCTCGCCGCGCATTTCCACGCCACGCCAGCGATCGCGATCTTCTGTTTCAACCCGAATGAGATGGCGGTCACCGACACGAAGCTCGGCCGCGTGTCGGTGGTCGGCGGCGCCTCGGTCTATCCGGCGGTGGAAAATCTGCTGCTCGCCTGTCGCGCCGAAGGATTGGGCTGCGTGCTGACCACGATTCTCTGCGAATGTGAGCCGCAAGTCCGCGAGCTGCTGTTGATTCCGGAGCCGTGGGGAACTGCCGCCGCGATTCCAATCGGCTACCCGGTCGGCCGCGGCCACGGCCCGCTGATCCGGCGCCCAGTTGGCGAGATGGCATTCGTCGATAGGTGGGGCAAAGCGCTCTGAGCACCCGCGGTTTGGGTAGCGGATCACTTTGATGTCGTCGTAGAAGAAGCCTTCAGGATTCCAGTCCAAGCTGAGCGGCCAAGGCCGGTAGGCTCGCCTTCGTCGGCAGCTTCGTTCTACTCTCCGATCACCTTGATCAGCACGCGCTTCGGCCGGCGGCCGTCGAACTCGCCATAGAAAATTTGCTCCCAAGGCCCGAAATCGAGCTTTCCCTTCGTGATCGCGATCACGACTTCGCGGCCCATCACCTGACGCTTGTGATGCGCGTCGCCGTTGTCTTCGCCGGTGCGGTTGTGATGGTAGCGCTCGGGGCTTGCGTCGAACGGCGCCAGCCATTCGAGCCATCGCTTGTAGTCTTCGTGCAGGCCGGGCTCGTCGTCGTTGATGAACACCGACGCCGTGATATGCATCGCGTTCACCAGGCATAGCCCTTCGCGAACGCCGCTTTCCTCGACCGCGCCCACCACCTCGCGCGTGATATTCACGAAGTCCATCCGCGCCGGCACCTTCATCGTGAGATACTTGGTATGCGATCGCATCGCGAAACCTCCTTGCACGGCCGCACGTGAGGGTACGCCTACCATCCCCGCAGGTCGATCGGCCAAGTTTCGAGGATCTCTTCACCGCGGACCAGATGTATTCGCTCGTGATAGGCGATAGTTGGATCGATATGGGCCGGCATAACGCGAATCCGATCACCCGGCTTCATCGGTGAACAAGGAGCGAAAGTGATGTGCTCGTCGGATACAAACCACACTTGATGACCGCCGTCGATCGACGGGTCGCCATGGTCCATTCCAAGCGCCTTCAACCCACAATCCCCTACCGCGTGTGAGGATGAGACGGAGATGACCGTGGCCAGCACGGTGAGCCCCTGACGAAAGGGAAGACCCAGCTTGGCGTAAGCCGTGTCCATCAGTACGTAGGAACCGGCTTGGATTTCACTTGCCCACCGGTTGATGTCGTATGTCCCGGTACCGCCGGCCGATACTATGTCGCCGCCGGCGGCCCGGTGGCCCTGAATCAGCAATTCCATTGCCTGCGCAGTCAGCTTCTCCCGCGTCGCTCGGTCTTCGAGGCCCACAACGTGCCCCTCGTAGCCCATCACACCGCGGACTTTGAGACCTTTGCTACGCGCCAGATCCGCGAGCCGCCCTGCATCGTCAGGCGCACAACCGCATCGCGGCAAGCCAACGTTTACGTCGATGAGAACCTCCTTCAGCCCGGCTTGCGCGGCGGCGAGAATCGTGGGCACGGAATCGACGGCCACCGTGACGCGTGCCTTCACGGCTGCCAGCCGGCGCGCATCGAGCACTTCGTTGGCGAGCAGGAGATCGTCGCCGAGTCCGGCCGCGGCCATCCCTTCGATCTCGCGGATCGTGGCGCAGGTGAAGTTCTTATGGCCGGCGCGTGCCTGCATTTTGGCAAGCGCCGTACACTTGTGGGCCTTGACGTGCGGGCGCAGCCGCGGCCCCGGCAAAGCGGCCGCCATGGTCTTGAGGTTATGTTCGAGGGCGTCGGCATCTGCCAGCAGCGCCGGCGTCGGAAGCTCGTGGAGGTTCATCTGGGTTCACCGTCAGAGAGGCCGGCAAATTGAAAGCGCAAGACCTCCTTATAGCGCCGCCGGCGGCGAGTTTCGACCCGTCCGATGGATTCCTGTGCCGCAAGGAACCGGGCGTCGCCGATAATCGCGGCCGCTCACTTGGTCGCGACCTGAGGCCCGGGTTCACGTTTGACGGCACGCCGCAAGGGAGAGTAGACGAGGGTCTGTGAGGATTAAGGTTGGTGGCGCAGCCTCAAGTCTACGTTTGCCCTTCATGCAAAGGTCCGCTCGTGCGCGGCGGCCAAGCATTCGATTGCCGCACCTGTCGGGCCACCTATCCGATCGTCGATCGCATCCCGGATTTCGTTCCATCGGACCTGAATTCCAGAATCAGCCCAGCCTTGCGCGCGTTCCTGAACATCCCGCTGATCGGGCAGGTGTACGAGACCAGGCTCTGGTATCCGCTCATCCTGAAAATCTTCGGCGGGAGCCAAGCCCCCTCCTTCGAGGCGCTCATGGGCAAAGTCGCGGCGATGGTGGCGGCGGAGAGGGGGATGGTCCTGGACGTCGCATGCGGGCCGGGGACGCTGGGGCGCCGGATCGCATCCCCGACGAGAACGGTGTACGGGGTCGACATTTCGTGGAGCATGTTACGGCAAGGCGCTGCCTATGTAACTCGGGAGGGCATCGGTAACGTCGAATTCGCGCGCGCCAGTGCCGACGCGCTGCCTTTCCCCGACGCTCTCTTCAACGTTGCTCTGTGCGGCGGCGCACTCCATCTGTTTCCAGACACCGTCGCCGTCCTGCGCGAGATTGCCCGCGTGATGAAGCCGGGTGCTCTGCTTGCCGTGACGACCTTTACGCCTGCGCGTACCGGTATCCTGAGCTTCGAGCGCCTCCGCGAGCGGATCCAGAGCCGGGGCGGCCTGCGGCTCTTCGAACTGGCGCAACTCGACGGATACTTGACTGAGGCCGGTTTCGAGGCTTTCAAACCGCAGCTCGACGGCTCCGTCCTAACCTTCAGCGCGCGCAAGCGGGCCTGACTCGCACCCGGCTGCTTCAGAAGTAGCGCACGGAGACGCCGGAGTGATTCTTTCCGCGCTGGGGGTTGCGTCCGGCCAGCCATTCCCTGATACACGCGCCGGGGGCGAACGTCATTTGCGGGGCGCCAGCGTGACGGCGCAGAAGAGACCGTTGTGATCGGAATACGGGTCATCGGCTCCCCGGTTCACGATCAGTTCGAGCTCCGCCGCAGCCTTCCACGTTTTGGAGGCAGGGCCCAGGATGTAGTCAATCCAGACCGGCTTGCCGTCGCGCAGATCGAAGTTCGTTCCCCGTTCTCCCCGGCCGTCGGCGGTGAGATCGATTCCCATCTCCGCGATACGCGCATACAGCGGCTCGCGGCAATCGGTATTGAAGTCTCCCGCGATTATGGCCGGCATGCCTTGGTCCAGGCCGGCGACAAACTCACCAAGCTGGCTTAGCTGGGCCTCGCGGACGGATAAATAATCGGCCCCCGGATATTGCGCTTGTAAATGAGTATTGACGGCGAAAACCCGCTCTCCATTGCGTTCGAGACTGACTATCAACGCACCCTTGCCGCTGAGCCCGTCGCCCTCCCATATTTTCCAGGCCGGCGCGCTTGAGTCGTAGGGATAGAATTCCGGCCGGCCGCGCACGGTCCATCCGCGCGCGACCCGGACTAATGCGAGCAAGCCGCCCCTCGCACCGCCGAGCCGGCCTTGGTTGCACAACGCGCTCCAATCCGGATGCAGGGCGCGCGACAGGCTATCGATCGCCCATCCGCTCCATATTTCCTGCAGCAGGATGACGTCGGGGGCCAGCTCGCGGATCTTCGCGCCCGCCCTTTGGATCCGGCCGCGAGGGTCTTTCGACAGCGGCCACGGCAATCCATGCAGGTTCCACGAGAGGACGGAAAGCTTCATGCGGAGTTCCGAGCACGGACACTATCGGCACAGTGTCCTGAGTTAGAAGTTCGCAGCATATGTTTTGGCAAGAAGATTCGGGCGGTGGTCAACGCGACGCTATTCGTCGCCGGCCTTCGAAAGTTACTCGGACCGAATTTCGCGGGCATCTGCCTGCACGGATCGCTCGCCATGGGATGCTTCAATCGCGCCACTCGCGGCATTGACCTACTGGCCGTCTCAGAATGCCCACTTGTCGCTCAGGAAGCTCGTGATGAAGGAGCCCATCAAGAGCAGCGAGCCGATCGTGACCACGGCGTAGAAGTTGCGGCTGCGCGCCAGCCGCGCGCACAGTATGAAGATCGGGAACAGCGCCAGGCCATAGCGCGGCGCGCTCAAGTTCCAGGTCAGGCTGGCGATCAACAGCCAGTTGGCCGCCATCCAGACGCTGTATGACGGCCTCAGTGTGAAAAACGAAGCGGCCGTGGCAAGCAATCCGACCGCCAGGAAGAGCAGGGCCGCAAGCCCGATCATGCGCGCGTTATACACGTCGTTCGATCGGGTGACTTTCGCCATCTGGCGGATTTGATCCCACGGCGATCCCAGCCCCTGGCTCCAATGCGAGCGCTCGTAGTGCGCGAACGTGAAGGGGTCTCCGGTGACGAAATAGTTGATCAGCAGGTAGATGCCGAAGCCACACGGAATCAGCCCGAGCCACAGCCATCGCGACTCCCATCGGCGCTCTATCCAGAACCGATGCGCCGCCTCGGCGCCCAGCGCCGGAACCAGAATCAAGCCGTTCATCCGGGTCAGGCCTGCCCCGGCTCCGAGAATCGACGCCGCCAGCCATCGATCGTGCCGGGCCGCCAGGAACGAGCAGATAACCAGCGCCAGGAAGAGACTCTCGGTGTAGCCGATATGCAGAAAATAGCCGGTGGGAAAAATGAACATGAACCACACCGAGCGGTAAGCGACCGGCTCCGGATAATCGATCGCGACCAGGCGCGCGAGGGCGATCGCGGCCACGATCGAGGCGAGAAACGACACTATAAAGGCGCTGATCAGCGTGTCGCGGACCAACCCAGCCGTCATCCGCACCAGCCAGGGATAAAGCGGAAAGAAAACGATCGTCCATCGCATCTCGCCGGCCTTCTGGTAGCCGTGCAAGGCGATATTGACGTACTGGCCGGTGTCCCACCAGTTCCAGATGTCGAACACCTGATGCAGGCTGCGAAGGCGCTGGCCCGAGGTGACCTCAAACGCAAAACAGCCGAAACCGAGCGTGAGCAACTCGGCGAGTATCGCGAGACCGGCCGCGTCCCAATCGACGCCGCGCACGATCGGCGAGCCGGGCTGATGCTGCGCCGGTAGCGGCGTCGGCGATGGCACTGGGCCGCTCAGCGGCTGGCACTCTGCCGGCGCGTCGACTTCTCTAACCCGATCGTTCATTGGTGCCCCTTGCCGAAGCTGAGAGGCTACTACAAGCGGGCGATTTCCGCACCGGTGCCAGACCACGGCTCTGGTGGAGAGATCTCGCGATCAAACCTGAACCAAGACTGTATCGAAACCGAGTCGGATCGGGGCCGTGAAGTCTCAGACTCGGAACATCAGGCCGGGTTGCCCTTCGTCGGCAACCGCCGGTCGTGAAAAGCCGCGGGATCGGCTATTCGACCGATCCCGCGCCACCTCCGTTCGCCGCTCCGCTCACCGCCCCTCCTGCTGCAACATCCGCGTCGCTCCTGGAAGCCTCGGGCCAAACACCTTCTTGAAGCGCAACAGCCGATCGATCGCCCATCTCAGCAGCGCTTCGAGCGCCTCGGGCGGATCGTCAATCTTGCCCGCCAGATACGTCCCGACGCTGCACGCGCGCCGGCTTTCAGCCGCGTCCCACTCGAGCTTCTCGCCATACTCCTTCTCGATCGCGTTGGCATTCTGGCGCAACTGGTCGAAGATCGTGCGGTTCAGATCACGGTTGCCGACATCCAGGTAGAGCTCGGCCCGGACCCGTCCCGCGCCGGAGAACCAAATCGAGTAGACTACGCCGCTGGTTCCCGAGGCGAACGAGTACCAGTTCTGCGGCTGTCCCATCTTGGCGGTGGTGAAGCGATACTTCTCGCGCAAGTCGTCTACCAGCCGCTGGAAGAACCGGCGATACGCCTCCTGATGGTCGCTGTCCGGGGCCGGTTTGCCGCTCGCAGGCCCGTTGCCGGCCTCCTGGGTATGAGCTTCGGCTTGGCGGATCTGATCACCATTGCCGATGATGCCATTGCCGTTGGCGCCGCCGTTGCCGCACGCGCTGCCATTGCCGCTCTCGCTGCTAGTCCCGGCCTCGATGGTGGGAGCACTCTCGATGGCCGGAACATTCGCGCTTTCGATCTCGACCGAAACCGCGCCCCTCTTGGCCGCCTGCGCAGGGGCTCCAATCACATGCTGACTCGGAGCGGACATCACGCGGAACACGACCGCGGGCCTGGAGTCGTCGATTCTGAAGACCTCGAAGTCGAGCGCGTAGAATTCGGCCGCCTGGGCGCTCTTGCGGTTGAGCCATTCGACGGCTTGGCGATGGGGCTCGCGGAACTCGGGACTGATCCAGACCACCACGCGCGCGTCCTGGCCGCTGGCGAAGGTGATGATCCGTCCCAGGCGGGAATCGTCGGTCGCATCGAGCTGGTTCTCTACGATCACGATTCGGTCGCGGCCCGTGTCGCGCGCGATGATATCGGCGCTCGTGCCGCCCACCGCGCCGTTTTGATTGACCAGCTCGAGGTCCATCCCCAGGGTCGCACCGAGCACGCCCAGATGGCCTGCGAGCCAGTTCGTGAGCGCGCCGCTTTCCTCTCCGGCGAGCGTGCGAGGATCAACTTTGGTAAGCGTGCCGAACTCGAGCTCCATCGGCGTATCCCCTGCGTCGCGCGTTCCGGTAGCGATACCCTGGCCAGGCGCCTTGTAACCAATAGTATAGATTTCTCTACCAATAGTTGCAAGCCTGCGCGCCGGCCTCGAGGCCGGTCCGCCCCGGCACCCGCGCGGGGATCGTCACTTCTTGCGCGGGACGAAGTGCTGGACGCCCGGGCCGGCGTTCTCGATCTCGCGGATCAAATCGTCGAGGTCGCCGGGGTCGGACACGAAATCAATCTCCGAAGTGTCGGCCACCAGCAGCGGCGCCTCGTCGTAATAGTAGAAGAAATCACGATAGGCGGCGGAGACCTGCTCGAGGTATTCGTAGCTGATGTTCCGCTCGAAGTCCCGGTTGCGCTTGCGTAGCCGCGCGGCTAGCACCGAGGTGCCGGCCCGGATGTGAACCACCAGGTCCGGCTTGCGCATGGTGGCGTCGAGCAGCGTATAGACCCGCTCGTATAGCGCAAGCTCGTCGGGCGCGAGGTTCAGGCGCGCGAAAATCCGGTCCTTGGCGAACAGGTAGTCGGCGACGGTCGCCTGGCTGAAAAGCTCATGCTGCGCCAGCTCGCGCTGCTGATGGTAGCGGGTCAACAGAAAGTAGAGCTGGAGTGGAAAGGCGTATTTGTCGGGGTCTTCGTAAAAGCGCTCGAGGAACGGATTCCCCGTGGCGTCTTCGAGAATGAGCCGTGCGTTGAGCCGCGGCGCGAGCGCTTGCGCCAAAGTGGTCTTGCCGACTCCGATCGGCCCTTCGACTGCGATATAGCCGCCCCGCTTCCGCATCGGGCCGCCCTGCGCCCGGCCTGCTATGGATGCTTCGCCTTCTTACGAAGCTTGGCCACTTCCGCATCGGGAGCGCCGCCGCGCTCCATCAGGTCGGCGGCCGTGTCGTATTCGGGCGGCTTGCGCGACAGGTAGACTTGCGCGAGCTCGAGGTTGGCGGTCTTGTTATCGGGATCGCTCGCCAGGACATCGTTGAGCAGCCCGAGGGCGGCGTCGGGTTTGCCCGCGGCTTTGGCGGCGTCGTTAGCCGAATGAAGAATCTTGTCGCAGGCGGGATCGAGCGAGAGCTTGCCGCCAGCCTGCGCCAGCAGCATATAGGCGCGGATCGCCGAGTCGTACGCCTTGAAAGCCTCGTCGTACTGCTTCTGTGCGATGAGGCCGTCGCCATCCTGCGCGATCATCGGCGCGGCCCTGCCCAGTCCCTGGACGGCCTTCTCGCGGACCTCTTTTGACCTGGTGTCCCTGATTGCGTCCTTGAGCTTGCTCAGCCCCTCGTCGAACTTGCCGGCCTTGATGTCGCCGGTCGCATCGTCGATCGAGTTCTCGGTCTGCTTGAGCTGGCGATAGTAGCGGGCCTTCGAGAGCGACTTGGTGTCGGTCGGATCGAGGCGCGACACGGTATCGTATTCCTGGCCGGCGCCGTCTTCGTCACCGAGGGCCTCGTCGATATGGGCGAGCGACTTGTGCGCGTCGAGCAGGTCGGGATCGTCCTTGATCGCCTCCTGGAGCTCCGCCTGCGCGCCCTTCAAGTCGCGCTTCTCGAACAGGTCCTCGGCGGCGTACAGGTGCTTCTTGGCTTTCGACATGCAGCCGCCCAGGGCGAGCGGCGCGGTTGTCAACGTGAGCGCGAGCAGAAACAGCCCGCGCGGCATTCCGCTGCGCATCGAATTACGCTTCCTTTTGATTGCCGGGCGACCGAATCCGGCGAATTGGGTGTGAGTGTCGAGGATATGCGCTGGAGTTGTCAAGGCGAGGCGCGGGCGCTAGGGCTTGACCGCCGGCGCGCCGGCGGCTTGCGAGACTGCAGCTTGCGGCGCCGGCGTCGCCACCGTCAGTGGCATCGCCACTGACGGCGCCCCGCCCGAGTCGGCGGGCTCGGCCCGCAGGATCGCCGCCGCGGCGCTGGGCGCGAGTCGAATCCTCGGCTCGCGCATCAGCGCTTCGAGCACCCGGCGCGAGATCTCGTCCGTCACCTGGAGCTGCATCCGCACGTCGACCGGATAGCGCACGCTCAGGTGAATCGCGCCGCTGGCAATCCGCAGCCGGCTTTGCGGGCGCGGTGGTTCCAGCCGCAAGTTGAAGCGCCGTTCCATCTCGCGCGAACCGCTGCGCGCCGCGTCGCGGTAGCGGGAGAATACTTCTTCGACCGCTTCGAGCATCAGCTTCTCCGCGATCTGATAGTCGCAGTCGGGCGCAACCGTCAGCGCCAGCTCGGCCCAGCCGAGGCTGGTGCCATAGGCGCGGTTGGCGAACTTCTCGCGGAATACCACCGAATTGGGCATCACCAACAGGCGCCCGGTCGGCTCGCGCTGGCCTTCGCCGCCGAGCTCCACCATCGTAAGCTTGGTGAGCCCGATGTCGATTACCTCGCCGCGCACGCCCTGCAGCTCGACCCAGTCGCCGACCTTGATCCCGAAGCGTCCGCCGATACGGAAGTATCCCGCGATCGACAGGATCACGTCCTGCAAGGCGACCGCGATACCGGCGGTGCCCAGTCCGATCACGGTAGCGAGCGAGCCCACCTCGCTGACGAACTCGAACGCGAGCACGATTGCGACCAGCACGCTGATCGCGAAATTGCGGAACTGAAGCATCTGGCCGCGCCGGCGGGTGTCTTCGACGTAGCTGAACGCGATCTTCCGCCAGGCCGCACCGATCCCGAGCAGGCCCCCCAGCACCATCGCGAGTGCCGCCGCACTTATCGCAAGGGCGTAGAGCTCGGCGGAGGCGCGCCGGCTGACGCTCTCTTGCCATTCGCGGAGGTTGGCCTGATAACGGGTGAGCATCAGCGCGATCTCGCGCAGCGGCAGCATCGCTGCGCCGACCAGCTTGTCGCGCGCCAGCAGATCTTCGAATTGCTTCCTGCGCGCCTCGATCGCCGAGGTGTCGGTTCCTGCCCCGGCATCGGAGTTCACCGCCAGCGCGGTGGCCTGGCTGTCGATCTGCTTGAGATTTACGTGCAGCGCATCGGTCGCCTGCGCGACGATGGTATTGAGCTGGGCGGTGGCCTGCGCGCGCTGGGAAATCCAAGCGATCTTGCGTCTGAGCGCGAACCAGGCCTTCGCGCGCGGAATCAGGCCGGAGACCTCGACGCTGCCGAGCACGGGCGGCGGCGCGGTCTCGTTCTCGCCGGTTTGAGGGAGCGTCCTTTCGAGCTCGTCGATCTGATCCAGCAAAGCGCCCTCGGGGCGATTGGTCTGCAGCGCCCCGCTTCCGAACTGGGCCATCGTATCGAGGAACTCGGCGCGCGCGCGGGCGAGCTCGATCTGGTTCTCCAGCGACGAGCGCTGGCCCATTAGCTGCGCGCGATCCTTCTTGCGTGCCGAAGCGATTTGCTTGTCAAGCTGGGCGGCCTGATCCTTCAGGCCGGCTATCTGGGCAGCGATCTGCGCGCGCCGGCTCAGGACCAGCTCCGGATGCGCCAGGAGGTCGGCAGCAGTTGACGCTGCGGCGGGTTTCGGCGCCTGCTCGGCGACCTTGAGACGCGCCAGCAGGCTGGCCTCGGCGCGGGCGTATTGAAAGGTGACCTTCAGGATATCGGCGGTCCGGGCGCGGTCCCGCGAGACGAAGAGCGCCTCGGATGGTTCCTCCACGAGCTGCT
>Ga0187784_10004454_pt1 | contig 11331 bp, 7 predicted proteins | sample 1015_SJ02_MP15_2_FD_132964 | JGI IMG/M metagenome (GOLD analysis project Ga0187784, IMG submission 132964) | Tropical peat soil microbial communities from peatlands in Department of Meta, Colombia - 1015_SJ02_MP15_20_MG | ecosystem: Environmental > Terrestrial > Soil > Wetlands > Peat | place... | reverse complement strand
ATCTTCATTTCTCCTATCCAGTCAAGGTCTCCATTCCAATTCTCATTGACACCTGGCTGCCGGTTTAGTACACTCCAATCAGGCTGAGGCCATCCATCGTTAAGCTCTACCATCAGCTGGGTATATATATAATGAGAAGATGAATTTAGACCCAATTTCCGAAAAGGGAATGGGGCTTGAAGGTCAGACTCACATGTTTGATATTGGCTTCGTTTCCTCTTGGAGACTGTAAGATAAAAGCCGTGTGGCGTGATGGAAATATGTATTTAAGCTATTTCTGAAAGGAGGTTCAGAAATGAGTGACAATAATAGGGACCATAAAACAGATAATATTTTTGAAAGTCGCAATTGGGGCAGGAGAACCTTTTTGAAGGGGTTAATTGCCTCGGGGGTAGGGGGATTAAGTGGCGTTCTATTTCGGCCTAGCTCTGCAATGGCGTTAGAAGATAAACGAATAAAAAAGAATGGTAAATTTGTTGTAGAATCAACCAGGAAAGTTTCTATCATTGAAGACGTTGATATCCTCGTGGTAGGAGGGGGGATGGCGGGTGTAGGCGCAGCCGTCGCAGCGGGAAGAATGGGGCTAAAGACGCTTCTTGTGGAATACTTTGGATGTTTAGGCGGAAATGGGACATCGGGTATGGTGAATAATTTCTGTGGCTACACTACGAGTGGGCCAAATAGGGTACAAATCGTACAAGGAATTGGAGGGGAGATACATAAGATGCTTTTCCAACGAAATGGGGTCAGTTCAATGAAGAGTTATACGTTCAATCCAGAGATTCTTAAGATGGTGTTAGATGAAGAGACCGCCGAGGCAAACGTCAAGCTCTTATACTATACCCAAGTGGTTGATTCCATCATAGAAAAGAATATCATAAAGGGGGTAATAGTTGAAAATAAGGCTGGACGTCAGGCCGTCTTGGCGAAGAGAGTATTGGATTGTAGTGGGGATGGTGACGTGTGTGCTTCAGGCGGCGTGCTATTTGAACTGGGAGATGGGATGGGGGGATATTTAGCCTGTGATATGGGTTTCCACATCGTAAATGTGGGGTCAAGTTTCAATCCGAGTACGGTTAATCCCGCAGCGGCTGAAGCCATAAAATCAGGGGAATATAAGATAACCAGACCCCAGGCGATTATACAGAACATAATGATACCTGGGGCATATTGGGTCAACTGGGCTGGAGTTCCGAGGGCAGTTAATGGCATAGATCCATACAATCTTACTCAAGCTGCCATTGATGGAAGAAAAGTTGTCCGTGAATTACGGAGGTTCCTTAGGGATAAGATAGAAGGCATGGAAAACGTGGAGGTAATCGATACTGCACCGAAAGTGGGTTTAAGAGAGACCCGAAGAGTTATGGGGGGACATTTGTTGACCGGTGACGAAGTCTTAGGGGGGACGAAGTTTAAAGATGGGATTGGCGCATGTGCCTGGCCTATCGAGATCGTAGATCCTGTAAAAGGAAGAAAGTTTGTTTACCTGAAAGACGGGGATTTCTACACGATCCCATATAGGTGTTTGATTCCCCAGAAAGTAGAAAATTTGTTAATGGCTGGACGATTCGTTAGTTGCACCCATGAGGCACAGGCGTCCGCTCGAGTAATGGGGCCTGCAGTAGTCATGGGCCAGGCTATCGGCACCGCTGCAGCGCTTTCAATCAAAAAAGGAGTGTCGCCGAGAGACTTGGACGTAAGTCTTTTACAACAAGAGTTGGTAAAGGCTGGAGTTTTTCTGGGATGACAAAGAAGTTGATTCAACTTATGGGAAGAACTAACCCACTTTTTCACCTCTTCCTTCCTCAAGCTGACATTTCATATCGCCATAACAGATTTCAAATCGAAATCAACAAGAACTAAGTGGCGACCTGTCATTGATAATTCTCGGCCTTTAGTGTATTTATTGATTGATAATCTTTAATGGGAAAAAACATAATATGAGTCCATCTTCAGAGAAAAAGAAAGATGAGAACTTGAACCTGGGTAAGGGCAGAGTACGGAAAGGGAGGTATTGGGCATGAATTTGGATGTCCGGACAATGTATATGGCCATGGGGGCGGCCTGTTTTATTGTTGCCATAGCAATCTTCATCTTTCACGCTGGACGGTTTCGGCGTGATGGTACTCTTCCATGGGCTATTGGCTGGGTTTTTCAGGGGGCCTTCTGGGTTCTCGTAGGTCTGCGTGGGGTCATATGGGACTTTGTCTCCATTGTCGTTGCCCACACTTTTCTGGCAGCAAGTTTTTCCATTCTTTACGCGGCAGTGCGGGAGTTTCAGGAACGCACCTATGACCGGGGAACTCTCCTTCTTCCAGCGGTAGCCACCTTTATGTTCTTCTGGTATTTCTCGGTTTACGTGGACAACGTATTCTATCGGGTTATTTTTATATCGCTTCTGTCCATTCTGCAAATCATCGCCATCGTCTGGGCGCTATTTCGCGATACCTCCGTCCAGGAAAGGCGCTCCTACGGGTTAACCGGCTTTGCCTTTCTTGTCATGGAAGGGATCTGGATTATTCGGTTCTTGGAAGGGTTTACTCTTCCCTATGGACATCTATCTGCTTTGGAAGCAACGACATTCCGGAATACGAGTGTGTTGGTAGCGCTCGGCACAGTGATACTCTCCAGTATTGGGTTTGTGCTCATGGCCCGTGAACGGGCCGAGCAGACGCTACGAGAAGGCGAGGAGCAACTCAGGCAGGCCGAGGAGAAATCACGGCTTCTGATAAAATACGCGCCAAGCATGATCTATGAGGTTGATTATAATCGTGCTGCGTTTAAAAGCGTCAATGATGTCATGTGCCAATTTCTTGGGTATACGAGGGAAGAGTTGCTTGCAATGAGCCCGTTTGACCTCCTGAACGATGAGGGCAAGGCTGTCTTTCGAGAGAGAATCCAGCGGAAACTTGCTGGGGAGGCCATTAATGATTCCGTGGAATACAAGTCAAGAACGAAAGACGGACGGGAAGTCTACGGCGTCCTGAACATGACCTTTACATACAAAGATGGAAAACCTGAAGGGGCAGTGGTGGTTGCTCACGACATTACCGAGCGCAAGCAAGCGGAAGCCCGTCTGGCAGCCGACGTTGCTGCCCTCACCCGAATGCACGCTCTCAGCGGGAGGCTTCTGGGAGGGGGGGGAATCCAGCCACTGCTACAGGAAGTTATGGATGCGGCTGTTGCCATTGTTGGGGCAGAGCGGGGGACGCTGCAACTGCTCGAAGGCGATTCACTGCGGATTGAGGCGCATCACGGTCATCAACAGCCGTTTCTGGAGTTCTTTGAGTCCGCTGAGAATCGAGCCTCCGTATGCGGCGAGGCGACGCGGCGTGGAGAGCGCGTGGTCGTCCCGGACGTTGAGACGAGTCCCCTGTTTGCAGGGACACCTTCTCAGGCAGTTCTGCGCGAAGCCGGTGTGCGAGCGGTACAGTCCACGCCGATGGCAAGCCGCACGGGCAAGCTGTTGGGCATCCTCACGACCCAGTGGGGCACTCCGTACACACCCGATGAGCACGATCTTTGGCGGATTGACCTGCTGGTACGGCAAGCGGCCGATCTGATCGAATATGAAAAGGCGGAAGAGGCATTGCGAGATGCCTATGAACGGGTGATCTGGCTTGCGCGTTTTCCTGAGCAGAATCCTAATCCCATCGTTCGAGCGTCTGCGGATGGGACTGTTCTTTACTGCAACCCGGCCTGCACAAAGCATCACGGATGGAAGTGTGAGGTCGGACAGGTTCTGCCGAAGGAATTACTTCCACTGATTAGCCGGGCAATGAGTAAAGGAAGCGTACAGGAGGACGTACAACTGGACGGTAGAGTCTACATCATCTGGGTTGAGCCATTTCCAGGAGAAGGCTACGCCAACGTCTATGGACGCGATATCACCGAGCGCAAGCGGTCCGAGGAGGCGCTGCGCGAAAGAGAGAAAAGGCTTGTAGCCGACCTGGAGGCCATGACAAGGCTGCAGAAAATCGGGACGCTATTCGTGAGTGAAGGCAACTTGGAGTCGGTCCTTGGAGAGATTGTCGAAGCGGCGATTGCCATTTCCGGCGCCGACTTTGGCAACCTTCAGCTCTTGAACCCTGAGTCATCGGACCTTCATATTGCCGCTCAGCGCGGGTTCCCGACGTGGTGGCTTGACTCCTGGAAAAGAGCTGCTAAGGGCCAGGGGACTTGCGGTACGGCGCTTGAACGCGGGGAGCGCGTCATCGTTGAGGACGTTCAGCAAAGCCCGATCTTCGTCGGTACGCCTGCCCTTGAAATTCAGCTCAAGGCTGGCGTGCGAGCGGTTCAATCCACGCCTCTCATGAGCCGGTCGGGAAAACCTCTTGGCATGTTTTCAACGCACTACAAGACACCGCATCGACCGGACGATCGCGCACTGCGGCTGCTGGATCTGCTTGCCCGCCAGGCGGCGGATATTATCGAGCGTGCGCAAGCCGAGGAGGCGTTGCGGCAGAGCGAGGAGCGACTGCGGTTGGCACAACAAGCAGCACAGGTCGGCACGTTCGAATGGAACCTCCAAACCGACCGCGACGTTTGGACGGCGGAACTGGAAACCATCTATGGACTGCGACTGGGCGAATTCGCCCAAACAGGAGCAGCCTGGGCGCAGTTGATACATCCGGAGGACCAGGCGAACACGTTGCGGTTGTCGCAGCAATCCATCCAAAACGGTGAACTCACGACCGGTGAATGGCGCGTGGTCTGGCCGGACGGCAGCGTGCACTGGCTGGCGGGCCGGTGGCAGGTGCTCAAGGACACGAGCGGTCAGCCGCTGCGTATGACCGGCGTGAACATGGACATCACGGAGCGCAAGCGGATGGAGGAGGAACTCCGTAGGTCGCGTGATGAGTTAGAGATGCGAGTTCAGGAACGGACCGAAGAGTTGGAGACAATCAATGAAGAATTGAGGGCCGAAAATGAAGAACGTCTAAGGATAGAAATTGAATTACGAGAATCGGAAAATCGCCTCCGGGAGCTCTCCTCGGCACTCCTTAATGCTCAGGAGAAAGAAAGAAAGGTGATTGCCCAGGAAATCCACGACAGTATGGGAGCCTCCTTGGCTGCCACTAAATTCAAGGTGGAAACCGCGCTCAAGGAAATGGGTAATGACAATCCTCAAACAAAGGCTGCTTTGGAAAGTGTCATTCCCATCATTCAGGAAACAATCGAAGAAGCCCGAAGAATCCAGATGTCTCTTAGGCCTTCCATGCTGGATGATCTCGGGATTCTGGCGACCATCAACTGGTTCTCCCGACAATATGAGTCAGTTTATCCTGGTATCCATCTTAAAAAGGAAATTGATATTCAGGAACATGAAGTACCTGGGCACCTGAAGATAGTGATTTACAGGGTCTTACAGGAAGCCTTGAACAATATCGCCAAACACAGCAAGGCATCGGTGGTGGTTCTTCACTTACGTAAAGCCAAACAGGCGATACAGCTGGTAATCCGGGATAGTGGTCAGGGGTTCGATCTGGAAGAGGTATCTTCTCGGAAAGGCAGTGCCAAGGGGTTGGGGCTTGACAGCATGAGGGAGAGAGCCGAGCTATCGGGAGGATTCTTTTCAATCGAGTCGAGAAAGGGAGCAGGAACAGTAATCCGGGCGACGTGGCCGTTGAATAGCTAATCTTTTCTTTAAGAAGGAGAGAGTGAAGATGTTTAGGACGATGCTCGTTGAGGATAACCTCGATTGAGAAGATTGTTCCGTTTGTAAAGTCAGCGTCGTCAAAAAAAGGGTTTAATGGAGGTGGACCAGCGATCAATCCTGCCCAAGGATGCATTGCCTCACTCACTTTCAATTGGTAATCTTCATTGACCCCGCCCTGAGGACTTGTTGTGAAACGCTTGTCCCGAAATCTCTTTCAATTTGAGTCTTAAGTTTTTTAAAGGGAAACTCTCTGTCCATAGAATGGGGCATTATGGATCGTTTTCGTAAATGATCCGGTTCAAAAAAAGGGAGGCTAAAGCCTCCCCTACCCTCAAAGTCAAGTGAACCTCTGGACTCATGTTTTTCTGCTTTTTGATATCCTCCAGAATTCTCTTGGAGTGACGATGAGAATTATTCTCATGACATTTCTTTAAAGACATCTTCGTCTGTAAGGATGCCCTGAGCCTCTGCAAAAGGGAGCACCATATTTCTAAGCTTTCGGAACCGATAGATAGCAATATATCTCTGCAACGATCCTCTAACGAGATCGCTGATGGGTTTTCTTTCTGCTCTGCTTATCTCTTGGAGTTCCTCTTTTAACTTGTTAGGAATTCTGACGGTCAAGGTCTGACTCATATTCAATCTCCTTTGTATTACAAAGTAACAGAAACGAAGTGGGCTGCCAATTCCATTAAGGCTGCTCAGAAAATGCCTTTCTTAAATCCCTCCCCACCTCCCTTTACGAAAGGGAGGAGTCCCCTCCCCCCTTTGCGTCATTTCCCTGCCGGAGGCAGGCAACAGGGGGAAAGAAGGGGATTTTCATGGTTTGCGGGTGACAAACCCGTCATGTAAAATTTCGTAGAAAAACGGATAATCAGGTGAGTTTTGAGAAGTCGGCGATTCGGAGGAAGAGTTTTCCGATCTCGTCGAGGAGGGCAAGGCGATTATTCCGGATTTTCTCGTCTTCAACCATCACCATGACCCCATCAAAGAATGCGTCGATCGGTTTCTTCATCTGAACCATCTCCATGAGCGCAGTAGGATAGTCTCTTTTGTTGAGATGAAGACCGATTTTTTCTTTCGCCTTGACAAACGATTGATAGAGGTTCTGTTCAGCAGGTTCAGTAAAGAGGGACGGGTTGACCTCTCTTTTTGGAGGAGACCCTTTCAGGATATTCATCGCCCTTTTAAAAGCAACAACAATCGACTCAAAGTCCTTCCACTCCCTTGCCTTCCTTATGGCATCAATTCTTCCCTGAACATCAAACAACTCATCGAATGAAACGGAGAGCACAGCATCGGTCACGTCAAAAGGGTACTCCTTATCCAATAAGAAGTTTTGATAACGGACTCGAAAGAAATCCAGAACCTCTTCTTTTACCTGTTCAGCCGGCCGCTCCATCTTTTCTTTCAACTGTCTTTCGCTTTCTTCAACCAATCCCCTTAAAGAAAGGGAGTACTTTTTCTCAAGGATGATCCGGATGATGCCCAGGGCCTGTCGCCTTAGCCCAAAAGGATCGGCCGTTCCCGTGGGAACGAGACCCACTCCAAAGCAACCCACGATGGTATCCATTTTGTCCGCAACGCTGACGATATCCCCGACGGGACCGGAGGGCAAGCGGTCTCCTGCAAAACCAGGCAGGTAGTGCTCATAAATTGCCTCTGCGACCTCGGGCCTTTCCTTAGACAAACGGGCGTACTCCCTTCCAACGATCCCCTGTAGTTTTGGAAACTCGCCTACCATTCCGGTCACCAAATCGGCTTTGCATAAGTGAGAGGCTCTCTCGACTCTCTCTCGCAGCCCGGGATCGATTCGTTCCGTCATCCACAAGGCCAACTGCTTAAAGCGCATCACCTTTTCGTAAGAAGTCCCCAGCTTTGCCTGGAAAACGACCTTCTTCAATTGCTCTACTCTTTTGTCGAGAGGAACTTTCAGGTCATCCTCAAAGAAGAAAACCGCATCAGAGAGTCTTGCCTTGAGGACTTTTTCATTTCCCTTCACCACGATTTCCCGGTTCTTGGGTTGAATATTGCTGATGCAGACAAAGTGGGGAAGCAATTGCCCATGATCATCCGCCACGGGGAAATATCGCTGATGCTCCTTCATCGAATGGATGAGAATCTCCTTGGGAAGCGAAAGAAATCCGCTGTCAAAGGCTCCGCACAAGGCGACAGGATATTCGACGAGAAAATTGACTTCCTTGAGGAGATCCTCGTCCCTAAGAACTCTCCCCGAAACCCCGGCCCCTTCTCGAATCATCTCATCCTCAATTTTCTTTTTCCGCTTCAAAGGATCAACGATCACAGAAGCTCTATTTGTCTCATGAAGATAGGACTCGAAATCCTTAACGGCGATAGGGCCGGGATGCATGAAACGATGGCCGTACGTGATCTTCCCGCTTAGGATATTACCCACTTCGAAGGGGACCACCTCTCCTCCGAAGAGCGCTAATATCCAGTGAATAGGTCTGGCAAAATGAATCGCGACATCCGCCCATTTCATCGACCTCTGAAAGGGAATGGAGAGGATCCATTTCGGAAGGAGGGAAGAAAGGAGCTCAGGGGTTGGCTTTCCTGACTCCTTTTTGACAGCGCAGGCGTACTCCCCTTTCTCTGTTTGAATGATCGTCAAGGACTCGACAGGGACGGACTGACTCTTTGCAAAACCAATGGCTGCTTTGGTGGGGTTGCCTTTCGAATTGAAGGCGGCTTGTTTCGAAGGGCCTATCTTTTTTGTCTCCTCGTCTCTCTGATTTTCTGAAACAGACTCAATCACCAGGACAAGGCGTCTTGGGGTCCCAAGGGTCCTGACTCCGTTGAAGTCGATCCGGCTGGCCTCCAATTCTCTTTTAGCGAGGGACTCCAGATCCGTCAGGGCTTGCGGAACAAAACCGGCCGGGATCTCCTCTGTCCCAATTTCTAAAAGAAGTTCCTTCGTTTTCATATGTCGTGATCCGTGCCCTGCCTACCAGCAGGCAGGGGTGATTCGTGTCCGAGTTTCCTGTCTGAATTCCAGTGCGTCTGACATTTCTTTACTTAATTCCTCAAGACGTCATTCCCGCGAAGGCGGGAATCCAGTTCAGAAACACTGGATTCCGGGTCAAGCCCGGAATGACAAACAAAGAAAAAAACTCATCGGCAGTACCTGCCTGCCGGTAGGCAAGAATGCCGACGCTACATTTTTATTTATTTTTCAACAGCGGAAACCCCATCTCTTCTCTCTGTTTGAGATACCCTTCTGCGCAGAGCCTTGCCAATGTCCTCACTCTCAAGATGTACCCTACCCGCTCGGTCACGCTAATCGCACCCCGCGCATCGAGGAGGTTGAAGATATGGGAAGTCTTCAGGCAATAATCGTAGGCCGGAAGGACTAACCCTTTTTCGACCATCCTCTTCGCCTCTTGCTCAAACATCTCAAAGAGGCGGAAAAGCATCTCGACATTGGCCTCCTCGAAATTATACCGGGAGAATTCCACCTCCCCCCGGTGATGGATGTCGCCATACTTTATCCCCTTCGACCATTCCAAATCGTAGACGTTATCCACCCCCTGCAGATACATGGCGATTCTTTCAATGCCATACGTGATCTCTACCGGGATGGGGCCCAGTTCGATGCCGCCGGCCTGCTGGAAATAAGTGAATTGGGTGATTTCCATCCCATCCAACCAGACCTCCCAACCTAACCCCCATGCACCCAGCGTGGGAGATTCCCAATCATCCTCGACGAACCGAATATCGTGATCGAGGGGGTCGATCCCAAAAGAGCTTAAGCTCCTGAGATAAATCTCCTGAATGTCGAAAGGGGAAGGCTTCATGATGACCTGGTATTGATAGTAGTGCTGAAGCCGATTTGGATTCTCACCGTAGCGACCATCGGTGGGACGCCGAGAAGGTTCAACATAGGCCACTCTCCAGGGTTCGGGACCTAGGGACCTTAGAAAGGTAGCGGGATGGAACGTTCCGGCACCGACTTCCGTATCGTAGGGTTGTTGAATCACACACCCTTGATCCGCCCAGAATCGCTCCAACGCAAAAATCAGCTCTTGGAAATTCATCACTTATCCTTACCTTGCAAATTTCTCATGGCCCTCCGCTTTTCACGAATCATAAAAACCAGTAATCCCCCCTTGCCCCCTTTTAGCAAAGGGGGGGATGCCTGCCCGCCGGTAGGCCGGGGGGGGTTGCCGCTCCGTTCAGGAGAAGGGTTTAGCACTTTTAATTCTTGAATGTCAACCCTATGATTAATCATAAATTCGAAATTTGAATATCGGGCGAAGCGTCCGTCTCGGACCAACTCGAAACAAATCCTAATTTCAAATTTCGAAATTCCAAACTATTTCTATTTGTTTAGGTCATTTGCATTTTGAGCATTCGTATTTGTTTCGAATTTCGTGCTTCGTATTTCGATACTATTTCTCGCTCCGTCCTTCCTGAAAGGCACCGTGGAAATCTCTCTTATTGCCTTGAGTGACTTCAACTCCTTCCCCAATTGATAGCTGATAAATTTTGGGAGAAGCTCTCGACTTTCGGATAGCGCCTGAAGAGTAAACCTCAACCTTTCAACTCTGGGCAACTCCGTCTGGGAGATTTTTTCTATTAATCTGGCTGTTCCCAAGGAGAGAGGGATAAGATTGTTCCGCATCTTCGAACATGATTCACATACCAAAGCCCCTCTCTCAAGCGAGAAAAAGACAACGGGAATCTCTTTTAAACCCTCCCAATCTTTTTTACAGAGATCACATCTCCTCATATTGGGCCGATAACCGAAAAGAGAGAGCATCCGGATCTCGAATATCCTTAATTGTTCCTCCTGAAGGTTCGCCTCTTCCAGACTCGACAAAAAAAAGAGAAGGAGCTCAAAGGCCTGCCGGTTCGCTTCCCGCTCTCCGGCCATCTCGTTCACCAGCTCCAAATAATAGTTCCCATAAAGGATCTTCTTGAGGTCTTCTTTGATCTTTGGAAAAGAGTGGAGGATATCACAGCTCTCAGCCCTCACCAACCCCAGCCCCTCCTTGTCGAAAAAGAAGAGGCGAAGGTGAGAAAAGAGGCCAAGGGCGTTTTGAAATCGCTTCCTGCTCCTCCTCGCCCCCTTTGCAATACCCTTCAGCTTTCCAAAATCTTTGGTAAAGAAGGTGATGATTTTATCGGATTCACCGTAGTTAAGAGAGCGAATGACGATGGCGTTGGTCGTGAAAAGAGGCATATCGAGAAACAAATCCTAAACTCTAAATTCTAAATCCTAAGAAATAGAATCTAAGAGTCAAAAGATCATACGGTTTTGAGTTTTATGCTTTGACATTTGAGTTTGTTTAGAGTTTAGAGCTTCGAGTCTAGAGTTTAAACCATTTCGAACCTCGCGTTTCAAGTTTGGAGTACACCCACAATCCATATTCTGGAAAGCTACTTTGTACTGGGTCCCTTTCCACCCCGTGCAGGGGCGGAGGGCTCCTGCATCTTGATGACTTCTGTCCCGGGTGGGATGGTAAATTGGAAGAAGGCGTTGGGGAGCCCTACGTTGGTCTGGACATCGATAAAACGGGTTCGAGTTAAATTCCCCATCTCATCCAAGACATCGGCTTGAAGGACCGTAAACGCCCCTTTATCAACCGTCAGAATCAACTTCGAAAAAGTAGCCAGGGGTTCCTTCGGGGTTAACTCAACGACATAGCTCT
>Ga0187784_10004452_pt1 | contig 11335 bp, 8 predicted proteins | sample 1015_SJ02_MP15_2_FD_132964 | JGI IMG/M metagenome (GOLD analysis project Ga0187784, IMG submission 132964) | Tropical peat soil microbial communities from peatlands in Department of Meta, Colombia - 1015_SJ02_MP15_20_MG | ecosystem: Environmental > Terrestrial > Soil > Wetlands > Peat | place... | reverse complement strand
TTTTCTGGATCCCAACTAGCGGGGTGACGATGCCCGACGTGAGCCCGAGCGACTTCGCCGTCGTCGTGTACCGGGAAGACGACGTGTGGGACGCAGAGGTCCTGCCAACGGCGCTGACAGAGAACCTCGATGGGCTTATCCAGGCATTGCGCCAGCAGCCGAGCATCGGCGGCACAATTGGCTTGGCCGCCGTTGGTGACGACTTTTTCGTTGCGTTGCGCGTCCTTGGGAATCACGTGTCAGTTTTTCTGTCCGACGTCACCGCATCGGTTGACTGGTCGCTGGCCCGGCAGGTTCTCGACTATCTGGATATTCCCGTTCCCGAGGACGAAGACCTCGATCAGGTGCTGCCGGTCGGCGACATGTCGATCTTCGACGATCTCGGCATCGACGAGATGGAGCTTGGTGCGCTGTCGGGCGACCTCGACCTGTTCCCCGACGAGGTGCTTGCCAGCCTGGCCCGGCGCATCGGGTTCGGTCAGGCCCTCGAGCGCGCTCTGGCCTTAGTCATCGGGGCCTCGTAGGCTCCGTCGGGTGACCGGGTACCTGGCGAGCTTCGAGCCGGCCATGCGGCTCGCGCTGGCCGAAGCGCGGGCCGCGAGTGCCGGGCCGGACGCCTCGGCCGGGCCGGACATTCCGGTCGGGGCCGTCGTGCTCGATGCCGCCGGATCCGTCATCGGCCTCGGACGCAACCAGCGGGAAGCGGCCGCGGACCCCACCGCGCATGCCGAGCTGGTCGCGCTGCGGGCCGCCGGGAAGGAGCGCGGTAGCTGGCGGCTGGATGGCTGCACCCTGGTCGTCACGCTGGAGCCGTGCACGATGTGCGCCGGCGCGCTGCTGGCCGCCCGCCTGGCCCGGCTCGTCTACGGCGCGGACGACCCGCGGGCGGGGGCGGCCGGCTCGGTCTGGGACGTCCTGCATGACCCCCGCCTCGGGCCGCCGGTGGAGGTGCGCGGCGGTGTCCTCGCTGCCGAGTGCGCCGCGCTGCTGCAGGCGTTCTTCGATCAGCGCCGCTAGGCGGCTTGCAGCTCCTGGCGGTCTCGCTCAGGTAGGCTCTGCTGCGGTGGAGTCGCCTAGTGGCCGAGGGCGCACGCCTCGAAAGCGTGTGAAGGGGCAACCCTTCCGTGGGTTCAAATCCCACCTCCACCGCCACCCAACTCGCGGGCTTCCCGTGACCCAGGCGCGGCTTGACCACCGGCACGACAACGGACGGCTCAGTCGAGCTCCAGCACCCGGACGTGGATCACTGAGCGGTGCTGCAGCGCGGCGCGCAGCGCGCGGTGCAGCCCGTCTTCGAGGTACAACTCGCCGCGCCAGCTGATGACGTGCGGAAACAAATCGCCGTAAAAGGTGGAGTCGGTGGCCAGCACGGTGCGCAGGTCCAGCACGTTCTTGGTGGTGATCAGCTGGTCAAGCCGGACCGGCCGGGGCGGGATGTTGGCCCACTCCCGGCCCGTCCAGGCGTGGTCAGGGTAGGGCCGCCCGTCCCCGACCTGCTTGAAGACCACGTTGCGAGTCTAGATGAGGACGCTGCGCGCCCGCGGGTTCAGCGAATCGTCCGCCTGATGGGAACGGGCTCGTCCGGCGCCGGTCACGTTCGCCGGGCCTCGGCCGCACCTGCCAGGTGGCCCGTCCGCATTACCGCCCGTGATCGGCTGAGGACCCGGCTTGAGGTGCGCGAGCGCACAGATAAGCTTTCCGGCGGAGGATTCGCCTAGTGGCCTAGGGCGCACGCTTGGAAAGCGTGTTGGGGGCAACCCCTCGCGAGTTCGAATCTCGCATCCTCCGCCATCATGACCTGCGCAAACGTCGGCCTCAATCGGTAGCGCGCAAGCATCTACTGAGGGCATGGTCTCATTTCTTAGTCTCACCAGCGGGCTCCAACGGCTCTGCCGCTGGAAAGCAGGCCGCCGCCCTGTTCGGAGCTGTCCGAGCGCGACCGCACAGAGCTGCTGCGCCCGCTGGGCGAGGTGGTCAGACACTCCGAACGCCACGGCATCGACACGCCGCTCCCGCCAGCGGGCGTCCGGAACGCAGCGCCAGCCGGGTCGCGGCGAGCCACCCGCTGTCACCGTCCTGGGTCAGATACGCAGCCAGGCAGGCGCAAATCGCCGCCGCACACATCCATGATCGCTGGTCACGCTGCGGCCAACTGGGCCTTCGCCCCTAAGGGTCCCGGAGCATGCCCTCAGATCTCAATAATGGCACGGCCGAGAATCTGTCCCTCCTCCAGCGCAACGCGGGCCTCTTCGACTTGTTCCAGGGAATATCGATTGGTCACCATCTTCGCTAGCGGGAACTTGTCATCACGCACCCACTCCAGGAAGACCGGGAAATCGGTCTCGGGTTCTGTGGCACCGAGGCTCCCGCAATAGTGGCGCTGGTACAGAAGAATTGCGTTCAAGTCGACCGAGACGTCGGAGACGGGAATCCCGAGAAGCACTGCCGTGCCGCCTTGGTTGTCGGCCCTTGGCCCTCCTTGCCGGACTGCCTCCAGAATTTGGACGGTGGTCGACGGCGCGCCGACTGCGTCCAGGGCAAAGTCAACTCCGCCTGGGCTGATTGACCAAATCGCTTTTACCGGGTCGGTATTCGAGGCATTGATACCATGGGTAGCACCGAACTCCCTGGCAAACTGCAGCTTACGGTCGACCAAATCCACCGCGATAATGGGATCAGCGCCAGCGATAGCAGCGGCGCCAATCGCCGACAGGCCGACGCCTCCGGCGCCGAATACGGCCACCGACTGGCCAGATCCGATCTTCGCCGTATGGAGCACCGCGCCGGCCCCTGTCAGCACGGCGCAGCCGACGAGGCAGCTGATATCAGCCGGGTCCGACGGTGACATGGGGACGACCTTGTCCGCGAACGTCACCATGTGCTCGCTCCAGGTATACACGTCGCCGTCGGCGATGATGGGCCGTCCGTGGAAGGTAGCGCCGGTGGGCTTTGAGACGGGCAATCCACTGATAGGAATCCGGGGAACCCATGTGGAAATGACGTGATCGCCTTCTTTTACGTGGGCGACTTCCTTCCCGACCTGTGTAACGACGCCGCTGCCCTCATGACCGAGACCCATCGGCCTAGGCAAACCGGGGTTGTGCAACTGGTGCACCTGAGAATAGCAAACACCGCTCGCGAAGTTTCGGAGCGTAACCTGGTTCGGACCAGGATCCGGGAGGTCGATTTCCTCTATGACCAGCGGTCCTCCAAACTCTACCTGTATGGCCGCTTTGCTCTTCATGACGGTCTCCTTCGATGGATCAAGCCCCTCCCAATACCTGTCCAACAACTGAGCTCTAACACATTGGATTCTCCCTAGGCCCGCGACTTACCGTGCGTTGACCGGCGGCTGCTGGGTAAGGAGGCACGGATGCTAGCGAACTGGCAAGCGCGGCAGTTGCGGCGGCGTAATCGACGACTATGACCGGGGTGGCACGCATGCTCGCGAGCTGGGCCGACACGTTTGGTCCGTGGCCTGGCCAGCAGCGTCCGTCACGGCTGCCTCGCGACGCCGGGCCGCGCTGGGCCGTCCGAGCCTGCCGGGTACTCTGCCAGCGGAACCAGGTCTTTGGCCCAGGCTGATAGGACAGGGGCGACGACACGCCAGGACTCCTCGGCCTCGTCGCCGCGGATGGACAACGCTGCGTCTCCCGCGAGGACGGCTTCCAGTAGGCGGCCGTAGGCGGGCAGCTTGGGCGGGTTTACGCTGGCGGCCAGCGTCAGCGGTGCCATTGTCCGTGCGTCGGCTCCAATGCCGGTCAGCTCCAGGGCGAGGTCTTCGGGATCGAGCCCGAACCGCAGCAGGTTGGACGCCGCTTCACGGCCAGGCCCGAACGGCAAGTGGGGCACCGGCCTGAAGTGGATTGCGACCTCCTTACGGTCGCGCGCGAGCGCTTTGCCGGTCCGCAGCCGGAAAGTCGTGTCCGGCCAGCGCCAGTTGTCCAGCTCGAGTTCGAGCTCAGCGAACGTCTCGATGCGGCGCGCTGGATCGACGCCGTCTTCGTCCACGTAGGCGGGCACGTCGCGGCCGACGATCCGGCCCTTGCCGTAGCGCGCGCGTCGAGTGCGGTGACGCACGTCGTCGTCGGTGAGCGGCCGCACCGAGCGCAGCACGTCAAGTTTGCGGTCGCGCAGGTCTCGTTCACCCAGGCTGATCGGCGGTTCCATGGCCACCAGGCACAGCAGTTGCAGCAGGTGGTTTTGCAGCATGTCCTTGAGCGCCCCGACACCGTCGTAGTAGCCTGCCCGGCCTTCCAGCGCCAGCGATTCGTCCCACAAGATCTCCACTTCGGCGATGTGCGTGCTGTTCCACAGCGGCTCCAGCACCCGGTTAGCGAGTCGGGTGCCGAGCAGGTTCTGCACGGTGGTCATGGCCAGGAAGTGGTCGACCCGGAACACAGCCTGCTCCGCCACGGTATTGGCGAGCAGCTGATTCAGTCTGATCGCGCTGTCCAGGTCCTCGCCGAACGGCTTCTCCAGGGCGATCCGGCTTCCCTCGGGCAAGCCCGCGTCATGCAGTGCGGTCACCGCGCTCGGGAAGACCGCCGGCGGGAGGGCAAGGTAAGCGGCGACCGGCCCGGGGCCAGCGATGACCGCGGCGACGCTAGCCGGGTCGGCGAGGTCCGCGCGAAGATAGCGGGCTGCCGATACGACCGCCGCCCGGTCACCCGCAGGGAGATCTCCCGCGTGCCTGTCCAGCCCCTGCGCCGCCCACTGCCGGAACTGGTCACAGTCCCACTCGTCCCGCGCGGTGGCGACGAGCTCGAAGCCATCACTGAGACCGCCGGCGGCCCTTAGCGCGGCGAGAGCCGGCAGCAGATAACGCGCGGTCAGGTCACCGGTTGCTCCGAAGATCACAAGCCGTCTGATCATGCCGCATTCCCGAAACCCGGGCCCTAGACGTGATCCCGGCGCCTGCAACCGTCGGCACAGCGGACCGTTATGCCTGGGTATGCGTCTCGGACTTGCGCCGGGTCGGCAGCCTCTACCGCCAAGTGATCTTGGTACCCGGCAGGTCAGGCATGTAATCCGGATTGCGAGCGGACGTCGACCTGGCTTCTCGAGTGCAGCCGTCCTCCTGTTCGGTGCGAGCCTGCGCACCCCGCAGGGCCCTAGCGGCGCGGCCACCTCCCCCGGCCGGCGAGCGTGGCATGCCAGACGGCGGGATTGCCGGTATGCCGGGCGGGTATGCCCTGGTACCAGCACGACGGGCTGGGGGAGCGGAGCCAGGCGCCGTCGGCCGGACTGGCTAGTCGCACCGCGCGCCTGAGGGTGAGCCGGGTCTTCCAGAGTGGTCCGGCTCGCCGCGGGGTGCTGGAGGGGAAAACGGTGGTCGACATGCCGGCTCTCATGTCTCATCCCACGTCGGCCGGAAGCCCGTTCCCGCCGATCGCAGACTATGCGTTCTTGTCTGACTGCGAGGTATGCGCCCTGGTCGCCCCGAGCGGGAATGTCGAGTGGATGTGCCTGCCGAGGATGGACGGCCCGAGCGTCTTCGCCGCCATCCTGGACCGCGATGCGGGCTGGTTCCGGCTCGGGCCAGCCGATGTCATGGTGCCGTCGGGACGGCGCTACCTGCCCGGAACCATGGTCCTGGAGACCACCTGGGGCGTGCCGAGCGGCTGGGCCGTGGTTCGCGACGTGCTGCTGGTGGGTCCGTGGCGGCATCACTCGTCGCGGTCCGAGACGTACCGCCGGGTGCCCGCCGATCACAGCGCGGAAGGAGTACTCCTGCGCACCGTCCGGTGCCTGCAGGGATCGGTTGACTTCGTGCTCGAATGCGAGCCGGCGTTTGACTACGGTCGGCGGCGCGGCAGCTGGCGGTTCACCGGATCGGGGTACACGCAGGCCGAGGTCCTCCTCGACGGCGAGCCGCAGATCCGGCTGACCAGCGACCTCAACCTGGGCTTCGAAGGCTCGCGGGCTCTAGCCCGGCGGCGGCTAGCGGCCGGGGACCAGGTGTTCTGCGCCCTGTCCTGGAATGATGCCGAGCCGCCGCAGACCTTCGCCGACGCTCACGCCCGGCTGGCCAGGACCGCCGACTTCTGGCATCAGTGGATCAGCCGCGGCGACTTCCCTGACCATCCGTGGCGCAAGCACCTGCAGCGCTCCGCGCTCACCCTCAAGGGCCTGATCTACGCGCCCACCGGGGCGCTGCTGGCGGCCGCGACCTCCTCGCTGCCCGAGACACCCGGCGGCGAGCGCAACTACGACTACCGTTACAGCTGGCTGCGCGATTCGACGTTCATGCTGTGGGGCCTGTACACCCTCGGCCTGGACCGGGAGGCCAACGACTTCTTCTACTTCCTGGCCGACCTCGCCGACCAGCACCCGGACCTGCAGATCATGTACGGGATCGGCGGCGAGCGCGAACTCCCCGAACAAGAACTCGGACACCTGTCCGGCTACGACGGCGCCCGCCCGGTCCGGATCGGCAACGGCGCATGGGACCAGCGCCAGCACGACGTCTGGGGAGTCCTGCTGGACTCGGTCTACCTGCATACCCGCTCCCGCGACCGGCTGGACGAGCGCCGCTGGCCGATGGTCAGGCGCCAGGTCGAGGCAGCACTCGAGCACTGGCGCGACCCCGACCAGGGTCTGTGGGAAGTCCGCGGCCCCGCCCAGCACTTCACTGCGTCCAAGGTTTTGTGCTGGGTTGCCGCCGACCGCGGCGCCAGGCTGGCCGCGCTACGGGGCGACCACGACCTCGCCGCCTCGTGGCGGCAGGCAGCGGATGAGATCCACGCCGACGTCTGCGCGCGCGGCGTCGACAAACGGGGCGTGTTCTGCCAGCACTACGACACCACGGCGCTAGACGCCTCGTTGCTGCTGATCCCGCTGCTGGGCTTCCTCCCGCCCGGCGACGAGCGCGTCCGGGCCACCGTACTGGCCATCGCTGATGAGCTCACCGAGGACGAGCTCGTCCTGCGCTACCGGGTGGAGGAGACCGACGACGGGTTCGCCGGGGAGGAAGGCACCTTCACGATCTGCTCGTTCTGGCTGGTGTCGGCGCTGATCGAGATCGGCGAAGTAGCGCGCGGCCGGGCACTGTGCGAGAAGCTGCTGTCGTATGCCAGCCCGTTGCTGCTGTATGCCGAGGAAATCGATCCCCACTCCGGACGGCACCTCGGCAACTTCCCGCAGGCGTTCTCCCACCTGGCCCTCATCAACGCCCTCATGCATGTCATCCGCGAAGACGAGCGGATCAGCGCCAGCGCGGCTATCAGCTCCGGACTCGACCCGGTCGCCGGACCTGTTGGACTCGGCGCGGGTGGTCAGGAAGCTGGACCAGCTGAGTCAGACCATGGTGGTTAGGCGATCTGCGGGCACCGCCCGGCGCGCGAAGCCGGCGCCGCCGCCCTGATAACCCGCGGCTTGACGGGCCTCTATCGTGGCGTGCATGGCCTCATGGTGGCACCGCGACGTGATCGCGGCAGGCAAGCTGCCGCTGATGCTGTGCTTCCTGGCGTTCGTCATCACGTTTGTGCTGACCCGGACGATCACCCGCATGATTCGCGACGGCCGCGGCCCATTCCGGAATCAGGTGACGGCCAGCGGGACGCACATTCATCACTCTGTCCCAGGCATCATCCTGCTGATGATCGGAGCCTTCACGGCGGTCGGCGGCCCTGGTTCGCTTGGCTGGCGCTCATTCGCCGCGCTGGCGGTCGGTATCGGTACTTCGCTCGTCCTGGACGAGTTCGCGCTGATCTTGCATTTGCAGGACGTCTACTGGACCGGCGAGGGCCAGCTCTCGGTCGAGGCAGTGAGCCTGACGGCCGCCTGCCTCGGGCTGGCCCTCGTCGGGTTCAGCCCATTCGGCGTGAAAGACGTCGACGGTATCGAGCGGTCACTGCGCCTGACCGCAACCGGGATCCTCATCGCCGACGGCGTGCTCGCCTTCATCTGCGTACTGAAGGGAAAGTACCGGTCGGCACTGTTCGGGCTCTTCCTGCCACCCGTCGGCGTGATCGGCGCTGTGCGCCTCGCGCGCCCGTCATCGATCTGGGCACGACACAGCTACGGGGGCAGGCGCCTGGAACGCGCGACGCGCCGGGCCGCCGATTTCGATCAGCGCTGGGGCCCTCTCCAGACCGACTGGGAAGACTTCCTCGGCGGGAAGCCATCCCAGCCCAACCCCTCGGCCAGCGACGACGCCCACCGCTGAACCTGGGCCGGGATGCCGGAGCCAGACCCCCTCGCGAGTTCGAATCTCGCGTTCTCCGCCACGGCCCAGACATCAGCGCGGTTCGCCGTGGTCGCCCTCGTTCCCGGATGTCGGCGGTGGCCCATCAGCGGTCTGGGCCTTGAGTCCGGTGCCGTGCCGGGCAGGAAGGCCAGCGTCCCTGGGGTTTATTCGGAGGAATCCCCTGTGGTCGTACCACCTCACTACCACGCCGCCGACAACGAGCGAGAACACCAACCCCGCCGCCGCGGCGACAAATGCCCTGGTGAGCCCTGCGGCCGCCTGCGCGTTGAAGTAGAGGATGGCTCGGCTACCGGAGAGGATCTGCCGCAGCGGCTCGATCTCTGCCAGCCAGCGAAGAGAGGTGGGCAGCGCCTGCAGCGGCACGGTGCCGCCGGCGGATGCCAGTCCCGCGTAGACGAACACCACCAGCGCGATGAGCTGACCGAAGCCAATCCCGACGACGGCGAACAGCATGAGCGTGCTGACGGCCACGCTGGCAGCGGCCAGCCAGGCGAGGAGCCACAGGAGCCAGGCGTCGGGAGCGTACATGCCGAGGGCAACGACGGCCACCAGCACCACGAGGCCGGTCATGACCGCGGTGAGGACGGCCGCCAAAACCCACTTGGTGATGAGCGTCTGCCACCTGTTGATGGGCACCGGCTGGCGCTGCCGCAACCGGGGCCCGACCTCGGTAGTGGCATAACCCAGGGCGGCGTCAACCGACGAGTTGACGATCGTCGCGCCCATAAACCCGCAGATGAGAAACAGCAGCGCCATGTAGAAGGCACTCACCCCGAGCGCAGTGTGACTAGGCAGCGGCCGGTACGGCACCGTCACGACGGTGACCGGATCGGCCAGGAACGCTCCGATCACCGGTGTCGAGGCTCGAGCCGGCGCCAGAGCCGTGAGCTGACTGCCGATCTGACGCGATGCCGCCGCGAGGGCGGGCTGCAGCACGCCAGTGGCCAGGCTGGTTCCCTCCACACCAGCCCGCTGGTTCGTCAGGATGACGATCTCTGGCCGCGCGGCTCCCGCTCCGACTGGCAGGCCGGCCAGCCCGAACAGGGACGCGCTGAAATTGGGCGGGATTACAACCGTTGCAAAGAGCCCATCCCGGCTCATTGACTGTTCCGCGGCACCAAGCGTGCTGACGGAGAAACTCAGCTTGTCGGCAACCGCCGGAGTGCTCAACAGCCCGTGCTGCACCCGGTCGCCGATGCTGATCCGCTGCCTGCCAACCACAGCGCCGCGGTCCTGGTTCACCAACCCGACTGGCAGGCCGTGCAGGTGACCGAGCGGGTCGACCACGGAGCCGATATAGAAGACCGTGATCAGCACGACCAGGACCGATCCCAGGATCGTCGGCAGTATCCAGACCGATCGGGCCCTCAGCAGTTGCCCGGCTCGAACAGGAAAGGCGACCTCGGCATCATCCGTACCCTCAGGCGGCGAGGAGTCGCTGTTCACCGGCGTCCCCCAGGTCGGTTGGGGCTGCCCCCAGCAGTAAGCCCCGAATAGGAGATGACCCTATCGACCGACCGCTGGCCGGGGCCGTGCGCGTCCCGTAGGGGCTCTCCCTCTTGTTCGTGCGGGACAGATACGTCATTATCAGCACGTTGGTTTGCATCCACGTGCAAACGGGGCCACCATGACCGAGTTCCGGCTCGGCTGGCTTCAGCGTCGCTCCGTCAGCATCGCGGTCCGCATGGCGCGGCGCTGGCGGGCCGTGTCAATAGCGGGTGCTGTCGCCATGCTGGCGGGGATGGTCCTGGTGTTTGCGCCCGCCAGTTCCGCTGCCAGCACTGCCTATGCGGTGACCGAGGTGCCTGTCACCTCCGCGATTGCGGGCAGCGTCACCACAGACCAGACCACCGACACCGTCTATGTGGGTATCAGTTCTCCGACGGGAATCGCGGTGCTGGATGGCGCGACCAACGCGGTCACTGCGCAGATCAGCCTTCCCTTCGCCCCGAGGCTTGTCACAGCGGACCCGGCCACCGACACCGTGTACGCGCGTTCAGCGAGCCGGCCGATGTCACTTCCGTCGCCACCCTCGACGTGATCAACGCGGCCACCAACGCCATCACCGCCACGATCAGCCTGCCGGCCGGGATTGATCCGAACTCTGCGGCGGTGAACTCGCAGACGGGCACTGTCTACCTGACGGACTCGCACGGCAACGTCGTGGTTATCAGCGGCAGCACGGTGACGGCGACGATCCCGCTCGCCGATCCGGTTCTCGCGCCCGACGCCTCCCCCCGCGGCGTGGCGGTGGACACCGCGACCGACACGATCTACGTGGCTGACAATGAAAACAGCCAGATCGCGGTCATCGACGGCACGACCAACGCCGTGACCGATCGGATAGCGCTGCCGGCCGGCAGCACTCCGGACGGCGTCGCCCTCGACCAGGCCGCCGGCCTGGTCTACGTCGCCGACGCCGGAACCGGCGCGATCTCGGTCATCGACGCGGCAACCGGCAGCGTGTCGACCCTGGCCAGCGGCCTATGGGAGCCACGCGCCCTGGCTCTCGACACTGGCACCGGCACGCTCTACGCGGTATCTGCCACGAGCGGTCCTGCGACGACCGACGTCGTTGACCCAGGCGTCACGTACTCGGTCGACACCTCGACCGGGGCGATCGGCGACCAGATCCCGAGGGGCGGCGATTCTGCGGCACTGACGCCGGCGTCGGGCGGCTCGCTCTATGTGGCGAGCGGAACCGGGACCAGCGGCGATCTCACGGTCATGACACGGAGTGCGGCGGACACGATGTCCCCCGTCATCATCAGCGGCGTGGTTGACCCTAGCGTCGTTCTGGGTCAGTCTCTCCAGGACCAGTTCGCGGCCAGTGCGACACCCGCGGCGACGTTTTCCGCGACTGGCCTGCCGGACGGGCTGACCATGAGCCCGTCCGGGCTGCTGTCCGGCACCCCGACCGCCGTCGGCACCTACCCCCTCACGGTGACCGCCGCGAATGGCGTCGCGCCGGCGTATACCGAGAGCATCTCTGTCACCGTAGCTGAGGCTCCCAACATCACCTCGGCCGACCAGGTGACCTTCGAGACAGGAGTGGCGAACAGCTTCACGGTGACCGCCACCGGGTACCCAGCGCCGGGGATCTCCGAGACCGGTGCGCTGCCC
>Ga0187784_10004451_pt1 | contig 11336 bp, 7 predicted proteins | sample 1015_SJ02_MP15_2_FD_132964 | JGI IMG/M metagenome (GOLD analysis project Ga0187784, IMG submission 132964) | Tropical peat soil microbial communities from peatlands in Department of Meta, Colombia - 1015_SJ02_MP15_20_MG | ecosystem: Environmental > Terrestrial > Soil > Wetlands > Peat | place... | reverse complement strand
CGCAGCGTGCGGGAACCCTTGACAAGCACGTTGGAGTGGGATAACAAAGCGCAAGGACGGAGGAGCGGTCATCTCCGGCTTGTTCAGCGTGGCAGGGATAAAATTCCAGGGAACACAGAGAGCCCCCATGGGAGGAGAGCATGGATTTCCAGAAGGATCAGTTCGAAGAGGATGATGAGCTGTCGCGGCTGGAGGACGACGAGCTAGGCAGCGAGACCGAAGGCGCGATCGAGGAAGAAGAAGAGATTCTCTCGGTGGAAGAGGAGCCCTCGGCCGAAGAAGCCCCGGCGAAACCGCCCGCTTCCAAGCCGGCCCCCAAGAAACCCGCGGCCAAGAAGAAGGCGAAAAAAGCCAAAGCCAAGCCCAAAAAGAAGGCCAAGGCCAAGCCCAAGAAGAAGGCCGCGAAAAAGGGAGGCAAGAAGCGCCGCCGCTAAGAGTGTTCTTATCGAATGAGAAGAGGCCCCTCCGCCGAGGGGCCTTTTTTTGTGCGCCGGAGTGCCAAGCCGGAGCCCGCTGCCGGAAGCGAAAGTGCGGGAACGGAAGAGACCCTCCCGGAAAGGGAAAGGCGGGCAGGGAAGATGGCCGCGCGGTTGCTGGCCACTGCGGGTACCGATAGGGTATGTTTATAATATGTTACGGGCGGTGGAGCAGATACGGCGCATGCGCGGCGGAGCGCAATCGCACCTCATGCGCTGCTCGGACGGAAACTATTACGTCGTCAAGTTCCAGAATAATCCGCAACATCGCCGCATTTTGGTGAATGAGCTGCTCGGTACGCGCTTGGCGCGCAGGATGGGGCTGCCGACCGCGCCGCTCAGCGTGGTGGAAGTTTCGGAAGAACTGATCCGTTTGACTCCGGAGCTGTGCATCGAGACCCCGCGCATCAGGATTCCCTGCGTGGCCGGCCTGCAGTTCGGCTCCCGCTATCCGGAGGATCCCCGGCGTGTGGCCATGCACGACTTCCTGCCGGACGAACAGTTGCTCGCCGTCGACAACGTGCACGAATTTGCCGGCATGCTGGTGTTCGACAAATGGACTTGCAACACCAATGGCCGACAAACGGTGTTTTACCTGCCGGAGAAAAAGAATCAGACCGCTGGGACTCCCGCGGCGGAACCTCAGGCCGGCCCGGCGTATCACACCGTGATGATCGACCAGGGCTTCTGCTTCAACGCCGGGGAATGGAATTTTCCGGACGCGCCGCTGCGGGGGCTGTACGCGCGCAACCGCGTCTACGAAGGCGTGCTGGGCATGGAGTCCTTTGCCCCATGGCTCGAACGCCTGGAAAAGATGAGCGAACGCGTGCTGGCGGAACTCGTCGAGGAGATTCCGCCGGAGTGGTACGCGGACGAGTACGACGCGTTGCTGCGTTTGCTGGAGCAGCTTTTCAAACGGCGGGCGCGCGTGCCGGACTTGCTGTTGTCGGCCAGGAATTCGAACCGCCAGCCGTTTCCGAACTGGAGAATGTGAAGAACGAAGAGAGTAGAGCAGTACAAGAGTGGAGAGTGAAACAGTGGAGGCCTTCCGGCTTCTGCGCTCTTCTACTCTTCTACTTTTTCACTTTCTCTCCTCCAAGGAAGGGAGCTTAACCATGATCACGGAAGCGCCGGAAGAAAGCAGCCAGCAACGCACCTTCGCCTACCGTATCCTGCGTTACACCCCGAACCTGGTGCGCGACGAGTGGGTGAACATCGGTGTGCTGGTGTTCGACCCGCAAAGCGGCGAGCGGCGCCTGCGGCTTATCGAGGAACCCGCAGAGTACGCGCGCGTGCGGCGGCTGCACCCCGAGGCCGACGAATCGCTGCTGCGCGCCTTGCGCGACGATCTCGAAGACCGCTTCCAGCGGTTCGGTGAAGTGTTTCGTGACAACGGCGGGGCGCGCGCCGGGGGAAACGGCGCGGACTGGCTGACACTCCTCGGGAAATGGGATGACACCCTTTCGAACGTGTTGCAGCTCGCACCGCAAAAGGGCGTTTTCGCGAGCGATCTGGATGCCGAGACCGAACGCGTCTATGCCGAACGCGTCGCGCCGCAACGCCGCGCGGCGAGCGTGGGCGCGCCCAATAGCCGCTCGGACACTCGTAAACACTGCGATCAGGTCTGGAAACAGGCAGGCCTGTGGGACCGCATCGAAAAAAGTGTGCGCCTGGAGCAGTTTACATTCCCCGGCGATCCCATGCGCATCGACTACGCCTACCGCAAAAACGGCACACGCGGCTTTGTGCAAATCCTGAGCGTCTCCCGGGCGCCGGGCGATGCGAGAGACCTGGCGTACGCCTCCGAGCACATCCGAAGCAAAGTCCCCTCCAGCGAATTCACAGCCGTGACCGACGTGTTGCTGCGCACGGAAGACAAGCGTCATAACTTTGTGCTCGAGACGCTGCGCGATGCCGGTATCGAGGCCATCGCCGCGGACGGTTTTGCCGTGTGGGTTCACAAGCTACGGCCGACGATTCAAGAGGGGAAAGTAGAAGAGTAGAAGAGTACAAAAGTCAGGAGGCTCTGGCACGCTTCTACTGTTTCACTTTTCTACTTTTGTACTCGTTTTAAACCAGCGGTTCGGACCAGTTCTCCAGCGTCTCTTTGACCTTGTGCAGGAACTGGTGCGCGATGGCGCCATCCACTACGCGGTGGTCGTAGCTCAGCGTGACATAGCACATCGAGCGGATGGCGATGGCGTCGTCCACGACCACCGGCCGCTTTTCAATCGCGCCGAGCCCCAGGATGCCGACGTTCGGCTGGCTGATTACCGGCAGGCCAAAAAGTCCGCCAAAAACCCCGGGATTGGTGATCGAGAAAGTTCCTTCCTGGACCTCTTCCGGCTTGAGTTTCTTCGCACGCGCGCGCTCCGCCAGGTCGTTCAAGGTGCGCTGGATGCCCAGCAGGTTCTTCTCGTCGGCGTTCTTGATCACCGGCACGATGAGGCCCCAGTCCAGCGCCACGGCCATGCCGATATTGATCTCCTTGTGCAGCACCACATTCGTGCCGTCGAGCGAGGCATTCAGCGTGGGATAGGCGCGCAGGCCGGCGACCACGGCCTTCACGAAAAAGGGCATGAACGTCAGCTTGGTCTCGTAGCGTTTTTCAAACTCATCTTTGGCCTTGGCTCGGATTGCGGCCACCTTGGTCATGTCGACTTCGTCGACCGAGTACACGTGCGGCGAAACATGTTTCGATGCCACCATGTGCTCGGCGATCTTCTGGCGCATCACGCTGAGCGGCTGCACTTCATAATTGCCGAAGTACATGCGTTCGCGGGGCACGGCTACCTGCAGCGCGGGCAAGAACTGGCTGCCGTGCACTGCGGGAGCGAGGGGAGCAGCCAGGGGCGCCGGCGAAGGAGGCGGCGCAGGCCGTGTCGCACCGGTCGCGGAAGGTCCGGCGGGAGCGGCGCCGGATTGTGCCGCGATCACCGCTTCAATGTCATCTTTGGTGATGCGTCCGCCCGCGCCTGTGCCTTCGAGCGATGCGAGATCGATACCGTGCTCCTTGGCAAGCCTCCGCACCAGAGGAGAAGAATGAATACGTTCCGGACCGGCACCTGCAGCGGGAGCAATCGCCGCCGGCATTGCGGGTGACGCGGCTGTGGCCGGTGCCGAAGCCGCCGGGGCAGCAGGCATCGCAGGGACGGCAGCAGGTACTGCAGGTTTGGCGGCGGGAGCGGCGGCAGCAGGCGCCGATGCCGGTGCGGACACCGACGCAGCCGAACTGACACCATCAATCACCGCGACCACCGTCTGAATGGGCACCGTTTGGCCTTCGGGAATTTTGATCTCCTTCAACACTCCTGCCGAAGGGGAGGGAATTTCGGCGTCCACTTTGTCGGTGGAGATTTCAAAGAGCGGCTCGTCGCGCTCTACTTTGTCGCCGGGTTTTTTCAGCCACTTGGTGATGGTGCCTTCGAAAATGCTTTCGCCCATCTGGGGCATGACCACGTCAACAGACATAATTTTAAAAATTTCTCCTTCTCACGGGGATCGTGGGGCCTGACGGCAGAACCTAGCGATTCCCGCCGTTCCCGGCGCGGTCCGCCGAACCATAGTAGTTTACCGCCAAAGCCGCAGTGACGGAAAGCCGCACCGAGAAGTGTGGATGGGAACTGCCTGCGTAAGCATCATGAACTTTCACGTTCCGCACAGCGTGTTCCCGGAAGCGGAGAGTTCCGCGCTGTGACGCTTAAACTAGGCGTTGCCTTCTCAACAGTGTAGAGTGGCGTTCAGTTGGTAATCTGCGTGCCTGATTAACATCCCAGAAGGACAGAGCCATGCTCTCTGACCTGCGCTACGCGTTCCGCACTTTACGCCATACTCCTGGTTTCGCGGCGATCGCGATTTTGTCGCTCGCGTTGGGAATTGGAGCCAACGCAGCCATTTTCAGCCTGGCGGAATTCTTGCTCCTCCAGCCGTTGCCCGTCCCGCGTGCCTCTGAAATCGTGGTCGTGCAGGCCCACGTGCGCGGCGAAAGTACCGGTCTCCTGGAGCAATCGGGGCTGTCCTACCCCGACTACATTGACCTGCAGAGGAACAGCAAGTCGTTTGCAGGCCTAACCGCCTCCCAATACTTTGCGTTCGGCTTCGCCCACGACCAGACCATACTGCCGAAAAGGAAATTCGGGGCGCTGGTGAGCGGGAATTTCTTCGACGTGTTGGGCGTGCGTCCGGAGCTGGGGCGTTCCTTTCGAGCGGACGAGGACCAGGTTCCGGGGCGCGATGCGGTGGCCATGCTCGGCCATGACTGTTGGGCCAACGAGTTTGCCTCCAGGCCGGACGTCATCGGCAAGGTCATCTTGCTCAATGGACTGCCCTTTACTGTCGTTGGCGTGGTGCCCGAGCAGTTCCGCGGACTGATCGTCTGGATGCGCGCCGATTTGTATGTCCCCCTGGCGATGCAGCCGACGCTGGCGGGCGAGCCACAGTTGAACGAACTGGAAATGCGCGAGCTTCGCGTGTTGCGCGTTCAAGGCCGCCTGAAGTCAGGAGTGCGTATCGGGGAGGCGGCGGCCGAGACCCAGTTGATCGGAGAACGACTTGCCCTGGCCTACCCTAAAACGAATCGTACCTGCTCTTTATCGGCTGGAACTTACTGGCAAACCCAGATCGCGCAGTATTCGATCCCCGCGCTGGTGTTCCTTTGCCTTATGGCGCTGGCCGCCGTGGTGCTGTTGATTGCCTGCGCCAACGTCATGAATCTGATGCTCAGCCGTGCCTCCGTCCGTGCCCGAGAAATTGCCGTGAGGCTAGCAATGGGAGCGGGGCGGGCGCGGCTGACGCGGCAGTTGTTGACGGAGAGCATGGTCATCGCGATCCTCGGCGGAGCGCTGGGACTGGTCGTGGCCGAGGCCGCCGCGGCGATGTTCCGCCGTTTTCGTGTCCCCAGCGAAATTCCCCTCGTGCTGGATTTTGGGCTCGACTCCCGGGTGCTTTTTTTCGCGCTGCTAGCTTCCGTGGCCAGCGCCATACTGTTTGGATTGGCTCCCGCGCTGCAGAGCACCAGGCCCGACCTGGTTGGCGCCCTCAAATCCGGCGGCGCCGCGGCGGGCAAGCCACGGCGGCTCTTGGGCAGGAACGCCCTGGTGATCGCCCAGGTGGCCGGCTCGCTGCTCTTGCTGGTTTTTGCTACGCAGATTTTTCGCGGTGCGTCGATCCTGCTCACCTCCCCGGTTGGTTTCCGCACCGATAACCTCCTCACCGCAGGTTTCAATCCCACGCTCGCCCGTGAGACCATGGAGCAGTCGAAGGAATTCTACCGTCAACTGCTGGACCAGGCCCGGACGCTCGGGGGTGTAAAGTCCGCAGCTCTATCGCGCTCCCTGCCCTTGATGGAATCGCCGGAGCTGACCGGAGTCGGTTCGACTCAGATCATCCCTGAGGGTTTTCAGTTGCCCGCCGGGACAGAATCGCTCACGGTGCTATCCAACACTGTGAGCGAGGGGTATTTCAGTACCATGGGGGTCCCGATTGTCGAGGGCCGTGAGTTTCTCGAGACCGACCGGGCGGACACACGGCGCGTGGCAATCGTCAACGAGGAATTCGCCCGTAAGTACTATCCGCTCCGGAGTGCGATCGGGAGGCGCGTGCGTTTGAATGGCCCAGACGGCCCCATCGCCGAGATCGTCGGCGTCGCAAAGCAGAGCAAATACCTGAACCCAATCGCCGAAGCGCCTATGGAGTACCTATATCTGCCATGGACGCAGAACCCCGCGGCGGGCATGACCCTGCTGCTAGAAACGCACGGGCCTCCCGCCAATGAGGCTGCCGCCTTGCGCGACTTGGTCCGGCGGCTCGACTCCAACCAACCTATGTTCGCCGTCCGTTCGATGCAAGAAGTCTATGACATCGCGGTCAAACAACGCTTGGACATCCTCCGCGGGATCATCGGAGCGCTGGGTTTTCTTGGGCTCGCGCTGGCGTTAATAGGACTCTACGGTCTGATGACATATTTGGTAAGCCTGCGCTATCGCGAGATCGGAATCCGCATGGCTATAGGAGCAGCGCCTCTCTCAGTGGTCACCATGGTGTTGAAGCAAGGGATGGTCCTGGCCGGGTGCGGAGTTGCGATCGGCCTTCTGCTCAGCGTGGCTGCGAGTAGAGTGACCGCGGCATTGCCGGGCGGCCACAGCTTTGACCTGCCTCTCATCGCGCCGGTCACGCTCGCTCTTCTGGCCATGGCCGCCGTAGGAGCGTACATCCCAGCACGGCGGGCGTCGAAAGTCGATCCCAACAGCGTGCTGCGGCAGGAATAGTCATGAGAAGTCTACCCCGCCTACGCATAAAGCAACTATGTCTTAACCATAGCGAACTTTGCGTTTGCCTTCGTCATTTCATTGGGAGTGGACGCATGAGCCCGCCTTCGGTCCAAAGCGCATTCAAGCCGCGATCCAGATGGTAGGGCCCACCCGTTGTGCGCTGGAATATCTCGCCATAATTGCCGGTCGCCGCGACCACTTGGGCGGCCCAATTACGCGCCAGTCCCAGCGCCTGAGCCGTCGCGAAGTCGTGCCCAAGCAACTGCTCGGCGCGCATGTCTTCGCGTTTCACCGCTGCCGCCACGTTGGCCTGGGTGATCCCCAAGGCTTCCGCCTCGATCAGCGCGCTGACCGTCCAATCGATCAACAGCGCGAACCTCTGATCGCCATAGCGATACGCGGGGACAACCGGGTACTGCCCGAAGCGCTCCGGGAGGAATACGAAATCGCTGGTCACGGCATGAAAGTTGGCGCGCGACTGGGCCAGCCGCGACTCCAGGGCGGTGCCCGCCGCACATCGGCGGACCGCCACGGCGGCGTCCATTTCGCCCTGTTCGGAATGAGCCTGGAGCGCGTAAGGAATTCCGCGCGCGGTCATTTCATCGCGAAGCGTGCGCTCGGGCGGGCTCATGTCCAGCGCGCAGATCAGCTTGTCGCGCAGACCCGCGAGGTCGGTGATGCCGCTTCGCTTCGAGACCATCAAACGCTGGGAGTCATAAAAGATAGGCAGCCCGAACCCAACGCCGAAATGCGTGGCTGTTGATGCCGAAGGCGAGATGCCGATGGCAAGCTGGATCGAGCCCGTCTTGAGGGCATTCAATGCCTCCGGCTCGCCTGGAAAGGCCTGGATGGTTAGGCCGTCAGAGTCACCGAAGATGGCTACTGCTACGGCACGGCAAATCTCGGCTTCCAGCGCTGAGAGATTGCCGTGGACGTCCTCGCTATTCCAGTCGTCGGTGCTTACGACCGTGCCACACTCCATGTGGCGAGCGGCTCGGATGGACTCTAAAGTTTGAGCATGCACAACGCCGACCTGCGCCAATAAACCGCCGAAGAGGAGGCTCGGAAGTAAGCGTGGCATCAACAAATCCAACCAAGACGAAAATGGGAAAGGATGGAGGTCTTGACCTCCATCCTTTCTTGACGATCCCGGGGCCAAAACGCTATGCCTCCAGGGAGAATGAATCAAGGTGTCCAGGATCCGGAGGTAGGCGTGCCGGGCGATTGGGTCGGACGCGGATTTACGTCAACCGGATACGGGTCGATCGGCTCACCGTTTTGGTAGGATTCGAAAGACGGGAAGTCGGTCGGCAAAATGCCGATCGCCGCGCATGCGCCATTGGTATAGCCGTTTGGCGAAAAGTTCACCTTCGCCAAATGGGGCAGGGTTGTCAGCACCTCTGGCGGGAACGCTGCCATCCAAGCGGCAATTGGCGGCTTAAACCCGAGCAAGATGCCATCATCGAATGCTTCCGTCAGGTCGCCAACATCGTTGTCCGGATCATCCGAAGGGCCTAGGTTTGGCTGTCCCAATGTCAAGGCGCCTAACTCCCGCCCACGCTTCTCGTCCGGCAGGGAGGCGAGCGGCACGAGGCCGAACAGCTCGTTGATGAACTTAATCACAGAGCCGTGCTCGCTGTAACGATGCGAGATTTTGCCAGAGACGGCAAAGGGGGAAATCAGGAGTGTCGGAATACGCGGACCGGCGGCAAGCTGCGAGCCGTCGGCGAACGAGCTGCGCCACTCCGGGGAAACGTGGTCGTAGAACCCGTCGGTCTCGTCGTACGTGATGATAATCACGCTTTCCTTCCAGTAAGGGCTGTTGGTAATGTCGTTGATCGCTTTGGCGGCCAACGCCTCGGAGATCTGTTGATCCGAGTAGCCCGGATGATCGTCGTTGCCGAGAAACGCATGCTGGATGGCGGGAGTTGGATCCACCGGCACCAGCCCATCGTTGTTATCGTAACCGCCGCGCAGATAGAATACGCCGCCGTCGCGCGGCAGCTTCCTGTTTTCCACGGCGTCGAAGAAGTCCGCGGCGCCGTGCAGGTTGTTGTTCAGCACCTCGGGATTGTCGGCGAGATAGCCGAAATACTGTGGGCCGTTGTGGTGCAATACGTAACCGGTGTACGGGTCGCCTGGGCACGAATCGAAACCGCTGGTACCGGCGAACTCATAGGGGTCACACGCATCGTTGCCATTGAAACCCTGCTGATACCAACCCCAGTTCACCGCCGGGTCGTTGGAAGCAATGATTTTAATGTCGTCCTGGACATCCAGCAGGTCCGCGAGGGGATTCTGGTCGCTCGTGATGATCTTCTCGATGTTGCTGCCCATAAACGATAGCGGCTGCGATGCGAAAGTGAGGTTCAGGGACGGGTTGGCTGGATTCTCGTCGGGGTTATACGGGGGCTTCACGGCATTGGTATCCAGGTTTGAGCCTGGAAACGGACCCGGATCGGCAACAACCGGCACGTACGCATTAGTGTCGCCCGGGCCCGGCAGCGGGGACAACGAGGCGCTGTAACTCGCACCAAGCACGTTCGGGAAACTTGGGTTCGCATACGTCACAGTCGCGCCTTCATTGTTGTGAAGTGCCCATTGCGTCTGACCGGACTGGCCGGAGATCAGCGCGATGGCATTCGGGGTCGAAGGTCCCACGATTGACTGATGGAAATTATCGAACAGCACGAAATTCTTTGCCCACCGCCACATGAAGGGGATGGTGTCGCAATCGATGTGGCCGTGGTTCGTCTCAGCTTTCTGCTTTTGCGCGAGTGAGATTGCGGTAGGCGGCACGCCCTTGCTGGTTACGATGTTGCCGGAGGCGTCAGTGGTGAGGCCCTCCTGATCCATCGAGTAACGGTCATTCGCCGCCACGTGGGTGGCCGGGTCGATATCCAGGCTGTTCGCCATGCCCGTGTGGCTGTGATCGACCGAAATCTCGTCGGCAGGATAGATTGGCACAATCGCCCCCGTCGAGGTCTGGACCGCTTGCGGCATCAGAAAGGGGGAGATGGTCACAGTGTTGAGCGAGGTATCGAGGTATTTTTGCACGAAGCTGGGGGTGTCCTTGGCGGGCGTGGCGCCATGCGGCGCGCTGAAGAGGCCGTTGGCGCCTGGGAAGGTGCCGAAATAATGGTCGAACGACTCATTCTCATGAAAAATCACGAACACGTACTTGATGTGCTGCCGGATTAAGGCAAGTTTCTGGTGATGGCTGAGATAAGGCGCGCCGTCCAGCGAATGCGTCCACTGCGCGACGGCATCGCTGGATCTCGGCGCGATTTCCACGAGCTTGGTCTTGTCCGCTTCATTCTTTTCGTCCTGGGCCGCTACGAGCACTGGCTGGAACAGCAGCGCGGCTGTCGCCAGCGAGGCGCAGGCAGCCCTCGCCCATGCTTTCATTTCCATAGCTAGATGTTCCTTTCCTGAGGATGGGCTCAACCCGCGCGGGTTTCCCCGTTTGCAGAGAAACACCAAAGAGGAACAGACTTGACGCGGACTTACCCGGTCCCGATAACAAACCACATATATGAATCGCAGGTTAATCCGGGGCAAACAGTCCGAGAAAGAATCCCCGGAACACATTACCCCGGGGAACAGGACTCCTAGTGGGCCTAGTCAATCAACGGTCCGCTAAAGTCAGCTTTGCGCTGGCGGAACCAGCCGTAAGCCGCCGGATCAGGTCCACCTCGCTTTGGCGGTACGGTTTACCATCGGTGCGAAAAATCTCGTGAAACCATTCTTTCGGCTCCCGGTCTGTGTACGGGTGCTGCCACGAATCCCACGGCAAATATGTTTGCGTCTTTCCGGCCACCAGGCCCCAGTTGATGGCCGCAATGTGGTATTGCTTCGCGATCGGCAGAATCCCCGCGAAGGTGCTGTGCCGCGGCCGGGCCATGTACTCGGTGCAAAGGATGGGCCGGTGATAGCGCTGCAACCAGCGCGCGCGTTTCCGGAACTCCCCCGGCGCGTCGTAGTTGTGAAACGAGAGCACGTCCGATTCCTCGAGTTGCACTCTGCCGATGGCGTCCATCTTCTGCGGCGAAGACCAATTGCCTTCCCACAAGCCGCTGGTCAGCGGCTGCGTGGCCCCAGCTTCACGCGCCCACGCGAACACTTGCGGAAGCAGCGCAAGAACGAGCTTGTCTTTGTCCGGCGGCTCCTGTGCGCCATGGCTTCCCTCGTTGGTGTTGTGCGGCTCGTTCCACACATCCCAAACCAAAATGCGCGCGTCCCGGGCAAAGGCGCCGACAACGCCCTTCACGTAGGCCTCCAGGCGGGGATACTGCGCGGGATCTGCTAGCGCGGCGGCGCCGGGGCTCTGTACCCATCCGGAGTTGTGCACCCCCGGCCGCGGAGCACGTTGCGCGCCGAGATGCGGGTTAGGGTCCCAGCAGGAATCGAACAACACAAAGACAATCTTAATGTGGTGCTTGTCGGCAATCTGCAGAAACATGTCGATGCGTTTCTGAAAACCAGCGCCATCCTGCTGCCAAAGCAGGTCATGAAGAAATACGCGCATGCTGTTTAGCCCAATCGACTCCGCCCAGCTCAACTCGAGATCGATGCGCTGCGGATCGAAACT
>Ga0187784_10004450_pt1 | contig 11336 bp, 10 predicted proteins | sample 1015_SJ02_MP15_2_FD_132964 | JGI IMG/M metagenome (GOLD analysis project Ga0187784, IMG submission 132964) | Tropical peat soil microbial communities from peatlands in Department of Meta, Colombia - 1015_SJ02_MP15_20_MG | ecosystem: Environmental > Terrestrial > Soil > Wetlands > Peat | place... | reverse complement strand
GAGAAAGGGCTACAGGCCGCCAGCAAGGACGATCCGTCGGTCGAAGTCGCGGCCGTCGAGAAATACGAGAATGCCGACGTCGACATGGTGCCGCAGCTGACGCGGCTCAAGGACGCCGGCGCCGATTGCATCATTCTCGTCGGCAACGCCGCGCCCGGCGCGCAGGTCATGAAATCGATCGAGCGCATGGGCTGGAAAGTTCCGGTAGTGTCGCACTGGGGCATTTCCGGCGGGCGCTTCCCGGAACTCGCCGGTGCAATGGCGGGCGAGCCCGACTTCATCCAGACTTACAGCTTCTTCGGTAAGCAAAACGCGGTGGGGCAGCGCGTGCTTGCGGGGTTGGAAAAGAAATACCCGCAGATCAAGGGTCCGCAAGACGTGTTCGCGCCCGTCGGGACCGCGAATGCTTACGACGCCATGAACATTCTCGCGCTTGCCATCGCACAAGCCGGCTCGACCGACGCGGATGCGATCCGCGCCGCATTGGAAGACCTGAAAACGCCGTACGAAGGACTGATCAAGACCTACGCGCGGCCATTTACTCCCGCCAATCACGATGCGCTCGGACCCGACGATTACATCATGGTCCACTACCAGGGCGAAAACATCGTGCCGGTGGATTGACGTACGGCGTTCGCGCGTCATTGCAGGAAGGGAAGGGCAATCCGGCGCTCGCCGGATTGCTTTCCGCCATATGTGATGGCGATACCGGCATTCGAACGCTGCGTTCGCGGGCGGGAGCCGTCGATCTGCGCCCGCGTCACGGGTGAGTCTGCATGTTGATTGCCTCCGCAATCGTCACTGGGCTCGGGCTCGGAAGCATGTACGGGCTGCTCGCGCTCGGCTTTCACGTCACCCATGCCGTTTCCCGGACCGTGAATTTCGCCCAAGGCTCGACCATGATGCTGGGCGCCGTCCTGTGTTTTTCATTCTGGGTCACGCTGCGCTGGCCGTTGGCGCCGGCGATCATCCTTGCGCTCGCGGGCTGTGCGCTGTGGGGCGTTGTCGTCGAGCGTGTCGCGGTGCGCCCCTTCGTCATCCGCGGGTCCAATTCATGGCTGCTCGCCACCGTCGCTCTCGGCATCGTGCTCGACAACGTGGTGCTCTTCACCTTCGGCAAGGATACCCGCGGCATGCCGCCTGGCGTCCTCACGCTCGATGGCTTCGTCGTGGCCGGCGTGCGCGTCCAATACCTCCAGGCGCTCATTCCCGTAGTGGGGCTTTCTCTGGCCGCGGGCCTGCAAGTTCTGTTCGCCGCATCGCGACAGGGCAAAGCGCTGCTCGCCGTGGTGCAGAACAAGGACGCCGCGCGCCTTATGGGAATAAGCATCGAGCGCGTGGTGGAAACGGCGTTCGCACTGTCGGGACTGCTTGCCGGCGTCGCCGGCATTCTGGTCGCCCCGCTATTCACGGTGTCATCGACCATGGGCACGCTGTTCGGCATCAAAGCATTTGCCGTCGCCATTTTGGGCGGCATCGAAAGCGCGTGGGGCGTCGTGCTTGCCGGACTGATTTACGGAATCGCCGAAGCTCTAATCACCGCGCTGTTGGGCTCGACCTATACCCAGATCGTCACCTTCGCCCTGGTGATACTCGCTCTTGCCGTGAAGCCGACCGGATTGTTCGGCCGCGCCGAACTGAGGAAAGTATGAGTTGGCGCGTCGCTGTTGCCGGTGCGATCGTGATCGGAGTTGCGTGTCTCCTCATCGAGCGCGGCAGCGGCTACCAGACATTTGTCATCGCCACCGTTGGACTGACGGCGATCGTCGGCATCGGCCTCAACGTGTTGTTGGGTCTCAACGGCCAGATTTCGCTCGGCCAGGTGGCGTTCTATGCGATCGGCGCGTATGCCGTCGGCATCCTCACCACGGCGTATGCGTGGTCGTTTTGGCCGGCGCTTGTTGTCGCTGGCCTGTTGTCGGGCTTGGCCGGCGTACTGCTTGCAGTTCCGGCGCTGCGCGTGCGCGGTCCCTATCTCGCCATGGTGACGATCGCCTTCGGCTTTGTCGTTGAGCAGGGCGCAGCCGAATGGCAGGGCCTGACCGGCGGCTGGAACGGACTTTCCGGCATTCCCGGTCCGACGCTGTTAGGCGCCGACATCGGCGAGAAAGGCATCGGTTATCTCACCGTCGCGCTGACTGCGCTGGCGACGGCAGCATTTGCGCGATTGAGCGGCAGCCCGTGGGGCAAGGCCATGCGCGCCGTCCGCGATTCCGAAACCGCCAGCGTCTCGATCGGACTCAATCCAACGCTTATTCGTACGACGGCGTTCGGCATTTCGGCGGTCGCGGCCGGGCTCGCCGGCGGCGTTTATGCTTCGCTCAGCAATTTCATCAGCCCGGAATCGTTTCCGTTTTTTCAATCGATCCTGTTTTTGCTCGTGGTCATGCTTGGCGGCGCCGGCAGGGTGCTCGGACCGCTGGTCGGCGCCGGCGTGGTGGTGCTGCTGCCGGAAATGCTGGCCACGCTCGGCGAATACCGATTGCTGTTCGTCGGCGCGCTGCTTTTGGCGGTGCTGCGACTGGCGCCATCGGGCGTCGTGGGTCTCGCGGCCCGACTGCTGCCCGGCAAGCGGGCCGGCGCGGCGCCGAGCGGGCAACGCGACATCGCCGCGTTCCTCGCCGCCGGTGCGACCGGCGCGAATTTGCGCGTTCGCGATCTGGCGGTGAGTTTTGGCGGCGTCCGTGCGGTTAGGGACTTGAGCTTCGAGGCGGCGGCCGGCGCGATCACCAGCATCATCGGACCGAACGGCGCCGGAAAGTCGACGGCGTTGAATATGATTTGCGGCTTTTATCGCCCCGATGCGGGGGTGGTGCAGCTCGGCGATCGAACGATTTCGGCGCTTCCCGCTTATCAAATTCCACGCGCGGGCGTTGCCCGCACTTATCAGACCAGCCAATTGTTCGAGACGCTATCGGTGATCGACAACGTCCTCATTGCCTTGCGCAAGGGCAGTCTCGGCGCGGCAACGCTTGCTGCTCCGGCGGACGATCATGACAGCCTCGCCATTGCCGAGAGCCTCCTCGCTTTCGTCGGTTATGCCGGCGAATGCGATGTGCCCGCCGGCGCGCTGCCGCATGCCGATAAGCGTCTCGTCGAAATCGCGCGCGCTCTCGCCGTCCGGCCCACCGTGCTGGCGTTGGACGAGCCGGCCGCCGGCTTGGACGACAAGGACACCGAGGCGATCGATCGATTGCTGCGCAAGCTCGCGGCAATCGGAATTGCCGTCATCCTTGTCGAGCATGACATGGACCTCGTGATGGGCGTTTCCAATCACGTCGTCGTGCTCGATGCCGGCATCAAGATCGCCGAGGGGCCGCCGCAACAGGTCGCGGCCGCGCCGGCCGTGCGCGCCGCCTATCTCGGCACCGGCGAGCAAGCCGAGCGCAAACGCGCGCGGCCGCTGCCGTTGCCCGCGGCGCCCGTATTGGCGGCGCGCGGGCTTTCCGCCGGCTACGGTGCCGCGATCGTACTTCGCGAAACCGCGCTTGAGATTTCCGACGGCGAACTCGTTGCCGTCCTCGGCGCCAACGGCGCCGGAAAAACAACGCTGATGCGCGCGCTTTCAGGACTGATCCGGCCGATCGACGGCGTGGTGCAGCTGCTCGGCGCACAGATCGAGAGCCTGCCGGCCGACCGCGTTGCCAGGCTCGGCCTTGTCCTGGTGCCTGAGGGCCGGCAGGTATTTCCCGAGCTGTCGGTGCTGGACAATCTACGGCTCGGCGCTTACGGGCGCGCGGGCGGCGACGAGACGCCGTTAATGGAATCGCTGCTCGACCGCTTCGCCGCCCTGAAGGCACGACGGCATCAACGCGCCGGCCTGTTGTCGGGCGGCGAGCAGCAAATGCTTGCCATCGCGCGCGGACTCATGGCGCGTCCCAAGGTGTTGATGCTCGACGAGCCGTCGCTCGGTCTGGCGCCGCGGCTTCTTGAAACCCTTTACGATCTGCTGGCGGAACTGCGCGAAGAAGGGACCACCATGCTGCTGGTCGATCAGGGTGCGGCATTGGCGCTGTCGGTCGCCGACCGCGCTTACGTGTTGCAGTCCGGCAGCATCATCCATTCAGGCTCCGCGCGCGAAGTCGCGCAGAATCCCGCATTACTGCACGCTTATCTTGGCGACCGCGACATCGTGTCGTGATCGGCGATTAGAAGAGGGGCACGCATGGATCTCGTTTTGAAGAACGCGCGATGTCTCGGCGGCGAGCAGCAATTGACCGACATCGGCATTGCCGGCGGACGGATTGCGATCCTGGGTCCACAGCTGTCGGCTGACGCCGAGACCATCGATCTCGAGGGTCGCCTGGTTTCGCCTGGCTTCGTCGAGACCCATATCCATCTCGATAAATCCTGCATTCTCGACCGTTGCCAATCGGAGCGCGGCGATGTCGCCGAAGCTATCGCCGAGACCGCCAAGGCCAAGGCGTCGTTCACCGCGGAGGATGTTTACGCGCGCGCCTCGCGGACGCTTGAAAAGGCGATCCTGCACGGCACCACCCATATGCGCACTCATCTCGAAGTCGATCCAGGGATCGGGCTTCGGGGTCTTGCGGGTGTGCAGCCGCTGATCAAGGACTATGCCTGGGCGATCGACCTGCACATTTGCGTCTTCCCGCAGGAAGGACTGACGGACAATCCGGGCACTGACGAGTTGATCGTTGCGGCGCTTGAGGCCGGTTGCCGGGCAGTGGGCGGAGTGCCTTATGCCGACAGCAATCCGCGCGGCCAGATCGACCGGATTTTTGAGATTGCCCGCGACTATGACGTCGATATCGACTTTCATCTCGATCTCGGCCCGACCGCCGAGGGCATGCAGATCGATTACGTCTGCCGGCGCACTGAGGAATTTCAATATGGTGGCCGCGTCACGGTCGGTCACTTGACCCGGGCCACGAGCCTCGCGCCGGCGGCGTTCGATGCCATGGGGCGGCGAATGGCCGATGCGGGTGTGGCGCTCACCGTCCTGCCGTCAACCGATCTTTATCTGATGGGCCGCGACCATACACACGACCACAACATCGCCCGCGGCGTCGTGCCGGCGCACAAGCTCTTGCGGCACGGCGTGAACTGTTCGTTATCGAGCAACAACATCCTCAATCCGTTTACGCCAATCGGCGACTGCTCGCAGCTCCACATGGCGAATCTTTACGCCAATGTCTGCCAGGTCGGGAAGCAGGCGGACATGCGCGAATGCTTTGCGATGATCACGCAGCGGCCAGCCGCTGTCATGCGGCTGGCCGACTACGGCCTCGCCGTCGGCAAGTCGGCGGATCTCGTGGTGCTCGACTCCCAAAGCGCGGAAATGGCGGTGGCCGAGCTTGTTGCGGTCCTTTATGCCTTTCGGCGTGGTCGCAAGACTGTCTCGCGGCGGCCGGCGACATTGCACCGCCCCCGGTGATTCAGGGCGTCGGTAAATCGACGAGATAGTCGTAAGGTGCGGCCGGTTCGTACGCGCCGGTATAGGCGCGCCGCAGCAGTTCCTTCGTGTTCACGCCGGCGGCACGTTCCGCGATCATCTTCGCCGGATCGACATATTTGCCGATCGGATCGGCCTTGAATTGCGGTGACGTGCGCATCCATTCCTTCGATTTCTTCCAGTCGCCGAACACGTCGGCCTGCAGTTCGACGCTGTTGTTGTCGGGGTCGGCGTAATAGAAGGACAGCGTCATGCCGTGATGCACGGCCACGTGCGGCTTGAAACCGTAGTCGTCGTGGAGTCGCTGCCATGTATCAAGCAGATCGTCGACCGTATCGTATTCGAAGGCGAGATGGTGCATGCCGACGGTCTTGCGGAAATGGGGATTTGACAGAAAATTCGGACCGCCGACGACCGAAATGCGGTGATTAGCACCGTCGTTGCTTAAAAATGCGATGCCGGGCGCCTGAAAAACCGGTTCGCTGCCGACGACTTTGGCATACCAGTCGATCAGCGTCTCCATGCGGGCGGTTTTGAGGAGGGCGTGATGCAGGGTGGGATTTTTGACCTTTCGCTTTGCCTTATGCGCCGTTTTTATCTTGGCCGCGCGCTTGTTGCGTTTCTTGGCCGCTTTTTTCTTGGCTGATTTCATGGAACGCTCCTTCCCAGGGTTGTTATCGTTGACAAATTAATGCCGCCGCCCGCGGCCGGACGTAAGCCTCGGTTCGGCGCCGCTTGTTCGGCCTGCGGCGCTGTTATTTCAAATCCGGATAAGCGGGCGCATCGCTCGCCGGGAAGCTCTCCTTTTCGGCTTCGTCGACCGCTTCGTCCGCTTTCTGCTTCTTGGTTTTCTGGGTCTTCTTCGTCGGCTTCTGAGGTTTGCGTTTACCAGAGGATTTGCGGCGCGAGACGGTCATGGCATGCCTCGGATCGGTCGGGCGGGTATTGCGATGCCTTGATCTTGCAAAATCCCCGGCGCCGCCGCAACAACCGCATATAACGGTGCAACTCGTCGTTCTCGTCTTATGAGGAATGGGCACGCCTGACAAAGTCAGACCGCGGGCGCTTTCACGTCGCGGCTCGTTACCGGAAACCGCTTAAGTATGTCGATCACTTCCCGATCGGAAATCTGACGGAAGTCCGCATAGTAAGCACCGATGGCGCCGAAGAATTCATAGTTTTCCAGACACACGACATCATCGGCGTCGGCGCGGAGATCGGCGAGGCTTTCCGTCGGCGCCACGGGCACCGCGAGCACGAGCCTCTTCGGCCTGCGCGCGCGAGTGGCGCGCAACGCCGCCCTGGTGGTTGCACCCGTGGCGACGCCGTCGTCGATCACGATAGCGGTGCGGCCCTCGACGCCTACACGGGCACGGCCGCCGAGGTAGCGTTGGCGCCGGCGCTCGATCTCCGCGAGCTCGCTGTCGCAGGTCGCCTTAAATGCAGATTCGCCCGCGAGCTTGATCACATCCTCGTTGCGGACCACGATCGGTGCGTCGCCATCGACGACGGCGCCCATGGCCAGCTCAGGCTGAAAGGGTGCGCCGATCTTGCGCACGAGGATAAGATCAAGCGGCGCGTTCAGCACCGCACAGACTTCGGCGGCAACAGGCACGCCGCCGCGTGGCAGCGCGAGGACCACCGGTTCCTGACCCTTATAACCGGCAAGCGCCTTCGCCAGTTTGCGCCCCGCATCGGCGCGATTCTTAAATGGCATAGCCCTCTCCCCCAGGCGTCACCCCGCGAATTTCCCGCACGACACAGATCACTAATCGCCTGCCTGGATCAATTAAAAATGTCGCGCAACTTGCGCCGGCTTCCCTTGATCTGAATCAAGTGAAACTCGCGCGTTAATTTTAGCTAAGATTGCCTTGTAGCTGAATAAGGGGGTCCCATCATGGCCAAGCAACCGGCAAAAGCTCATGCCGCGTTAGCTTCAGCCGAAGAGATTCGTCGCATTCTCGCGAGTCTCGATGAGGCCAAGCGGCTGGCCATCCTGGCGCTGCGGCCGACCGTTCGCGACGTTGAAGAATCCTCCCTTTGGCTCGCCGGGGATTCCGATATCTTCGGCGCCGGCCAACCGCTCAAGCCGCCGGCGGATGAAATTGTCGCCGTTTTGACCGCCGACGAGGAGGAGTCGCGGCCGGGGAGATAGAGTCCGCAAACATGCGCGCTTTCCGCGATCTAGCGGAGGTGTTCCAGAGACTGGAACGGACCTCGTCCAGCACGGCGCTCGTGACGGTGCTTGCGGATTTTCTGTCGAAGCTCAATCCGGACGAGGCCAAAGCCGTTGCCTACCTTCTGCGGGGAGAGATGAGCCCTCCGTTCGAAGCGCTGGAAATCGGCATGGCCGAGCGAATGGTGGTGCGCGCGGTGGCGGACGCTTACGCCGTGCCGGTCGGGCGCGTGGAACGATTGCTGACGACCACCGGCGACCTCGGCACCGTCGCCGAAACGCTGGCTGGCGCCAAGCGAGGACGCGCAGCATCGATCGTTCGCGTCTTCGACCAACTGCGAATGATCGCGCATATCGCCGGGACCGGCTCTCAAGCAAAGAAATGCACGAACTTGGCTCGGTTGCTGTCGGAAGCATCCGCCGTCGAAGCCAAATACATCATTCGCACGGTGCTTGGCGCCCATCGCATCGGGATCGCCGACATGACGTTTCTGCGCGCCTTGGCAAAAGCCTATACCGGCAGCAGCGAAAACAAGCAGGCTGCGGAAGCCGCCTACAATGTCCTCTCTGATCTGGGCGAGGTCAGCCGCCGCATGGCGCGATCTGGCCTGGCCGGGCTCAAGAAAATCGGGCCCATCGCGGGAATCCCGGTGCGCATGATGCTTGCGGCGCGTGTCCAGAATTTGGACGACGTACCGCTGCACATGCACGGCAGCATGCTCATCGAGTACAAATATGACGGCGAACGGGTGCAAATTCACTGCGACGGCAATGGCGAAGTCCAGGCGTTTTCTCGCCGGCTCGAAAGAATTACCCACCAGTATCCCGAGATCATTGATGCTGTTGTGAAATCCGGCATCCCTCGAAACACCATTCTCGAGGGCGAGATCGTTGCCTTTGATTGGGAGCGTGATCGCCTGCTGCCGTTTCAAACACTCATGCAACGGCGCCGCAAACATGATGTGTCGACCTACGTGAAGAAAGTGCCGATCGCGCTCTTCGCTTTCGATTTGCTGCTGTTGAAAAATCGAAATCTGCTCGCCGAACCGCTTTCGCTCCGGCGCCGGCTGCTCGAGCGCAGCATCAAGCAATCGCGCCGTGTCCGCTGGTCGCGATATACGGCGAGCCCGGACATCGCCGTCGCCACGCGCTGTTTTCGTGAGGCTATTGCCTACGGCGCCGAGGGTGTTGTGATAAAGGCGGCCGACGGCCCCTACCAGGCCGGCAAGCGCGGCTGGCTCTGGATCAAATTCAAGAAGGAGTATCAAAAACAGCTAGCCGATACCTTCGATCTCGTGGTCGTCGGAGCGCTCCACGGCAAGGGTCATCGGGCGGGAAGCTACGGGTCGCTGCTGCTCGCCTCCTTCGATTCGGCGACCAACAAATATTACAGCCTGACCAAGGTGGGCGCGGGCTTTACTGATGATATGCTGCGGAGCCTTCCGAAGCTGCTGAAGCCCTATGTCGTTGCCGACAAGCATCGGCTGGTGGACACCCGGATGGCCGCCGACGTGTGGTTCGAGCCGGTTAAAGTCGTCGAGGTCACCGGGGCCGAGCTCACGGTCAGTCCGGTCCATACTGTTGCGCACAACCTGCTTAAGCGCGGAGGATTGGCACTGCGCTTTCCCAGATTCGTTCGGCTTCGCGACGACAAAACAGCGGAGCAAGCGACCAGCGTGCACGAAATCTACGATATGTATCGAGCCGCAACCGGGAAGCGCGGGCGCAAAAGCCGGACGTGAGGGGCAAGTTACGGAGCCGTAGTTGCGGGACGCGTGCGCAACCAAGGGACACTTGCGCTTTATGGCACCAGGTCGAACCCTTGTTTGCGCTCGGATTTGCACTCGAACAATTGCACGCCAATTTTCACGATCTTTCGCTCTACGTGTGTGAGCGTGTCGATTGCGTGCGAAGAAAAAATGACTTGAGCCGGCCGCCGTTCATCTGCGCCTGCTCGTTCCATAACCTGCCGTCGCACGAGAATTCTTTTGCCGGTCAGTCGCCACCGGTCTCCGGGAACATCGGCAACAGGTCGTCAACGATGATCCCCACCGCGCCCTTGACCGGAGCGGCATAGTCATGCGGGCCGAGCTCGCTCGCCGCTTTGGTCAAAAGAGCGCGCACCTCAGCATCCGAAAGGATGTCCTTGTCGACCAAGGTCTTCAATAGCGACACCAGAACGGCGCTTGCTGCGTTGCCAAGCTCAAGTTCTCGGCCTTGCCCATACATGCTTCATCTCCCGCGCGACTGCCGCCGGTAAAACTAATCTAGTCGATTGCCGGTGGATGGTGTTGATCCGCGTCAATCCGCAAAGACCGCTGTATGTGCATTCTCTGAATTCCAAAGCACTGGAGAGAGTTCATGGAGTTGCGATCAAGCGGGTTTCGCAATGGAACGATCATCCCCCGTCGCTTCACCTGCGATGGCGAAGATATGTCGCCGCCGTTGCAATGGGCCAATGCGCCGGCGGGCGCTCGCAGCTTCGTACTGCTCTGCGACGATCCCGACGCGCCGGCGGGCGTCTGGCACCATTGGGCGGCTTACGACATTCCTGCCGACCAAACCGAATTGGCCGAAGATGCCGCCCGGCACCCGGTCGGGAATGGTTTCGCACAAGCTATCAATGACTTTCGCAAAGCCGGATATGGCGGGCCCTGCCCGCCCCACCAGCACGGAATCCACCACTATCACTTTCGCCTGCTGGCGCTGTCGGTGGACCGTTTGCCGGTCGGCGCCAAAGCTTCTTGCCGAGAGGTCGAGCGCGAGGCGCGCAAGCATGTCATCGCGGAAGCGACCCTCATCGGCCTTTACCAGCGATGACGCTGGCGAGCGCCACCGGCCAATCCCCGTTTGCACGGCCGCGCGAGCGGCTCGTGCGGCTCTTCCTCTGCGGTGACGTGATGATCGGGCGTGGCATCGATCAAATCCTGCCGCAACCATGTAACCCCGTTCTGCATGAAAGCTACGCCGAAACCGCGCTGGACTATGTGCGGCTGGCTGAAACCGCCAATGGCTCAATTCCGCGCCGCGTAGCTTCCTCATATGTCTGGGGCGCGGCGCTCGGCGAATTCAACCGCTTGCGTCCGGATGTCCGCATCATCAATCTTGAAACCAGCATCACGCGCAGCGAGGACTACGCCCTCAAAGGCATCAATTACCGCGCAAGCCCCGAAAATGCCGACTGCCTCGCAGCCGCCGGTATCGATTGCTGCGCGCTCGCCAACAACCACGTGCTCGATTGGGGCCGCCGCGGCCTGCTCGATACTTTGAGCACGCTCGAGCGTCTGAAGATCAAAGCGGCCGGGGCCGGAGGCAATCTCGGCGAAGCCAGTGCGCCGGCAGTTTTGGACATCGCCGGCAAGGCGCGCGTGCTGGTGTTTTCGTTTGCCTGCGCAAGCAGCGGCACGCCGCCCGATTGGGCGGCGACTGCCAAAAGCCCCGGCGTTCATCTTTTGCCGGCGCTTTCCGATGACACCGCCGCGCGCGTCGCTGATCAGATTGCAAGTCACATCAAACCCGGCGACCTGATTGTTGCTTCGATCCATTGGGGATCGAACTGGGGCTATGACATTTCACATGCCCAGCAACGCTTCGCCCATGCCCTCATCGACAAGGCCAACGTCTCTATCGTTCATGGCCATTCTTCGCATCATCCAAAGGCGATCGAGATCTACCGCGATCGGCTCATCCTCTATGGCTGCGGCGACTTCCTGAACGACTATGAAGGGATTCGCGGCTACGAGG
>Ga0187784_10004449_pt1 | contig 11337 bp, 10 predicted proteins | sample 1015_SJ02_MP15_2_FD_132964 | JGI IMG/M metagenome (GOLD analysis project Ga0187784, IMG submission 132964) | Tropical peat soil microbial communities from peatlands in Department of Meta, Colombia - 1015_SJ02_MP15_20_MG | ecosystem: Environmental > Terrestrial > Soil > Wetlands > Peat | place... | reverse complement strand
TACGGACGTATCCGGTATTAGCCCAAGTTTCCCTGGGTTGTTCCGAACTGAAGGGCACGTTCCCACGTGTTACTCTCCCGTCTGCCGCTCCGTATTGCTACGGCGCTCGACTTGCATGTGTTAAGCCTGCCGCCAGCGTTCGCTCTGAGCCAGGATCAAACTCTCAAGTTGGATGAGAACTCTTCCCGGCTGGTCACGTTTCGCACGGCGATGCATTCGCATCGCCTTTGACGAGGTCGCACTTTTGTCTCCCGCAACGCGAAAGCGTCGCGAAATCCAACAGTGTTGACCTGAAACGCAAGACCGCCGAAGTCTCTTCCACGGCCATCCTCACGCGATAAGGTTTCCCCGTTCGCGAAAGGCGGCCCGCAAGGACTCCGCCGTCCACGTTTCTCTTTCTTCAGATTCACCTGTCAAACAGCCGGAACCTCTCGGTCCCGTCCCCCCGGCCTTCCCCGCAAGCGGCAAAGGACGGCAAGGCAGGGCCGCCGAAGCCTGCACATCCGACACGATCGGATGCTGTTCACCGAGTGGTTCAGTGAGGGGCTTCGTAGACGCGTCATCACGCCGAAGCGGCGGCGCGCCGTAACGGCCTATATAGACTTCCCCCACTGGCAATGTCAACCACTCGCTGACCAGTTTGCGGCAAAGAAATGCCGCGAATTAAACCGGAAAGATGCAGACGAGAGCTTTCGGCACGGCGCATCTGGCCCGAAGTCCGCAACTCTCCATTGCCGCTTTCCCCAACAGGCGAGGCCTCCACAACCGCGTGCAATTACGGCGATGGGAGCGCCCCGCGCCGCACTGCGGCCACATTCCTCCGTCGTTCTTTACACACTTGCGTCGGGAAGCATTCCAAGGGGGGGAGCGGCACCGCCAATCAGCGTTTCGGCCTCGATCGCCCGCTCGCGTTGACGGGGACTTGGGCGTACGCGCTAACGTGTCGTTGTTTGACTCGTCCCTCAATCCGAATTGCGTTTGCAGCTTGCGTGGTTAGCGTTGGGGACCTGGTGGCCGGGTTCTAGATGGATCCGGCGCGTGGAATGCGGTCGAGAGTGCGGGGGACGTTGGTCTTGGACCAAGGCAGGCTACGCGACGCACAGCGGCGACTCGACACCGAGGCCATTGATCTCGGCAATGAGCCGCCGCTTTCGGTGGATGGCGGCACCGGCGGCCTGGTCGATCGGCGCCGGCTCTCGCTGCAGTGGTTCAGCGGCACGATCTTGACCGGACTGTGCGGCGCCGCGCTCATGGGCGGCGCCGTTTTTGCGTCTCTAGACGGCGAAACCACCTTCGCCTCCGCGCCGGAGCGGTTTGAGACGGCCTTGCGCGGCGCGCTCAGCGGCACCGGCGAGCGTCCGAGCGGCGTCCGCAAGACCGATCGGCTTCCGATGATCAGCGAATCGAGCGTGGCGCGGCACGTGCTGCGTGTGCCCATCAGTACGCGACTGCGCGAGCGCGAACTGGTGCGCACCCGCTCCTATGCGCGGGTCGCCGGCAATCTGTCGCTCACGGTCTCGGAGCTGTCGGCGAACATTCCGCCGTTCAATCCGCAAAAGCTGCTGGCCGACGGCGTGGCTAATGCCGACGACACGCCGGCGGCGGAACCGGACGCGGAGGTTTCCTTTGTGACCTGCGATCTCGCGCCGTCCGGCCAGAAAGCCAAGGTGGCTCCGGCGGTTTGCGATATCAACTCGCTGTTGTCGAAGATAAGGCCGGCGACGCTGTTAGCGCTCGAGGACGTGGTCGCCCGCGTCCGTGAGGTCGCGAATTCCGTTCAGTCGAAATTGCCGCTCTTGGCAAACGCCGGCCGGCCGACCACGCCGGGCATGAAGCTCAGTTACGCCGCCGAAGGCGAGGTCGACCCCTATGTCGGCTTCGAGGCGCGCGTCGTTCCGGAAAACATTACTCTGCTGCCGAAAACAAACGCTCCCATGGACTGGAGCGAACGCGTCGCCGTGGCCAAAAAAGGGGATGCGGTCGCGGCGATCCTGCGCGAAGGCGGCGCGCTCCCCACCGAGATCAAGGCGATCGTTGCGGTATTGGGGCCGGCCGGCCGCGAGGGCGGCCTCAAGGAGGGCGAAAAGGTGCGCGTGCTGTCGACGGCGGCCGGCCTCGGACACATGCAGCCGCTGCGCGTCATCGTCGTCGGCGAGAGCGCGGTCGAGGCGGCCGTCGCGCTCTCCGACAAAGGCAGCTATGTCCCGGTCGACGTCCGCAACATCGACACCGATGTCACCGCCCCGACCGAGGACGAGGAAAACGAAGACAGCAGCGGGGTCGCGCTCTATCACAGCCTCTACGAAACTGCGTTGCGCAACAACATCCCGACGTCCATCATCGAAGAAATAGTTCGTATTTATTCATACGATGTGGATTTCCAGCGCAAAGTACAGCCGGGCGACGTGTTCGACGTGTTGTATGCGGATGACGAGGGCAACGAGGGCAGAAGCGAGGTGCGCTACGTGTCGCTGACCGTCGGTGGCGAGACGAAGAAATATTACCGCTATCAGACGACCGACGATAACGTTTATGACTACTACGACGAGACCGGAAAGAGCGCCAAGAAATTCCTCGTCCGCAAGCCGGTGCCGATCGGCATCATGCGTTCTGGATTCGGCAAACGCAGCCATCCCTTGCTCCACTACATCGAGATGCATACCGGCGTCGATTGGGCAGCCCCGCTGGGCACGCCGATATTTGCTGCCGGCAATGGCGTCATCGACGAGATCGGACCCAAGGGCGGCTACGGCAAATACGTGCGCATCCGCCATGCCAATGGCTATCAGACCGCTTACGGGCACATGACCGCGTTCGCGCGCGGTCTCGACGTTGGAAGCCGCGTGCGCCAGGGCCAAGTCATCGGTTTTGTCGGCTCCACCGGTCTGTCCACTGGCGCTCACGTGCATTTCGAGATCCTGGTGAACAGCAACTTCGTGGATCCGATGCGCATCAAGTTGCCGCGTGGTCGTGTCCTCGACGGGCCGGCGCTTTCCGTCTTCGAGAAGGATCGCGAACAGCTTGATACGCTGATGGCCCGACCGTCGGCCCGGGTCGCCCAGGCCCACTAGACGGGCCGAGCGGCTCAGATCGTTCCGCTCGTCGCCACCGGGATCCGAGCCGGTTGCCGGCCGACGTCGGGCGCATCGAACGCATGCCGGACAATCAACGACATGACAATCAGAACCGCGGCCAGGCCGACTTGGGTCTGCACCTGCGGAAAGCTGAGCATGAGCAAGCCAGCGCCGGCGAGGCCGACGATTTCACTCACGGCAAACCCGCGCGCCAGGGCGAATCGCAGCAGAAAGGCTACCGCAACCGCGAGCACGACCAGATCGTACATGTAAAGATAAGGCGTGGCGAGCAGCGAGCCGGCAGCGAGGCCGGCGGCTTTGAGTTCGAACGCCAATCGGCTGCGCCAAGCCAGAGCAAGTCCTAAAGCCAGCGTGAGAGTGGCGGCAGCCTGAACGCCCCACGCAAAACTCTCGCCCGCGCCATGCGCGCGCATGAAGCCGAACACGCTCTGCAGCCGGCCCCAATCTGCGGCCCCTTCACCGAGCACGACGCGTTCGGTGATCGGCATCCAATGCGCGAACGCGAGCCAACTCGAACCGCCGAATGCAACATAGGACAATGCGGCGAGGCTGATTGCCACCGCTCCTGCCACTGCTGTGGTACGCCAGCGCCGATCGGCAATCAGCACGATCGGGAACAACAGACCAAGCTGCGGCTTGTAACTGAGTAGCCCGAGGCAAATGCCCGCGGCTGCCGGACTCCGCTCCAAGAGCACGAGCGTGCCGCCGACAAGCGTGGCGGTGAGAAAGCCATTTTGCCCGGCCGTCACGTTCCAGAGCGCGGCGGGAAATCCGAGCGCGAGGAAAATTCCCGCGCGCGAGCCGAAAACGGCCGCGAGCGTCGCCGCATAGAGCACCAGCGTCACGATCAGCCAAGCCGATGCCGCAGCGACGTATGGCAGCAGCGCCAGCGCGGCGGCAACGAACAAGAATGTCGGTGGATAGTGCCAGCCGTAGTAGTTTGCGAAGGAGTGCCCGACGGCACGGATTTCCGCCGCCTTGTGCAATGACCAGTCATAGGCAGCGGCCGGATCGCCGGCGAGCACGAGCTGTCCCGCCGCCCAGACGTTCACGAAGTCGTTGGCGATCGGTTGCCGTTGCACATCGAACAAAAAGTTACCATGGAGAGCCGCCCCGACCAGCAGGATCAGATAGCCGAGGGCGAGCGCAAGGCCGATAACGGCGATGCGGCGCTCGTTCGATGCCGCATGCGCCACCGGCGCCAGCCGGGCAACCTCCTGCTGGCTCATGCGGCGACTTCTTGCGGCGCCAGCGCCCGCCTTGCGACGAGCGCCGCCAGTAGAACAACGGCGGCAAAGCCGACCGGCGCCTTCACGAACGGGAAAATCAAGATCAACAGGCAAGCCACGCCGATGCCGGCCATTTCATGCGCCAGGAATCCGCGCGCGCGGCCGAGGCGGAGCAGGAAAGCGAGCGGCACCGCCAGAACAACCAGATCGTAGATATAGAGATAGGGCGTCGCCAGCATCGCGCCGACGCCGAGCGCGGCGGCCTTGATCTCCGGCGGCGCGCGGCCGCGCCAGAGCACGGCCACGGCGACCGTGGCAGAGAGAGCGACGAAGACCTGCAGGGTCCACGCCAGTCCTTCGCTGCCGCCGAGCGTGCGAACGACTCCGAACGTAGTTTGCAGCTTGCTCCAATCCGCCCAGCCGGAGGAGAGAAAAGCCTGCGAGGTATGGCCGATATTGGCCACAAAGGCCTGCCAGCTGGCGCCGCCGAATGCGAGCCAGGACGCCGCAGCGAGCAGCGCCGCAACGGCGCCTGCGGTAACGAATACGCGCCAATGTCCGCCGGCCGCGAGCACGAACGGAAACAACAAGCCGAGGTGCGGCTTATAGGTCAGCAGCCCCAGCAACATGCCGGCGACCAGCGGCCGGCGCTCGAGGAGAACGAGCGTGCCGCCAAAGAGGCTCGCGGTGAGAAAGCCGTTCTGTCCGACCACGAAATTCGCCAGAACGGCCGGGAATGCAGCGGCAAGCAAATAACCGACGCGATCGCCGATGATCGCCCGGATCGCGGCGAGGTAGCCCGGGAAAGTGCCAAACACCCACACCACAAATCCGACCGCGTAAGGCAGCAGCGACAGCGCGGCGGCCACGAACAGAAACGTGGGCGGGTAGTGCCAGCCGAAATAACCGTCGAATGGCTGGCCGACTGCGCTTTCTTCGACGAGCTTGTGGGTCGGCCAGTCGTAGGCCGCAGCCGCATGGCCGGTGAGCGCCAGCCGTCCAGCGGCCCAGACGTTGACGAAATCCGAAGGCACCCCTGTGCCGTTCGGTGCCACGAGCCAGGTGCCCTGCAGATACGAAGCCGCCAGATACGCGGCGTGGGCGACCACGAGCGCAAAGCAGGCGAGTTCGACCGGTCGCCCCAGCTTGGCGCCTGCGCCACGCCCGGGCGATATGTCACAGAGAGCCATCGGCGGCCTGACCTCGCTGGCGATCGCGAGCGAAGCTAGCCGCCAGTAACTTGAAGAATCTTTAAGCCCGCTTGATCACCCGCAGGATGATCAGCAGAATCACGGCGCCGATAAACGCGTCGATCACCGCGGCGATAAAACCGCCCCCGATGAAAATGCCGATGCGCGGCAACAACCAGCCGGCGATGACGGCGCCTACGATGCCGACGACGATGTCGCCAATGAGCCCGAAGCCACCGCCCTTGACGACCATGCCGGCAAGCCAGCCGGCGATGGCTCCGACAATGAGCCAAATGATGATGCTCTCCGCGTCCATGACATTCCCCAGCTCGCGCTGCACCCGCAGCATTGGTAGTTTAAGAACTTCACGGCTTGAATGTCAGCAGCGCAACCGAGGCTCGGGCCGAGTTATGCACCTAAGGATATATTGCACCGCAACATCAAGTGCGGCACACTGCGCGACCAGATCGGCTGCGGCCGGCAAAGTGCCGCTTGGCGGTTTGAACGGGAGCCCACCATGGCCGTCGCACAGAAGAGAGTCTCAGCCGCTCCACTGAAGGATTTGTACAATATCGGTGAGGTGCCGCCGCTCGGCCACGTGCCGGCGCAGATGCATGCCTGGGCCATCCGCAAGGAGCGTCACGGACCGCCCGAGACCTCCATGCAATGCGAAGTCGTGCCGACCTGGCCGATCGCCGAGGAAGAGGTACTGGTCTACGTCATGGCCGGCGGCGTTAATTACAACGGCGTCTGGGCCGGGCTCGGAACGCCGATCTCGCCGCTCGACGTGCACAAGCATCCTTTCCACGTCGCCGGCTCTGATGCGGCCGGAATCGTCTGGGCGGTCGGCTCGAAGGTGCGCCGTTGGAAGGTCGGCGATGAGGTCATCGTCCATTGCAATCAGGACGACGGCGATGACGAAGAATGCAACGGCGGCGATCCGTTGTTGTCGCCGTCGCAACGCATTTGGGGCTATGAGACGCCGGACGGCTCGTTCGCGCAGTTCTGCCGCGTGCAGTCCCGCCAGCTCATGCACAAACCCGCGCATCTGACGTGGGAAGAAGCCGCCTGCTATACGCTCACGCTGGCGACGGCCTATCGCATGCTGTTCGGCCATCCACCGCACACGCTAAAGCCGGGCGACAACGTTCTGGTTTGGGGCGCGTCTGGCGGGCTCGGGGTGTTCGGCGTGCAACTGGTGGCCGCCTCGGGTGCCAACGCCATCGGCATCGTATCCGACGAAGCGAAGTCCGAATACGTGTTCAACCTGGGCGCCAAGGGCGTCATCAACCGCAGCGAATTCAAGTGCTGGGGCCAGATGCCGAAAGTCGGCACGCCCGAATACGACCGCTGGGTGAAGGAGGCACGGCGTTTCGGCAAGGCGATCTGGGATATCACCGGCAAGCGCGACGTCGACATCGTCTTCGAGCATCCCGGCGAGGCAACGTTCCCGGTTTCGTGCCTGGTCGTCAAGCGCGGCGGCATGGTGGTATTTTGCGCCGGCACCTCCGGCTACAACATCACCTTCGATGCGCGCTACGTGTGGATGCGGCAGAAGCGCGTTCAGGGCTCGCATTTTGCCCATCTGAAACAGGCCAGCGCCGCCAATCAGTTTGTCATCGACCGCCGCATCGATCCATGCATGAGCGACGTGTTTTCCTGGGAAAGGATCCCACACGCGCACGAGTTGATGCGCACCAACCGGCACCGGCCCGGCAACATGGCGGTGCTGGTCAACGCGCCGCGCACCGGCCTGCGCAACTTCGACGACGTGCTGGAGGCGGCGTCCTTGCCGGAACTGACCCGGCAATCCACGCGGGTCTGACGCGGGACGCGGTCGCCCAGCGACTTCTTAAGGTAACGCCGCATCCGCCCGCGCCCGGGCGATCGCCGCATTGAGTTCGCCGCCGAAGATGAAAATCCAGGCCGTGAAATAGAGAAACACGAGCGCGATCATCGCCGACGCGAGTCCGGCATAATAGGTCACATAGGTGTAGGCGAAATCCGATAAATAGCGGCCGAACGCAAAGCCGCAGGCGAGCCAGAGCGCCAGCGTCGCGGCAACGCCGGGCCAAATGTCCCTCGGCCGCCGTCGTCCGCAGGGCAGCCACAAGTGCAAAATGACGAGGGCCGCGGCGAGCACCACGCCGCCGATGCCGAAGCGGGCCACGTTGGAGTGTAACTCCAGTGGCGCGATTGCCGGCAGATAGTGAACCGCCGCCTTGAGCACCAGCGGCCCCAACACCACCAGAAATGCCAGCACCAGCAGCGCCACGGCGGCGACCAGCACATAGCCGATCGATTCCAGCCGCAGAAGCCACCAGCTTCGCTCCTCGTTGAGGCCATAGGCGCGATTGAGCCCGATGCGTAGGCTCTCGACGCCGCTCGAGGCGAAATAGGTCGCGAGCACCGCGCCGATCGTCAGTGCGCCGCCGTGCGTGCCGGTGAGCACATCGTGAATTTCGCCGGCGATCGGCTCGGAGACCTCCGTCGGCCAGGCGGCGACGATCAGCCGGGCGACCTCGCCGGCCAGATTGCCCGAGCCAATCACGCCGGCAAGCGCGGTGACGACGATCAGAAAGGGAAACATCGCCATCAGGACGGAGAGCGCGATGTGACTGGCGATCGCCCAACCGTCGTCGGCATTAAAGCGGTAGAAGGCGTCCATGGCGACACGGTAGCAAAGGCCGACGCTATTCATCGCGCGCTCTCCGCGACGGAGTACCGGGCCGGTGAAATGGGCATCGCCACCACGCGCTGTGAAGCCTGTCACGGCATCATCCACGATCGTCGAAGGCGAACCGGAAACATCCGGCCTTCGCCGCCGTTAATGTACCGGCGGGTGGAAGAGGACTCTATGGCTCCGATCCTGGATCGCAACATCGCTCGCGCGCTGGTCGAAGCAGGATACATGCCCCTCGATCGCTATATGCGGATGTTTCCGGAGGGTGGATGTTCCGCAACACACGCGCATCAAACCGCAACCCGGCACGGCACGATACCCTTCGACCGGCGTCGCAAGCCCGCGCGTCGCAAGAGCAAGGTCGACAAGGCGGCGTAGCCGCCGCTTGCACGCGTGGCGGCGCTTCGCTATCGCGAATCGTCCCGCCCGCGGCCGAAGAGACGCGTCCACCGCACCCAGTTGTTCTGCTCCAAAACCGCCCGGGACAGCAGATCGGCCGCCCCGTGCTCGACTGACTCACCGTCAGTAGCCGGCCGGTCATTCTGCATCGGCGTATCCGGCAAACGAACGCCATAGCGATCGTCCAGCCATTTGCGGTCGATGTCGATCAGGACCTTCAGACGGTGCAGATTGGCCTCGCTCAAGCGCAGGCGAGCGTCGTCCGCGCCATGCGCTATTCTCATCAACGATCTGCGGATGCTGTTGTGGGCATGCCTGGCCAGCAAATGTCCCAGATAGCTCTGAGCTGTACCGCCATTGTGGTAGCGGCTCGAGATTTCTTTGCTCACCAGCCGCAACGCCTCGGTGACGCAGGCCCCGGGGGATTCGTGATCCGCATAGGATGCGGCTGCCGGCACCGCGATACGCGGCGACACGAGCTGTTTGACCAAAAGGTCAATGACGTTGTCGCCATTGCCATAGGTGAAAATGCGGATGTTCTGCCTGCCGAATATCTGCTCCCACGGCGCAAGGGTGTCCTTGTAGCGGGTATATCGGTTGTCAGGACTCGCCAGCTCGTCGATGTACTCGTCGAGGGTGAGATGCCTCCCCGCCGCCACCGTCGTGGAATACGCCGAACAGATACGCGCGGCATGTTCGCGAAGAACGACGGCGATTTGGCACTCGTAGGACGAGAAATCGGAAGCAAGCCGCCCAATCTCATCCTCGCGAAATCGCGAGGAGAAATGCTCCGCGCTGACGAGAACCGCTGGCGCGGGGCTGCGATCGATCTCCCGACGGAGCGATCGCAGGATCGCCGACCTGCCTCGGCGCGGGAAGTGAAAGTCGAAATCCTGCGGGTGTCCGGCGAAGTAGCAGGCGGCGAGCGGTTTGTGATTGCGGCTCGTGCGCGCGTAGGCAAGACTGCCCGTCGGATAGAGCACGCCGTGCCGCAGCAGCACCGCGCGGTGCTCTGTGCAGAACCGCTGGAACGACGTCGTTCCCGTCTTCTCGAGACCGATGTGGAAGACGATGCGTTTCTTGTCTCGCTGTTGGGGCATCTCGAATTCCGGCGACAGCGGCATCTCGGCGGCGTTCGGCGCCGCGCAGTCAGTGAAGGTGCGGGCCGGCAAGCCGGTCGAGTTCAACGGCGAGCGCCTGATCCCAGCGCGGCATCGCGATTTCGAACACCTCCCGCAGCCGCGTGAGATCGAGCCGGCTGTTCGCCGGCCGCCTGGCCTTGGTCGGGTAGTCCTTGGTCGCGATCGGCACGACGGCCTCGGCCGCAAGCGGGACGCCACGCGCTTTGAGGCCCTCGACGATGGCCACTGCGAATCCGTACCAGCTCGTTTCGCCCGATGCCGCCAGGTTGAGCGTTCCGCCTGCGGCCGCGAAGCGCTCGGTGAGCGGCAGGCCGCCGGTACCGACGACGGCGGCAAGCGCCTCGGCGATCAGCTGAGCCGATGTCGGAGCGCCGACCTGATCGGCCACAATCCGCAGCTCCTTCCGCTCCTTTGCCAGGCGCACGATGGTCCGCAGAAAATTCTGACCTGATGCAGCATACACCCACGACGTGCGAACGATCAAATGCGCGCCGCCCGCCGCACGAACCGCTTCATCTCCCGCGAGCTTGCTCGCCCCGTAGGCGGACAGAGGGTTCGGCGCATCATCTTCGCGCCACGGACGTTCGCCCACGCCGTCGAACACGTAGTCGGTGGAGAAGTGGATGAGCGGGACGCCGCGGCGGGCGCTCCAGCGCGCCATGGCAGCGGGAGCTTCGGCGTTGACCCGAAAGGCCGTCTCGCGCTCGTCCTCAGCCCGATCGACCGCGGTGTAGGCGGCCGGGTTGACGATCAGGTCCGGGCGAATGCGATCGAGTCGCGCACCGATCTCGTCGGGCCGTGCAAGATCGAGCTGATCGCGCCCGGCCGGCACGACGCAACCTGCCGATGCGAGGACTTTGCCGAGCGCGCCACCTACTTGTCCGGTAACGCCCGTTATCACGATGCGCATCAGAGCTTCTCATAACCGGGCAGCCTGCCCACCTCGGCGAGCAGCGGCGCCGCGGCATCCCGCGGGGACAGCACCGGAGAATCGATTCCCCATCCGATCCCGATCGCCGGGTCGTCCCAACGTATCACCAGCTCGTCGGACGGGCTGTAGAATTCGTCGCACTTGTAGAAGAAGTCGGCCGTCTCCGAAAGCACCAAGAACCCGTGCGCAAAACCGCGCGGCACCCAGAACTGGCGCCGATTTTCTTCAGTCAATTCGACCGCCACGTGTCGTGCGAATGTCGGGCTGCCGACGCGCACGTCCACCGCGACGTCGAGGACGCGGCCGCGCAGGACGCTGACCAGTTTGCCCTGGCAGCGGGGGTTTTGCAGGTGAAGGCCGCGCAGCACACCTTGCGCCGAGCGCGAAATGTTATCCTGCACGAATGGGCCGTCCATCCCGTACGCCGCATAGCGATCTGCCCTGAAGGCTTCCAAGAAGAAGCCGCGCCGGTCGCCGAACACCTTCGGCTCGACGATCAATACTTCGGGGATTGGCGTTTTTACGACGTTCATGCTTGCGCTTGCCTAGTGTCCCGATTCCGAAGTTCGCATCATTATGCGGCGCCCTCGTTTGCGAACTTTGGAATCGAAGGACACTAGCAACTTATTGATCTAGTGTGGCTTTGGTTCAGAAGTCCGCATGACGAG
>Ga0187784_10004448_pt1 | contig 11340 bp, 11 predicted proteins | sample 1015_SJ02_MP15_2_FD_132964 | JGI IMG/M metagenome (GOLD analysis project Ga0187784, IMG submission 132964) | Tropical peat soil microbial communities from peatlands in Department of Meta, Colombia - 1015_SJ02_MP15_20_MG | ecosystem: Environmental > Terrestrial > Soil > Wetlands > Peat | place... | reverse complement strand
TCTCCAAGTTTGGCTTAATGGACTGCTGAGAATCCTCGACGCTAATCTCTTGGGATATGTAATCCAACTGAACCGTTGCCTCGCTTCCCGTTACGATAAGCACGCGGGTCTTCCTAGGCGTCAGCCAGTTGGCGTCGATAAACGCAGTTCCACCCCTAGTGAATTCTAACATTATCTCAGCATAATCCTCCTTAGTGTGACCGATACTTCCGGTTCTCGCATGAACCGAGCGGACCTCATCCCTGAATATGTATCGTGCTAAATCGATGTCATGAATGGCGGTGTCCCTAACGACGCCCACGTCGCCTATTCTTTCCGGCCATCGCCCGACCCGTCTAGCGTGAAAGAGCGTTACGGTTCCCAGCTTCTGATTGTCTAATAGCGTTCGAAGGTAGTCGACTGCGGGATTGAACCTCTCGATATGCCCTGGCATTAGACGTAGCCCGCGGTCCTTTGCAAGCGCAACAAGTTCGCGGGCCTCAGCCACTGTGTTTGTCATTGGTTTCTCAACGAGCGCATGTTTTCCAGCAAGTATCGCTTTGGTTGCGACGTCCTTGTGAGTCGTGGTGGGCGTGCAAACCGTGACTGCGTCAATGTCGGAACGTGCGAGTACGTCTGCCACGTTCGTGAAGTAGGGAACCCGAAACTCAGATGCAATCGCTTTAGACCTACCTTCGTCCAGATCACAAACGCACACAAGCTCGGTTTGTTCTAGTTGTGATAGCACCCTCGCTTGATTCTTTCCCCAAAAACCCGTTCCAATAACTCCGACTCGGAGTTTCTTCATCGTGTCCACACTCCCCTTCCAACTCCTCTGTAAACTAGGCCCGTCTTCTCAACGCCGGCTGGATCCATAATACCCGTACAGTCCACGATCAATCCTTTCTTCGACATGTGGGCGGCAAGTTCGATAGTTCCCATTTTCCGGAATTCGTCGTGTGCCACGGTTATGATTACGCAATCGGCTTTTTCGGCAGCTTTCCGAAGGGTGGGCTCGGAGACCAAGCCCAATGACTCCATCTCTGGTGCATTAAACAGCGGATCGTATACTACCACCCTCGCCCCACGTTTCTTTAGTAGAGCTATCAAATCGAGCGAAGGCGAGAATCGAAGCTCTTTGACATTCGGTCGGTAGCTTATCCCAAGCACGATCACCCTAGCCCTCTTAACCGACCTGCCGCAGGCTCGCAACCCCTCAGAAACTAGCTTGACGACGTGCCGGGGCATGAGATCATTGATTTTTCTACCATCCAGAACGAGCTTGAGCTTCGCATCAAGCGCATATGCCTCAGTCTGGAGAAGATATGGGTAAACGGGCAAGCAGTGCCCGCCAACCCCAGCGCCTGTTGAGTGTAGGTGTGAATAGGGTTGACTATTGGCCGCCTTCGCCGTTTCAGGGTAATCAACTCCAACCTCCTCGCAGAGGAGTGCAAACTCGTTAGCAAGCGCGATATTCACGTCGCGATAAATCGTTTCGAAGAGCTTAGACAGCTCAGCGGTTCTAATGTCTCGTACCCTGATCAACTCACCTTTGACGATTACGGAGATTGCCGCACAACCGGCTTCGAGGCTTCTTGCATCGACCGCCCCGACTACCTTGTTGTAGGTTTGCATGTCTTGCAACGCTCGGCCGCCCATAGCTCGCATAGGACTGTAAACGAGACCAAACCCTTGGCCCGCAATTAGGCCGGAGTATTTCTCAAGCGTCCCTTTCACGACTCTCTCGGTCACGCCTGGCCCGCAGGTGCTTTGAAAGATCACCAAGCTTCCCGGCTTCAGCCCTTTACCGATGCTTACGGACGCATCTTCGACGGCTGAATAGTCGGCGCGTTTTTGGCGGTCGATCAAGGTAGGAACAACGATGAAGATGATATCTGAGTTCGCTGTGGCTTGTTCCGTATTCGTGGTGGCCGAGAATCTGCCGGATCTGACTGCTTTCTTCAGCATCGCGGGGAGTCCGGCTTCGTCAATAGTGGGTTCTCCTTTGCTGACACGTTCTACTATCTTCGGGTTCATGTCGGCTCCGATAACTCGGGCCCCCGCTTCCGCATAGAGGCATGCCGTAGGCAAGCCCATCCAACCTAAACCCACGACTCCGATTGTCAAGGCGCCGTCCCGAATTCTCACGGCTATTTCGCCTGGCTCTAGTGCTAACGGGCCTTGCTGAGTGATTGAAGCGGACATGATGCAGAACCTAATTTATCGACTCGTTCAGAAATATTTAACTATTTTTAACTCTACATCAGTTAATATGCCCGCAAGTCACCTAATGGAGTACCTTAAGCAGATTGGCCTCACAACCTACGAGGCCCAAGCCTACTTAGCGCTCCTCTCAAAACGAATGATGACTGCGGAGGAAATATCGGAGAGAACCTCCATTCCAATAACTCGCGTATACGGAACCCTTGAGCAGTTGGTGCAGAAGGGCTTCGCGAGAACAGTTCAGGGGAGGCCGAAGGGTTTTCACGCCATCGCGCCGGAACGGGCAAAACGGGAATATGTCATGCATCTCCGGCAGGGGTTCGAGGATGATCTGCTCACAATCGATGAGACTCTCAGGCACCTCCAGAGGGAAGTGGAGCCAATTTACGTAGAGAGTCATCTGCAAGTCAAAGCGGAGGAGCTTCTTGAACCACTGGTAGACCTCAGAGATATGGAGAGAAAGACGATTGATTCCGTTAAGAGAGCGGAGAATGAAATCCTCATTTCGACAGCACTATTCTCGTGGTTACCTACCGTCAAAACATCCCTCAAAGACGCCGTTAGGAGGGGTGTCAAAGCAAGGGTCCTAATGCAGGTGCGGGAAAGCCTGCAGAGAGGGCATATCACCGAGATCTCTAGGGCTGGAGTGCAAATTCGAGAGACCACAGATCCTTGGCATCCCGTCAGAGGGACGCTCGTGGACACCAAAGACTTGGTCTTTGTCATCTGGGCCGCAGAGGAGGCCGAACGGCACTGGAACCCAATCGTCTACACTCCCAACCACACTAAGAATCCTGGCCTTATTCGAATCTTTCGCGAATCCTTCCTATTCAGATGGGAAAAATCATCGAGTGTTTTCCCCGCGCGGGAGGTCGCAAAATGAAAGCCTGGGTAGACATACTTACGCCGAAACAAGCAAACTTTCTCGGAGAACTCAAACAAAGGCTCGACTCCGCTGGAATCAAAACATTCACTACAACCCGAGAGTACCGGGAGGTAAACGAACTTCTCCAACTAAGAGGATTGAAGGCCACGCCGGTAGGTCGACACGGCGGCGAGAAATTGGAAGAGAAACTTGTCGAAAGTGCCAAACGCGTGGCAGCTCTTACGGAGCATGTTGAAGAAGAGGGGATTGATGTCGCAATTTCTTTTTCGTCGCCAGAGACGGCGAGAGTCGCATTTGGCTTGAAGATTCCACATTATTGTGTTAGTGATTCACCGCATGCAGAGGCGGTATGCCGGTTGACGGTGCCACTCTCAGCGAGGTTGTTTTCCCCTTGGTTGATTCCAGTGTCTGCTTGGACTAAATACGGCATCAAACCGAGGGATGTAGTAAGGTACCGAGCCTTGGATCCGATGGCTTGGCTACCTCATTATGCGCCGGATTCGAAAGTCATAGAATCGCTGAAGCTCGACGCATCAAAACCAATCATAGTAGTGCGGACGCCGGAGGAGTATGCGTCATATCTTTCTGACCGAAACCAATCGATTGCGGGAAACGTTACTGAAACAGTATCGAAATTGATCGAGGTGAGCGCCGACGCTGCGCAAATAGTTGTTCTTCCGCGGTATGAGACACAGGGAGAGAGGTTTGAGCGAAGATTCGGTAACCGTGTAACCGTACCTAGACATATTATAGATGCCATATCTCTCCTGCGAGTATCCTCAGTCTTCCTGGGTGGGGGTGGCACCATGACCGCAGAGGCTGCCATGCTTGGCACGCCGGTCATCTCATACTACCCCGGCGAAGTCACCTTTGTGGAGAGCTTTCTGATCAGATATGGTCTAGTAGAACGGATTCTTGACCCCCGTAGGATCGCGCAACGGGCCAATGCGATATGTAAGAGCGAAGAGTTTCGTGAATACTTTCAGAAAAAGTCGAGAAGGTTGATGAACAACATGGAGGATCCTTTGCGGGTGATCGTTCAGAAAATCGTCAAGCGTTAACCGTCTAACCAGTTAAGGTTCTGGAGAGGTAGCGATCCGCGATCCATTTCCAGAGAATGAGCCAAACTAGAACTAAAGCCGCGGAAACTGATGCTCGTGCCACTTGGGTCGCGACCCGTTCTATCAGTGTCGCCGTCCCAAAACTGATTTCAAAGACTCCCACTGATATCGTGAATGTCATTCCGAGTAGGATGAGCCAAACGAAGACCTCGATCGCGGCAAGAGGGAGAATGCGATTCACTTCACGTACACTCCTATCCCATAGGTTGTCAACGCCAGGATACAGGAGACAAGCGTGAGGAACATCATCGTTCGAACAATCTCCTTCTCTCCCAACGGTCCGGCCGCCAGAATAAGCCTGGCAAGTGTTACCGGAGCACCTTTCTCCGCGCTCGCCTGCAATCTTCCATCTTTCAGCAGCTTCGTTGGGCGCTCAAGAATCTCTCTTCTTTCCCTTAGGCCACGAACGGACGCGAGGCCGTAAAACGAGTTCATTATGTGGGGGATGAGAGCGACAATTGCAACTGCCTCTATCCTACCCATAATCGCTATCGCTCCAATGGCCGCCCCAACGGATAGGCTTCCCGTATCTCCGCTGAATACTTTGGATGGGAAACGGTTGAAGTAGTAGAACGCCAGCATCGCGGCGAGTAGGACGCCCGCAAGTGTCGCAGCCTGAGTGCGCCCGGCCCAAAGAAGCACTCCCATCATAGTCAAAGAGATGATCGCGACTGTACCGGGCATTGCTCCATTCATTACGTCCATCATGTTGATGGAATTTGATGTGACGGCAATGGCAATTGGAATCAGGACGGGATAGATTATCGTAAACCGGACAACACCGACAAGCGGGATCTCCACATAGGGCACGTATGTTCCCAAGACGAGTATCGGGATACATGCAAGAGCAGTGAGGAGAGGTTTGGTCCGGGCCCCCAACGGGTGCAGGTCGTCAACAATACCGATACCCCCTGCAATCAAAACAGTACCGATGAAAGCGATCGCTTCTCGAACCGAAGGGGGAGAGATTAGACCGTAGATCACCGCCCCGATAACCAACCCAAAGATCACGGCGAGGCCGCACATTTCCGGAACCGGAGGTTTCGATAGTTTATGGATATCTTGACCCGTTATTCCTAGCTTCTTCATCTCCCGGGCGATTATTGGTGTCGCCGCTAAAGTTACCACGAAGGTGACGATGAAAGTGGTCCCCAGACAAGCCGCTGAGGAGATGTCAAGCATTTCCCTTACAATCCTTGATGATCCTTGATAATTTTGTCTTGTATTCGTTGACGATTTGCAGTGCCTTCCCCTTCGTCGGGGCTTCTGCCAGAATTCGGAAGACGGGCTCGGTGCCGCTGGGGCGAATCAGAATCCACGATCGCGGCGGAACCCACACTTTGATGCCATCGATATCCAGGACTTTACCTTTACGAGGGAGGTTGCGGATTGCTTCCGTTACCTTTTCCTTGAGCAGGTTAGGACATGGAATCTTGTCCTTAAGAATGTAGGATTTGGGAAGCTCAGCAATTAATTTTGAGAGTGGTTTTCTTGCTTCCGACACTATCTTGTAGATCCAAGCCGTTGTAATGCCTCCGTCTCGAGCCGCGACATGGGGTGAGTAAAATATGCCCCCATTCTCCTCACCGCCTAATTTTGCGTTGATCTTGAGCATGAGGTTAGATACGTAGACGCTACCAACGGGAGTGTAGACCACCTCTCCTCCGTATTTCTCGGCTATCTCTTCAATAATCTGGGAAGAACTGATCGGTGTAACTATCTTCTCGCCTGGATGGTTCTCTAGGAAATCCCTGACGGTGAGCGCAAATGTGTGGTCACCCCAACAAACGGATCCATGCTCATCCAAGAAAACTGCACGATCTCCATCTCCGTCATGGGCAACACCGAAATCGACATGCAGTGATGGCAAAATTCTCGAAGTTTCCTGAAGGTGATCCGGGGTTGGTTCGGGTAATCGCCCCGGGAAGCTTCCGTCAATGTCGCCATTCACGAGTGATACCGAGCCTCCCAACATTTCGACAATTCGTGGCGTCGACAGTGCGGCCACCGCATTTGCGGCGTCAACAAGTACCTTTAGGCTGCTGCTTCTTGGAACTCCGCCAACGTTCTCTAGAATTGATTTGAAGTAACTTGCAAATTTCCCGGGCACGAACAAGGGCTGTTTGATTTCGTTCCAAGGAGCCAGGCTGGGCTTTCCTTGGAAGAAGAGCTGTTCTATTTTCAGTTCCTCCTCATGGGGTAGTTCGACGCCGTTGTTTCCCATGACCTTGATGCCGTTATACTCTGGAGGATTGTGGCTTGCCGTTACCATGAGGCCTCCCTTCAACGCCCAATCCTTGGTTAGAAACTGCAAAGCCGGAGTTGTTATGAGGCCTAGGTTCCAGACTTGGCATCCTACGCTGGCGAGGCCCGAGCTCACGAGGTCTAGCAGGATGGGGCTTGAGACGCGACCATCGCATCCGACGGTAAGATCGACGCGGCCAAAATAGGTCCCTGCTGCTTGAGCCAGTTTCAGAGCCAATTCCGCAGTCATTTCTTTATTGACTACACCGCGGACGCCGTTTGTTCCGAAGAGTCTTCTTCCCTCAGACATAGGCATCAGATCACATTACGTGTGCGGCAACTCCGACATTCTGATCGATTTCTTTGTAGGGATGGATTATGGCTCGGGAGGCTATCTTCACTCCTTCCGCGATTATCACATTTGGTGAGATGATGCTCCCCCGGCTAATCTTGACGCCCTTACTCAACTTGACGTTCGACGCAAGAATGGCTCCGTTGATATCACAGTCTTCCCCAACCGTTACGTCGTCGAAGAGTATGGAGTTTGAGACTTTCGAGTGCCCCCTAATGGAACAATCATTGGCGAGCAAAACATTAGGGCCGATTCTTGCATCACCCTCCACCCTTGAATTCTCTCCTATACAGATCGGTCGGCGTATCCTTACCTCCGAGGCGATTGTGACATTGGCAGCGTAAGCGCCTGAATCTTGGTTTGAAGCCCGCAGTAATGAGAAATTTGCCCTCTGATAGTCAACAAGACTGCCGATGTCGAACCAATCGCCCGAAAACTTGAATCCGAAGAGTCTGCCCTCCTTAGCCAAAGTTGGGAATATTTCCCGTTCCAAGGATACCTTTCGGTTCGGAGGTATGAGTTTCAAGACATCAGGCTCGATTATGTAGATTCCAGCATTCACTAACCGGCTTGGTGCGGTGCCTGCTTTGGGTTTCTCTACGAAAGCTTGAACGTGTTTCTCTGAGTCAAGTTTCACAACACCGAATCTGCTAGGGTCCTTTACTTCATGTAAGGCATCTGTTACCAGGGCCTTTGTGCTCTCATGTTGCTCCAGCATCTCAGGAAGGTTGATCTGAGCCACGATGTCGCCGTTCATCGCGATGAATGTCTCATCGAATTGCATGTTGGTGGACGCGAGTTTTAGGGGGCCGGCTGTTCCTAGTGCGGTAGATTCAAGCGAATAGTTGATGCGCATGTTCTTGTAGGTTGAGCCAACATTTGCTCGCAGAATGTCCGCGAGATAATTGACGCCAAGAACCACATTAGTCGTACCCACACTCTTCAGAAGATCCAGTGTCCAGTGAATCATTGGTTTGCAGAGAACAGGAAAGAGGAGTTTGGGCATGGCGTAACTGATGGGCCTAAGACGTGTCGCGTAACCCCCTGCAAGCACCACGGCCTTCAAATCTGTTCTCGCTTCTTTTCGCCATAAGGGCATCTTTGGCTCTATTTGTGCTTTGGATGGGCCGCAGTTGAAGGGAACCTACACCATAATCGTTGATTGCCGATCCCCCGGTCTCTGTGTCTTTGGAAGCCTTGGGCGGGCTCGATTACGAAGAGGCCATTACCTCTACACTGGATCCGCGTTAGGTTCAGGATCCGCATCCTTGGAGGGTAGGCTTCAGAGACATAGAAAGCAGTCCAAGGTAAGGTGGTGGCACATAGACTACCTTACCTCCAAACGAAGTTGCAAGGTTGTGAACGAAATCTGCCATTTATCCAATCGACGGTTGGAGTGCACCGTTAGCGAGTCTATCTCCCATGAGTTGAAGATCATGCCTGTGCTGCCGAGGATTGGTTCGAGCGACTGCAACTGTGAGGGGCATCTGCTCGGCCCAGAGGTGGGGCTGAGCAGAGGGGATTTGTTGAGGCGAGTCGTTGATGCATACGTGCACGTGGGAGTGTCGCGGCGATCGATTATAGTGCGGAACTATATCGATTGAGCTTCTTCCCACCTTTTCTGAAACGCGTCCCGAAAGATCCTGATGAGGCCCTGATTCTTCGTGTAGTTAGGCCGGAAGTAAATCGGCCTTGGGACTTCACTCTTCTTCGTAGCCCACACTACGAAGACAAGTTCCTGATCGTCGACCAATGTCCCCCTCACAGGATACCATTCCTCCGCGCAGTGGCGCACCTCCATACCTAGCCCTCGTAGTTCTTTCGCCCGCTGCTGAGTGGAGGGATCCTTCACCAACATGAGGATTTTTGTTTTTACCCCGCGGTCGTGAGCCTGAAAGAGCGCCTCTCTAACCTTTTCATACCACCCGAATGTCTCGGCGAAGATGAAGATCTCGCGGCTTGCGCCCCCCAGGATTCGCGCCGTTCTTAACTCCATATCGGAAAGGTCCCGGAGAGGTTCGATGATGTCCTCTGGCCTAATTCCAAGCCTATTCTCCCAGTAAACTGGTTCCAGTAGCTTCTCGAGATCAAGCGCGGTTGAAGATTGGCGCATCAACTCATGTTCTAGGTTTTGTTTTCGCTGGTCCATTATTCTCTGAATAACTATTCGGGGTTGAGTAGCTTCCACTCTGTTGCTTGATATCTTGACAAGTCCTTTGTCGCTTAAGGATTCGACGGCGTCTTCTGCTATAGGGGTTGGTATCCCAAAGGCCGTCACGACCTTATCCAGCATTTCGCCTTCAGGCTGGCTGAGCAGTTTGAGGTATAATCTGGCTTCGCTCGCAGATAGCCCCAACGAGACTAAGAGGTTCATTTCCTTATCGTGGTCATTAGACAAATTATCACATTCAATTCAGTCCAAAGTAGACAGCTTTCCTTTAAGTAAAGTCATCAGTCCTAGAATCTTTACTTTTCAGTCCACTTTGCCTTGAAGAGTGCCAAGGATAAGAAAACTATCGTGAACAATGGCAGGGCGAACCAACTGCTTGAGACTTGAGATTGCGAGGTGGGGAGGCCGACGGCGTATTGAATCAAAACCGAAGAGTGGGTGGTTGGGACGATTTCAGCCAGCCATCTCAGTCGGTCAGGTATTATCTGCAGAGGGTAGAAGACCGGGGGCAGAACGGATAGGACAATGGAGATGAAAGCTACGGTTAGAAATGCGGTTCTCGTGTTGAGGACGTAGGTTGAGAGGAAGAAACCGATTGCGCTTGTAGTAATCCATGTGAGAAAGATCACCGCGATTAACTCGAGAATGGTTAGCGACGTGATTTGCGAGGTAAAGTATGGAATTATCACCATCAGCACGGCGATAGCGGGTACCGCAAAGGCGAGTTCCGAGGTTGCAACTGAGAACATGTAGGTAAGAGGGGACACCGGAGAGGCGACGACGATGGATTGAAACTTGTGTTCAATCCTAAGGTTCGTCAAATCGGCCCCAAGGAAGAGCCCTTGTTGGGATACGGTCATAGTTATGGCCCCAGCAATCCCGTAGACAATTGTCTCACCTCTGCCGGTCACGAATAGAATGAAAAGGATCGTGAAGGGAGTCGAAAACACGAACGGCAATAGGGTGGGGATTCTGAGCATTGGAAGAATTCCAATGTAGTAACTTAGCGCTGCAATCGTTCTCAGCTCCCTCGCTATCCTTTCGCGAATGGCTTCACTCATCGACCCATCGCTCCCATTCTCGACGTTCCTTCATCATCCTCATCAGTTCCGTCCTCATCCTCATCGATGGCGGAGCCAACGATCTCTACGAAGGCGTCATCGAGTGTTACGGGCGAGATTGAAATTGAGGCCTTTCGCGCCAACGCATCTTTACTTAACTTTTCAGCCGTAGCCTCATCAACGAAGACCCTTGATAAATTCCCGAATTTGATCACCTTCCCATATGCTTCAAGCTCGCTCTCGCTAAACCCTGAGGTAACGTCAACTCTTATTTTCGAACCCATGTGCTTCGAACAGACCTCGGCGGGCGTACCACTAGCTAGGACGTGGCCGTGATCGATTATTGCTAGTTCATCGGACAAAGCTTCCGCTTCATCCATGTAATGCGTCGAGAGCACGATGGTTTTTCCTTCGTCTTGCTTCAACCGAATTAGTTCGTTCCATACCTTTCTTCTTCCGACTGGGTCGAGACCGATGGTTGGTTCGTCTAGGAACATCAGTTCGACGTCGCAGGCTATGGTCATGGCAATCAGGATTCGTTGCCTCAGGCCTCCGGACAGTTCTTCTGAATGCACTTTCGCGTATTCTTCCAACTCTAGAGTTTCGAGTACGCGCTTGGCTTTGGCTGAGGCAGAACCTATACTCTCACCACGCATCAAAAGCGCAAGCAAGACATGATCGTAGGCGTTCAGTGTCCAAAGCGGCTTTGCTTCCTGGGGAGTTATTGCAATTCTCCGCCTGATTTCCTTCGCTCCTTCCTTCGAATCGAGGCCGAAGACCTTGAGCGTGCCGGAGGTAGGCAAGAGCTGAGTTGTTGCAATCCTGAGGAAGGTGGTTTTGCCAGCACCGTTTCTTCCCAGGAGGGTGAATATCTGGCCTTCCTTTACGGACAGGTTTAGGTCGTCTAGTGCAGGCACTTGGTTCTTCCCATAATACTTCACAAGGCGGTTGGCGTCTATGATGGAGGAAGGCACTCCGATTCACCTCATAAGTGCGGTCGTAAGTGGCGCGACTATTTTAGCTAGCGAGGGTCCACATACAAGCGTATAGAGCATCGGAGAGTTCGTGCGGAGGGCGAGCTAACGACATGCCGACGCCATCACTTGAATACACAATATCCATGATTCGAGCGAACACGCACTACTTCGACGTCTCTCTTAGGATCAACCTTGCCACGCCGTCAGCAGGTCCAATCAAACTAATGATGCCCACATGGACTCCGGGGCACTACGCGATTGAGGATTTCCCTCGTAACGTCCTCGACATCAAAGCTCAAAAGAAGTCAGAAAGCGGCTGGGAGGAAG
>Ga0187784_10004447_pt1 | contig 11341 bp, 10 predicted proteins | sample 1015_SJ02_MP15_2_FD_132964 | JGI IMG/M metagenome (GOLD analysis project Ga0187784, IMG submission 132964) | Tropical peat soil microbial communities from peatlands in Department of Meta, Colombia - 1015_SJ02_MP15_20_MG | ecosystem: Environmental > Terrestrial > Soil > Wetlands > Peat | place... | reverse complement strand
CATCTCTTTACCCTGCGCGCCTTGATTGACCGCTTCACGCTCGATAATGGCCGCGCCCCCGCCCGGCTCGAAGAGTTGGTGGAGAAAGGCTATCTAGGGAGACTGCCCACCGACCCCTTCACACCCAGGGAATAGGGAACAGGGAATAGGGAACAGGGAACAGCCAACAGGAACCGGGGAAGAGCAAGCAAAGGTCCTTGGGGATTCAGGACGTGCACAGCGGCTCGGACGCGCTTTCCCTCGGAGGTACTCCCTACAGCAGTTGGTAATCAGAAGGAGTCAGGAGTCAGAAGTAGCGCGGCCCGTCCCGCTTTGAGCGGGATCCGCGGTTCTTCACACTGTGGTGGCAAGGTGTTGAAGCTCCTGCCGGGGTGCGAGCGTGGGCGCCCAGTGAGGTGTCACTGGGGGAAAAGCCGCGGACTACAAAAGCGGTGGTCGGCGCTCCAGCTTAGTTTTGGCTTGCGAAATTAAGACTTGACGTGTACGGTGCAGCCGTACATACTGGAAGGATGGGGGAAGCAGATGCAATTCGCGGGGTTTCGTCACAAGGGGCTCCGGCGGCTTTATGAGAACGGCGACGCAAAGGGGTTACCGCGCGCCATGGCCGACAAGCTGGGCAAGCTTCTGCTCGCCCTCGAAACAGCTCAAGATCTCAGCCAGGTCAGCCGGTTTCCGGGATGGAAGCTTCACCCGCTTAAAGGCGAGCTGAAAGGACTTTGGAGCCTGACCGTCACCGGAAACTGGCGTTTGGTATTTCGTTACGACGAAGGAACAGAGACCGTCTGGGACATCGACTTGATCGATTACCACTAGGAGGCGCGTCATGCCCATGAAGAATCCACCCCATCCGGGCGACCTGATCAGGACCGAGATCATCGAGGCCCTCGGTCTTACGGTGTCGAAAGCGGCGGAGATTTTGCAAGTCCGGCGTGCCACTCTCTCCGACCTTCTCCATGGCAAAGCCGCGCTCTCGCCGGAGATGGCCCTGCGCATTGAGAAAGCCTTTGGTCCGGACATGGATCACCTTCTCCGCATGCAACTCGCCTATGACGTGGCTAAGACGCGGCAGCATTCCAGAGACATCGCAGTGAAGCAGTACGTGCCCGCTTGAGGAGCGGGTTGGTGAGCTCCCCTGGGGAGTGGCCATAGTCAAGCTGGAGGTATCATTTCCTGCACAACACCTCCGTGCTGCGTATGGACCGCCTGGGTTGAGCTGCCCACTCGAGCGTGTCCCTTCGGGACATCGCAGACCCCAAAAGACGGGGGTCTGCGCCAGCCCGCGACAGTTCCGTTTTGACTACGGACCGGATTCTTCGGAACGCTGGCTGGCGCAGAGCGAAGCTCTGGGACCGGAGTCGGAAAGGAACCCAAATGAGCTTATCCATGCTCGGCAGGGACGAGTCACTAAGATAGTAGAGCCAGCAGAAAGCCCGCCTCTTGCCGATATGCTCGCAGAACCTCGAAGAATTTGCAGCAAAGGCGGTGACTGTCGAAGAGCCTCAAGCGACGATAGACACTCGAAGTGATAAACTGCAACTGGCCAGTTGCGAAATAGCGTCTGGAGACAGGCATGGCAAAGGTAGTATTCCGCATGGGAGGCGACGCAGAGCTTCGTTCTGCGCCAGCCGGCGCCAGAACTATGTCCAGCATGATGAATAGACACGCTCGACTCCTCGACGTTTGACTTGTTGACCTTGTCATGTGGACACTACACGGTGTCCCTGAAGAGCGCGTGATAGAGCAGGTCTGTAGTGGACTCCAGGATGGCTTCCAGTTCGACGGCGGGCAGACGGGGCGCCTGCCCCAGCAGGTCCCAGAAGAAACGGTCCATCAGCCGGGCCAGCACCGGTACGTTCACGTCGGTGCGCGCGCCGGGCAACTGAAGCAGTGCCTCGAAAACGCCAGCCACACGCGCGCGTGTCCAACGTTCGATCTGCTCCTGGTAGGGGGCCAAGCTGGAATCATGCAGGATCGCCTCCCGCCAAGCCCGATAGGCCCCGGCGTAGGCGAGGTCCTGGGAGAACGCGCTCCGCAAAAGGGCACGGAGACCGGCACGAATGCTGCTCGCCCCCTTGGGCTGGAGGCCCAGCCGTTCCAAGCCTTCCAGTAACTGGTCCATCAGCACCAGCAAAAGCTGCCGCTTGCCGCGGAAATGCTGGTAGAAACTCCCCACCGCCACGCCCGCGCGTTGCGCGACGGCGTCAACGGACGTGGCCTCGTAGCCCTTTTCAGCGAACAAGGCGAGCGCGGCAGTAAGCAATTGGGCGCGTTTCTCCCTGCTGCGTGCCTGGCGCGGGCGAGGCGGAGGAGTTTCGGCGTCAAGCAGCCTCGGACGGTGCGGTACGGGACTCATCGCGCCGCGGCCTCGTCTTGAGCTGTTCTGGTCGATGCCCCGATCATCGCCCCAGTCAAGGCTCCAGCGCAGCAGCACAGCATCCAGCCGCCAAACAAACCGGCTGCGGCGGGCGTGATATTGGGAAAGACGGCAGGAAAAAAGGCGCTCGACAGCGGGTCGAGCAGCAGCGTGGGCAGCGCCAGCGAAACCGCCCCCGAGGGCCACTGGTTGCGCGCCAAGCCCGCCAGGCGGCACAGTCTTCGGGCCAGACCGGCCATGGCCAGAAAGCTGGGGCCATAGAGCAGAAACGTCCCGAGCGGCGATCCGGGATGAAGCAGAAACCTACCCCATAGCCGCACCCCAATCGTGCCCGCGAGCCAGAGGACGAAACCGTAGGCCAGCAGTTTGCGATTCATCGTGAAACCTCCGTAAATACGAACATGAATTCATCTTCATGTTTTTCCGCAAAAGTGTCAAGGGAAAAAAGGTATTCACACGGCGACTTCATGTCTCTTGACACGCGCAATGTGATAGGCTAGCATGGTACGTGCAAGAGCAGGTGCCAGGGGCAGTGGGTGGTAGATAATGAACCGCGAGTTGGCGGGGTCCTCCGTCGAAGGTTGCGTCATTCCCGCGAAGGCGAAAGTCCGAGGCGAGACGTCGCTTGGGGCTGACATTAAATGGTTTTCGCAACTTCAAAATCGAACGAACGAACCACGAATGTCTATGAAAACAAAGGACCACTGGCGAGAACGAGGGGGGCGAAGCTGGAATGTTTATGAAAACAAATGACTTATCTTCTTGATGCGGGAATGTAATTGAAAACAAATTGGTTACCTGCTTACCACCAGGAGTCATCAAATGTCCAAATATGTTCTTCCGCTGACCTTCATTATAGTCGCGATTGGTTGTCTCTCCGTCGTGGCGGCCGAGGAAACTCTCCGGCCAGTGAATCTGCGCTGCGAGTATCGCCGGAACCCGCTCGGCATCGATACGTTGCAACCGCGCTTGAGCTGGACACTCGAGCCGATCGAACCGAAAGCACGCGGCCAGAGGCAAACGGCTTACCAAATCCTGGCAGCCAGCAGTGAAGTGGGTCTACGCAGCGGTCAGGGTGATCTGTGGGACACTGGGCGAGTCGAATCCGACAGGTCCATTCAAGTGCCTTACGAGGGCAAGACGCTGGCTTCGGGCATGCAGGTGTGGTGGAAGGTGCGGGTATGGGACAACCAAGGAATTCCCTCGGCCTGGAGTCAGCCTGCTTTCTGGTCCATGGGGCTGCTCAAAGCCGAGGACTGGAAGGGGAAGTGGATCGGACTCGAGGGCGGCGAGGGCAAGCCCGAGCAGTTGAAGAAAGCTCAGTGGATTTGGACCCAGCCCAGTGGGGGCACCAGACCTTTCCGCCGCACGATCGAGATTCCGCCGGACAATCCTCTTTCGGATGCCCTCCTGTATCTGGTCGGCTCCGGCGCTACTACGCTTTATGTCAACGGGAAGGAACTCAGGTCAGCAAAGGGGCTCGATGACCCCATCTCGCTTGACATCACTCAGGCCCTGCACGCAGGCACCAACGTGGTGGCCGTGAACGTGAACGCGTCAGACAATGCTCCCTCCGGGCTGATTGGGGCAGTCGAGATGGAACTGGCGCACGGAGATACGATGGCTGTCTACACTGACGATAAGTGGCAAACGGTTCCCTTTTCGATCTATCCGGACACGATTGACTTTTCTCTCCATCCTGACCGCAACTCCCCCTGGGTGCCTGCCAAGATCCTAGGCCCTTACGGCATGGCTCCCTGGGGCGAGGTGGGTTGGGCAGAGCGAAGCGTCTTGCCTGCCCGCATGCTGCGCAAGGACTTCACTGTGGAAGGGCAGGTGAAGCACGCCACACTCTATATTTCCGGCCTGGGCCTCTCCGAACCTTACCTGAACGGCGGCAAGGTGGGCGACGACGTGCTGGTTCCCGCTCTCACCGATTACGACAAGCGAGTCTTCTACTTGACCTACGATGTCACCCAGCGTATCAAGCCGGGCCCCAATGCGCTGGGCGTAATTCTCGGCAACGGGCGCTATTTCGCGCCCCGGCACAAGGTGCCCCCCTTCACGCGGACCTTTGGCTACCCCAAGCTGCTGCTCCAGCTCGAAATCGAATACAGCGACGGAAAGGTGGAGCGTGTGGTGAGCGACGCGAGTTGGAAGCTGACCACCGCGGGACCAATCCGCGCCAATAACGAATATGACGGCGAAGTCTACGATGCCCGCCTCGAGATGGCGGGCTGGAACCAGCCGGGCTTCGACGACAGCCGCTGGCAAGCAGCGGAAGTGGTGAAAGGTCCCGCCGGCGTCCTCGCCGCTCAACCGAATGAACCCATCCGCGTCACGGAAACCCTCCAGCCAATAGCCATCACTCAGCCGTCCCCCGGTGTCTACATCTTTGACATGGGGCAGAACATGGTGGGCTGGTGCCGCCTGACCGTTTCTGGAGCGAAAGGGAACCAAGTCGCGCTCCGCCACGCCGAGCGGCTCCGGCCCGACGGCACACTCTATATGGACAACCTGCGCTCCGCCAAGGCGACCGATGTCTACACACTCAAGGGGATCGGGACCGAGGTGTACGAGCCGCGTTTCACCTACCATGGCTTCCGCTACGTGGAAGTGAGAGGCTTCCCCGGCAAGCCGGAACTGTCCTCCCTGGAGGGACGTGAAGTGCATGACGCCGTCGAGCAACACGCTGACTTCGCCTCTTCCAATACGCTGCTCAACCAGATTTACCAAAACGTGGTTTGGGGAACCAAAGACAACTACCGCAGCATGCCCACCGACTGCCCGCAGCGCGACGAGCGGCAAGGATGGCTCGGTGACCGCTCCGCCGAGAGCCGAGGCGAACCCTACCTATTCGATGTCGCCGCGCTTTACGCCAAGTGGGTGGACGACATTGCGGACTCTCAGGATTCCAAGGGGAGCGTCAGCGACGTGTCTCCAGCCTACTGGCCTCTCCGCACTGACAATGTCACTTGGCCATCCAGCTTCATCGTTGTCCCCGACCACCTGTACGATCAATACGCCGATTTGCGGGTGATCGAAAGGCACTATGAGGGAATGAAGAAATGGACCACTCATATGCAGACGTACCTCAAAGACGATCTCATGCCGCGCGATGTCTACGGCGATTGGTGCGTCCCGCCCGAATCCCCCGAATTGATCCATTCCAACGATCCGGCCCGCAAGACCGAGGGCCGCGTGCTGGGCACAACCTATTACTACCATCTGCTCCGCCTGATGGCCCGCTTTGCCACGCTGCTGGGCAAGCAGGATGACGCGAACAACTTTGACCAGCTCGCTGACAGGCTGGTGGTTGCGTTCAACAAGGCGTACTTCGATCAGCCGGCCGGCCGATATAGCAACGGCTCCCAGACGTCCAGCGTCCTTCCTTTGGCCTTCGAAATGGTTCCCGAACAGGATCGGCGGAAAGTCGTCGAAGCGTTGGTGCGGAAGATTGAGGAGCAGAACAAGGGGCACATCGGAACCGGACTGATCGGGGGCCAGTGGCTCATGCAGGTGCTCTCCGACAATGGCCACCCGGATGTCGCTTATGAAATTGCCTCACAGAAGTCGTACCCAAGCTGGGGCTACATGAGCGGCAAAGGCGCCACCACCATCTGGGAACTTTGGAATGGCGATACCGCCAACCCGGCCATGAATTCGGGCAACCATTTGATGCTGGTCGGCGACTTTGTCACCTGGCTCTATGAAAACTTGGCGGGCATCCGCCCCGATCCGCAACAGCCCGGATTCAAGCACATTATCATGCGCCCCACACCGGTTGGCGACCTGACTTACGTAAAGGCTTCGCACAGGTCTCTCTACGGCGACATTGTGAGCGATTGGAAACGTGACGGCGACCGCTTCCTCTGGAGTGTTACTCTGCCCGTCAACACCACGGCGACCGTCTACGTCCCCGCCAAGAATGCGGCATCCGTAAGTGAAAGTGACCGCCCGGCGGGTGAATCACCGGGCATCAAGTATCTGCGCATGGAAACAGGCGCGGCGGTTTACGAAATCGGTTCGGGAAGTTATCAGTTTGTGTCGACCATGACGCGCTGACACGATGCAATCGCGGCCATCAGGGGACGGCAAGCCGTCCGCCTGCAAGCTGTAGGGGTAGGGCTTGCCTTACCCATGCCCGAAGGAGTTCACCGTGAACAATGCGAGTTGTGCAGCGGCGAGAACTAGGCCCGGCTTGTCCTGCTTCTATGCGATAGTGTTCATAGCCGCCGTCGCTTTCCTCAGTCGCCCGTTGAAAGCTTTAGAAAGTGCGCTCGATAACCACCAAAGCGCCGTGTCCGCCTCAGAGCTGGAAACCTTTGGGACTGCCGGCAAGGAAGGCCTGCTTTACCCTGACCGCGAGGTCGTGCTCTTTCACCATGAAGGCGCCGGATGTTTGACGCAAATGTGGTTTGGCGGCGACTGGCCGGGATATGACCGCACCCGAATTCGCTTCTATGTCGATGGAGAAACTAAAGCCTCGATTGATATGGAGCTTTTTCTTGGCCACGGAATCGGCTGGGGCGATCCCGCTGCCCCCTGGGGTTCCGAGCGCCTGGGAAAGTCCGGCCATCCCAGCGGTCTCTATAATACTTACCGAATCCCCTTTGGCAAAAGCATCCGGGTCACCGGGCAGCTCGGCGCAGGCGTCGAAAAACCCCAAGTGTTCTGGTGGATCATCCGGGGAGTGGGGAACCTCCCGGTTTTCCTGGGAAACATCCGCCTGCCGGATAATGCCCGGCTGCTGCTCCAAGTCCGCGACAACGTCGAGCTCGAGCCTCTCCAGTTTTTCGACATCGGCCATTCGTCGCACGCCGGCGCCCTTTACCAAGTGACCCTGGCGGTGGCCAGCAAGAATTTCAATTTTCTCGAAGCCGTTCTCCGGGCCTATATGGATGGCGCGAAAGAGCCCCTTTTACTCTCCTCGGGCACCGAGGACTACTTCCTTGGCACCTATTACTTCAACCGCGGCATGTACCACTTCCCTATCGCCGGCTTGACGCACAAGGAGCAAGCTGCGGACGGCACTTGCCGCTTTTCTGCTTACCGTTTTCATGAGGATGATCCGATCATCTTTCAAAAGGGGTTTCGGCTCGCCTGGCGAAACGGCGAAGAAAAAGGCGGCAAACCCTATGGGACGCCGCAGCGCAGCCGAGCCACGAGCTACGTTTGGCTCTATGAATGGTGAGCGGCCGTGTTGACACGCCCAAGGCGGTGTAATACACTTGTGGCATATGAGTGATACAATCACTGTGCGCCTTCCCGAGGAGCTGGCCGCTTGGCTGGCGGAGACCGCGCGCCGCACGGGCGTACCGGCCGGGAGAATTATTCGCGAGCAATTGGAGCGGGCCAAAACCGAGGCGGGGAATCAGGGATTCCTCAGGCTGGCCGGAAAGATAAACGGCCCTGCCAGTCTTTCTTCCCGGAAAGGGTTCTCGCGACAATGAAGGGAATCGCGGACACAGGATTCATCGTGGCCTTTGGAAATCGCAACGACTTCCACCACGCCTGGGCCTTGGAAGTTGCCAAGAGGGTCTCTGAACCGCTCCTCACTTGCGAAGCCGTTTTGGCGGAGGCCGCGTTTCATCTGGGGTCAACTGCTTACGTCTTAGCGCTCGTCCGGAACGAAATGCTTCGTGTGGCTTTCGACTGCTCGCGCCATCTCCATCCACTGGCCGAACTCGCCCGCCGGTACGAGGATCAGCAGCCGGACTTGGCGGACCTGTGCCTCATCAGGATGAGCGAGCTTTATCCCCGCCACCTCATTATCACCGTCGATGAAAGGGACTTCCGCGTTTATCGGAGGAACAAGCGCGAGGTGATTCCCTTGCTGTGTCCTCCCCGCCGCCGACCCTAGCCGTTCGTTCATCGCTTCTTACTCATTCTCACCGGGGAAAGGCCAGTCCGTATTAAGGAGCAGTTCCTTCTCCCTGGCCGCGCGTGCGCGCTTGTTCACCTTCAAGTTCTCCAGCCAATGAACCCCCGTCTTGCCGGCCACGAGAATGTCGAGGTCACCATCGCCGTCTATGTCGGTTACCAAAAACTGCGTACCTGCGCCCGCCGTGCCGTTGTAGCTGGCGGTGTAGCGGGTGAAAGTGGCATTGCGGCGGTCGATCTTGTAGTAGTAGATAGCCAGAGGCTCGAAGGAACCGGGATCGTTGCCGTTGTGCCCGCGGTAACGCTTGCCCGCCAGAAGTTCCGGCTCGCCGTCGCCATCGAGGTCGGCCAAACCCAGGACGTGGATCTGGGAGAAGGAGTCGTCAATCAAATGAGAGTCCCAGACGCGCTTCCCGTCCCGGGTGGTCTGCTCCAGCCAGTAGAGGCCGTAGTTGTGGCCATGGCCGTAGATCAGGTCCATTTTTCCGTCGTTGTTAACGTCAAAACCGATAATAGGGAAGCCGCAGTCACCTAAGTTCCACTCAGGATGCCACTCCCACTTGTCGTGCGTGGCATCGATGTTCTGGAACCAGCCGTGGATCGAGAGCACGTCAGCCCTGCCGTCTCCGTCGATGTCGGCGATGCCGCAACCGTGGCCATCTTGGTCGTGCCCTCCGATGCTGTGCACTGCCGGCTCGGGCCCAGCGAAGTTGATCCAAAGCATGCCCTGGCGGCCGTAGTGGGCGGCAAGCAACTCCGGCCGGCCATCGCCGTCCAAGTCACTGAAGGCAAATCCCTCTGTTTCCTTCGAGTGGCAGATGAAGTGGGGCTTCCACAGCTCGCCTGCTTTTTTTGGATTTTCGAACCACCAGATGCCGTCATTCTGCCATGATGAGGTGACCAAGTCGACAGCACCGTCGTGATTGACGTCGATCGCAAACTCGCCGTTGTCCGCGACGAACTCGTCCCAGAAAGCCTTGTTCTCCGCTGCCGCGGCTCCTGAGGGCAGGGCGGGCGCGATTTCCCGGAACTTGTGCCGCTTCCATTCGCCACCGGCGGGGCCTGGATTCTCGTACCAGTAGGCCCCGCTGGTGATGTCCAGCAGGCCGTCGCCGTTCATGTCGATTGCGGCGATGCCCTCGGCATGATCCGTGCCTAGGCGATGCACATAGAAAGTAACCGGGTCGCGGTGGTAGGGCGAGTGGCACAGTCCGCCTGGCATTGCCTCTTGCTTCTCGGCAGACCTCTCGGTTTTGCTATACGCCTGGGAGCGTCCCACCAGCGCGGCGGCGGGAAGGCTTGTACCCGCCATTTTGAGCAGAGCACGACGTGAAAAGTCAGCCATTAGTCCCTCCTGGAATGGGCCCCAATGGAATGCCTTGAGCACGAAATGAAAGAGTGCATTCCATTCCCCGTCCTCTTTTCGGGTGGTCAGGGTACCATATCCTCTCGCCGGCGTTCAGGGTTTTTATGATTGCAGGAGTCCCCGCGCGGCCAGCGCTTTTTCAAGCTTGGCGCGGTTTTCGGGTTTCATGGGGACCATGGGCAGGCGGTAAACTTCCTCGATCATACCCATCATGGCCAGGGCGGCCTTGACGGGAATGGGATTGGTCTCGATAAAGTTCACTTGCATCAACGGCAACAGGCTGAAATGGAGTTGGCGCGCCGCCTCGAGTTTTCCCTCCCGCAGCAGGTGTGCCAGCTTGGTCATCTCGCCAGGGATTTCGTTCGAGATGACGGAGATGATTCCCACGCCACCCAGCGCCATGAGCGGGAAAGTGAACGAGTCGTCGCCGGAAAGCACGCGGAAGCTGGGCGGCACGGCGGCCAGGACTTCCATCTGTTGCACGATACTCCCGGAGGCCTCCTTGATGCCAATGATGTTGGGGATTCTGGAGAGTCGGGCCACGGTGGCGGGCTCGATATTGGACGACGTGCGCCCTGGAACGTTGTAAACAATGATGGGAAGGTCGGTGGATTCAGCCAGGGCCTGGAAGTGCTGGTAAAGGCCTTCCTGGGTAGGCTTGTTGTAGTAAGGAGCGACGGAGAGAATTCCCTGCACGCCCAAGCCGCGCACCTCGGCGGCAAGATCGATCACTTTCCTGGTATTATTACCGCCGACGCCTGCAATCACGGGAACCTTCCCCGCCACTTCCTGGACCAAGGTACGCACGACGGCGAGGTACTCCGCGTGCTCGAGGGTGGGAGTTTCACCCGTGGTGCCGCAGGGGACAAGGAAGTCGATGCCGGCACGGAGTTGGAACTGAACCAAACGCCGCAGGGCATCAAGGTCCAGCGAGCCGTCCTTCCTGAAAGGTGTCACCAGCGCCGTGCCGCAACCGCAGATGTCCAGGCTCATGAAACCTCCACTAAGGACTGGGGGCTGGGGACTAGGGCCTCCCATCTCGAACTGAATATGCCGTCAGCACTCAGCTATCAGCGCACCCGCTCGCCTACGGTGTGGGGGTTCACCCTAGCCTCGGCGCAGCTCTTCCTGAAACTGCTCCGGGGTCAGTTCGGTTCTTCAAGGCACAACTCAAGAACTTCTCTGAGGTTGTCCCGCAATTCGTCGAGCGTCGGGGCCTGCGTATGAGCGCCCGGCACTCCCGGAACAATTCCGAAGTAAAGCCTCGTCTCGGGGTCCCACTCCACGTATGCAGAAAAGGTTCTCATGCTGCCGAAATCCCTTCTGCCTCCAAAAGTCCAACGGCACGTCGCCAACGAGTCCTGCCGGGGAATGCTGTCATTCTGAGCGAAGCGAAGAATCCCTGCAGTCGTCGAACTCTGCCGGACCCAAAAGGCAACTGAAGGGGTTCTTCGCTTCGCTCAGAATGACAGTTTCCTGAGGGGGGGCCATATCTCCAGGGCCAGGCGTTCAACCCCCTCACCCGTCCCGCGCCCGCTGGTGAAAGCGCCGACGCAGGCCACCCTCTCCCCCAAGGGGGAGAGGGCCAGGAATATGTCACGCCCTCACCGAGAAGATTCCAGGACATCTCCGAAGCTAAACATGCCTTTCTTACCCACCACCCAGCGCGCGGCGTGCAAGGCGCCTTCCGCAAATCCCTGGCGGCCGCGCGCGGTGTG
>Ga0187784_10004444_pt1 | contig 11346 bp, 14 predicted proteins | sample 1015_SJ02_MP15_2_FD_132964 | JGI IMG/M metagenome (GOLD analysis project Ga0187784, IMG submission 132964) | Tropical peat soil microbial communities from peatlands in Department of Meta, Colombia - 1015_SJ02_MP15_20_MG | ecosystem: Environmental > Terrestrial > Soil > Wetlands > Peat | place... | reverse complement strand
TCTCCCTCTCCCCTGGAGGGAGAGGGTAGGGGTGAGGGGGAGGGATTTGGGATATTGGAGATTTGCTCCAAAGATGAGAAGGATATTGGTGGTCGGCGCAAAAGGGATGTTGGGAAGAGATCTGATGGAGATTCTGCGTTCCTCTGTTCTGGGCGACGAAGTTATCGGATGGGATATCGAAGAAATCGACATTCAAAAGGGAGACGAGACGGTCACGAAGATTGAAAAACTCCGGCCGGATATCGTGGTCCATATCGCCGCCTATACCGATGTGGACGGGTGTGAGTCGAACCAGGAAAAGGCATTTGGAGTAAATGCGGAGGGGACGAAGTCTGTGGCCATTGCGGCCTCGAGATGTCATGCAAAGATAGTCTACCTCAGCACAGACTATGTCTTCGACGGAAGCAAAAGGGAACCCTATTTAGAGAACGACGCTCCCCGTCCGCTGAATGTCTATGGTCAATCCAAATTCATGGGCGAGCAGTACGTCCAGACCCTGGTCGAAGATTTCCTGATTGTTCGAACCCAGTGGCTTTATGGACCATTCGGCAAGAACTTTGTGTCCTCAATCCTCCGACTGGCAAGGGAGAAAAGCGAGCTCTCTATCGTTGATGATCAGACCGGGTCGCCTACATACACCGCTGATTTAGCAAGAGCCATTTCCGTGCTCATTCAGTTTGGCGCCCGCGGGGTTTTCCACGTGGCGAACAGCGGCCTCTGCACCTGGTATACCTTCGGCCAGACCATTTTGAAACTTTCGGGGGTAAATCGAGTGAAAGTGATCCCCATTTCTTCGAGAGAGCTCGGTCGTCCGGCAACGCGACCTTCTTATTCTGTCCTGGGTTGTCAGAAGTTGAAAGAAAAGACGGGATTGACCATGCGTCCGTGGTCCGAGGCGCTGAAGGATTACTTAAAAACGGTCAGTTGAGAAAAAGTCCGAAGTTTCCTCATATCATCTCCCTCCCTTTCGGCTGCCTGCGCAAAGGCAGGGCAGGGGAAGGGTGAATGAGAAAAATGTCAGAAGAAAATTCTCAGATTTAGCCATATAGGACTCCAAGGGGGTTGGCAATGAATATCTGTATTATCGGTACGGGTTACGTCGGGTTAGTGACAGGAGCGTGTTTAGCAGAGTTTGGAATGAATCTGGTCTGTGTGGATAACGATCGCCAGAAGATCGAACTTCTCCGGGAGGGGAAGGTGACCATTCACGAACCCGGGCTTGAAGACCTCGTGGCGAGGAATATGAAGGAAGGAAGACTATCGTTTTCAACGAGCATCGAAGAGGGCGTGAAATCGAGTCTGGTGATCTTCATTGCGGTAGGGACCCCTTCCGATGCCGATGGCTCTGCCGACCTCAAATTTGTGGAAGAGGTCGCGCAAGAAATCGCCCGAAACATGGATGGCTACAAGGTGGTAGTGGTGAAATCCACGGTTCCGGTGGGGACTTGTCGTCGGCTAAAGCAACGGATCAAGGACCATCAGGCTCATCCCACTCCTTTCGATATTGTCTCCAACCCTGAGTTTCAGAGGGAAGGATCGGCGATTGAGGATTTCATGCGGCCGGATCGGGTCACCATAGGTGCGGAAAGCGAACAGGCCATCGCCATCATGAAAGATATCTACAGCGCCCTTTACATCATCGAAACTCCTTTTGTGATCACCTCCTTGGAAACGGCCGAGATGATCAAATATGCATCCAATTCCTTCTTGGCCACCAAGATAAGCTTTATCAATGAGATTGCCAACCTCTGTGAGGCCATGGGCGCTGATGTCCATCATGTGGCCAGAGCCATGGGGCTGGATGGAAGGATCGGGAAGAAATTTCTGCATCCAGGTCCGGGCTACGGGGGTTCCTGTTTTCCGAAGGACACTCGAGCCCTCTGGAGAATGGCCCAGGAAAGCGGGTATTCGTTCAAAATTCTCGATGCAGTCATCAAAGCCAATGAGGAGCAAAAGAAGAGGATGATCGGCAAGATCATCGATAAGGTGGGAGATCTTAAAGGAAAGACTATCGGGGTTCTGGGCCTTGCCTTCAAGCCGAACACAGACGACATCCGGGAATCTTCTTCGATCGTGATCATTCAGGGCCTTTTGGACATGGGAGCCAAAGTGAGGGCGTTTGACCCGGCAGCCATGGAGGAAGCCAAGGTCGTTCTCCCCGGGATAGAGTTCGGGAAAGACGCCTATGATGTGGCCAGGGGGGTGGATGCATTGGTCCTGGCGACAGAGTGGAATCAATTTCGGCGTTTGGATCTTACGCACATCAAAGAGTTGCTGAAAGCGCCGGTTTTCATCGATCTGAGAAATGTCTATGATCCGGATCAGATGAGGCGATTGGGCTTTGACTACTGCGGCGTTGGAAGGTGAAGGTTGGTATCGGATCGTTCTGAGAAGGACTGGATCTTTGTTTCCGATGCCCATTTTACGGGACGAGCCCCTGAGTCCATGGGGGCATTTCTGCGGTTCTTGGATTCAGAGAAAAACCGGATCGGTCGCCTGATAATCCTCGGCGACTTTTTCGAATTCCTCTTCGGTTTTAAAAACTTTTTCGTAACGGAAAAGGCCCCTGCCTTTACGGACTACCTTCCCGTATTCAATAAGCTCCAAAGCCTGTATCGCGAAGGAATCCAAATCAAATATTTTGAGGGGAACCACGATTTTTTTCTCCGCTCTTTTTTTTCGGAGCAACTTGGGATGGAGGTTGAAGTTCATCGCGATGGATGTGAGGAGAGGTTGGGGGGTAAGAGAGTTTTCATCGCCCATGGAGATTTATCAAATCCAAAACAGTGGGCTTATCGGAGCTTCCGGAGAATCCTTAAAAACTCGGTGACCTATCGTGTCATCCAAGTTGCAGGTCCTCGGATTTCTCGATGGGTTGCCCGAAAGCTAAGCGACATGAGCTACGAAAAGTATCACAACGATGTCCAACCCATTTCCCCTCCGGCTTTCAAGGTGTTTGCCTATCAGAAGTTTTTGGACGGGTTTGAGGTGGTCATCCTCGGCCACTCCCATTTCCCGGAGGAGGTGGAAGAGTGGATCGACGGAAGGAGGTGTCTCTACTATAATGTGGGAGATTGGATGATCCACCGATCCTTCCTGCGTTTCATTCCACCGGACCGCTTTCAGTTGGAACGGTACCACGGAGGCTGACACGGTGAAACCGGTGACACGGAGACACGCTGATGCGGAGATGGGGAGATAGGGAGATTGGGTGAGCCGCGACACGATGATGTGGAGCCCGGAGATTTGAATTTTGTGCTAAAATTCCGCACTCCCCGCCTCGCCGATGTCTCATCCTGTCTCGCCCGGGGGCTCGTCAAGGCGGGCAAGGCGGGCGCAATCCGAATTCCGCATTTGGTAAGAGCTATGACACACAGGGCAGTATTTCTTGATCGGGATGGAACCGTCAATGAAGAGGTGGGGTATGTGAACCACGTTGAGCGGTTTCATCTTCTTCCCCGTGTGGGGCAAGCGATTCGATTACTGAATCAGCATGGATGGAAGGCGGTGGTAATCACCAATCAATCCGGTGTGGCGAGAGGTTATTTTCCGGAATCGCTGGTTCATGAGATTCATCAGAAGATGCAGGACCTCTTGAAGAGAGAGGGGGCTCATCTTGACGGAATCTATTACTGTCCGCATCATCCTGATGTTGGGGTCCCTCCTTATCGACAGAAGTGCCGATGTCGAAAGCCGGGAACGGGCCTGGTCGAAGAAGCAGTGAAGGAATTGGACCTCGATACCTCGGCAAGCTATGTGGTGGGCGACCGGGGGAAGGACATCGAATTTGCCTACAAAGTTGGAGCCAAGGGAATTTTGGTCCTCACCGGATACGGAAAGGGAGAATGGGAATATGCCAGGGACCAGTGGAGTGCGAGACCTGATTACGTAGCCACAGATCTCTTTGCAGCAGCTCAGTGGATTGTTCAGCAGGACCCAAGTAGGAGCAAAATCCCCCCAACCCCCCTTTAGCAAAGGGGGACGGGGGCGATTAATGGTTTTGATCCTCCACAGGAGATGAATCTAATAAAGAAAAGGAGGGTGAAGATGCCTATCAGTAAAGAACTCTTGGAGATTTTGGCTTGCCCGAAATGTAAGGGAGATATTTTCTTGAATCGCAATGGAGATGGCTTGATCTGCAAGGCCTGCCACCTGCTCTATCCCATCAGAGAGGATATCCCCGTGATGTTGATCGATGAAGCACTCCCTTATCAAGGAGAAGAATAGATTAAGCTCCAAATTCCAAATGCCAAATCGCAAATGAATACTGGGCAAACATATTTCAAATTCCCCTCACCCCCTCCCCACTGGGGAGAGGGGAAGGGGAGGGGAGTAAGAATTGTCTTGGCAATTTGGAAATTGAAATTTGGAGGTTATTTGGGAATTTGGTGCTTGAGATTTGGAATTCAGAGGTGACATCTCATTGGTTTCTTTTCTTACCTACTTGTTCCTTAGAACATTCAGCTTCTTCGTGAATCTTCTTCCGGAAGGTTTCGCCCTCTGGTTGGGGAGGCAGTTGGGGAATGTGTGGTATCGCCTGGATTTTGAACATCGGAATGTAGCCATTCAAAATCTCCAGACGGCCTTTGGTCAGGAGAAATCACAGAGTGAGAACCAAGACATTGCGCATAGGACCTTCCAAAACCTTGGGATGACGGCCATGGAGTTCTTCCGAATCCCGAGGATGGATGTGAAAACGTTCAAGAAAAGGGTTAAAATTGAAGGGTTAGAAGAGGCGCTCAAGCTCTTTCAGAAAGGAAAGGGGATTTTCCTTCTTCTCTCCCATTTCGGGAATTGGGAGATGATGGGGGTGATGTCAAAGGTGATCGGACAGCCGATCATGGTGCTTGCCAAACCCATGAAAAAGAAAGAATTTCTGGATGAGTGGATTGGAAAAATCAGAAGTGCTTCAGGGCTCGAGGTTATTTCCGCTGTAAACGCAGGCAGAAAAGTAATCAGGGCGCTTTCGCAAAATCGAGTGGTCGGGATCCTAATCGACCAGAGAGCCAAGCGAAGCGAAGGTATATGGGCTGATTTTTTTGGGAAAAAGGCACCGACCACCCCAGGGTTGGCCGTCCTGGCGATGAAGACCGGCGCCCCTGTTTTGCCGGTTTTCATGGTTCGAGATGGGTTTCAAGGGCATCGTCTGATCATCAAGGAGCCGCTTGAACTGATCCGTACCGGCGACATCAAGAGAGACGTGGAAGCCAATACGCAACTTTTCAACCATACTCTTGAATCGATGATCCGCCAGTATCCTGATCAATGGTTCTGGGTGCATCGGAGATGGGAGAGAAAAGCAAGAGTTTACCACCGATGAGAAACCTTCCTCAAAAAAGAACCGAGACCTCTCCCGCCCAAAAGCCGAAGAATGATGAACACACTTATCTTCGTGTCGGGGATAAGGTGTTTCATAAGAAGTTTAAATCCTGGGGAGGTGGAATCGTGCTCGAAACACGCTCCTCCGATTTACCCGGCGGAATGTGTTATGTTCGGATCCTGTTTCAGGATGGAAAACAGAGGGTCTTCGATAATAGCTACGATAGCGTCTGCTGCTGTTATTACACCGGAGTGACTCTCCTCAACCGCATCGAAGTATAGCTTCCTTTCTTTTATTCCTCGCTGTGGCTGAACTGACTTAATCTTGTTGAACTTTGAGACCTGCACTTTGACCATTCCGCGCCGTCGCAAAAGGTCTTTAGTAAATAATAAAAAGAACGACGATCAAAATAAACACGGCTATTCCTATTGACCCAATGATTCTTAGTGACAGTATATAACTTGGAGTCTTCATCCAATCCAAAAACGGGTTTAACGCTCCAGCTGTTTTATGACGATCATAGAAATCAAGGGCATATTTTTGGACTTTTTTTGAGTAGAAGAGGCAACCAATTCCAACCCCAAGAAATATTATTCCCGTCGCCAATGCTATAAAGTCTTCTTTCATATCTAATCACCTTTTACGGAAGAATGGGCCACCGATTAAAGGGCACTGAGTTCATGGATGGCATCATAAACCGAGTCAATCAATTCTTTACGGGTTGTTGCCCAAATGACTCTTGGAAGCATTATACACACAGTATATAAGGATGGCAATACAACCAAAAGTCTTTCCTCCCCCTTCGTGTCTGGATGTGACTTCAGCAGGTAACTCGACCCAAAGGCTCCCGACCGGATCAGTCTAACCGTTCGTGATGTTCTGATGTCTTCTCTACAAGATCTAAAAAGGTTGAAGGGTCTAAGATCCGGATACCCTCAAACATTTTTAGATCCTTCAGATGGCGGTCGCCCGAAATAATGAAATCTGCCTTTGCTTCGGCTCCAGCGACAAGATACTTGGTATCGGCGGGGTCATCCTTGATCGTTTGAACTTTCATCTTCCCTGGGACAATAATGCTAACCGGGATCGTTTTTTGGAGAAACTCTTCAATCTCTTTGGCTGAGCGCCGGTGGCGTTGTTTGATTTTAGGATAGAGCAGCACAGCTCTGATCTCCGAGAGAATGTCGTTCGATAAAATAAGTCTTATCTTTCCCTCTCTTACCAATTCGAAGATCTTGGCCAGGTCAGAATGCGGTTTGAGTACCGCGCTAATAAAAATATTGGCATCCAGGACCACCTTTAACATTATCTTTTTGATCTCGATTTAGGCTTTCTGTACGATCGGACCCCTTTCTCCACGAGCACATCCATCTCCTTTTCATCCTTCTCCTTCAGGTTGGTCCTCATTTTGGATAATGCTTCAAAGAATTCTCCTATTTCTTGTTGTAGGGATTGGTATTTCTCGATAGGGATAACTGCGACCAAGGGTTTTCCGGCTCGCTCAATGATGTAATCATCCCCCTTGATCGCCACCTCATTCATGACCTGCCCAAGATTCTGCCTGGCTTTAAGAGCCGAGATTTTCTTGTACATTTTAGTGCTCCTTATATTAATCGCTATAACTAATATAATTATATCAGTTCCGATAGGCCTGTCAATAGATCAGGAAAAGGAGAGGCATTGCCGGATTAATATAAAGCAGTGGTGGTCTATACGGCCGATTCTTATCCTATGGGGTTCAAGAAAAAGGGGGTTACTCCTTCCCTTCACTTAAATACTTTCCGAGCAGTTCGCGGGTGTGTTCGTCGTCGTGGCAGTAAACGCATAGGTTTTCCCAGTTAGACCCGTCGGGGGGGTTATTCAGATGATTGCCGTCTTTGTGGTGGACCGTCAGGAGATGTCTTGTCTTTTCGTCGAATTCCCTTCCGCATTTGGCGCAGATGAGGCCGTGGATCTTGAGTGAGCGTTCTCGATAATCGCTTTGTGGAGGCGCGGTTTTCTTCAATTTTTTAAGGGTTTCTTCAATGGATTGATAGTCCCCCGTTTTTTGAGGTAGTCGTTTGTGATGAATTCGATAGGGTTTGTTTTTCATACGAGATTTTCCCCCTCACCCTTCCCCTCTCCCCGTCGGGGAGAGGGAAGGTCGGGGAGTAACTTATTGTGTTTGTTCCGGGACGATATCGACTGTCATTTCGATTCGTTCCCTTGGATTATCATTGCCATCCCTTGGTTGGGATACAATCTTGTCCACCACTTCCATCCCTTTCGTTACCTCGCCAAACACAGTATATTGCCCGTCGAGAGAAGGGACATCTGCCACGCATATAAAAAACTGGGAGCCGGCACTATCCGGGTGGCCAGACCGGGCCATGGAAAGCGTGCCTCGGCGATGGGGTTTCTTATTAAACTCGGCTTTGAGTTGATAGCCCGGACCTCCCATACCATGTTTTGAACGATCCAGGTTCTTGGAGTTGGGATCTCCTCCTTGAATGACGAACCTGGGCACCACCCTGTGGAAAGTGGTCCCATTGTAAAAACCCTTTTTGGCAAGCTCGATGAAATTATTTACGTGGTTAGGCGCAACTTCGGGAAAAAACTTCAGGGTAACGTCACCCAAATTTGTATGAATGACCGCTTGCTGCTCAGACATCTTTTTGACCTCCTCAGGCGAGAATTTCTTGTATCGCACTTCTTGCGAAAAAGATTCGGACGCGAATAAACTTAGGAAAAACACAAAAACTATTAGGACCGTCGAGATTCTTTTCATTTGATCTCCTCTCTGTTCTCTTCCTGATTCAAATTCCAGCCGCAGGGATAGTGCCTGATCTTAAAGCTCTCTCTGTTCTATTTTGAGAAAGTTTCCTTCTTCCCTTCGGCGAGGAATAAATACTCACTTCTTCTCTGTCGGGTAACCGGCCTTTTGCCATTCCTTCCAACCGCCTTTGAGAGCATAGATCTTCGTATACCCCATGTCCATCAGCTTTTGTGCCACACGGGCACTGGTGCCTTCACTGGGTCAGGCGCAGTAGAAGACAAGGGTCTTATCCTTCGGATACTTATTCGCCCAGGACTCAACGGCTTCGGGATCTTCGCGAACAGCCCCTTTAATTTTCAAATCGCTACCTGTCCAGTCCATACCGTGGCGAACGTCGATAATAACCAAATCGGGGGCGTCAAGCTTCGCCTTGAGTTCTTCCTTTGTCATTCTGGGGGCATCGGCAGACTTTGCTAATATCGTGCATCCCCCAACCATGAGCAAAATGATCAAGGTTCCGATGAGCAATCTCGTTTTCATTCTATTCCTCCTTGGCGAGTCGTCCAAGTCCTTCAAATGAAGGGTCGGATATAAAATTAAATTAACAAACCAAGGCCCCAAAAGCAACGAAAATAATTGGGAAGGGTGGGGAAAAAATCGCTTGTTAAGGTACGGGAATTTTGGTATTTATAGTACATTGGAAAGTGGTAAGCGGACTGTAGAGGGCGGTTCTTTTCGTCCTAAATCGACCTTCCACATTCAACTTTCCACTGTCAGATTAGGAGGAGGTGGTTGGTCATGATTACTATCCCAGCCCATAAGGTAAGACAATTTGGGGTGGAGTTCTACCAAACTTCTTTCACATCCGGAGACGTCCAGAAACTGGTCAAATTTGAGGTGTTAAATTATCCAACCGTTGACGAGGCAGAGCCGAGGAAAACCGGTAGGACCTCCGCCATCAACTGGGAGTTGCTGGAGAAACGGATCGGGAGGAGTGAAGCTGCCTTTCAGAGGCCGATGATTCGGAAGAAAATTCGTGAATTGGTTCAGTATTATTCGGATTGCCAAGAGGCCCGAAATCTCCCTGCTATCCCAGGGGCCGTCATCATGATTACCGAGAGGCCGCTCAAATTTTCTCCCACCGGGAAGAATTCCAATCTGGGGATGCTTCAGATTCCGGAAGAAACCGGGATCCTGCGGTGTCTGGACGGCCAGCATCGATTGTTAGCCCTCAGTGCTCAAACGGATAAAGAGGTTGAGATAGACGTCCCCGCCGTTCTCTTTGACAGCCTGGACCCTCGCCAGACAGTTGAGCTCTTTGTCACGATTAATGCCAAGCATACACGACTCAATCCCTCCCATCTGATTTCATTGGCGGGCCGAAGGCTTTATGCGGACCGGTATCAGGCACTGGCTCACGATATCATTCGTCAGCTTAACGAAGAGGAGAGTTCTCCGATGAAAGGAGAGATCAAAATCCTGGGCGTTGGGAAAGGCAGGGTTTCACAGGCTTCGCTGGCCGATGAAATGGTGGACCTTTTCAGTAACATTGAGAAGCTTGGAGGAAAAGAGCGATTTAAGGATTTCGAGCAGAATGGAAAGCGTTTTTTCCTCAACTACTTCAAGGCGATTCTGTCCGTCTTTCCAAAGGCCTGGGGAGGCCGAAAATATAGCATCAAAACCGGAGCCGCTCTTCGAGCTTTCATTCGTGTTAGCCCGGACGTCATGGCGCGGTCGAAGGAGTTAAAAAAGGACTCCTTCGATAATTTTGGAATACGGGAGGCGATCAAACCCTGGGCAGACAGGATCGGGGAATACCGGTTCGAGACAGAAGGAGAGTGGCGAAAGAAACTGGCGGGCGGAACGAGGGGGACAGTTGAGCTTCTCACCAGAGAACTTCGGGATGCCTTGAAGGTCTAACAAAAAATCCACCGAGCTTGTTGGGCTCGATGGATTCTTGAGGAAAAGGGTTAATGAGGAGGAAAGAGTTTTTTTTGTCTGTTGTTGTCTACTACTATACACAATTCACATTAAGAGAAGATTAAAATAAGGTTAAAACTTTCTAATTTTTCAGGCAGTCGGCGGGTCCGGTTTTTTCCCAGTGAGAGAGAATCGTTAGAAATGGAGGTGCCCTATGGAAGAAGAAAGGAAACTGACAGAGGAAGAATTTGTTCTCCAGGCAATCAAAAAGTTGAGGAAAGAGCCGTATCGGGGCATCCACAGCGTCTACAGTGGTTTCAATGAGGCTTTCAGAAAATATTTCGACACAAACCCGGTTGAGGTCACTTCCAGATTGGCGGGGGAAGGAAAGATTGAGACAAGGCCTTTTAAGGGGGGGATGATGCTTTTCCTTCCTGGTGAGGCGCCGAAAAGACCTTCCGCGGATGAAATCATTCAATTGATATTGGGAGCCGGAAACCAACCACTCTCTGAAGAAGACTTTGCCATCGAAGGGATCAAGAAATTGAGAAAGGAGCCCTATAAGGGAATCCACAGCGTCTTTAGTGGATTCAATGATGCCTTCCGCAAGCATTTCAACAAAGATCCGGTCGAATTCACCACCAAGATGGTTTCAGCGGGAAAGATTGAAATCATCCCGATAAAAAGCGGTAAAGGGGTGATGCTGTATCTCCCGGGTGAAGGTCCGAAGGGCCAAAAAACCGATGAAACCCTGAAGAGGATTTTGGGATAAAGCTACCCCTAAAAATGTCATTCCTGCGAAAGCAGGAATCCAGGAGTCCCTAACAATACTAGACGCCCGCCGGAGTTTACCCCGTACTGGACACGGGGCGAGAATAATAAACCGGTAATTATTAGGGGTACCGTTAGGGAATAAATAAATCGTAATGGGAGGATTAAAGTTTTCGGACGACGCCGAAATTGGTGTTGATTGCTTCCTGAAGTCAATAAGCCGCCCTGCATGCCTTACAATTTAGATTTCAACCAGATATCTTCAGTTCGGGCAAAGTACAGATATTGGCAAGCTACTCTCATTTTGTATTAGATTGCCCCTCAGATGGTCTCCGTTTATCTCTGATCCTGTCTTCCACATACAAATGGTCGAGGGATCTAAGATCAGCAATTACAGATTTCCGATTGAAAGAGGGCATAAACGACCGCAAGCTTAGGGACTGCGGAGCAGTTCGCTGCGCATGGTTAGGCGTCACTTTGGAGCGAGTTCGCCATACCAGTAGGCGGCGGTGACTCCGCCGTCCATGAGGAAGTCGCTGCCGGTGATGAACGCGCCATCCGGCCCCATCAGCAGAGCGCC
>Ga0187784_10004443_pt1 | contig 11347 bp, 4 predicted proteins | sample 1015_SJ02_MP15_2_FD_132964 | JGI IMG/M metagenome (GOLD analysis project Ga0187784, IMG submission 132964) | Tropical peat soil microbial communities from peatlands in Department of Meta, Colombia - 1015_SJ02_MP15_20_MG | ecosystem: Environmental > Terrestrial > Soil > Wetlands > Peat | place... | reverse complement strand
GACAACGACGGCGCGTCCGAGGTCGAATGTGCCGGTCGCCGGGGGGCGGGGACTCGCGGAGGGCCATGCCTCCGTCGGGTTAAATCCACTCAGCCGCGACGCTTGCATCAGGCTGGCGTAAAACGTGGCGTGTTCCAGAAAGCGGCGGCGATTCATCCTTACCCTCACTTGACTTTGAAAACCGCCTTCACGGGCTTCTGATGAAAAAGGCGGACTTTCGCTCGAACTTTATCAATTTGTGCTCGGGCAAGCAAACCCTTTCCGCGCTTGCAACGGTACAGTCTGAGTCTTCCAAAACTACGCCACCGCCCCGCCGCTCCAGACGGTTTCACGCCAAGGCGCGATGTACGCAAAGTGCGCAAAGGAAGTAAGAGAACTTCCCTTTGGTGTTCTTTGCGCCCTTTGCGTGCTTTGCGTCTTGGCGTGAAACTTTTTCCGCCTGCAATTCTGCTCTTGACACGACAATCGAGGCGTGGTTGCCTATCGGAGTTGTCGGAAGAGAGCGCCGCGATCGAAGCCCAAGAATGAGCCAAGAAAAAACCTTTTGCGCGGCCTCGAAACTGACATGGAATTCCCATGCTCATGAAACTCGGTTCGCTCGATTTTGCCATTATCATCACTTACTTCCTCGTCGTGCTCGGAGTGGGTTACTGGCTCAAGGACAAGATGAAGACCTCTTCGGATTTCCTCTTGTCGAAGCGTTCCTTCTCTCACTGGGTCACCGGTGTCGCCTTCATGTCGGCCAACCTGGGGGCGCTGGAGGTGATGGGCCATACCGCCAATGGCGCCAAGTATGGCATGCGGACGAACAACTGGTACTGGATCGGAGCCATCCCGGCCATGGTGTTTTTGGGCTTGTTCATGGTGCGCTACTACTACGCGAACGGGCTGCGAAGTGTCCCTGAATATCTGCGCATGCGCTATGACCATCGTGCCCACATTCTCAACGCTTTCAGTTTTGCCACGGTCACCGTACTGATGTCGGGAATCGACATGTTTGCTTTTGCGGTGGTTTTCCGCAGCATGCTGGGCTGGCCATTCACCACCAGTGTGCTGCTGGCCAGCGGGGTGGTGCTGCTTTTTATTTTTTGGGGCGGCCTCTCTTCCTCCATTTACAACGAGTTCCTTCAGTTTTTTCTTATTGTCATTGGTTTCCTGCCCCTGACCTTTTTCGGGCTGCACGAGGTGGGCGGGTGGAGGGGACTGGTGGCCAAATTACCAGAGCAATATCTGCACACCTGGAAGGGCATGGCCGGGCCAGGCGATCCGCTGGGCGTGCCTTGGTGGGTGATGGTGGTGGGCATCGGCCTGTGTGCGGCTCCCTCGTATTGGTGTACTGACTTCCTCCTTGTGCAACGCGCCTTGGCCGCCAAGGATTTGGCTTCTTCGCGGAAGACCCCGCTGGTGGCCGCCGTTCCCAAAATGCTTTTCCCGGCTATCGTCACGGTGCAGGGGATGCTCGCCCTGGCGCTTGCTCCCGCGATCGTCAAACAAGATTACAACTTGGCATTGCCCACTCTCATGGGGCGCTATTACCACAGCGGGATGCTGGGGCTGGGGTTGACGGCGCTTTTGGCCAGCTTCATGTCCGGGATGGCAGGCAACCTCACCGCCTTCAACACGGTATTCACCTACGACATCTACCAGACTTACTTCGTCACGAACCGCCCGGACCACCATTATCTGAAAGTGGGGAAGATGGCCACCGTAGTGGGCACTTGTATTGCCTGCGCCTCATCGTACATCGTTCTGTACTTCAACAACCTGATGGACTACATGCAACTCATCGGGATCCTATTCATCTCGCCATTCTTTGTCGTTTTTTTTCTCGGCATGTTCTGGAAGCGCCCGTCGGCGACTGCCGGCTTTTACGGAATGGTCGCCGGGCTCTCCGGCGCAACCCTCGAGTACGCGCTCTACCGGCTGGGCGTGCTGGAGTTCAGCTCCCCCATGGCCTCGAATATCTGGACGGCGGTATGGGGATTCGTTGCGGGGCTGGCGGTGACCGTGGTTCTCAGCTTCCTGACCGAAGCGCCCCCGGCGGAAAGACTCAAGGGGTTGGTTTATTCTGGGGCGACAAAGGGAAGAGATTCGACGCCATGGTTTCGCACTCCGGTGTTTTATGCCATTCTTGTTTTGGCGGCGTTCATTGCGCTTAATGTCAAATTCTACTGAGTGTTGTGTCTGCGCAGGCCCGGACCCCCTCACCCGGCCCGCCCCGGCTGAAGAAAGCGCCGGTCGCGGGCCACCCTCTCCCCCAAGGGGGAGAGGGCTGGGACTCGGACGGGGGTAACTGATGGAGCAGAATTGTAGAAACCCCAGACCCCCGACAGTCGAAAATCGGCAATGTGGAGGTAGGTCAATCACCCATCACAAATCACCAATCACCAATGTCGTGGATCGCCGCAAATTTGTGACTTCGCTTGGTGGGTGCGCGGTTTTGCCGGCCGTTTCGCGTGCACTGGAAAGGTCCGTGGCCAAGCCTGGCGAAGGTGCGGCGGGGGCACGCTCGCGCGTTGACCTGAACGGCCAATGGGAACGTCGGATCGACGAGGAATTGTATGATGTCGTCCAGGTGCCCTCTTCCCTTCGGCCCTCGGGCTGCTATCGCCTGGAGCGGCAGTTTCTCCTGCCCGAGCTTTCCGAGCACGAGCGGGCAATTCTGCACTTCGACGCCATTACCTACTTCGGCCGCGCCTTCGTGAATGGCGCGGAACTGGGGACCATGGGCCCCTACGTGCCTTTCGAGTTTGAATTCACTCGGCAGGCCAGGAAGGGCTCCAACACGCTCGAAGTGGCGATTGCCGATCTTACGCCGGAGCCAGGCGGGGCGGGCAGAAACGAGTTGGCGTTAGGCGTGAATCCGGGCTGGGAAGCTTATGGTGGAATCATCCGGGATGTTTACGCTGAGGTGCGTCCTGCCGCATTTGTGGACAATGTGCGCTTCGCCTACAAGCTGGAGCCGGGTTACGCTAAGGCTGCTTGCCAGGCGCAAGTGATGGTGTCCTCCGCCACGGCGACCTCAGCGCAGGTTGAAGTGGTGTTGCTGCGAGCGGGGTTGGAAGTGGCGCGGGCGGAGAAGGCTGCCTCGCTCCCTTCCGGCGCCAGCGCGGTTGAAGTGGCGTTCGACGTCACGCCGCCTGTCTTGTGGTCACCCGAAGCTCCGAATCTCTACGAATTGACTGTAAGTCTGAGAAGCGACCACGGAACGGATCGCTGGCGTTGCCGGACGGGATTTCGTGAGGTGGTCACCCGCGGGCCGGACTTCCTGCTCAACGGGCGGCGGCTGGTGCTCAAGGGAGTGTGCCGGCACGACATGTGGAAGGAACAGGGTTTCACCCTGACGCGCCCGCAGATGGAGCAGGACATGCGGATGATTAAGGCCCTCGGGGCGAATTTCATCCGCCAGGTCCATTACCCGCACCACCGCTACATGGTCGAACTGGCCGATGAGTTGGGCCTGTTGGTGAGTGAAGAGCCAGGTTACTGGGGCATGGACTTCACCAAGATGCCGTGCTCCATGGTTGAATTGGGTTACCGCATTATGGAAAAGACGATCCGGCGCGACTGGAATTCGCCCTCGGTTTTTGCCTGGCTGCTCGCCAATGAATGCGAACTGACTTTGGGGTTCTTGCGTGAAGGCAAAGCGATTTGTAATAAGCTCGATCCGATCGGACGCTTGGTTTCCGCAGCCAATAGCATGCCCAAGGAAAAAGCGAAGCCCCTCTTCGAGCAAGCTGGAATGGATTTCTTTGACCAGCATCCCTATACCTTCAACGTCGATGAATTCAACCGGGAAGCGGAATTCGACGGGCCCGGCCGGCCGCTGACCTTTACCGAATGGGGCGGAAAGGCGATAGGCCAGTCCCAAATGGTTGTGCAGAAGAGCGTCGACCGCCTGCTCGATCTCGTTGATTCCCATCAACTCGCCGGCCACGTTTTCTGGAGCTGGCAGGACATGCGGCAGTACAGCCGCATCGATTGGGAAATGCGCAACGGCGTGCTTGAATCGGGCGTAGTTACCGAGGGGCGCGAGCCCCGCGAAGTGCCCTACCTGGAATTGTCCCGGCTATTCGAGGAGCGTCGTCACGAAGCGCAGCCTGCCAGTGCGCACGCTCTGGTGTCGCCCCTCAAGTGGACGCCGTGGTCGCGGAAGAGTACCTTCCAGCCCGTGGATCTCCAGACGTTGGCGGATCGCGCCGAAAGCGCCATGGCATGGGCCAGCCTCGAGAAGAGCATGTCAGAGTTCTGGGCCAAGTCCAGCATGGCAAGCGACCAGTGGAAGAGGACAGGCGGGGAGTTCCTGTTATGGGAGGGATCGGAAGTAGCAATTGCGGGAGTTCCCTTCCGCGTTCCAGTAATGAACAACCACGCGCGGCCCTTGGTGCTGACTCCGGACATGCCTGAGTTGAAGATTCCGGTGCAGCAGGAATGCATCCGGTTGCACGTGCTTGGGCAAGTGACGTTTCCGAATGGATTCCCCGTCGTGGGAAAAGATGGAGAAGCCGTGGGGAGCTACACGCTGTGCTACGCGTCGGGAAAGAGTAGGGAGATTCCACTGCGCAACGGATACGAGGTGGTTCAGTCGAACTTGGTACATGACGCGACGCGGATTGACCCGGAAGCGACGGAGGCGCAGCGGGCCCTCGTTTTCGTCAAGGACATCGCGAGGGAGCAATACCAAATCTTGCTGTTCTCGATTCCCGTGGAGGGCGGAGAGCTCGCCAGTCTCCACTGCAAGCTGAACGACCAGCAGCCCGCGCTGGCCATTTTTGCGCTGACCGCCGAGAGCCGCTAGCGTCGCCAAAGAGCTTCACCGCAGAGGTCGCGGAGTTCACAGAGCCGCGGCATTTTTCTCCGTGATCTCCTTGTCCTCTGTGGTGGATGGTTTCTTTGCTCCGTAGGAAGAAGTTGGGCTGAGGACTGAAGGCTGAGAGCTGATAGCTGAAGGGATGACAATGGATCGAATTGCAATTCGGAAGAGGCCAGTATCTTCGAGGATTCTGCCTGCCGTTCCTCTGGCGACATCCGGCTGGCCTGCGGAAGGCCCTCACGGTCAGCGTACTCGTGTGGATCTGGGCGGAGCTTGGGAGCGGCACGTTAACGGAAAGTTCTTTGATGTCATTACGGTTCCTTCTTCGCAGCGGCCGCTGGGGTTCTATCATTTGAAGCGGGAGTTTCTGTTACCGGCGTTATCAGGCGGGGAGCGGGCGATTCTGCATTTTGAGGGGATCACTTACCATGGCCGGGTGTTTGTGAATGACGCCGAATTGGGCACGATGGGTCCTTACATTCCCCACGAGTTGGAGTTCACGAAACTGGCGAAGGAGGGAAGGAACAGCCTTGTCGTAGCTATTGCGGACCTTGTTCCAGAGCCCGGCGGGGCGGGCAAGGACGAGATCGCGTTGGGGGTGAATCCCGGCTGGGAAGCGTACGGTGGGATCATCCGCGATGCGTACGTAGAAACGCGCCCGGCAGCCTACATTACGAATGTGCAGTTGGGTTATGCGCTGAGCGGGGGGTACACAAAGGCAGCGTGCCGGGCGCGGGTATTTGTAACCTCGCCAGCGCCGGCGTCGGGAGAACTGGAAGTGAGGTTGTTCAAGAGGGAGTCGGGGGTGGCGGGTGGTAGCAAGCAAGTGCAGATACCTGCGGGCGCCAGCGAGGTGGAAGTGGCTTTTGACGTGGAGGCGCCAGACTTGTGGTCGCCGGCCGAGCCCAACCTGTATGAGTTGCGCACGAGTTTGAAGAGTGAGCACGGGGAAGACGTCTGGAATTGTCGCACGGGATTTCGCGAGGTCAGCATCAAGGGAAACCGATTCGAGTTGAACGGGGAGCGGCTGGTGCTGAATGGCGTGTGTCGCCACGACATGTGGAAGGATCAGGGCTTCACGCTGACTCGGCAACAGATGGCGCAAGACATGGGGATGATCAAAGGGTTGGGGGCGAACTTCGTGCGCTTGGTGCACTATCCGCATCATCGTCATATCGTGGAATTGGCCGACGAGTTGGGGTTGCTGGTGAGTGAAGAGCCGGGCTATTGGGGAATGGACTTTGAGAGGATGCCGCGCAGCATGATCGAGCTGGGATATCGGATCATGGAGGGGACGATACGGCGGGACTGGAATTCGCCTTCGGTGTTTGCTTGGCTGCTGGGGAATGAGTGCAAGCTGACGGAGGAGTACCTGCGGGAAGGGAAGGAACGGTGCCGGAAGCTCGATGTGCTTGCCCGTCCAGTCTCTTTCGCCAACAGCATGAACGCCAAAGACACCAAGCGCCTCTTCGAGCAGGCAGGAATGGACTTCTTTGACGAGCACGTGTACCCGTCCGACTCTGACGAATACCGAAAAACCGCGGAGTCCTTTGGCGACTCGCGCCCGCTTACTTTCACCGAGTGGGGTTGGGAGCAGGTGGGGGACAAAGACATTTTCCCGGAGACGCACAGTGAATTGATCCTGGAACTCGTTAAGAGCGGCAAGTTAGCGGGTCACGCTTTTTGGTCGTGGCAGGACATGCGTCAGTACAGCCGTCTTGACTGGCCCACTGCCGACGGCATCTTGATGTCAGGCGTGGTAAACGAATCCCGTGAGGTGCGGCCGGACTTGCATATGGAACTAGGAGCGTTGTTTCAAGGCCGCGCCCTGGAGCCGCAACCGCCCGATACACGTCCCACCATCCTGCCGCTCAAGTGGGGGCCTGCTACGCCGGGCGCGAGCTTTCATACGGTGGATCTCCAGGCGCTGGTGGAGAGTTCCGAAGGCGCAAGGGCCTGGGCGGGCCTGGAAGCGGCGTTGGCGAAGTTCTGGCCTCGAGTCCCCATGGCGGAAGACCAGTGGAAGCGAACGGGCGAGAAGTTTTTGCTCTGGCAGGGATCGGAATTGACGATCGCGGGCATACCCTTTCGCGTCCCGACGGTGAACGGCTTCGCGCGCCCGGTGCTACTGGCGCAGGCTGTACCGGAAGTGACGATTTCGGTTGGTCAGGAATGCGAACGCTTGCACATCTTGGGCCAAGTGACGTTTCCCGAGGGTTACCCCGTGGTGGGAAAACGCGGCGAGAAGGTGGCGACGTACCGAGTGCGATACAGTGGAGGGCGGGAGCGTGAGGTGCCGGTCAGGAACGGAATGGAAGTTGCCCAGGCGAACCGGATCCATGTAGCGACACGGATTGATGCTGTGGCGACCGAGGCGCAGCGCGCGCTCGAGTATGTGAAGGACGTGGTACGTGAGCAGTACCAGGCGCTGCTGTGGAGCTTGCCAGTCGAGCGCGGGAGAGTGGAGAGCTTGCGATGCAAACTGGAGGCAGGGCAGCCGGCGCTCGCCATCTTCGCGGTTACCGTAGAAGCCGGTTGAGTACCATCGGACCTACAACGGCGAGATTGTGGGGTGCAGCCAATACGAGCGCCTTTGTGTCCTCTGTGCCTGGCGAGCTTTTACACGGAGCGCACGGGGTATCTCAGCAACCCGTGTAGCGTTAGGTGCAATCTTCGTCGCGCCCCGCGACGGTTCTGTGCCTTCTGTAGGGGCGAGCGGTGCTCGTCCCAGGGCCGAACGCCGTTCGGCCCTACGTGCTTCGTTGCGGCTCTGCCGCGCTGGAGCACTAGCGCGTTTAACAGGAGTATCAACACTATGCTTCCAGGTTTGCTTTTACTCATCGCGCTGAGCGCACCGCAGCTTCAGAATCCGGGCTTTGAGGCCTCCGAACCCCTATCCGGCTGGGAGGTGAACACGCCCGCCCCGCAAAGGAAAGGAGTGCAGGTTCGTGCCGATTCGACGGAAGTGAAAGAAGGAAGGCAATCCCTGCTTATCGAAGCCCGCGAACCAGCAAGCTATGCGCTGAATCAGTGGACCGTTCTTCCGGCCGGCACGCTTTGGCGCGCCCGAATCTGGATCAAGACTGAAAACTTGGGTCCGGCAATGCACGATGGCGCGGGTGGGCAGATTGTGATTAATTCGCGCGAAGGGGTGCTGGGCAGAAGCAGTCCGCGGTCCGGCTCGTCGCCCTGGGGAGAAGTGGAGGTTGTTTTCGAGGCACCTACCCCGGAAGACGTCGACATTGTACTGGTAGGGCTCGAAAGGAGCGCGGGCAGAGTCTGGTTCGACGGCCTTCGACTTGAGCCCCTGCCTCGACCCCTCGAGAAGGACATTCGCATTTTTTTCCAGAAGCTCAGTAAGCTGCCGATTGACCTTAAGCAGTGCGGCCAATTCATCGAGCCCTTGTGCCGCCTGCTGCCTTCCATGCTCGCTCAGCAGGTTGAATCCACCAGCTTCGAAGAGGAAGAGGACTGGTGGCCCAGCTACAAGCGGGAAATCGACAAGCCCTACCGGCCTTGGTACCCCGACGGCGCCGTGCATGTGGCGAAGTACTCACTGGATACCGAGAATCCTTATAACGGCAAACGCTCGCAGAAGATCGAGCTCCCCGTCGAGCGGGCGCGGGCGGGAATTTCCCAGGATGGCTTCTATCTTAAGAAAGGGATGGGTTACCGGCTTCGTCTGCACATTCGAGGCCGAGGAAATGTTCCGGTGTGGGCATCCCTATACGGCGACGGCGCCAGGGTTGCCGGTCCTGCTTCGCTGGGGCGCGCCGGCGAGAGCTGGCAGGGTGCGGAGGCCATACTCCGGGCAACGCGCGACGTCCAGAACGCCACTCTGAACATTGAGTTTGAAGGCCCGGGGACTTTGTGGCTCGACCGAATCTACATGATCGAAGAAGATGCCGTGCTAGGAATCTGGCGTCCCGACGTCGTTGCCGCGCTTAAGGCGATGACGCCGGGGGTGGTCCGGTTCGGCGGGAGCTCGATGGAGGTTTTTGAGTGGGACAAGTGCATTGGTCCCTGGGACACGCGCGTGCCCTACACCACCATGCCCTGGCGTGGCCTCGAGCCGAATTTTATTGGGGTCGAGGAATTCGTTCAGCTCTGCCAATATGTCGGCGCTGAGCCTTTGGTCTGCGTGCGCTGGACGGGCAAGACCCCGCTGGATGCCGCTGCCGAAGTCGAGTATTTCAATGGCGGTGCCGAGACTCATTGGGGGAAAGTGCGGGCGCAAAACGGCCATCCGGCGCCCTATGGAGTGAAATATTGGCAAATCGGGAATGAAATCGGTGGGCCGGAGTACGACGCCTCCGTGCGCGCCTTTGCCGAGGCCATGCGCAAAGTCGATCCCACCCTTAAAGTACTTTCTTCCTTTCCTTCGGCTGACACGCTGCGCGAGGGTGGCGGATATCTCGATTATTTATGCCCCCATCACTACGAATGCGGTGACTTGGTTGGTAAAGAGGAGGATTTTAAGTTCCTTCAGGATCAGATCGCGCGGTATGGCGCGGGAAAGAACGTCCGGGTTGCGGTCACCGAATGGAACACCACGGGAGGGCAGATGGGGCTCACCCGCGGAATGCTCCAGACTTTGGGGAACGCCTTGAGTTGTTCGCGGTACCAGAACCTACTGCAGCGTTACGCGGACCTGGCGGAGATCGCCATCCGGTCGAACCTTGTGGACAGCTTTGGCTCGGGGGTTATACTCCCCGGCCCAGGCTGGCTCTATCTTGCACCCACCTATCACTCGCAGAAGCTCTACACCCGGGCCGCAGGCTCCTATCCGCTCCGAGTCGAACGCTCCACCTCGCTACCCTGGCATCTCCAGGAACCCGACCTGAGCGTCACGCTGAGTGAAGATGGGAAGATACTACGCATCTACAGCGTCAACTCCACCGCCGAGGCAAGGCAACTGAGATTTCATCTGGTAGATTCTCCTGCCTCGATGGCGGGCGGGACGGCTTACGTCCTGCGAGATCGCGAAGCCGCCGGCACTCCTGAAGTTATGAATAGCCGGGACGACCCGGACAGAATCACTTCAGTCGCAAGCCCCGTAATGGCCAGCGGCAAGGACTTTGATTACGTCTTCGCGCCGTTCACCATGACCCTGCTGGAGCTTGACCTCGGCGGGTGATTCCTCGCTTATCAGCGAGCGCCCGACCAGCCACTGCGGTAGAGGTTGGGATCACAGCCCTCTCCCGAGGGGAGAGGGTGGCCCGCGACGGCGCTTTCTCCAGCCGTCGCGGGCCGGGTGAGGGGTCAGTTGGACGGCGAGCATAAACCAGACCGGTCAATCTAGAAGTGCTGCGTGACCCTTATCCCTCGTCCCTTCGATACATGCTCTCCCGGCTGATTGCATCGTCGGAAAGAGGTGTACTGCGGCGGTAGGGAAAGCTCGCCACCCACTCCTTGAAAGCGTTTGCCCTCTCAGCGGGGGTCATAGCAGATTGAACGGGCTTCGCAGGGATGTGCTGCTCCAGGATACGCTGCACATACTGGCTCAGCGGGAGTCCGTCCTTCTCCGCGCGAACCCTTAACTCGGCCTCGATCTCCGGCTTAGGTTCGATTTGTATGCTCAGGTCATTCCTCCAGTTCGCCCTACCCTAGTCTGGTCTTTAAGCCTATTTGACCTTGATGTCATTATAACTCCCCTATCAAGTCTAAATGCTTGTTCTCGGCATCGCCAAGCCGCGCGCATCCGCCACGCACACGTTCACCGGAGCGGTGCTCCGCACGCCCGCCCACATATACTAGGAGCAGGCGTAAGTAGCGCGCCGACTCGAAAAGTAAATCCGTATGTGGGATAATTTCGGCCGATAGTTGGCTGAACTCCAATGAGGCTACGTGTCGGCATCCCACAGCACAAACGCACATGTAGAGAGGAGGGTAAACCCAGTGAACGTTTTTCTTTGTCGCCTTAAGACAGAGGGCAGAGATGGTAGAAACAGAATAGAGGAAGCCTTAGACCGGAACGAGGTCTGGATCGGATGGGCCGTCTGCCACCTCATCGGAAAGGGATTTCCCTATGAAACGGTTGTGCGGAAAGCGAAAAAGCTCTTTGCCCCGACCTCTTCCGCCCCGAAACAAATCGGACTGTTCGCTGACAAAATGAAGAAGCAGGACTTGGTTATCTCATGTCCTGACGGTGCGCGGGAGTTCTTCGTTGGGGAAATAGCCGAGGACGAGGCTCGCCCGACCCGCGTGCCATGGCTGAAAGAAAAGCTGCCCGGACGGAAGGTGAACTGGTTGAATTACAAGAAACCGCTTCCAATTGCCGCCGCCCCGCCGACCGTACGGAGAGACATCCACAAGAACGTGACGTGCCTCGAGTTTCGCGATCCCGAATCGCTCCGGCAATGGGCACGCCGGTTAATTGGCCACGAATTTGCGTCTCGAGCAACCGACAAAGGGTTGGCGTTCGAGGCACAAGAACGGCGTCAGGGTCATCAAAGCAACCAGCACGTCAAGGATGCAGTGGAGGTTTATGCAATGAAACAGGCTGAGCTTCACTACGGAAAGCAATATGACGTG
>Ga0187784_10004442_pt1 | contig 11349 bp, 4 predicted proteins | sample 1015_SJ02_MP15_2_FD_132964 | JGI IMG/M metagenome (GOLD analysis project Ga0187784, IMG submission 132964) | Tropical peat soil microbial communities from peatlands in Department of Meta, Colombia - 1015_SJ02_MP15_20_MG | ecosystem: Environmental > Terrestrial > Soil > Wetlands > Peat | place... | reverse complement strand
GGCGATCTTGAGCAGCGCCATGTTCTTCAGATGCATGTCGCCGTCGGCGATCAGCCACGCGAACAGCGCCCGCTTGACGATGATGACGATATCGTCCTCAGGCGCGGTCGAGAGCGGGCGAACGGCGCGCGCGACCTGCTCCATCGTGCCGTCGTATTTCGCGTTGGTCGGCAATTCGAGAACGGAGCAGAGATCTTCGAGCGCCGGCAGTCTCGTATCGTTATGGCCCTCGCGGATATCGAACCGCTCGACGACGAGCGCGGGCGGCATCTTGTCAGGCATGGCGAGAAGCGCCGTCGCCGGCGCCGCGAAGCCGGCCACCCGGCCCAGCGCCATCGCGACCCATTCGACCACCGGCAGAACATCGTACCCGCTGGTTCCCGCCGGCTTGAGAATGTGCGTGAAGGGCTTGCCGGTGGCGGGCGACAGAACGCCGTCGGGATCAAGGTACATCGGCGCCTTGATCTGCACGCCTGACAGGCGCGGCGTATCGGCGCGCGCGTAAATCTGCGCCAGGTTGCGCTCGAAGCTTTCCTCGCTCTCGCCGCGGCCCGGCCCGGCATAGGTGCCGGTGAAGACGCCGGCCTCGGCGTATGTCGCCAATCGTGTCAGGAGAACGTCTTGCGGCAATGCCGCCAGCTCGGTCTCGCGCTCGACGATGGCGATATTCGACATGTAGCGCCTGCCCGAGCGCAGCAGCGCGCGTTCGTCCTTGTCCTTAAGAACCCGCTCGAGCCAGCCTTCCGGCAACAGCGAGACAATGAAGGGCGGCAGCTTGCCGGGAGCGGTCTGACGGATGATCGGCGGTTTCTCGCCGTCGATCGGCTTCCATCGCCATTCGAACCCGTCATGCGTCAGATGCCCGAGCGGCGCGCCATGCCACGCGACGATCAGGTCCAGCGCCGCTTCGTTCCTGGCCGGTGCCGCGGTCGGTCGGTGCAGGAGATAGCGCTCCGCCGCCCCCCCTTCCCGATACCACCTGTTCTCGCGCGCGAGCGTCCAGACGGCATCCGCCGCTCCCTGCGCGGTGCCGTATTCCTCGATCAGTCGGGCGGCGATTGCCATCCGCATTTCATGATCGATCGATGCCGCATGCTCGCTGCGCAGGCGGAAGGCTTCGAGGAAGCGTTGACGGATGGAGGAGACTGCGATCCGGAACTCGCCCATGCCGTCGTCGACGATGGCCTCGCCGACGGAGGGATGCCTGGGCGCCACGTTCTGGATGATCTCCAGCGCGTGGATGCGGGTGCGCTGCTTGCGGCGGGCGCTCAGGAACAGACGTCCGTCCCGCGTCGGTGCCAGCAGGGCGGCGCTCGCCGCGGACAGGTAGGCCCGCGGGTAAAGGTAGTGGGCGATGCGGATGGCGTGCTTGAGGACGGTGGCGTCGATGTCGTCGCCGGCATCCACATAGATGCCACGCATGAGCTGGATAAGCTTCCCCGTCTCAGCCCGGTAGTGGCTGCGGGTCTTGTCTAGGGTTTCGCCAACGAGATGGAGGGACATTTCTAACTTTCACGTACTTCAAGTACGGATAAGTTGGCATTTTCCAAACTAATTTCAAGGTTAATATAACTTTCCCATTCCATAGGAACGGAAAAGTCATATCGGATGGCGGCTAACTATCAAAGAGGGAAGTTGACGCCTGGAAAACTATTCCTGCGCGGCGGGAGCAATGCCCCGGCTCGGCCCAAGATCGCCTGATTTCGTCGTGCCGTTTGGTCTCGGCGGGTCATCCGCCTTCACCTGCCGTTCATCCGGAAGGTCGCTGGCGCTCCAGCCGCCGCCCAGCGCCTGGATCAGCGCCACGCTGGCGACCAGCCGGCTCTGCAGGATGCCGAGCGCGGTCTCTTCGTTGGTAAGCCGCGTCGCCTCGGCGACGACAACCGCGGTATAGGCGACCGTGCCCTGCTGGTACTGGTTCAGGGTGAGCCGCTCGGCCTCGCGCGCGAGCCGCACGGTATTGTCTTCGACGGCCTGCTGCTGCGCCAGGATGCGCAGCGCCGCCAGCTCGTCCTCCACCTGCTGGAAGCCGGTGAGCACGGTCTGGCGGTAATTGGCGACGGCCTGGGCATAAGCTGCCTTGGCTGCATCCACCTGCGCCGCGGTCAGCCCGGCGTTGAACACGGGCTCGACGAATTGACCCCCTACCGACCACAGGCTGCTCGCGGCGCGCAGCAGCTTGCCGAGGCCGGAGCTGGCATAGCCGTAGGAGCCCGACAACGTCACGTCGGGGTAATAGCCGGCGATCACGACGCCGATCTGCGCATTGGCCGAGGCTATCAGCCGCTCGGCCGCGGCGATGTCGGGGCGGCGTTCGAGCAACGCCGAAGGCAGCTCGGCCGGCGGCGTCGGCACCGCCATCGTCAGCGGCGCCGGCGCGATCGAGAGCTCGGCTGGCGGCTTGCCGATCAGCGCGGCGATGGCATGCTCAAACTGCGCGCGCTGCACCCCTTCGGCGATCGCCTGTGCGCGGGTTTGCTCGACCTGGGTCTCGGCGGTGACGACGTCGGTATCCGCCGCGGTCCCCGCTGCACGCTGGTTGCGCACGATCTGCAGCGATTGCGAGAAGGCGTCGACGGCCTCGTACAGCAGCTTCTGCAACGCGTCGGCGGCGCGCAGCTCGAAATAGAGGGCGGCGAGCTGGCCCTGCGCCGAGAGCCGTGCATTGGCGAGATCGGCGGCGCTGGCCTGGGCGTTGGCGACGTCGCTCTCGATGGTGCGGCGGATCCGGCCCCAGAGATCGAGATCCCAGCTCGCGTTGCCGGAAAGAGCAATGCTGCTCGCGCTCGCGCCGCTGGAGGCTCCCGGCAACCTATTGTTGCTGCCCTGGCCCGAGCGCGTGCCCGAGCCGGTGAGCGACAGCGTCGGGAAAAGTCCCGCTTCGCCTTCGGCGACCACGGCGCGGGCCTCATCATAAGCGGCCTCGGCGGATTTCAGATTCTGGTTGGAAATGTCGATCTGCTTCTCCAGCCCATCGAGCACGGGATCCTCGTAGATCGACCACCACTCGCCGCGGCGCGTCGTGTCCTTGGGCTCGGCGGGCTTCCAGCCGTCCTCCTTGTAGTCCGCCGGTGCCGGCGCTTCCGGACGTTTGTAGTCGGGGCCGACCATGCAGCCGGCCAGCAGCGCCAGCGCGGCCAAGGCGAAGGTCTTGCTCATTCCCCGGGCTCCGTCACGGCACCGTCGGCGAGATCGGCGCCGCTCTGCCCGCCGCGGGCCCACAGGCGGAAGCGATCGAGATAGAGATAGATCACCGGCGTCGTATAGAGGGTCAGCATTTGGCTCACGATCAACCCGCCGACGATGGAGATGCCGAGCGGCTGGCGCAGCTCCGCGCCATCGCCGCTGCCGAGCGCCAGCGGCAGGGCGCCCAGCAGCGCCGCCATGGTCGTCATCATGATCGGTCGGAAGCGCAGGAGGCAGGCTTGATAGATGGCCTCGTCCGAGGTGAGATGCTGGCTGCGCTCGGCGTCGAGCGCGAAATCGATCATCATGATGGCGTTCTTCTTGACGATGCCGATCAGCAGAATGACGCCGATCAGCGCGATGATGCTGAACTCCGTGTTGAGCGCCATCAGCGCCAGCACCGCGCCCAATCCGGCCGAGGGCAGCGTCGAGAGAATGGTGATGGGATGGACGTAGCTCTCGTAGAGGACGCCGAGAACGATATAGATCGCGAGCAGCGCCGCCAGCACCAGGATCGGCTCGTTGGCGAGCGACTGCTCGTAGACGCGCGCGGTGCCCTGGAAGCTGCCATGGATGGTGATCGGCACCTTGAGCTCGTTCATCACCCGGTTGACCGCCGCGGCGGCGTCGCTCAGCGATTTGCCCGGCGCCAGGTTGAACGAGATGGTGGTGGCGACGAAGGGCCCTTGGTGGTTGACCGCGATCGGCGTCGTCCCCGGCCCGTAATGGGTGAAGGCGGCGAGCGGCACCATGGTCTCGGCGTTGGTCGTGACCGCGGCGCCGGTCGAGGCGCCGGCGCTGCCGTGGCCGGTGGCGCCGATCTGGTTGGCGAGGAGGTTGCGCTCGACGTTGGCGGCGATCTGTGCCGCGGTGGCGTTCTGGCTGCTGGTGGCCGAGTTTTTCGCCGCCGATACCGTGCCGATCACCGCCTGGGTCGCCTGCGTGCCGGCAACGGAGCCGCCCGCCGTGCTGACGAAGAGGTCCTTCAGCGTTTCCGGGCTCTGCCAGTATTGCGGCGCCACCTCCATGATCACGTGATACTGGTTGAGCGCGGCATAGATCGTCGATACCTGGCGCTGGCCGAAGGCGTCGTAAAGCGTGTTGTCGATGGCGGCCGCGGTGATGCCGAGCCGCGCCGCGGTGCCGCGGTCGACGACGAGGTCGGTCTCCAGCCCGTTCTGCTGCTGGTCGGAATTGACGTCTGTGAGATCCGGCTCATGCTGCAGGGCCTCGGCGATCTTGGGCGCCCAGGCGTAAAGCTCGGCAAGTTCATCGCCCTGCAGCGTGTATTGATAGAGCGCGTTGCTCGCCCGCCCGCCGACGCGAATGTCCTGGGCCGCTTGCAGAAAGAGCGTCGCCCCGGCCACGCTCGACATCTCGCGGCGCAGCCTCGCCATGACCAGATCGGCGGAGAGCGTGCGCTCGGAGAGCGGCTTCAGCGTGACGAAGACGAAGCCGGAATTTGTCTGCCGCCCGCCGGTGAAGCCGACCACGGTTTCGACGGCGGAATCGTGCTCGATGATCGAGATGAACTGCTGCAGCTTCCGGCGCATGAGCTGGAAGGAAATGCTCTGGTCGGCCTGGATGCCGCCGATGAGCCGGCCCGTGTCTTGCTGCGGGAAGAAGCCCTTCGGCACGATGTAGAAGAGATAGACGTTGAGGGCGAGCACGCCGAGAAGAATCAGCATCATCAGCCGCGCGTGCCTGAGCGACCAGCGCAGCGAGCGGTCGTAGGCGGCCAGCAGCGCGTCGAAGGCGCGCTCGCTCCAGCGGTAGAGCCGGCCCCGCTCGGCCTCCGGGCGGTATTTGACGATGTAGGCGCACATCATCGGCGTCGTCGTCAGCGAGATCGCCAGCGACACGGCGATGGCGATCGACAGCGTCATGGCGAACTCGCGGAAGTAGCGCCCGACGATGCCGCCCATCAGCAGGATCGGGATGAACACCGCCACCAACGACGTGCTCATCGACAGCACGGTGAATCCGACCTCGCGCGCGCCGAGCAGCGCCGCCTGGAAGCGCGGCATGCCGGCCTCGATGTGGCGGGTGATGTTCTCGAGCACGACGATGGCGTCGTCGACGACGAAGCCGGTCGCGACCGTGAGCGCCATCAGCGACAAATTGTCCAGGCTGTAGTCCAGCAGGTACATGATGCCGAAGGTGCCCAGCAGCGAGGCCGGCACTGCGACGCTCGGAATGATCGCCGAACGGCCGTTGCGCAGGAACGCGAACACCACGCCTATGACCAGCATGGTCGCGATGAAGAGCGTGCGCTCGATGTCGTGCAGCGAGGCGCGGATCGTCGTCGTGCGGTCCAATACCGGCGTGATGTCGATGGCGCTCGGGATCGAGGCCCTGAGCTGCGGCAGCAACTCGTAGACACGGTCCACCGTATCGATGATGTTGGCGCCGGGCTGGCGGTAGAGCACCAGCAGTACCGCGGGCTTGCCGTTGGAGATACCGCCGTTGCGGAGATCCTCGACGGAATCGACGACGTCGGCGACGTCCGAAAGTCGCACCGCCGCGCCGTTGCGATAGGCGATCACCAGCGACCGGTACTGATCGGCGATGCTCGCTTGGTCGTTGGTGTAGATCTGCCAGCGCTGCCGATCATCCTCGATCACGCCCTTGGGGCTATGCGCGTTGGCCGCGTTGAGGCCGGCGCGCACGTCCTCGAGGCCGATGCCGTAGTGGAAGAGGGCGTGGGGATTGAGCTCGGCGCGCACCGCCGGCAGCGAGCTGCCGCCGATGGTGACCTGGCCGATGCCCGAGATCTGCGACAGCTTCTGCTGGAGCACGGTGGCGGCGGAATCGTAAAGCTGGCCGGGGCTCAGCGTGTCGGAGGTGAGCGCCAGGATCAGCACCGGCGAATCGGCCGGGTTGACTTTCCTGTAGGTGGGGTTGCTGCGGAGGCTCGCCGGCAAGTCGACGCGCGCCGCGTTGATCGCCGCCTGCACGTCGCGCGCGGCGCCGTTGATGTCGCGGTCGAGGCCGAATTGCAGCGTGATCTGCGCCTGGCCCACCGAGCTTGACGAAGTCATCTCGGTGACGTCCGCGATCTGGCCGAGATGACGCTCCAGCGGCGTCGCGACGCTGGTCGCCACCGTCTCGGGGCTGGCGCCGGGCAGCGACGCCGAGACCGAGATCGTCGGAAAATCGACCTGCGGCAGCGGCGAGACCGGCAGCAGCATGAAAGCGCTGGCGCCGGCCAGGGCCAGGCCGAGCGTGAGCAGCGTGGTGGCTACCGGCCGTCGGATGAAAGCTTCGGACGGATTCATTCGGCCGGGCTCTCCGCCGGCTTGGCGCCGCGGAAGCGCCGCGCCAGGCGCTCGAAGGCGAGATAGATCACCGGCGTGGTGAAGAGCGTCAGCATCTGGCTGACGATAAGGCCGCCGACGATGGTGATGCCGAGCGGGTGGCGCAGCTCCGCGCCGGTGCCGGTGCCGAGCATCAGCGGCAAGGCGCCGAACAGCGCCGCAAGCGTCGTCATCATGATCGGGCGAAAGCGCAGCAGCGACGCCTGGAAGATCGCCTCGCGCGGCGACTTGCCCTGCTCGCGCTCGGCCTCGAGCGCGAAGTCGATCATCATGATCGCGTTCTTCTTGACGATGCCGATCAGCAGCACGATGCCGATGATGCCGATGACGCCGAGATCGCTGCCGTCGAGAATCAGCGCCCACAGCGCGCCGATGCCCGCGGACGGCAGGGTCGAGAGAATCGTCACGGGATGGATGTAGCTCTCGTAGAGCACGCCCAGCACGATGTAGACGGCGACGATGGCGGCGAGGATGAGCAGCAGCTCGTTCCTGAGCGAAGCCTGGAAGGCGAGCGCCGCGCCCTCGAAGGTGGTGAAGATGCTCGGCGGCAGGCCGATCTCCTTCTCGGCGGCGCGGATCGCATCGACCGCTTCGCCGAGCGAGGCGTCCGGCGCGAGGTTGAAGGAGACCGTCGCCGAGGGGAACTGGCCGAGGTGGTTGATCTGCAGCGGCGCATCCTGCTCGACGAAATGGGCGATGGCCGAAAGCGGCACCTGGCCGCTGGTCGACAGCGAGGACGGGAGGTAGATCGAATTCAGCGTGTCGAGCGTGCGCTGCTGCTGCGGATCGGCTTCGAGGATGACGCGGTACTGGTTCGACTGGGTGAAGATGGTCGAGACGATGCGCTGGGCGAAGGCGTCGTAGAGCGCGTTGTCGACGGTGGCGGGAGTGATGCCGAAGCGGGCGGCCGTATCGCGGTCGATGGCGATGTAGGTCGAAAGCCCGTGCGCCTCGACGTCGCTGGCGATGTCTTCGAGTGCCGGAATTTCGGCGAGCTTGTCGGTGAGTTTCGGAACCCAGGCGGCAAGCTCCGCCGGATTGCTGTCCTCGAGCACGAACTGATATTGCGTGCGGCTTACCGTGGCGTCGATGGTGAGATCCTGCACCGGCTGCATGTAGAGCGCGATGCCGGAGACCTGCGCCGTCTCCTGCTTCAGCCGGCGGATAACGTCGCTGGCGCTGGTATCGCGATCGTCGCGTGATTTCAGGTTGATGAGGAAGCGGCCGCTGTTGAGCGTGTGGTTGGTGCCGTCGACGCCGATGAAGGAGGAGAGACTTACGACGTCCGGATCCCCGAGGATCGCCGCGGCCAACGCCTGCTGACGCTCGGCCATGGCGTCGTAGGAGACCGACTGGTCGGCTTCCGTGATCGCCTGGATGAGACCCGTGTCCTGGACCGGGAAGAAACCCTTCGGCACGACCACATAGAGGAAGATGGTGAGCGCCAGCGTGCCGATGGCGACGAGCAGCACCAGCGGCTGATGGTCGAGCACCCAGCCGAGCATGCGGCCGTAGCGCTCGATCGCGGTGTCGAACCATTGCTGGGACCAGCGGAAGAAAGCGCCTTCCTCCGAGGGCGGTTTCAGCAGCTTGGCGCAGAGCATCGGCACCAGCGTCAGCGACACCGCCGCGGAAATCAGGATGGTAACCGCGAGGGTGACGGCGAATTCACGGAAGAGGCGTCCGACCACGTCTGCCATGAACAGGAGCGGGATCAGCACCGCCAGCAACGAAACCGTGAGCGATATGATCGTGAAACCGATCTGCTCCGAGCCCATCAGCGCAGCCTTGAGGCGCGAGTGCCCCTGCTCGACGTAGCGCGCGATGTTCTCGATCATGACGATGGCGTCGTCGACGACGAAGCCGGTGGCGATGGTCAGCGCCATCAACGACAGGTTGTTGAGACTGAAGCCCAGCAGATACATCGCCGCGAAGGTGCCGACGATGGACAGCGGCACCGAAAGGCTCGGGATCAGCGTCGCGGGCACGTTGCGCAGAAAGGCGAAGATCACCAGCACCACCAGCGCCACGGCGAGCCCCAGCTCGATCTCGACGTCATGCACCGAGGCGCGGATGGTGGTGGTGCGGTCGGTCAGCACGCTCACATCCACCGACGCCGGCAATGCTTCCCGGAGGCCCGGCAGCAATGCCTGGATGCGGTCGACCACCTGGATCACGTTGGCGCCGGGCTGGCGCTGCACGTTGAGAATCACCGCCGGCTCCAGGTTCATCCAGGAGCCGATCTTGGTGTTTTCCGGACCGCTCACCACTTTTGCCACATCCGACAGCAGCACCGGCCCGTTGTTCCTGTAAGCGATCACCAGCTTGGCGTAATCGTCGGCGCTCTGGATCTGGTCGTTGGCGTTGATCGTGTAGGCGCGCATCGGCCCGTCGAAATTACCCTTGGGCGTATTGACGTTGGCGTTGGCGATGGTGGTGCGGAGATCGTCGATGTTGAGGCCATAGGCGGCGAGCTTGCGCGTGTCGGCCTGAATGCGCACTGCCGGGCGCTGGCCGGCATTGACGCTGACCAGGCCGACGCCGGGTAGTTGCGATATCTTCTGCGCCAGCCGCGTGTCGGCGAGATCCTGGAGCTGGGGGATCGGGACCGTCTTGGAGGCGACGGCGAGCGTCAGGATCGGCGCGTCGGCGGGATTGACCTTGGCGTAGATCGGCGGCGCCGGCAGGTCGGCGGGCAGCAGATTCCCGGCCGCGTTGATCGCCGCCTGCACCTCCTGCTCGGCGACGTCCAGCGCGAGGTCTAGGCTGAACTGCAGCGTGATCACCGACGCGCCCGCCGAGCTTTGCGAATACATCTGGTTCAGCCCCGGCATCTGGCCGAGCTGGACCTCGAGCGGCGCGGTTACCGAGGAAGTCATCACGTCGGGGCTGGCGCCGGGATAGAAGGTCTGCACCTGGATGGTGGGGTAGTCGACCTGCGGCAGAGCCGAGAGCGGCAGGAAGTCGAAGCCGACAATGCCCACCAGCATGATCGCCACCATCAGCAGCGAGGTGGCGACCGGGCGCAGGATGAACGGGCGCGACGGACTCATCGGGCGCCGCTCTCCCGCGCCGCGCCCGGCGCGCGGCTCATTGCGCGCTCCGGCGGTGTTGTCCCTGTTGGGCGGGCTGCGCGGCCGCGTCCCCGTGGGCAGCGGCGGCGGGCAACGTCACCTTGGCGCCGTCGCGCAGCTTGTCGGCGCCGTCGATCACCACCTTGTCGCCCGGCTGGAGTCCGCTCTTCACCGCGACGCGCTCGGCATCGCTCGGTCCCAGCGCCACCTTTTGCACCGCCACCGTGTCGTCCGGCTTGACGACATAGACGAAGGTGCCCGGCGCGCCGCGCTGGATGGCGGCCGATGGGATGATGGTGGCGCCGCTGTCGGTGTCGAGCAGGAGCTCGACGTTGACGAACTGGTTGGGGAACAGCATCTCATCGGCGTTGTCGAAGAGCGCGCGCAGCTTGAATGTGCCCGTGGTCGGGTCGATCTCGTTGTCGAGCGTGCTCAGCGTTCCCGTCGCGATCTTGGTCTTGCCGCTGCGGTCGAAGGCGGTGACCTGCAGGCTCGCGCCGGCGTTGACGCGTTTCAACACTGCCGGCAGATCGTCCTCGGGCAGGACGAAGATCACGGAGATCGGCTTCATCTGCGTGATGACGAGGAGGCCGCTGGAACTGCTGGTCTGGACGTAGTTGCCGGGGTCGACGAGCCGCAGCCCGACGCGGCCGGTCACCGGCGCGACAATGTGGCAATAAGCGAGGTTGAGTTGCGCGTTCTCGACCTGCGCTTCGTCCGACTTGACCGTGCCCTCATACTGATGGACGAGGTAGAGCTGATCGTCCGCCTGCTGCTGCGCGATCGAGTTCTGCGCCGCCAGCTTCTGGTAGCGGGCGAGGTCGATCTGCGCGCCTTTCAACAGCGCCTGATCCCTGAGTAGCTGGCCCTGGAGCTGATCGAGCGCCGCCTGATAAGGCCGCGGGTCGATCTGCGCCAAGAAATCGCCCTTGTTGACTTCCTGGCCCTCGCGAAAGCCGACCGACATCAACTGGCCGCTGATCTGCGTCATCACCGTGACCGTGGCGAGCGGCGTCACCGTGCCGAGCGCATTGAACGTCACCGGCATGTCGCCTTTGACGGCGGTGGCGGCGACCACGGGCATCGGCCCGCTCAGCGCGAAGCGCCCCGGCCGCGGCGCCTGCGCGTGCGGGCGGAAGACGATCCAGGCGACGGCCGCGAGGAACAAAATGCCCAGCAGCGGCCAGATGAGCCGGCCCCAACGCGAGCGGCGTGTCACCGGCACCGCTTCCGGGCGCACCGGGCGGGCGGGCGGTGCCTTCAGCTCGCTTGGCCGGTCATCCATGGCCGTCTCGATCCCGACGTCCTTCCATTCGTTTCCTCCACCCCCTGTCAAACGTGGCCCGCAACCTGCTCCAGCGTCAACGCCGCGTCTGGAACACCCCGCCTCGCCCGTTGTTCTTAGTAGAATAAGCCGCGCCGCGACGACGCGACAGCCGCACCGATGCGCGCCGGCGGACGACCTTCGCCAGAGTGCCACCGCGCCTCTATTTAGGCTATAAGTCTCGCACCTATCCCCGGGGCGCTGTTTTCCGGCGCTTTGCCGCCGGCACGACGCTCAGGCGTCGGACTCGGATTGCCAGTCAAGCGGGCCAGCGTCGCGGGAATCGCGATAGACGAGCCCAGCCATCAGCATGTCGATGGTGCACCCGTCCTGGGCCAGCGGCAGCCAGACCGCCTCGTAGCCGAAGCGGCGCCGGCCGAGAATGCGCTCGTCGATCACCGCCACCGCCTGGCGCCCCTCGACCAGCGCACGGCAGCGGTCGATCAGC
>Ga0187784_10004441_pt1 | contig 11354 bp, 12 predicted proteins | sample 1015_SJ02_MP15_2_FD_132964 | JGI IMG/M metagenome (GOLD analysis project Ga0187784, IMG submission 132964) | Tropical peat soil microbial communities from peatlands in Department of Meta, Colombia - 1015_SJ02_MP15_20_MG | ecosystem: Environmental > Terrestrial > Soil > Wetlands > Peat | place... | reverse complement strand
CGCACCTCGGCAAAGAGATTGCAGCGGCCGGTGAAGGCGGGGCTCAGGCTGAGGTTCGGGCCGGCGGCCGCCTCGGCGACTGCGGCCGCCGTCTTGTCCTCGCTCACCTCGCCCGGCTCGATGCGGGCGGCTGTGACGCGCGCGAGGCCGCCCGCCTTCAGCATTGCCACGTCCGCCGCCGAGAGCTTGCGGCCTTTCTTGAAGGTCGTCGCTCCCACGCGCAGGCTATGCGCCAGGATGGCGCCCTCGGCCTCGTCGATCGCGAGCTCGCCGAAGATCATGCCGGCTCCTTGACCTTCTCTTTGGCTTCTTTCGCGTGCAGGACCTGCGTGATCTGCGCGAGGATCGATACGGCGATCTCGGCCGGCGACCTGGCCCCGATCGAGAGCCCCACCGGACCGTGGATGCGCGCGAAGTCGGCGTCCGTGAAGCCATGCTCACGGAGGCGCTGCAGGCGCTTTGCGTGCGTGCGCGAGCTGCCGAGCGAGCCGATATAGAAGCACTCCGAGCGCAACGCCGCCACCAGTGCCGGATCGTCGATCTTGGGATCGTGGGTGAGGGTCACGACCGCCGTGCGGCGGTCGGGATGCAAGCGCGCGAGCGCATCGTCGGGCCACGCGTGGGTCAGCTCGACGCCGGGAAAACGCGTGTCCGTGGCAAAGGCGCGCCGCGGATCGATCACCGTCACCGCGTAGCCGGCGAGGCTCGCCATGGGAACGAGGGCCTGCGCGATGTGCACGGCTCCGACCACCATCATCCTGAGCGAGGGATTGAAGACCTGGATGAAGAGCCGCCGCCCTTGCCAATCGAGGGTGGCGCTGCGGTCGTCCCGGATCGCCTCCAGCACGCGCGCGAGCGCTTCCTTGTCGAGCGCGAGACCGCCGGCGACGTTGCCCCGCGTCACGAGGGCCTGGGCGCCCGACGCGAGGTCGGTCGCCAGCGCGGTCGGCAGCTTCTCCGCCCGCGCCTCCTGGAGCGCCTTGAGGATTGCGCGCTCCATCTCACTCGACCCGCTCGACGAAGACCTGGACCTTGCCGCCGCACGCGAGGCCTACCTCCCAAGCCTGCTCGTCGCTGACGCCGAAATCGAGCAGGCGCGGCTTGCCGTCCTTGATCGCGGCGATGGCCTCGCCCACCACCGCACCCTCGATGCAGCCGCCCGAGACCGAGCCCTCCATGACGCCCTTCTCGTCGACCACGAGCTGGCTGCCGACGGGGCGGGGAGAGGAGCCCCAGGTGCTGACGACGGTCGCGAGGGCTACCCCGCGGCCCTCGGCGCGCCAGCGCCCGGCGAGCGCGAGGATGTCCTCTTGGTAATCGCTCATGCTGCCTTTCCTCCCGGCGTCATCCTTCGAGACGCCGCCTGCGGCGGCTCCTTAGGATGAGGTCCCAACAAATAAGGCCGCATCCTCATCCCGAGGAGGGGCTGAGCCCCGTCTCGAAGGATGAGGGTCCGAGCCAGCGGCTGACCCCTTCCTCGCGCCTGGCGCTCGCCGAGCCGAGGGCGAGGGCGAGCTGGCCGAGGCTCTCGAGATTATGCACCGTCCTCAAGTCGTCGACATGCGGCAAAATTGCCCGCATGCCCAAGGATCTCGGCTCGAACCCCTCGTAGCGCAAGAGCGGATTGAGCCAGATGAGCCGGCGGCAGGATTTGTGCAGCCGCTCCATCTCCTCGGCGAGCCCTTCGCCGGCGTCGCGGTCGAGCCCGTCGGAGATGAATATGACGAGCGCGCCCTGGCCGAGCACGCGGCGCGACCAGCGGCGGTTGAACTCGCGCAGCGAGGCGCCGATGCGCGTTCCCCCGGACCAGTCCTCGACAGCTTCCGCCACGCGGGCGAGCGCGATGTCCACGTCGCGCTGGCGCAATTGGCGCGTGATGTTGGTGAGCCGCGTGCCGAAGAGGAAGGTATGGACCCGGTCGCGGTCGTTGGTGAGCGCGTGGAGGAAGTGCAGCAGCATGCGCGAATAGCGGCTCATCGAGCCCGAGATATCGCAAAGGACGACGAGGGGAGGGTGGCGCTCGCGCCGCCGGCGGCGGCGCAGATCGATGTCGCTTGCGCCGCCGCGCAGCGAGTTGCGCAAGGTCGCCCGCATGTCGATGCGGGGCCCGGAAGGATCGGCGCGAAACCGCCGCGTGGGCAACATCATGATGGGAAGGCGCATGCGCGCCATCACCGCCTTGGCCGCGCGCATCTCGTCCCCCGACATCTCCTCGAAGTCCATCTTCTGGAGAATCTCGCGGTCCGAATAGGTCATCGCGGCATCGGCGATGAGCTCGGGCTCGGGCGGCTCCTCCTCGGCCTCCTCGCGCCCCTGCGCCTCCGCGGCGAGCGACTCCGCGAGCCTGCGGCTCACCGGCTCCTCGGGCATCTCCTCCTCGGGCCGGCGCACGGCCGGCAAGAGGAGCGCCATCATGCGCTCGAGCAGCTTCGGATTGCGCCAGAAGACGTGGAAGGCCTGATCGAAGAGCTCCTTCTGGTCGCGCCGGTTGACGAAGACCGCGTGGAGCGTCCAGTAGAGGTCGTCGCGGCTCTCGATGCCGACGGCCTCGACCGCCTCGACCGCGGCGAGCACCCTGCCCGGGCCGATGGGAAGGCCGGCACGGCGGAGCGCGCGCGCGAAATGCATCAGATTGGCGACGAGCTTGCCGCCTTCGGGGAGCGGCTCTGCGAGACGCGCGGTCATCGGGGCTGCCTCAGTGCGCTCATGCCTTCTGGCGCTTGACCGCGTCCGCGCCCTGGGCCGCCGCGAGCTCGGCCTGGACCTGGCTCAGGATCGCCGCGGCCTCGCTGCCTTGGATCTTGGCGATGTCGTCCTGGTACTTGAGGAGCACGCCGAGGGTGTCATCGACCGCGCGCTGGTCGAGCTGGATGATGTCGAGCTGGGTTAGGGCATGCGCCCAGTCGATGGTCTCGGCGATCCCGGGCAGCTTGAAGAGGTCGCGCTGGCGCAGCTTCTGGACGAAGGCCACGACTTGGCGCGAGAGATTGACGGCCGCTTCCGGCGCCTTGATGCGCAAGATCTCGAGCTCGCGCGTCGCATCCGGATAGTCGACCCAATAATAGAAACAGCGCCGCTTGAGCGCATCATGGATCTCGCGCGTCCGGTTGGAGGTGATGACCACGATGGGCGGCTCCGCGGCCTTGATGGTGCCGATCTCGGGAACCGTGATCTGGAAGTCGGAGAGCACCTCGAGGAGATAGGCCTCGAACGGCTCGTCCGCGCGGTCGAGCTCGTCGATGAGGAGCACGGGGGCGCCCGAGGCATCGCTCTCGAGCGCTTGCAGGAGCGGGCGCTTGATGAGGAAGCTCTCGCCGAAGATGTCCTGGCCGAGGCTCTTGCGCTCGCGCTGGCCGGCCTCGGCCAGGCGGATTTCGATCATCTGGCGCGCATAGTTCCACTCGTAGACGGCCGACGCCACGTCCAGGCCCTCGTAGCACTGCAGGCGGACGAGGCGGCGTAGAAGCGTCTCGGCCAGCACCTTGGCGATCTCGGTCTTGCCCACCCCGGCTTCGCCTTCGAGGAAAAGCGGACGGCGGAGCGCGAGCGCCAAATAGACGGCGGTGGCCAGGCTGCGGTCGGCGACGTAGCGGCCGCGCGTGAGGAGCGCGTGGGCCTCCTCGACCGTCGAGGGAAAAAGGGACGATGGCTTCATGGTCTCAGCAGGGCTCAGTGGGACCCCCAAAAATGGGGCGGAGGGGTGCCTCCCGGCAAGCCCCTCCGCCATGATTGCGGCGCTTGAGGGCGGCTCAGCCGGCGGCCTGCACCGCTCGCTTGGCCATCACGCCGACCAGATGCGCGCGGTACTCGGCACTCGCGTGGATGTCCGAGTTGAGCCCGGCTTGCGGCACCTTGAGGCTGCCGAGGGCCGCGGCCGACCAGCTCTTGGCAAGGGCCTCCTCCGCGGCCTTGAGGCGGAAGACGGAGGGACCGGCTCCGGTCACGGCAACGCGCGCGCTACCCCCCGTCTTGGCGACGAACACGCCGACGATGGCATAGCGCGAGGCCGGATTGGGAAACTTGGCGTAGGCCGCCTTCTCGGCGATGGGGAAGCTGACCGCGGTCACGATCTCGCCGGCCTGAAGGGCGGTCTCGAAGAGGCCCTTGAAGAAGTCGTCCGCCGCGATCTTGCGCTTGTTGGTGATGACCGTGGCACCCAGCCCGACCACGGCGGCGGGATAATCGGCCGCGGGATCGGCGTTCGCGATCGAGCCGCCGATGGTGCCCCGGTTGCGCACCTGCGGGTCGCCGATGCTCTCCGCGAGTGCCGCGAGTGCGGGAATCGCCTTCTTGACCTCGGGCGAGCCCGCCACCGCGGCGTGCGGGGTCGTGGCGCCGATGACGAGCGCGTTGCCCTCGCGCTTGATGCCCTTGAGCTCGCCGATGCCGCCCAGGTCGATGAGGTCGGAAGGCCGCGCCAGGCGTTGCTTCAGGGTCGGAATGAGGGTCATTCCGCCGGCCACGAGCTTGGCCTCCTCGCTGCCGCCGAGCAGCTTGGCGGCATCCGCGAGGCTCTTCGGCCGGTGATAGGTGAAGTCGTACATCTTGTCTCCTCCCTTACGCGGCCTTGGGCTTCTTCGCATGCTCCACGGCGCGCCAGATCTTCTCGGCCGTCGCCGGCATGTCGAGGCTGGCGACACCGAGCGGGCGCAAGGCGTCGAGAATGGCGCTCATGATGCAGGCGGGTGCGCCGATGGCGCCGGCCTCGCCGCATCCCTTGACGCCCAAGGGATTGTGGGTGCAGGCGGTCGCGTTGGTGTCGACCTTGAAGGACGGCAGATTGTCCGCCCGCGGCATGCAGTAGTCATTGTACGAGCCGGTCAAGAGCTGGCCCTGCGCATCGTAGACGCAGCCTTCGAAGAGGGCCTGGCCGATTCCTTGCGCAATGCCGCCGTGCACCTGCCCCTCGACGATCATCGGGTTGATGATGCGGCCGAAGTCGTCCGCCGCGGTGAAGCTCTCGACCGAGAGCGCGCCGGTGTCGGGATCGATCTCGACCTCGCAGAGATAGGTGCCGGCGGGGTAGGTGAAGTTGAGCGGGTCGTAGAAGGCCTGCTCCTCGAGCCCGGGCTCGAGGCCGGCCGGATAGTTGTGCGGCACATAGGCGGCGAGCGAGACCTCGGCGAGCGCCTTCTTCTTGTCCGTGCCCGCGACGCGGAACTCGCCGTTGGCGAACTCGATGTCGGCCTCGGCCGCCTCGAGGAGGTGGGCCGCGATCTTCTTGCCCTTGGCGATGACCTTCTGCATGGCGTTGAACATCGCGCTGCCGCCGACCGCGAGCGAGCGCGAGCCGTAGGTGCCCATGCCGAAGGGGATCTTGTCGGTGTCGCCGTGGACGATCTCGACGTTGTCGAGGGAAACGCCGAGGGTAGACGAGACGAGCTGGGCGAAAGTGGTCTCGTGTCCCTGGCCATGGGAATGCGAGCCGGTATAGACGGTGACCGACCCCGTCGGATGCACGCGCACGGCCGCCGATTCGTAGAGGCCGGCGCGCGCGCCGAGCGAGCCCACCACGGCCGAGGGCGCAATGCCGCAGGCCTCGATGTAGCTGGCGATGCCGAGCCCGCGCAGACGCCCGCGCTTCTTCGCCTCCTCGCGCCGCTTCTCGAAGCCGGCGTAGTCGCCGGCCTTGAGCGCCTTGTCGAGGGTCGTGTGGTAATCGCCGATGTCGTATTGGAGTGCGACCGGCGTCTGGTAGGGGAACTTGTCGCGAGGGATGTAATTGCGCCGGCGGATCTCGGCGCGGTCGATCCCGCTTATGCGCGCGGCCTCGTCGACGAGGCGCTCGACCACGTAGGTGGCTTCCGGCCGCCCGGCGCCGCGATAGGCGTCGACGGGCACGGTATTGGTGAAAACCGCGCGCACCGAGCAATAGATCGTGGGCGTCGCGTAGTTGCCGGCGAGGAGCGTCGCATAGAGGTAGGTCGGAATGCAGGGGGCGAAGGTCGAGAGATAGGCGCCGAGGTTCGCCTTGGTGAGAACCTTGAGCGCGAGGAACTTGCCGTTGCCGTCGAGTGCCAGCTCTGCGTGGGTGACATGGTCGCGGGCGTGGGCGTCGCTCATGAAGGATTCGGAGCGCTCGGCGGTCCACTTGATCGGGCGCCCGATTTTCCTGGCCGCCCAGGTGACGATCGCCTCCTCGGCATAGTGATAGATCTTGGAGCCGAAGCCCCCGCCCACGTCCGGCGCCACGACGCGCAGCTTGTGCTCGGGGATGCCGAGGACGAAGGCGCCCATCAAGAGGCGGATCACGTGCGGGTTCTGGCTCGTGGTGTAGAGCGTGTAGTGGCCCGAGATGGCATCGTACTCGCCGATCGCGGCGCGCGGCTCGATCGCGTTCGGGATGAGGCGGTTGTTGACGAGGTCGACCTTGGCGACCTTGGCGGCCTTGGCGAAGGCCGCGTCGTTGGCCGCCTTGTCGCCGAGCTGCCAATCGTAGCAGGTATTGGCGGCAGCCTGGTCCCAGACGAGCGGCGCGCCCGGCTTGAGCGCGTCCGCGATCGAGACGACGGCCGGCAGGGCCTCGTAGCCGACCTCGATGAGCTCGGCCGCATCGCGCGCCTGGGCGCTGCTCTCCGCGATCACGACGGCGACCTGGTCGCCCACGTGGCGCACCCGGTCGGTGACGAGTGCGGCGTGCGGCGGCTCGACCATCGGCGTGCCGTCCTTGCTGTGAACGAGCCAGCCGCACGGCAGGCCGTTGACCTTGTCGGTGACAAGATCGGCTCCCGTGAAGACCGCGACCACGCCCGGCGCCTTCGCCGCCTTGGCGATGCCGAGCTTCTTGATCTTCGCGTGCGCGTGGGGCGAGCGCAGGATGTAGGCGTAGGTCTGATTCGGACGATTGATGTCGTCGGTGTAGTGGCCGCGGCCCGTCAGGAACCGCGCGTCCTCTTTGCGCTCGACGCGCGCGCCAATGCCAGTGTCGGGCATGTCAGTTCCCCCTCATGGCGGCAGCACCGGCCAGAATGGACTTGACGATGTTGTGGTAGCCCGTGCAGCGGCAGATGTTGCCCTCGAGCCATTCGCGAACCTCGCGCTCGCTCGGGTCCGCGTTGTGCTTCACCAGATCGAGCGCGCTCATCACCATGCCGGGCGTGCAGAAGCCGCATTGCAGGCCGTGGTTCTCCCGGAAGGCTTCCTGCATGGGGTGGAGCTTGCCGTCCTTGGCGAGCCCCTCGATGGTGGTGACCTTGGCACCCTCGGCCTGCACCGCGAGAAGCGTGCAGCTCTTGACCGAGCGGCCGTCGACGTGGACGACGCAGGCGCCGCACTGACTCGTGTCGCAGCCGACGTGCGTGCCGGTGAGCGAGAGGCTCTCGCGCAGCAATTGGACGAGCAAGGTCCGCGCCTCGACCGTGGCCGTGACGGGCTTGCCGTTCACCGTCATGGATACCGTGACAGCGGTCATGTCCCCTCCCTGGAGCAGCATTTCAGGCGGCCCGAGCGCTCGCGGGCGAGCGTCGTTGACCCGCATGTTCACTCTAGTGTGGTCCGCCCGATGGCTGGCCGTCAAGGTGCGCGGTGACGAATCTCGGCGAGGGTTCGACGGCGCGCCTAAAGGGCGAAGATGAGGAGGAGGAGGAAGATGAGCAGCACCACGCCGCCGATCCACACGACGGGCGGAAGGCCCGCGATGCGCTCGGGTCGCGCCGAGGGTTCGGCCGCGAGAGCGGCGGATGCCTCTGCCGAGGTTGCCGCGGCTTGTCCCGCCGCGGCTTCGGCAGGAGCGCCGCCGACGGTCGCCGCGAACTTGCCGAAGAATTCCTCGGCAAGCTTCCTGGCCGTACCATCGATGAGGCGCGAGCCGATCTGGGCGAGTTTACCGCCCACGTTGCCTTGCGCGGTGTAGCGCAGCACGGTCTCCTGCCCCGCCTCCTCGAGGGTCACCGCAGCACCGCCCTTGGCGAAGCCGGCGGCCCCACCTTTGCCTTCGCCGCTGATCTTGTAGCTCGTGGGCGGGACGAGGTCCGAGAGCTTGACTTCGCCCGTGAAGGTCGCCTTGACCGGGCCCACCTTGGCGACCACCTTGGCGCTGAACTCGGTCGGTGAGATTTTCTCGATCGATTCGCAGCCGGGGATGCACTGCTTGAGGATATCGGCATCGTTGAGCGCCTCCCACACGCGCGCGCGCGGTGCCGAAATCCGATACTCGCCCGACATCTCCATAGTCCTTGTCCTCGCCCTGTGGCGTCCCGGCAAGCTAAGGCGTGGGTGGACATAGGGCAAGCCTCAAGCATCGCACCCGCGGACTTTGCCGTGCCCAAGAGCAAGCTGCCGTTGTGCTCCGTCACGCGGCGGCCGATTCGGGCGAGCTCCCGGCTTTCGGCTTTTCTAGAGCACGTCTCCTTGATATGGAAACACGATCGTCACCCCCGCGAAAGCGGGGGTCCATGGATTCCCGCTTTCGCGGGAATGACGGTGAAAGGATATTGATTCCATACCAATGAAATAGACCCTAGCGGCGGACGATCTCCTTAGCCGGTGTAATTTTTTTGTCCCCGCTTGTCCCTTTTTCATCACAGTCCCTCGCTCTTGCGGCTGCTTAGAATGAAACCGACTTCCCCACGAGAGCCGCCGCCGTCGTCGGCCGCGTTAATCATGCTTCCGAGCGACACAGTTCGCACGCATGCGCTCTCCGTCGGCGCACGCTCTCTAGGCTTTCGTTTGCAACTCGTTTGTCTGCGCCGTGCAGTCGAGCGTCGCGGCGGCAATCGAACCATGAGGAGGTGAACGCGTGAGCAAAGAGCTGCATCAGGACATCGTCGGATGTTTGCCGCATCTTCGCGCTTTCGCGCTCCTTCTTTGCCGGGATCGCGCCTTGGCGGACGATCTCGTGCAGGAAGCGGTCGTGCGTGCGCTCAGCCATTCCGATCAGTTCCAGGCGGGCACGAACCTCAAGGCCTGGATCATGGCGATCCTGCGCAATTCCTATTTCAGCGAGATGCGGCGCCGCAGGCGAGCCTCCCAGCTCGACGGCTTGGAGCTCTGGGGCACGGCAACTGCGAGCGGCGGCCAGGAGGAGCGGGTCGGAATGCGCGATCTGGAGCGGGCTTTCGCAACGCTGCCCGCGGTGCAGCGCGAAGCGCTGGTGCTGGTGGGCGCAAGTGGCTACTCCTACGAGGATGCCGCGCGGATCGCGGCCTGCGCCGTCGGCACGATGAAGAGCCGGGTGTCGCGCGCGCGGCTGCAGCTCGAACGGCTCTTGGACGGCAAAATGGCGGCACCCCCCTTGGGCGCTCTCCCGTCCGAGCGTGCGGCACACGAGTATCACGGCTGACCCGGTCGCGAGGCGCGCCACCGGCCGTGGCCGTAGGAAAAGATCTCCCGCTAGCCCCGAGCCGCAAGGAACCCTTTCCGCGGCTCGTGCCTTATCTGGTCATGTGGGCAGGACGTGGCGCCGAGCCGACGGTTAGGGAGGGCTGCCCATCGTGCTGATTATGGCGCTTGTCTCCGGGCGCATTTATTGCTTACGTGGCCGCTCAGAGGAACCGCAGGATGGGCGTGGGGACGAGGAAGACTTCCGGGGGAAAGGCGCGCGGGCGCGAGGCAAGCGCCAGGCGAGGTCCGAAGGCGACGTCGAGTGCCACAAGGGGCAATGGACGCCTCGGCCGGCGCAAGCGTGATCTCGACGACGATGCCCGCCTGTCCGAGCTGCGCTCGCTTTATCAGGCATTCGCAAGCGAGCCCATTCCGTCGCGGATTCTTGCGCTCCTGAAGCCGCGAAAAGGCGCCGGCTGAGACGAGCCGGGAAAGACGCGGGCCTCCGCTCCGCGCCCAGGGAAGCTCAGCGCTTATAGGGGAGCGGCTCGCTCCGCCGTTGTCTTCGTCGTCGACTTGGTTAGACTTGGGCGCATGTCGGGCTCTCGACACGTGAGCGGCGGCGGCGACGAGATTCGTCATCGCTCGAGCTCTGGACCCAGGCCTCCGCTCGCGATGCGAGGCTGGCCGTTCCGGCGCGCGCTCAGGCTGCTCCTTCCGCTCATGGCACTCGGCGCGCTCTTGCTCGCGATGCCGGATCTGGCGCGCGCGGCGGAGCTGGCGACGAGCCCGCTCGTGATCAAGACCTCCGACGGGCTCGAGCATCGCTTCACCGTCGAGGTCGCGGCCACGGACGCCGAGCGCGAGCGAGGCCTCATGTTCCGCACCGCGATGGCGCGCGACGCGGGCATGCTGTTCGACTTCAAGAAAGTCGAGCCGGTCGCCATGTGGATGAAGGACACCGTCCTGCCGCTCGACATGCTTTTCATCGCGCGGGACGGCCGCATCGTCCATATCGCCGAGCGCACCGTGCCGTTCTCGCTCGCCACCATCTCCTCGGGCGAGCCGGTGCTGGCGGTGCTCGAGCTCAACAGCGGCACGGCGTCGCGGCTCAAGATCAAGCCGGGCGACCGCGTCATCCACCCGATCTTCGGCAACTGAGGCGAATTGTTTCGCCCGCGCCCGAGCGCGGCGCTCAGCGTCGCTTGAGCGCCAAGCTCAGGCCGTCGCCGAGCGGGAGCATGCTGAGAAGGATGCGCCGGTCCTCCTTGAGGCGCCTGTTGAAGGCGCGGATCGCCTTGGTGTCGGCATCCCTATTGCGTGCATCCACGACTCTGCCGCTCCACAACACATTGTCGACGGCGATCAGGCCGCCGGGCCGCACGAGCTCGAGACAGCGCTCGTAGTAATTCCGGTAGTTCGGCTTGTCGGCATCGATGAAGGCGAAATCGAAGCTTCCAGCCGCACCGCCGGCGATGAGCCGGTCGAGGGTCGGGAGCGCCGGGCCGAGCTCGAGCGTCACCTTGCCGGCGACGCCGGCCTCCCGCCAATAGTCGCGCGCGATCCTGGTGAACGCCTCGCTCACGTCGCAGCAGACGAGCCGGCCGTCCGCGGGCAGCGCGCGGGAGACGCAAAGGGAGCTGTAGCCGGTGAAGGTGCCGACCTCAAGCGCCTTCTTGGCGCCCATCAGCTCGACGAGGAGGCCCATGAATTGGCCCTGCTCGCGCGAGATCTGCATGCCGCCCATCGGCATGCGCGCCGTCTCGCGGCGCAGGCGGCGCAAGAGCTTGTCGTCGCGCAACGAGACGGCGAGCAGATAGTCGTAAAGCTTGTCTGTCAGATGGGTCGATCGCGCGGACAAGGGGGGCCTCTCTCCAGGTTTGACGTGGCGCGATTGTGCCCGAGCCCGGCGGCAACGGAAAGAGGCCGCGCGCGCGTGCTCATGTGCGTGGTGACGCGCGGTGATTTCTTCGTGCGGGGCGCGCGGGAGCGGACGAGTTAGGTGGGGTGAGCCGGGCGCCGGGAGGGCACAGGTCGCGTTCCTCGGGACGCTAATCGCGCGTGGTCCCTGAGCGCGTCGTCGCGGATGCGCT
>Ga0187784_10004440_pt1 | contig 11360 bp, 12 predicted proteins | sample 1015_SJ02_MP15_2_FD_132964 | JGI IMG/M metagenome (GOLD analysis project Ga0187784, IMG submission 132964) | Tropical peat soil microbial communities from peatlands in Department of Meta, Colombia - 1015_SJ02_MP15_20_MG | ecosystem: Environmental > Terrestrial > Soil > Wetlands > Peat | place... | reverse complement strand
GGGGTACCCGATCTATCACCACGCGTTCTTTTTGGCTGAAAACGGCAAGTGGGCGGTCGTTCAGCAGGGGATCTCTGCTTCCGACAGCACCGCTCGCCGGTATCACTGGCAGTCTGACAATCTGCAAAGCTTCGTGGAAGAGCCTCATGAAGCCGTCGTCGGAGACTGCGTAAAATCTAACGTATTAGATATGACTGCGGTCGACTCAGCAGAAAACCGGAAGATCTGCCTTGATCTTGTCAGAGATCGGCCCCAGAATCTGATTTCCTCGGTAAAGTCAATCTGCTTTTCTGAACAAACCCTCGATGGTTGGACGGGAGAGCACTCAGAACCTCCGCGTGTAACGTTAGAGCAGTTGCGAAATTACCAGGCATATTCCATGCCGTCCCGTCTGGACTGGCAGGTTTTCTACGACCTGTACGACGTCCGACCCAAGAACTATGAGGAGCTGCTCGCTTTCGAGGGCGTCGGACCAGCGACAGTTCGCGCCCTCGCGCTGGTGTCACAGTTAATTTACGGTGTGCCTGTTTCGTGGAAAGATCCGGTAAAGTTCAGCTTCGCGCACGGAGGCAAAGACGGCGTGCCCTTTCCGGTCAACCGCAGTGCAATGGACGGATCTGTAAACTACCTGCGCGAGATGCTGGAAGCCTCTGAAGTGGAACGAGACCTGAAGACTGACGGCCTGAAGAGGATTGAGAAGATTTCGACAGAATGGGGACTGTGACTACATCACCAGAGAAGAAAAACAACCCTGATGTATTCGAATGCAGAGTAATATATCGAAATGCGCTATGCGTTGCAGTTGCAATCTTTTGTCAGATCATTCGAGATAATCTGACTGCTCAAAATAGTCATCATCCTCGCGCAGCGCAGACTTTAGAGCACTGGCGAGTTCTTCATCTTTCATATCGTACTTCTTCCGGGGTTTTTCTGTCGGTAATTCTGAAGAAATCTTTTCGACCGGTTTGACAGCTTCAGGAACTGCTGCAATCGAGTGTGCTTGTTTGATTTGCACCGGTGGATGAGAATCAGAAGTTCTTTCACCTGTAACAGGTTCATCGTAGTATTTCACCACGATCTGGTGTGATTCTTTCGGTTCCGGAACATAGCCAATCTTCCCTCCCACCCAGCCCTCGTTTTCGTAAGTCTTCAGTACTTGGTTCAAGGTCACAGAAGAGTTCACGGCTAGAGCAGGAATCTGCGACTTTTCCGTACCTTCAATCGAGCTGATGACTTTGTCGACTTCTTGGAGAGCTCTTGATTTTGTTTGGCCTATAGGATTCCCTTCGGACTGCAGGTTTTTCTTGTCGAGCAGTGCGATGAACAACCTGGCCGTCTTTGCATCGTAGAGATCTTCGACGACGCTTACTTCGCGGCCCTGGAACGACTCGATCAGGCCGACGACAATTCCATGGATGAAGTGATTTCCAGAAGCCTCTCCCCTCTCGGATAGCGGTGGATCCCTGATTATCACCTGCGCTGATCTTTCATCATTTTCAAGTACACTGAACCTGCCAAAGCCCGCCGCCATAAAATAATCCAACACGTTCTCCCTCAGGACACTTTCTGTCGTTCCATGCGGTAGCTTTTCCCGAATCTGCCGCACGATATCCAAGACGTAGATGCGTCCGACCTCGACGAGCACCTGCTTCAGCTCAGACGTCTTTAGTTGATGCTCGATCAAGAAGGTTAGCTGTGAATCAAGTACGAGGGCGCGGTTATCCAGAAACGTCAGCGGAAAGAAAAACCCGTCGAAAAGTCTTGTCTTCATCTGGATGGAGCGTGTGTTCTGAACGGATTTCAGGAGTCGCAGTTCTAGCACGAGACCGTCGGGAGTGATATCAGCGAATTCCATATCACAATTCAGACACATGACAAATTCGTGACCTGCCTCGTTCTGATAGCCCCAGTGGGAGACGATCTTCGCTTTGTGCTTCAGAAATACACCTAGGATCTGTGTCTGCGCGGAGATCCGCTTTCCCTCTGTTCCAGAGACCAAGAATGCGTACCTCTTCGGATCTCCTGCTCCGCCCTGATCCAGCTTGAGCGGAAAATAATCAGGAGGAGGCTGATCTTGTCTTTGTCCCGAAACCATCATCCAGATTTGTCACCAGAAAATAGATTGCTGGATGTAACGCAATCGGAGCTAATTAAGAGAAATCGAAGCCAGAATTCGTACTAAATGGAACAGGTATATATCACTCGAATTTCTGCTGGCTCAGATTACTTTCCAGGTCAGTCTTTGAAGTACGCTTGTGGTTTCCTTTCAGCAAGCCTCTCTTTCCTTTGAGCCAAAGATTCTTCGTCGAAGGAAAGTTTTGCGACTAGAACCCTCTTTCCGGTCAGTGGTTTTACGAGTTTCCTGACCTGCATTATGCCCTGCGATTTTTCGTACGCGAGACCTAGCACCATACTTTTTCCAGGAACGCGCGTTCCGAGAAATGGATTTGGGGCAACTATCGGTGTCCTGTTTTCCAATGCGCGTGCCATAAGATAGGTCTGCCACGGACTTATTCCCCTCGTAGTGATCAGGGATGGGTTGAGTAGAAGTTCGGCTCCTTTCAATACGAGGGTCCTGGCGCTTTCGGGAAAAACGACATCGTGGCACACCATGACTCCCACGCTTATTTCATCAACCTTGAACGGATCGAACGAGTCTCCCCCGATTGCGATCTCGTTTTCCCGCCTGAACAGATGAACTTTTTTCTGTTTTGATACGATCTTGCCGGTGGGAGAAACCGTTGGACTAACAAAGAAGGTCTCGCCATCAATTTTTTCGAAAATCCCTCCCATGTTGATGTAAACATCCAGCGATCTTGCAAGGTCTGAAAATATTCCATACAATGGATCGTTTTCTCCAGAGAGGATCTTGTCGATCAGCCAATGCTCCGGGAGGCAGATCAACCTCGGTGAACGCCGTTCGAGAGACTTTACGAGACTGAAAGTTTCGCGGATTGCGTGAGCCTCGTCTTTCGGATACAGTGAGCACTGGATCGCGGCTACCGTAAGTTCTGTCATGGACGCTCTAAAAATTCACCAGTTTTCGTTCGACGATGAACTCCAGTATCTGATTTGCAATTTCGTTCTTTGGAGCCCTTTTGAGAAACTTTGTATCTCCATCCCTTGGTATCAGCATGACCTCGTTTTGGTCTGAACCAAATCCGATGTCACTGCGACTCACGTCATTTGCCACCACCAGATCGGAGCCAGATCTCTGCATGCTCTCTTTTGCGCGCTGCACAAGATTTGCTTTCCCGTACTCGGCTTTGAAGGAGATGACACAAACTTCTGGATGTTTCTCTTTTGCTATCTGGACGATCTTGGGAGTTGGCTTTAGTTCAATTGAAACGGATCCCGTGTCAAGTGTACTCATCTTGCCAGTTATTGGAGTGGTCGCGCTGTAATCGGCGGGCGCTGCCGCAGATACAAATACATCGTACTTCCCTGAGTCAAGCTCGCTAATTACGGCGTGCAACATCTCCTCCGTTGTTGTAACGTGTCTTACCTTCTTCACACTGGGTGGAGTGTATACTCCGGGTCCGGCAATTAGGCACACGTCACCCGCGCCGCCGTTCATGCAAGCCGTGGCCAAAGCGACGCCCATCTTCCCTGAGCTTCCGTTTGAGATAAATCTGACCTGATCAATCGGCTCCCTTGTGGGACCGGCGGTGATCAGAAAGCCCAGAGATTGCAATTCAAGACTGGACTGAGTCTTTCTTTGAGTGGATAGTGAGGACACGACAGTGGCGAGAATTTCCTCCGGCGTCGCAATCTTTGATTTCGACTCCTCCATTCGACCCGAAACGAAACGAACACTATTTTTCTTGAGGTTCTCGATTGATTCCTGCAGAATCGGATTCTTGAGCATCGGCTCGTGCATGGCGGGTGCGATCACCAGTGGCATGCCGGTGCCGAGAACTGTGCAGACTAGCGTCGACACAGGATCGTCTGAGAGTCCGCAGGCAAATCTGGATAGGGAGTTTGCAGTGCACGGTGCGACCAGAACGAGATCATCTGACGAAGCGAGTTCAACGTGTTCAACCCTGCCCGTTATCTCTGTAACCGGTTTGTTCCCGGTCGACCACTCAAAGATTGAGGGAGAAACAAGCTCTGCCGCTTCCTTTGTCATTACAACAGTAACGTCGGCGCCATGGCGCATGAGCAACCTTGCGATCCTGGGGGCTTCTGTGATCGAAACACTCGCAGTCACGCAAAGAGCTATTTTCTTGCCGGAAAGCTCATTTCCATCCGAGCCCGTGATTTCTTTTAGGTACAAATTTTCCCGCGAACTTTCTTTGGATGAATCAGCGGGGGCTATTTGCTTTTCCGTATAGGTCTGGCCCTGCCCAATAATCCCTATATGATTCCGCGTCAACTTCAACCATGGTCGATAAGGAAATGGCAGATCTTGTGATTGAAAATTTGTCAAAGAAGTATGGTGACGTGGTCGCGCTGAACGACGTTTCAATACGAATTGGATCCGGGGAGGTCGTCGGGCTACTCGGTCCCAACGGCGCGGGTAAATCCACGCTTCTTAAGATCATTGTTGGGATACTCAGGCCGACGAGCGGATCTGTGAAACTGGATGGGATCGACATTCTCGAAACTCCGGAAGCTGCCAAGAAGATAATTGGGTACCTGCCGGAAAATGCTTCACTGTACACAAACCTGACGGTCGTCGAATTTCTCACGTTCGTTGGAAAGATCAGGGCGGTCCCGGATAAAGAGTTGAGCGAAAAGATCTCAGATTCGCTGAAGGTATTCGACATCGAGGAGAAAAGAAATGCGCTTGTCGGGAGCCTTTCGAAGGGTACAAAGCAAAAAGTAGCGATCATCGCTTCGACCCTTCACGAGCCACGGTTTCTGGTCTTGGATGAACCACAGAGCGGTCTTGACCCGAGGACACAGAAGTTTGTGAATCACTGGATCGCGAGCACTGCGGCAGCTGGAACGACGATATTCCTTTCTACACACAACTTGGACATTGCCCAGGAGTACGCCAGCAAGATTGCAATAATTGACAAGGGGAGGATCGTCGCAATGGGCAAACTCGATTCACTTCGCAAGCTTGCAAACTCGAACGACGACGCTAGACTGGACGACGTTTTCCTGAAACTGACTGAAGACGTTGCAGCCGCCTAGAAGGGGAAGCTTTTACTCTTTGAGTCTAGTGCAATCGTGGCAGAACATCGGACTGCTCACGAGGTACTGGTTGAAAGGCAGGTTCTCAAAAGCGACAGCGATCGGGATGCTTCTCGGGGAGATCGCATTTTCATTTTTTGTACTCTTTGCGGGAAATATCTTCCTCTCGTTCTCCAACAGGTTCGGACAGACCGGCGGGAGCCAGCTGTCTGAAGTTTCCTGGAGTCTTGTCCTGAGCTTTTACCTGATCGGTCTCGTCCAAGCAGGTCTGAGTGGCTTCGGTCTTCCAATCACGTCCGCGGATGTCGATTACGTTTTCACCTCGCCGATCAAGACTTTCGAGGTGTTTGCCGCAAAGATACTTCAGAGCTCGGTGACACTTTTGCTGACAATACCGCCGATTTTCCTGCTCTACATGCGATCCGCATTATTTTACCACACCTCGATTTACACCGCTCTAGTGGCAGGCGTGGTGACCCTGATCTTTTTCCTGGTGGGGCTAGTGTTGAGCGCCGATGTAACGCTCGCACTCAGATCCAATTCTACAAAGCGGAGAATAACTGTGCTGAAGTACCTTTTTACCGGCGTCATCCTTGGAATCAGCTTCATTCCTCTAATCGGACTGGTACCGGGAGGCATTTCTTCTTCGTCTCTACTGTTCTCGCTCGTGAAAATCCTGCTCAGCGGCGCGGTGGCCGAAATCACTGTCGGACTTGTGAGCGGTCTTGCGATCAGCTTTGGCAGTTACATACTCGATTGCTCAGTCCTTGCGATCTGGCTTGCCGCTGTGTTAGTAATTGGAACGCAGCTGTCGCGGCGACAGTTTTACGAAACACTCCAGATCTCAAACTCCTCCAGTTCGGGTTCGAGTGATAATCAGAAGACATACGCAAATTCGAAACTCCAGAGAACCAAGTCGGTGTGGGCGACGGTCTCTGCCAAAGAAAGGATCGTGATGCAGAGGGCGAAGGAGGGACGAGGGTTGTTTTTCAGCGCGCTGATACTCTCGGTATTTCTCGTGATTTACGCGCTTGCTGGTACATTCACGTCTTCGCCGACATCGTTTCTCCTGATCTTGTTCATCATCGGGTCGTTTGGCTCGGGAAACGCGTGGAGCTGGATAGAGAAGGAAAGGCTGTGGATTTTGAAGACGTCATCGATCAGCCTCCGGCGGTACGTGAAGCAGGTTTACCTAACGAGGATAACTCCGCTGCTCACCTATCTTGCGCCGGCGGTTCTGACGGTGGGAGGACTGCTTTTTGCGACAAATCTCGGAAGAGTGGAGATCCTGTTTAGAGTAACGCTTGCCCTTGCTGGAGCGGTAGAAATCGCGGCGATCACGATGGGCGGCAGCATGTACTTTGCCTCGAAATATGCGCAGAGCTCCACTGACGATCTCATGACAGCGCAGGGTCAGGATCTCACCAATCTGAAGAGGACGATTTACCAGACTATCGTGAACCTGCTGTTTGTCGGACCGATAATGCTGCTCGTTCTGCTTTCCAGCTTGATTGGATCTGGATCGATAATTCTGGCGGGCATCACCATCTCCTTCGCAGCTGTGACATACACAGAGATAATTCTAAACACCGTCCTGAATTTAGCCGGCGATTCAATAGCCAAGAGGGAAGATCTTTAGAGCACCGCTTCCTTTTGGATGAAAAAAGAGGCCCAAAACGACCGAACGATCTCCGGCGTACGTATAGGTAGTATGAAGAAAAGAAGTACATTTTCAATAAAAAGGAATGATATCTCATACATAAAGCTGGGGTGTATATGTCAAACGCCGGGAGATTTTGACTATACTGAATTTTGGGGCCTAGTCGGAGGGAAGTTTGCCGAAGATCAAGATTCCCGACTGCTGTACATCACTGGGTAACCACGCTTTCTGGCGAATGAGATTTGCGTACTGGGAAGCCGTGTAAATATGTGGTTCAAGGATCGCAATTCCAAAAGTGTCCCATACTATGCTATAGTCGTCTTCCTTTTTTGGGTCAAGATATACGACCAGCAGATCGACATCGCTCGCAGCTGTCTGCCTGTTTTTGGCGTACGATCCGTAAAGTACGACACAAACCAGTGGTAGCTTTTCCGAAAGGCGAGTTGCACCCTCATCCAGCACCGAGATGAGTTCCTCTCTACTAAACTGAGGATAACTTATCTTCACAGTATCTGACGATTCGTCCGGCATATTCAATTGACCTATTTGCTTCGGCTTCCGTGTAAACGTTGAACGGAGCTCCTTCAGGATGACCGTTGGGATATCTCGCTAGGATGTAAGCCTTGTCGAGCTCCTTTGCGAGCGCGACGAGTTCGGATTTTTTCTCTTTGTCGGTCTCTTCACTAAAAGGAGGTAACCTTGCTAAGAGTCCTGCGACCGAATGCCCAAACGCCTCCGCTCCCGTTTTCTGATATACGGCTTTCACAGCCTTTTCAGCAGCCTGCTGACTGAGAAAGCACGCCCACTCGTAGTATTGACCGGATGATTCGTACTTGGCGTTTTCGAGATCTCGCTTTGCCTGCGCCAGCCAGTCGCCGCTCCTTTCGACCAAGGGAAGAATCTCTGCTTACTGTTCAAGATTTCAGAGATGTATTTCTTGCGGTCTAAAAGTCGCCTCTAGAGGCTGGTGATCAGAAAAGATCAATTCACACAGCATTTTTCGATACTGACTTTACTGCCTGGTACGCGAATAATCCACAAGCAGCCGTGATGACAAATAGCGAAAATATGTACGCCCCCGAGATCACGCTCGGGCGGAGGAGAACAATCAGGATGACGAGGGCGGTTGCAAAGAACATCGAGTATGCGACCTGAAAGGGGATTAGCGACCTCCTTATCCTGATCATGTTTTCGTAAATCATGCGATCGACCACGTACCCAGATCCCTTCTCTACATCGGCTGCAGATCTCTCTTCAGCTTCCTTCTGACCTCCTTGCTCCTCGCGGATCATTCCAGCGTCCAGAAGTTTCCTGACGTGGTACACCGCAACTGACGGTGAGCTCAAGCCGAGACCGCGCTGGATCTCGCGGATCCCGCACGGCTTTCCCATGCGGTACAGGTAGCGGTAGACTCTGAGTGTGGTGCCGCCGAGCTCGACCTTTGCAAAGCCGTTTGTTTTCTTTTCTTCACTCAAATCCAGACGCTCGATCCTGTTTTACAGTCCCCTGCAGGGTATTCTAAATGCTCCACGCTGATCTAATATTAGATCCCCTCGTTCTTTCGCTCTACCCGCGAGAAGAAGATGTAGCACTAAATACCAAGACCTCCCATCAAGATTTCGGGATTAGAAATGGCCGAGTACAGAAAGCAAACCATAATCGCATCAGTGATTGCAATAGTGATAGCTCTTTCTATCGGGCTAGGTGTGTATTTCACGCAGCCTTCTACACCGGGCGCTGCTATCCCCGGCACTGCGCCGGTGCTCAACAATCATCCGGCTATTCTGGTCGGCATGCAGACGACCAATACCACGATCGGCCTCCAGCTTTCTCTCGCACTGAACGCGGTGACGTTCTCTCCAAATGAGACGGTCTCGATGAACGTCAGCGAGTACAACACGCTAAACACGACGAACTACGTCGCGAGAGGCGATGATTGGCCGCTTGTCGGGATGGCTCTCGGCCCCTGCGGGACTTTGAACGACCCGTTCGGCATCAGCGTGTACCCTGGCTATTACGATGAAGGAAACTTGTCGCTGCTCGCAAACCAGTCGTCTCTCGAACTGTACAATCCCGGCGTGTATGCATGCCCTGTGATGTTTGTAGTTAACGGGTACAGCTTCCGGCCACTTAGCAACGATGCGACGCTCGGGATCAATGGGACAATGTCAGCCCCGATGACGGCGATCGTGAATGCAACCGGGAGCTGGAGCAGCCGAACGGTGGGAGCGACCTTTCACGAGTTCTCACCCGATGTCTACACGGTTGTCGCCGGTGACGAGTGGGGCGACGTCGCGATAGCTCACTTTACCGTCACAGATAGTACAGTGACCGGATAGAAGACCTTGGGTACAAGTTGCAAATTGTAAAGACCTGAAAATGTCGCAGGTGCTCTAACTCCACTGAAAGATGTCAGGAAGAGCTTCGTTTCCATGCAATGGCATTAGATTTCTAGAGAAGAGCTAGGAACGAGCTCTCCCGTACCACAGAACGCTACCCCTCGCGATCAGTGCAAAAATGGCATAATAAATCAATGAATTCAATGCGATTGCATTAAAGCGCAGATCAGGTCCGGTGGTACGGGAATAAGATATGCGAGACCTAGCCGGCGAGGTTTGAAACGAGCTCGGAAAAATACGACGGCAAGCCGTTGTACGGGTTGCACACGCTGACGCTCCGCCCCGTACACGCATTGGTCATGTAGATCCAGCCGACGTAGCTTGCGGAAGAAATTTCAGCTGTCGAGTTCAGCCCCACGCCGATGCTTATCGAGGCGTACCGGCTTTTGTCGTATCCCATGGTGGCAGATTTTAGAGCATAGGAGCTCGGACTGCCGGAATTTTCGTAGATTAATAACACGGACATTATCCCGTGAAAACTGGGATCGGTGCTCATCCCGGGATTTCCGACCGTGAAGTTGTACCCCACGGTTGAGCTGTATGACACAAGATCCTGGTAGTATTGCTGCACCGTGCAGGTCCACGGGCAGTTGCCGGTCCCGTTGTCGTTTGCCATCTCGTCGAAAAAGATGCCACTTAACCTGTACCAGCTGGAATAGTCCTGAACTTGGCTTTCAACGGTACTGAGAGGATCGGTCCCGTATCCTGTTGGTACGTATCCAATAACTGTTATTCCGGCTGATCTTAATTCATCAATTCCATTTGCCCACTGGTCGCTCGCACCGCTTCCGGGTCCACTGTCAGGATTTATTATTGCGACGATCGGGACGCTCGGGTTGTCATTTTTTGTTGTAATCAACTCTGACCAGGAGCTATCAGATGGTTGAGTGTACAGCGGGACGATCACTCCGGCGGATATGTTTGAAGTTGGAGCTGTCTTCGTTGTGTCCGATACATGACCGGACACATTACCGACCGAACTCTTCGTACTATAGACTACGACCGCATTTGATGAAGAGACGTGATTTGCGATATTTTCAGAACTCGTTGTCGTGCTGCCGTTATTGATCGAAATTTCTGCCGCAATATTCGCAGATTGAGTTGTCGTAGAGTTTATGGCAGTTGTTGCCAAGCTAGAAGGAGTTGTTGCAGGGATCTCGGAATAGTAAGTTTTCACAGAGACGGTGAATTCAGATCCGCCGGCAATTCCGGCACTAAAAAATTCTGAATACGAAAAGAACGCAATCACAATGATCGCAATAACCATAATGATCCCGAAGTACGTTGCTGCGGAACGGTCATCGTTTTGGGATCGCACATTCCCACAGAACATTGTTCCCTAAGATCTCTATAAGATGCTTTTCGGTAAAGATTCCCAGATTCGTAGCAGATTGATCGCAGATTTTGCGTTTACAATTTTCCCGCCACAAATCTTTTGATCTAAATCCATCAAACTGATAGCAAAAAATTGTGCCTTAACTAATGAAATATTAGCAATTGTTGAAAATGTTTCCAGCGGAAAGATCAAATTGCCATTGCAGGGAGACGTGTTGTTTCTATTGAATTGGGAGATTGCTCTAAAACAGAAGTGCGATATATTGAATGATTGAGGGATCGCTCTAAAACGATTGGTTCTGAAAATTACTCAAAAGCTTCAAAATCAAATATGCGGGATTGGGTAATATCTGTCTGGTTCGATTTCCTCATAGAGAAACTGATCGTTATACGATTCCCACTCCTCTTCAGAGATGCTTGCCTTAATTGCTTCCACTGCTTTTTCCTTGCACGTGAATATTCCAAAAATTAAATCAATCACGGTCTCGCTGTCTGTTGCAGCCTGCCACTGCGAGGGCCAGTACGCTATCCACAGCTTTTCCAAGTGAAGTTTCGACGAAATCATTGAGCCATAACTTAAATGAAATCATTTTCTCTCCAACACCGGCCAGTAAAATTTGTAGAAAAATACCTGCTCCGGTGAGTGTTAAATACGGCCGTGGCTAACGAGCGCAACCGTGTCTTCATCCGCACCAGAAGATAAGAAAATTTTCGTTCGCAACGCGACCGGTCTTGTAAAATCACTCTCGCCCTTCGATCTTTTCAATCTGAGCTACGGCCAGATCATGCCGGCCGTCGGAATCGTTTTCATAGTTTCGCTCAGC
>Ga0187784_10004439_pt1 | contig 11360 bp, 9 predicted proteins | sample 1015_SJ02_MP15_2_FD_132964 | JGI IMG/M metagenome (GOLD analysis project Ga0187784, IMG submission 132964) | Tropical peat soil microbial communities from peatlands in Department of Meta, Colombia - 1015_SJ02_MP15_20_MG | ecosystem: Environmental > Terrestrial > Soil > Wetlands > Peat | place... | reverse complement strand
GTTCTTATAATGCGCGCTTCTTTTTGCCGGGGGTATCCATGGCGGCCGTGAAAGGCGCCAAAAACGGCGCGAAGCCGTCGGTCGGGATCATCATGGGCAGCCAGTCCGACTGGGAGACGATGCAGCATGCCGCGCAGACCCTGGACAAGCTCGGCGTCGCCCATGAGACGCGGATCGTCTCGGCGCACCGCACGCCGCGGCGGCTTTACGACTATGCGACAAACGCGAAATCGCGTGGGCTCAAGGTCATCATCGCCGGCGCCGGCGGCGCCGCGCATTTGCCCGGCATGGCGGCGGCGTTGACCCCGCTGCCCGTGCTCGGCGTGCCGGTGCAAAGCCGCGCGCTGAAAGGCATGGACAGCCTCCTCTCGATCGTCCAGATGCCGGGCGGCGTGCCGGTCGCCACCTTCGCGATCGGCCAGGCTGGCGCGATCAACGCCGCGCTCTGCGCCGCGGCGATCCTTGCCCTCGGCGACAAGGCGGTGGCCGCTGCGCTCGATGGCTGGCGCCAGACCCAGACCGACGCCGTCGCGGAACGCCCCGTTTGATGCCACTCGCGTATTGATGCTTAATCCCGGCGCGACGATCGGTATTCTCGGCGGCGGACAGCTTGGCCGCATGACAGCGATGGCCGCGGCGCGGCTCGGCTATCGCGTGCATGTGTTCGCGACCGAGCCGGACAGCCCGGCGGCGCAGGTTTCCGCCGGTGCGACGGTCGCCGGCTGGAACGATGCTGCCGCCATCGCGGGCTTCGCCGCCGGGATCGACGTCGCCACCTTCGAGTTCGAGAACATCCCCGCCGAGGCGGTGCGCCGGGTCGCGGCGATCAAGCCGGTCATGCCGCGCCCGGAAATCCTTGAAATCGCCCAGGATCGCGTGAAGGAAAAGGATTTCCTCAGCAGCATCGGCGTCGCTACCACGGGCTATCGCGAGGTCACCTCCACCGAGGCGCTAGGGCACGCGCTCGCCGCCCTCCAGACCCGCGCCGTGCTTAAAAGCGCGCGCATGGGCTATGACGGCAAGGGCCAGGTCAATGTCGACGCGCGCACCGAACCCGACGCGGCATGGCGGGCGATGGGCGCACCGCGCGGCATCATCGAGGATTTTGTCGATTTCCGCTGCGAGGTGTCGGTCGTCGTCGCGCGCGGCGCCGATGGCGCGCTCGCGGCCTATCCGCCGGTCGAGAACCGGCATGTCAACCACATCCTCGACACGACGATCGCGCCCGCGACGCTACCGGCCGCGACTGCGCGCGAGGCCGAGCGCATCGCTCGCGACGTCGCCACCCGGCTCGACCTTGTCGGGGTGCTGGCGGTCGAGATGTTCGTGACCCGCGACGACCGCGTGCTGGTCAACGAGCTCGCGCCGCGCCCGCACAATTCCGGCCATTGGACGATCGACGCCTGCGCGGCGAGCCAGTTCGAACAGCTGGTGCGGGCGATCTGTGGCCTGCCTTTGGGCTCGACCGAGCGCCACGCCGACGCGGTGATGAAGAACCTGATCGGCGACGAGGTCGAGACCTGGCGCGACGCGATCGCCGATCCGAGCGCCCACCTTCATCTCTATGGCAAGCACGACACCCTGCCGGGCCGCAAGATGGGCCACGTCACGCGGCTGTTGCCGAAAACCTAGGCCGGGCTCGCGACCCTGACGCGCGGATGGGGCAGATTGCCGCGCAGCACCTTCCACACGCAGCCGAGCAGTTCGAACGGCCGGAACGGCTTGGCGACAAAATCGTCGAGCTCCGGGTCGCAGATCACCGGGTCGGACCCCGAGATGAACAGGCATCTCAGTGACGGCTGGCGCGCGCGGACGTGCCGCGCCGTCTGCAACCCGTCGAGGCCGCCGGGCAGGTTGATATCCGCCACCACCATGTCGAAGCGGCGCTCTTCAATGAGCGCGATGGCTTCCCAGCCGGTGACCGCGGTCTCGACCTGAAACCCGGCGTCGCTCAACGTCAGGCTGATCGTCTCGCGCACCTGATCGTCGTCTTCGAGGACGAGTATGGCCGGCTTTGCTTGCGACATCGCACCACCGCCGAGCGACTGACGACGCAAGCGTAACAGCATTTCTCAATACAAATTTAACGAGAATGGTTCGAATTTTACAGGTTAAACTTGTTTAACGTGATTCACCGCCGCCAGCAGCGTTTCCGGCATCGAGACCCCTCTCCCGCTTGCGGACTTGTGGGAGAGAGAATCAGCAGAATTACGCCGTCGCAGCGATCAGCGACTCGCGGATGATCTGCGGGATCTTTTCCAGCGTCTCCGACGGCGTCATCAGCGGCGGCGCGAGGCAGATCGTGTCGCCGATCGCCGGATCGGCGCTGCCCGCGCGGATGCGCAGCAGCAGCCCGCGCCCCATCGCCTCGCGCGCGACGCGCGGGCCGAGGCCGATCGCCGGCGCCTTCGACGACTTGTCGGTGACGAGCTCCACGCCGCACATCATGCCGATGCCGCGCACATCGCCGACATTGGGCAGGTTGCGCAGCTCTTCGAGATTGGCGAGCAGCTTCGCGCCCTCGACCTTTGCGCGCTCGACCAACCCGTCTTTTTCGATGATCCCGCAATTGACGACGCCGACCGCGCAGCACACCGGGTGCGCGCTATAGGTCGCCGCGTGCATGAATTTGCGGTCAGCCGGCGCCGAGTTGATCGCGTCGTGCACCCGCTTCGAGGCGATGACGCCGCCCAGCGGCAGATAGCCGCTGGTCACGCCCTTGGCAAACGACACGAGGTCGGGCTCGACCCCCCAATGCCCCAGCGCGAACCAGCGCCCGGTGCGGCCAAACCCGGTGATCACCTCATCGGCGATCATCAGCACGTCATACTTGTCGCAAATCTCGCGCAGCTTCGGGAAATAGGTGGCCGGCGGCACGATCACCCCGCCCGCCCCCATCACCGGCTCGGCGATGACCGCGGCGACCGTGTCCGGCCCCTCGGCGAGGATCGCCTTCTCGACCGCCTCGGCGGCGGCGATTCCGGGCTCCTCGTTGCCCTGCCAGCGATAGGCGTAAGGCGGCGCGACCTGCACAAAGCCCGGCACCAGCGGCCCGAACATCTTGTGGTAGATCGCCATGCCAGTGGCGCTCATCGCCGCCATCGTCACGCCGTGATAGGCATGCCAGCGCGAGATGATCTTCACTTTGTCGGGCTTGTCGTTGACCTTCCAGTAGTAGCGCGCGAACTTGAACGACGATTCGTTCGATTCGGCGCCCGCAGTGGTGAAATAGACCGCCGAGCTGTTCGCATAGGCATGGCGCACGATGAACTCGCCGAGGCGGATCGACGGCTCGTTGGTCTGCCCGACATAGGCCGACGCAAAGCCGATCTTGCGCATCTGCGTCGCCGCCGCGTCCGCGAGCTCGCCGCGCCCGTGGCCGATATTGACGTTCCACAGCCCCGAAAGCCCGTCGATCACGCTGCGTCCGTCAACGTCATAAAGCATCGCGCCCCGGCCGTAGTCGATAAACAGCGGCGTCTTGTGGTCGTCCGGGTGGTGCAGCGGGTGAACCAGAAACTGGCGATCGGTTTCGAGAAGCTGCGTCCTGCCGTCCATTATCCCCACTCCTCGTGGCCCCCATCCCGGCAGATGCGGGGATGGTTTCATTGGCGCTAACCTACGATCCTCGCCCTGCGAGGTCGAGCGGAGATCACGGCTCCCGAGGCGATCACACGAACTTGACAGCGGCTCCGGTAGAAAACGCGGCCGTGGAAGCTACATCGTGAGGCATGAGGCTGCTCACTCTTCTGGCCCTCCTGCTCTTTCTCGCCGGTTGCAGTGGCGGGGTCACCAAACCGTGCCCCGACCCTGATCCCGACCCCAATAGCCCCTGCGCGACCTCGCACGGCCACACCTACGGTGGCGGCTAGCGACGGGCCTAGCGGTTCGGCAGGTCGAGCGGATAGATCGGCCGGCGCACGTTCCTGAAGGTCAGCGACGAATAGTCCGAGGTGCAGGCGCCGATGCCGGCGAGGTCGACCACCGCTTTCGCCATCGCCCCCAGGCCGGCGCGCCAATGCACCCGGCTCTTCAGCATCACATAGCGCTTTTGCAAGGGGTCGATCCCGAGGCTGTAAAAGCAGTTGAGGTCCGACGGCTCGACATGGCGCGAGATCACCGCGACCTCGACCTTCCCCGTGTCGATCACCACCGATGGCCCCATATCGGTCACCACGCCGCGCCCCATCGGCCCCTTGTTGCGGAACCGGCCGCTGGAGATCGTCTTGACCGTGCCGGAAATCTCCAAGGGCGGGCTTTCGCCCGGGATCTGCGGCATCTCGAGCTTGCCGCCGACCGACAACGTGACTCGCGCGCCGATCCCAGCGGCGATCGCTTGTTGCGCGGCCTCCGGGTCGTAGATCGCGAACGCCGCGACATTGTCGAGCCCAGCTTTCACTATCTCGCCCAGCACCACGGTGGTGTCCATCGTGCCGCCCGAAGCGCAATTGTCGTAATGGTCGAGCAGCACGATCGGCCCCTCGCCCGGCGAGGGCGCGGGCATCGCCCGGGCGCGCGCCAACGCCTCCTTCAGTGGCTCGATCTTGTAGATAAAGGCTTCGCGCTCGACCCACGCGCGGTCGAGCAATTCATCGCGCAACTGCGCCGCCAAAGCCTCGTCGCCGTTGGTGACGACCACCGCCGAGAGCCCCGCATTGGCGATGTCGGCATGCGGAAACCCGGTAAAGAGGCTGGCGACCAGCGCGCCGTCGCCGGTCATCGCCGCGCAGCGCTCCTGCAGCTCGCGGTTCGGGTGGTCGTCGGTGCCCTGGCGCATCACATGCGGCAGCATCGGCACGTTGCCCCAGGCCATGACGGGCCGCGCCTCGCCCTTGATCGCACGCACCAATATGTCGCCGGCGCGCTTCGCGGTGTCGTAGGTATCGACATGCGGGTAGGTGCGATAGCCGCTGACCACCGTCGCGTTCTCGATCATCGCCGGATAGAGGTTGGCGTGCATGTCGTAGGCGACGGCGATCGGTGTCTTGGCATCGAGCGCGCGGATGCGGCGCAACAGTTCGCCCTCACCGTCCTCGAAGCGCTCGGTCACCATCGCGCCGTGCAGGTCGAGCATGATGCCGTCGAACCCGCCCTGGGAGACCGCCGCGCAGATATGGTCGGCGATGTGCTCGAACGCCGCGTCGTCGACCGGGCGCGATGGCGACGCGCTGGCCGCGACCGGCAGCACCACCTCCGCCTTCTCGCGCAGGGCAATGTCGAGATAGGCACCAAGCCCCGCGCCGGTGCCGCGAAATGCTGCGATCGCCTCGTGGCCGTAAAGCGGCCCCGAGCCGCTGCCGTCACGGCTTGGCCCGAACCGCGCCAAGGGCGTCGGCACCGGCGAGAAGGTGTTGGTCTCGTGCTTCATCATCGCGATCAACAGGCGCATGATCGCCTCCGCAACGTTCGCCCGACGAACGATAGCGGCCCTGGGAGAGAAGCGCCATGCACCGCAGCACCGACCGCATCCTGACGACCCATGTCGGCAGCCTGCCGCGGCCGGCCGACCTCTACAAAATGATCGAGGCGAAGCAAGAGGGCGGCGCGATCGATGCGCCGGCCTTCGCCGCGCGGGTCAAATCGGCGGTCGCCGAGATCGTCAAGCGCCAGGCCGACGCCGGGATCGACATCGTCGCCGACGGTGAGATGGGCCGGGTTGGGTTTATCCCCTATGTCAACGAGCGGCTGACCGGCATCGAGCCGAGCCCCGGCGAGATCGCCTCCTACTGGAACGAGTCGCGCGAATATAAGGAGTTTCCCGAATTCTACGCCTGGGCGCAGAGCCAGGCCGGCGCCGCTGGCCGCGCCGGCCGCACGCGTTGGATGTGCACTGGCCCCGTCGCCTACAAGGGCGACGCCGCGCTCGCCGTCGACATCGCCAACCTCAAGGCGGCGATCGCCGGGCTCCCAGAGGGGCTTAACGTGGTCGAGGCTTTCATGCCGGCGGTGTCGCCGGCCAACCTCGTCAACTGGAACCGCAACCTCTTCTATCAAACCGAGGAGGAATATCTCTACGCGGTGGCCGACGCGCTGCGCGAGGAATACCGGGCGGTGATCGATGCCGGCCTCATCCTTCAGGTCGATGACCCGCTGCTCTCGTCCTATTATGTGATGCACCCAGAGGTGAGCCTCGCCGGCTGGCGCGACTGGGCCGGCACCCGCGTCGCCGCGCTCAACCACGCGCTCAAGGGCCTGCCGCAGGACCGCATCCGCCACCACACCTGCTACAGCATCAATATTGGGCCGCGCGTCCACGATCTCGAACTAAAGCACATCGTCGAGACGCTGCTGTCGATCAATGCCGGCGCCTATTCCTTTGAGGCCGCCAACCCGCGCCACGAGCACGAATGGCGCGTCTGGGAGCATGTGAGGCTGCCCGAGGGCAAGATCCTCATCCCCGGCGTCATCACCCATTCCTCGAACATCGTCGAGCACGAGGAGCTGGTCGCCGAGCGCATCGGCCGCTTCGCCAACGTGGTCGGCAAGGAGAACGTCATCGCCGGCGCCGATTGCGGCTTTGCCAGCTTCGCCGCGACCTGCGAGGTTCATCCCAGCGTCGTCTGGGTCAAGCTCGCCGCGCTCGCCGAAGGCGCGCGCATCGCCAGCAAGGAATTGTGGCGCTGACCCCTATCTATCGTGATCTGACCGCGCGCAAGCCCTGAGTGGCGGCAAAGGCGCCGCCAGGCGGGGCGCGCCATGCCGCCGGCGGAACCGGGTGGGCGATGCGCCGGGCGCTGATCGCCGCCTCCAGCGAGCGCGCGAGCACCTGCGCGTTCGCCACCGAGCCGAGAATCGATCCCGCGTCGCCCTCGCCCGTCCATACCCGGCCCGCCGGCGACAGAGCCTGTGCTCCACGCACGATACAGCTTGCCGCGAGCGTGGGGTCGCCCGTCACGCAGATGTCGCCGCCCGCGATATTGGCGGCGATCCACGCGCCGCTGTTGATCCGCTCTTCCTGCAGAATCAGGTGAACATGGCCGTCGGCGGTGAAGAAATCGCGTGTCGCCACGTAAAGTTCGAGCGAGTGGCGCTGCGCCGTCCGGATCATCTGCGACAGTACCGGCCAAGCATCGGTGTCGGCGTAAAGGTTCAGCATTTGCGGGGCGCTCCGTGTCAGAAGTGCAGGATCATGTCCATTGCGCCGAGCACGACGAAATTGCGCGTCGGCGCGATGCCGGCGTTCGCATTGCCGTTGAACGCGTTGGCGCCGTTCGAGCGGTAGTAATCGACCTCGGGGCGGAGCTCGATCTGCGGCGACAGCCAGTGCTGCCAGCCAAGGCCGAGCCCGTAATACACCGCCTTGGTGCCGGTGCGCTGGCCTTGCCAGTCGCCGTAAAACTCCGGGCGCAGCGAGAAATTGTCGAGCGGATCGGGCGAATAGTTGATGTAGGAGGTGACACCGGTCGCGTGCGCGTAGCAGCTCAGCCCGGCATTGCCGCCGCAATGCGCCGGATTGGCCGCATTGAACGGCATGTATTGCGGCGAGAACGGCGTTCCGCCCGCCGCCAGGATCGCCGCCGCCGTCGGGTTGTCGGCGTTGAGCACATGATCCTGGTGCTCGTCGTACATCTCGAAGGCGATGTGCCAGTTGTCATTCCACTTGTGATAGGCGGTGAAGCCGTACCATTGCAGGTTGTTATAGCCCCATGCGCCCGAATTGATGCCGTTGGCGCAGCCGTTGATGTTGTCCCAGCCGTCATTCCAGTTGTACCGGAAGCAGCCGGTGAAGGTCGGCTGCGCGCCGGGATCTTTCAGCATCGTCGTGCCCGGATAGAGCGGGTTCGGGTCCGGGTTGGCGATGTGCTGGCCGAGGTGCCAGATCGCCGCTTCGGTGCCGTCCGACAGACCGAGCTGGATGAACAAATCATTTGTCACCGCGAGTGTCGTTTGGATGCCCTCATTGGTGTAGTTGTCATAGGCGTAGGTAAGTGAATGAGTGTACATGTAGTTGTTGGGCGCGAGCTGCGCCTCGATGTCCGGCAGCGAGATGTAACGTCCGACCCGCACCATCAGGCCTTTCATTACTTGCGGGAAATACAGGTCGAAATACATCATCGGAAAGTCGTAGCCGTTCACTTGGTTGTTCTTCAGGAACTGGTAGCTGGTGATGCCGTAAGCGGTGGTGTAGCGGTAGTTTTCGCCGTAGAGCAGCGACATGCGCATGCCCCAGTCGACATGGTCGGTCTGCACGGTGTCGGGATAGCGGTCGACATAGAGCACGAATTGGTCGAGTTCGAGCGTGTTTGGGGTGTAGTTGTAGGCGATCGGCGAGTTGCCGCTCGGCTTCACGCTTTCGTTGCTGACGTTGAAACCGGGATCGACCCAGCCATAGACCTGGATACCCGTGGTGTTGAGCCATTGCCCCACACCGGTATTGGCGATCGCCACCATCAGCGGACTGTCGACCGATGCGGTCGGGGTGACGCCAAGCGAGGTCGTGCCGCCATAAGGCCACTCGGTGAACGGCTCCGGCGGGGTCGTTTCGGGCGTGCGCGGCCAGCCGTCGATATGCGTCGGCGGCGCGTTCGGATCGGGCGGCGACACCGCCCGTCCCCATTCGAGCTTGTAGTAGTTGACCAGGCGGCCGAAGACGTCGTCGCCGAGATAGGCGTCGAGGCAGGCGAAATTGTCGTAGGGGTTCACCCCGTCGCAGGACGCCGGCGCCGGCGCGCTGCCGGGCGCCTGAGCGATTTGCGTGGGGCTCGCTCCGGCCGTGCCTGCGGCAATGGGTGGCAAGCCGCTCTGTAATGCGTCCTCGGCGAGCGCGGCCTGTTGCATTGCCCAGACCGCGATCAACACGCACGCGGCCCGCACCGCCACCCCACACATTCCAACACCCCTCAAGACTCATCGACCCGCGGGCAAGGAGGCCGCACGCACAGCCTCGTCGTGCCGAGCGCAACGCGACGGCGCGAGATCGCCTCCATCCCCTTTTGGCTTCCGGGAAACCCCCGCCGGCAGGTTCTGTCGCGGTCGAATTCGGGGGCAACAAATATGCCAGAGATACTTATTCCCGATATTCTTTATATGAATTTATATTTTTTTGATTCGGACAAACCGAGTGCCCGAAGTGGGTATTACTCACATCAATAAGAATTTCATTAGGATTTCTGCGCGTGCTTCCCGCCATCCGGTTCGGGCCGAAGCCCGAGACGGCGCGTCGCTCAATCCGCGGTCTGCAACTGATAGCCGACGCCGGGAACCGTCAGAATGTATTGCGGATTGGCCGGATCGGCTTCGAGACGCTTGCGCACCTGGCGCATGTAGACCCGCAAATAGTCGATATTGCGGCGCCGGTTCCAGATTTCGCGCAGCACCTGATCGTGGGTCAGCACCTTTCCGGCCGACATCACGAGCAGCCGGACGATGGCGAACTCGGTTGGCGACAGGCGGATATCGATCGCGCCGCGCGTGATGCGGCGCCGGACCAGATCGATCGACAGCTCACCGTTGCGGAAAACCGGCGCCGCCCCTTGCCGTTGCAGGCGGTGCCGCACCGCCACATGCAGCCGCGCCGCGAGCTCGTCGACATGAAACGGCTTGGTGACATAATCGCTGGCGCCGGCTTCGAGCGCCTCGACCTTGGTCCCCGTGGCATTGGTATAGGACAGCACGACGATCGGGATGCTGGTCTCGCTGCGGATGTGGCGGAGCAGCGCGAGCCCGTCGAAATCGGGCAGGCCGAGATCGAGGATGATCACGTCCGGCGGATCGGATTGGGCCAGCTTCAGCGCCAGGGCCCCGGTATCGGCCTCGTTGACGCTAAAGCCGCGCTGCGGCAGCACCGAGCGCAGCAAGCGCCGGATCAGCCTGTCGTCGTCGATGACCAAAACTTTGGTGGTCGTGCCCGTCATCGCGCTGCCCCGCCCCTCCAGGCCGGCCGCGCCATCGACGCAGGGCCGAAAAGATAAGTTTACGCAGTTATTCTTATCCTATTTTTATGTCGTTTCCAAGAATAAAATGATATTCAATCATATAATTATCATATAAATTATGATCTCAATAATAAATCTTAAAGAGATGTTTTGCTCATCTTCTGACATATATTGTTTTTACATTTGCTCACAAAGCAAGCATAACATTAAAATAACATAAGAATAAATCGCCTTCGTCCCGCATGCATCGAGAACGCCGAGTCATCGCCGCGCAGGGCGATGAGAACCGGGGATGGATAAGGCGCGTCGACGCAGAAGCCGTACCGCGCTCGGCGGCGAGGCGCGCGCGTCGCCGGCGGGGAATTGTGGGGCTAGACCGCTAGCCCCCGGAAAGCATTCCGGCTGGTGACAGCCTTGCCGCGGAGATCGCGCCGCTCTTTGCGGTGTCAAGCGAAAGAATTTACAAAAATTTAACTTTGTGTGACGCCCGTCACATAGGGACGACGGCGGCGCCGCTATATCTCAGCCAGCAAGAAGATTGGGGAGATGGTCCCATGTCGCACGACTTGACCCGATGGATAGAGACAGCCGAAGCGCGGCGGTTCAGCGAAGCGGTGATGTTCGAGCGCGCCATCGTGCCGACCGAGCGTCACTTCATGCATCTCGGCGACGCGGTCGCCCATCTGCCGTCATGGCTGCGGCACGGCATCAACGGTGAGATGCTGGCGTCGATCGGCTGCCACGCGATCGCCTTTGTTCGCCACCCACTGGAACATCGCGACCACTAGCCCCTCCCCCGCGCCTCCAGGCAGCGTCTCGACCGAGACACTACCGAGCCCAAAGGCGCGCTTTGCGCACCGGACGAATGCCTGTATGTGTGGCGTTCTCGTCAACCTGGCGGGAAGGCCGATGCCGCTCCCCAGCCCCAACGAACGGCGCAGGGCATTCGAGGGCCACGCGCTTTTTGGCAAGCTGCCACCCGCCGACCTCGATGCGCTTCTGTTGCACGCGCGGGCCGAGCGTTACCCGGCCGGCCGGCTGATCTTCGCCAAGGGGTCGCCGGGCCGCAGCATGATGGCGATCCTGCGGGGCAGCGTCAGGATCAGCGCCCCCTCGCCGGCCGGCCCGGACATCGTACTGACGATCCTCTCGGCCGGCGAGGTGTTCGGCGAGATCGCGCTGCTCGACGGCTCCGACCGCACGGCCGACGCCACCGCGATCACCGATTGCGAGCTTCTGGTGCTCGATCACCGCGATTTCATGCCGTTTCTCGAGCGCCGCGCCGATCTTTGCATCCTGCTCTTGCGGCTCTTATGCCAGCGTCTGCGGCGAACCGACCAGCAGGTGCAAGAGGCGATGTTCGGCCGCCTCGAAGACCGCATCGCGATGGCGCTGATCCGCCTTGCCCAGGGCGCTCCGCCGGTCGGATCGGGCGGCGTCATGCTACGCATCACTCAGCAGGAACTGGCCGGCATGGTCGGCGCG
>Ga0187784_10004438_pt1 | contig 11361 bp, 9 predicted proteins | sample 1015_SJ02_MP15_2_FD_132964 | JGI IMG/M metagenome (GOLD analysis project Ga0187784, IMG submission 132964) | Tropical peat soil microbial communities from peatlands in Department of Meta, Colombia - 1015_SJ02_MP15_20_MG | ecosystem: Environmental > Terrestrial > Soil > Wetlands > Peat | place... | reverse complement strand
TTTCTTCCCGGAGGCCGCGCCGGTGCGTATTGCGGTTCAGCTGGCTAGAACCTTGGAGGCAGGAGACTCCGCCGCGGCCAGTTTCAGTGAAAGCACCGTCATCGAATTTGGTACTCCGCGGGAAGTTCTTTTTGCCTGCAACACGCCGCTGGAATTCGCCGACGTGGTTCGGCTGCGTACCTCCGACGGTTCGCTCGATGTCGAAGCCTCGGTGGTGGCCGTGCAGTATCACCCCGGCCAGACCGTCGTCGCGGCGCGCTTCTTGAAGGAAGTGCCTAACTGGATCGTGAAACCATGACTGTTCCCACATCTGCCAAAGAACTTGCCGCCCAATGGAGTACGGCTCGCCGGCTGTATCCCATCTACTTTGAACTCGCTCGCGAGTTCGTGATTGACGTTCAACCCAGCGCCGACCTGGAAGCGGGAGTCGAAACGCCCGGACAGGACGCCGTCGAACAGGCTAACCGCTGGATCGAAGAGATGGACCAGCGCATCCAGGTGCATCAGTTGCGCCAGTTTCTGCAGACCAGCTCTCTGGTGAACGTGGAAGGGCTGCTGGATCTACTGAAGCATTACTTGGCCAAGACGGCCAAGACGGACGCCATCCGGGACAAGATTGATTTTCTTCTGGTCCAATATTTCAGCCAGATCGCGCCCACCGGCCTGGTGGATACCGATGTTGATCTGGCTTACGTCGCGAAAGAAATGGAACCGGCTCTGGGAAAAGTTGAACTGAAGCCGCCAGTCTGGTTGAACGCTCTGGACCGGGTGCTGGAAGCGGCGCGCCGCTGCCGCTCGCTGGATGAGCTTCTCCACGGCGGGGTTCTGGAACAGGGACGCAAAGCCAAGAGCCTGGCCGGCGATTTGTTTTACATACCTGTCGCCCTGGTGGCCTTTACGCGTTTCGGGTACCTCATGCGACGAGTCTTTTTCAAGCTGATGCTGGGCGATCTCAATACTATTCTCGACGGCCTGAGCGAGCTGGAAGAGAAGGGAATCAAGACCATTGACTGTCGCCGGGCCCAATTTTCCGCAGATGAGCCAATCCTCCGGCTGCGGATGATCTGCCAGTCCTGGAAAGTGATGTTCCAGGCGGAATACTCATCCGGCCAGCCGCTGCGCATGCTGGTTGATCTGCGCGCCTCGGTGGACTACGCTCTCGGCCGGGGAAAGGCTGCCGAACAAGCCAAACCCGGGACGCAAGCCAAGTCTGCACCCGCGGCCAAACCGTCTGCGAAGCCCGGCGCAACGACTGCCAAACCAGCTTCAGCGGCGGTGAAACCGGCTGCGGCAGAAATGAAACCGGCTGCGCCGGCCGCAAAACCCGCCGCTCCGGCTCCGAGGCCCGCTGCAAAGCCTGCACCTGCCGCCAAACCCGCGCCTGCTGCCGCGAAAGCGGCTGCGTCGGCCGCCGGCGCAAAGGCACCCGCTGTATCCAGACCCGTGGCCAAGCCTGCTGCCGCCGTGGCCGCCGCGGCCAAGCCCAAAACCACATCCGTACCTGCCAGTTCCGATGTGCCCGAGTTCGAAATTTCGGGCAGCCAGGACTGGGACGACGATTCCGCTGCAGCGCACGGAAAGAAGAAGAGCTAAGGAAGAGTTTATAAGTGGACACGCCGACCGTACTGATCATCTCCGACGACGCCGACTTCTCCCGGCGCGTCACTGCCCGCTGGCAGATGGAGCGCACCGTGCCCACGTTCACCTTGTTGAGTGGCGAATTGTGGCCCCGATTTGCGGTGGACGTGTTTGATGTGGCCATTGTGGGCGAACTGCGGCGGAATATGCTGTCGGTTGTCCTGGAACCGCTGCATTCCACCGGGCAGCCCATCTTTTGCGTATGCCAGGATGCGGCAACGGCGCAGTTGGTGCGCGAGCGCTGGCCCCGGATCTCCATCCTGCGGCCGAGTGAGCACTGGCTCGAAACCCTCGTTCTGGCCGCGGCCGAAGCCGTCCATCGTTCACGCGCGGAAACCCGCGCGCGAGCTGCCGAGTCCTGCTGCGCCACGCTCGAGCGTCATGCGACTCTAGGCCGCTACATGCTGGAGATGCGCCACAGCCTGAACAACGCGCTGACTTCGGTGCTGGGGAACTCGGATCTGCTGCTGCTGGAGCCGGGCAGCTTTTCCGCCCAGACCCGCGCCCAGATCGAAACCATTCGCAATATGGCACTTCGCATCCACGAGATCATGCAGCGTTTCTCGTCGCTGGAAAAAGAAATGAACGTAGTGGCACAGCAGGCAGAAAGAGATTCGGGAAAGTCGTACGCGGCCATAGCCGCCGGCGACTAGAGAACTGAACTGAGAACTGATCCTCCCCCGATCAAAGCTGACTTGCACGTTTCGGCGTGTTGTACGCGTACCCCTCGGGGGAAGGATTTATGCGCAGGTTAATGGCGGGCTTCACCATTCTCGAGCACGAACTTTCCGAGCTTCGCCTGCTGGTGGAGCGCCAGGCGGGCATTCTGCTCGACTGCCCCAACAGCGCTCTGGCAGCCCATCTGGTCGAGTATCTGGAAAGTCAGGAATTGGACTCCGTGTCGGCGCTGCTTGACCGTCTGCGCGCGTCGGATCAGGACCCTTCCGACCTGCCGCGGTTTCTCGACGGTGTGCTCAACATCAACACAGGATTCTTCCGCCATCCGGGTGCCATGAATGCGCTGGCCCGGCAGGTTATCCCCCAGCTCTACGCGCGCAAATCCGAGGACGGGCCCTGCGCGCTCCGCATCTGGAGTGCAGGTTGTGCCACCGGTGAAGAAGCTTATTCGATTGCGATGGCCGTGTGCGACGCGCTGCCCAACGGGAGCACAAATGGCAGTGGCAACGTGGCGCCCGTCAACGGAAATGGCGCGAAGGAGAAGAACGGAGCCAGCCGCAACGGTGGCATCGCGGAGAATTCTGCTCCGGCCGTGGTGCTGCAAGGCACAAAAGACTGGTCGGTGCACATTGTAGGCAGCGACCTGCTCGCTTCCGCCATTGAGGTCGCCGAGCGCGGGCTCTACCCGCAGTCGGCGCTGGCAGGGCTGCCTCCCGCGAGCATACGCGCCTGCTTTAGCAAAATTGGAAACATCGGCAACGGGCAGAATGGTTCTCGAGAAGGAAGCTCAAACGGCAGCGCAAGTGCTTTCCCCGAAGGAGCGAACGGCGCCACCGGCAACGGAACCAACGGGTCAGGAAATGGATCGAACAATGGAGCGCACCTGCTGGTAAAACCGCGTCTGCGCAGCCTGGTTACCTTCAACACCATGAATCTGACCAAGCCGGTTTACATCGGGCGTTTCGATTGCATTTTCTGCATGGACGTCCTACCGCACCTTTCCCGCGTCCAACGCACTGCGTTACTGGAACGCTTGCATCTCTACCTTGAGCCCGGCGGATACCTTTTCCTCAGCCAAACCGAAAAACTCTGCGTCTCGAACCTGAACTTCCGATCCGAAACCTTCGACGGCTATACCTTCCACCGCAAACCCCTGGCTGCCAGCGCGGCCTACGGGCGATAAACCAAACAGCACTTGCTCTCGGGGGCTACTCGTGATAGACTAAGTCGAGTTAGTTTAGTCTATGAAAACCGTAAACATCCACGTAGCCAAGACCCAACTTTCCAGACTGGTTGACGATGCCTCCAAGGGAGAGCCTTTTGTGATCGCGAAGGCTGGCAAGCCCATGGTGAAGGTCACCGCCTTGGGTGCGCCGGTGGGCACAGAAGTCAAGCGGCTCGGCTTTCTATCCGGGCAAATCTCCGTGCCGGACGACTTCGACCGCATGGGCGAGGAAGAGATTGCGCGCATCTTCTCGGGCGGGAAATGAAGCTTCTGCTCGATACCCACCTGTTGCTGTGGGCTGCCGGCTCGCCGAATCGGCTACCGGCCGCCGCCGTGAAACTAATCAAAGCGTCCGCGAATGAACTTCTGTTCAGCGCAGCCAGTATCTGGGAAGTGGCGATCAAGCGCGGCCTGGGCCGGAGCGACCTCCAGGCCGATCCCCGGTTGCTGCGTCGCGGCCTGCTCGATAATGGCTACAGCGAGTTGCCGATTCTCAGCGATCACGTGGTCGCGCTCGACAGTTTGCCGTCCATTCACAAAGATCCATTCGACCGCCTCTTGGTGGCGCAGGCCACGGTGGAAGGGATCACACTGCTCACCGGGGACTCCGTGGTGACGCAGTATCCCGGGCCAGTGCGGCTAGTGTGACAGAACCATGCGGGGGACAGCCGCCCTCGGATTTGCGCTCGGGTGAAGCGCGGCAGGCAATGAGGTATTGCCCAAATTGTCCATTTTGTCTATAATGGCTATATGAAGACCATATCCGCCACGGATGCGAAGCAGCGCTTTGCTGCTCTTATCGATGCGGCCCAGCGTGAGCCCGTCCGCGTCCGCCGTCAGAATCGCGATGTCTTAATCGTCATGTCTCCCGAGGATTATGACCGGATGCGGGGGGCGAACATTGACGAACTGGACCGTCTCTGTCAGCGAGTCAGCGAGCAGGCGGCGGCGCGCGGCCTGACCGATAATATCCTGGCCGACTTGCTCAAAGACTGATGACCGCACCCGAGCGTGTCGTGGTCGACACCAACGTCTTCGTCAGCCGGCTTCTGCGTTTTGACTCGGTTCCGGGCCGCGCCGCCGAGAGTGCCCTGCACAACGCAGTCGTGCTCGTGTCGCAGGCGACGATCAGCGAACTGGCCGACGTCCTGGCGCAAGCCAAATTCGACCGTTATGTCACGATGGAACAGCGGTTGCAGTTCATTCGCCTCATCGCGCAAACGGCAGAGTGGGTGCCCATCATTCATTCCATCCGCGAATGCCGCGACCCGAAGGATGACAAATTCCTGGAAGTGGCCCTGAACGGCAGGGCGGATGTGATTGTTACGGGCGATGCGGATTTGTTGGGGATGAATCCGTGGCGTGGGATTGAGATTGTGAGCCCGGCGGATTATGTCAGGTTAGAGGGTCAGAATTAGGTTGATTTAGGCGAACAAAAAGCGTATACGTGTTCCATGACGTGCCCAGGTGGAATCGACGAGGGAGAGAAGCAGCGACTCAGCAAGCTCAACCTAATCTTCAGCCCGCCCCATGATGCGACCTGTTCGATCTGCGGGCGCATCGTTGCTGCCTACCTCATAGGTTCGGAATGGGCGCTGAGGCAACACGACGCCCCGCTCCGCCGCCCTTCAAAAGGTAAAGGCGCTAAACAACCAACAGGTAAGGTTGTTGCGAGAGGTACGGCCTTTTCGTCATACCTCAAAACGCGGAAGGTGCGCGCAAAGCGAATAGTTCGCAAGGGGACTCGCCGCATGATAGCCAAGGGGATTTCATACTTCAAGGCGCTGGATCCGGGCAGGAAGCGAATGGCCCGCAAGGCAATTCGTCGAAAGAGGTAGAGGCCGGCCACGCGGAGAATGCCAGGGCGGATTTACGCGAACAGAAACTCCTTCGTCCTTAGTTCCTTGATCGTGTCCCTGAGCTTGGCCGCCTTCTCGAACTCGAACTTCTTTGCCGCTTCGCGCATGTCGGTTTCGAGCTTTGCGATGTAGGCGTCTACTTCTTCCTGCGACTTGAACTCGGGCATGCCCTCGGTTTCGCTTACTGCCACATCTGCGTAATCCGCCGCGACGATCGCGGCCAGCGTCATATCCAGCGGGCGCACGATCGATTCCGGCGTGATGCCGTTTGCTTCGTTGTAGGCACTCTGGATGGCGCGCCTGCGCGAAGTCTCATCCATCGCCCGCTTCATCGAGTCTGTCATATTGTCGGCGTACAAGATCGCGCGACCGTTCAAATGCCGCGCGCAGCGGCCGATCGTCTGAATCAAGGAACCGCTCGACCGCAGGAATCCTTCCTTATCCGCGTCAAGAATCGCCACCAGCGAAACTTCCGGTAGGTCGAGTCCTTCACGCAAGAGATTAATGCCGATCAATACGTCGAACTCGCCCTTACGCAGATCGCGCAGAATTTTCACCCGCTCCAGCGTTTCGATTTCCGAGTGCATGTAGCGGCACTTCACGCCGACTTCGGCGTAATACTCGGCCAAATCCTCGGCCATGCGCTTGGTCAATGTCGTCACCAAGACGCGCTCGCCGCGCTCGGCGCGGGCACGAATCTCGTGCAGCAGATCGTCAATCTGCCCTTTCACGGGACGGACTTCAACCTCCGGATCAATCAGCCCGGTCGGCCGGATGATCTGCTCCACCACCACGCCCGCAGACTTGGTCAGCTCATACGGCCCAGGCGTGGCGGAGACGTAGACGATCTGGTTTGTGCGGTGCTCGAACTCTTCGAAGGTCAGGGGACGATTGTCGAGCGCCGATGGCATGCGGAAGCCGTACTCAACCAGTACTTCCTTGCGCGACCGGTCGCCGTGATACATGCCGCGCAGCTGCGGTACTGTCTGGTGCGACTCATCAGTGAATAAGAGATAATCGCGCGGGAAATAGTCGAGGAGGGTCGGCGGAGGCTCGCCCGGCAGCCGTCCCGTGAAGTGACGCGAATAATTCTCGATACCATGGCAATAGCCCATGGCCTTGATCATTTCCAGGTCAAACATGGTGCGCTGATGGATGCGTTGCGACTCGACCGCCCGCCCCTGCTTTTCGAGTTCGACTTCCCACCACGCCAACTCTTTCTTGATGGACTCGACCGCCGCGGCCCGTGTCTCATCTTTCATCACATAGTGTGTTTTGGGATAAATTGGCAGCCGCACATATTTTTGTTTGACCGTGCCAAACAGAGGGTCAATCTGCGACAGCGCCTCGACTTGGTCTCCCCACAGCTCGATGCGGTAGGCCATGTCTTCATAAGTGGGGAAGACCTCGATCACGTCGCCGCGCACGCGAAACGTTCCGCGGCGAAACTCGGAGTTGGTGCGCTCGTAGAGAATGTCCACGAGCTTGCGGGTAATGTCTTCGCGCTTCACCTTCTGGCCTTTTTCGAGGAACAGCATCATGCCGTAATAGGCTTCCGGCGAGCCTAGGCCATAGATGCAGCTCACCGAAGCAACGATCAGCGCGTCGCGCCGCTCAAACAATGACTTGGTCGCCGACAGCCGCAGCTTGTCGAGTTCGTCGTTAATCGTCGCTTCTTTCTCGATGTAGAGGTCAGCGGCGGGAACGTAAGCCTCGGGCTGGTAGTAATCGTAGTAGGAAACAAAGTACTCGACCGCATTCTGCGGGAAAAAGCTCTTGAACTCGTGATAGAGCTGAGCCGCTAGCGTTTTGTTATGGGCCATGACCAGCGTGGGACGATTCACCGCCTCGATCACTTTGGCCATGGTGAACGTCTTACCCGATCCCGTCACGCCCAGCAGAACCTGATGCTGCTCGCGGTCAAACACTCCGCGCAGGAGCGACTGGATAGCGGTCGCCTGATCCCCCTGCGGTTTGTAATTGGAAACGAGTTTGAAATCCATGAAAACCAGCCGTCAGCCCTCGGCCAAATCACACCTATGTGGGGACGGGCGACTCGCTCGTCCGGCCGAGCGAAGCTCGGCTCGCTTTTCCGCCGGCACCTCCCCAGAAGCAAATTTCGCCGACAGAGAATCTCTTTATTATAACTGCGCGGATAGGTACGAGCACGCGTAGCAGAGTACTCATTGATGCAGTTCGATGGAGATCAATTCAGGAGTGTCGGACTTGTTCGCCGATTCGACATACTCCACTTTCGCGGGTCTATTTTCCAGTTCGGCACAAGGCTTAAGATCTGCGCTCGGCTGAAACCCGAGAGCGCTGAACTCGAGTTTGAAGTAATTATCGCTATGCAGGAGCAGTCCTTTTCCATTAGAGGTGACAGTCAACTCCAGAACGGGCTGATCGCAACGTACATTCTTCAGAACTCCGACCATGAAGCGATGAGGCCCTCGCGGAACGAATGGTTCCCGGCGAGCAAGGCCCGGCAGACTGTGAGTTGCTTCCTCAACATTTCGGCTGTTGGTTACCGTCTGCTGTTCCTGCACGCGCCGATTCTGTTCGGTAGCGTGCTCTTGTGCAGAAACATATCCCTGGGCATTCGTTAGAAGGTTGTCGACCGCCTGGACTTCCGCCTCAGTTTTGGTCAACTTCGCCGCCGTACGAAGAACTGAGATCGCGTTCTGCCCCTGCCCCATGACCAGCAGAACATGGGCCACGTTGACGCGGTAGGTGATATTGGCGGGGTCGAGGTCGACCGCGGTCAGACCCATCATGTGGGCTTCCTCGAGGTTACGATGTCGCATGCCTAGAAAAACTGCCAGCCGATCAAAGGCCGGGGCAAAGGACGGATTCAGTTTGATGGCACTTCGCAAGCTGCTCTCCACTTGCACGTCGTCCGATGCGCCCTCATTCATTGCTATGGCAGCGAAGTAGTAGTGAGCGAGAAAACTTTGAGAATCAAGTTGTACGGCCTGTGCATACCATTTCTTGGCCTCCTCCAGATGCCCCTGCTGGAACTCCACGAACCCCATGGTCTCGCGGGCCGATACGTTGTTCGGATCGTCATGAAGCACTTGGTCGAGCAGCGAGCGTGCATCCGTTGCTCTCTGGTTGTAGGCCAGAAAATCCGCGCGTAGCGCATCAGCTTGTGGCGGACTGAGCGGCTGCGCTTGGAACGCAGAGTCGTCTACCTCGGTCGTGGTCGTCATCTTGAAATAACTGAAGCTGCCTTGCCGGACATAGCCGTCCAGCGTCTTCTCCAGTTGCTTCAAGTCACCAAAGGCTTGGGTAGCGGCTGCGATCGGGTCGACCTTTTGTGCCAGCAACACTGAATAGTCGGTCATCCGCTGTGTTTTCTGCTTAAAGTCATTCATTTGGATAAAGTGTGTGAGCGCCCACGACTCCGCATAGAAGATGGAACCTTTGTTCTCCTCGTGGTAGTAGGGAGACTTTTGGTCAACCACGAAAAGGGTCGCCAGCGGCAGAAGTCGGTTCTGTCGCAACAGCATAATGTTCTGGCCGCTCGGTCGGCCCAACTCTGCGTCTTTTTCGTGGATATCCGTGTTCTCGTAAAACTCGGCCAAACCCTCGTTCATCCACAGCGGTATCCACTCCGCCGCCTTGCTCAACAGCAGGTGGGTGTACTCGTGATAAATGATCGAGTAGGGATGCTCCCCTTCGGCATCGAGCCGCATCAGGACGTAGTTCTTGTCGGGCCCGCGCAAGAATAATCCCCCCAATTTCAACGATCCCTTTGCTAGGTAAGCCTCCGGTTCGAGCGCCCGGAATCCCTTTTCGTCCTTAACGGCCAGCACGACGATCGGGGCACCGGGATCAATCTGCAGCTTGGGAAACGCCGCGTGAAACACCGACCGCATGCGCTCGAATTGATCGGCGATCCGGCGCCCCTGCTTCTCGTTGGAGTCAGTTGCTACCACGAAATGAGGGCTGCGCACCTCGATCCAGTTTTCAGGCTTGTCGCGTCCTACCGCTAGCTCAGCGGCAAACATCAGGGTGAACAACAGAAGTCTTTTCGGCATGACACCACCTCTTTGACTCCGACCGCTATCCTACCGTCGGCCGCACCTCCACGTTCTTCGTCCTGATAACCACCCGCGCGCTCTTCAATTTCGGAAGCGGCGAGTCCTCGCCGTAAGCCTCAACCGTGACCGTTCCCGGGGTGCGGCTGGCCTGCACGATCACTTGCGCGACGCCATTGAACAGGCTGCGGCGTGACTCTTTGTCGGACTCCTGGCAGTTGGGGTCGCCATTGCCCACGCCGATCAACGCACCTTCGCCGGCGACTTTGAAGTTAATCAAGTCATCGGCGGTTGGTACGGGCCGGCCTTCCTTGTCGAGCACTTCAACTCGCACTACAGCTGCATCCTCGCCGTCCGCGTTAATTTCATTGCGATCGGAGATCAGTCGGATCGACGCGGGCGCACCGGTGGTCTCGCACTTCTCCGCGAGCACAACTTTGCCGTCCTTTGTCCCGCGGGCTTCGAGCGTTCCCGGTTCATACTTCACCTTCCATTCGAGATGCGTGAAGGGCTGCACTTTCTGCGAGCCCTGGCTCCTGCCGTTGAGAAAAACTTCTACCGAGTCGAGGTTCGAATGGACCCACACGGAGATCAATTCGCCCTCGCGCTGTTCCCAGTTCCAGTGCGGAAAAAGATGCAGCACGGGCTCGGAGCACCACCATGCTTTGTAGTAATAGAAGTCGTCCTTCGGGAAGCCGCACATGTCCACGATACCGAACTGCGAGTTGATCGAGGGCCAGCCGTAGGGAGTGGGCTCGCCGCGATAGTCAAAGCCCGTCCACGCGAAGCCCCCGGCGAGCCATTCGCGTGTGGCATAAAATGTCCACCAACGTTCGGCCGTTTCCGCCCACGGCGGATAATTCAAATCGTAGGCGCTCAACCAGTTGCGCAACTTGTCCGTCGAGTAGATGCCGCGCGTGGACACCGTGCTGGCCGTCTCCGAGCCGACGCAGGGCTTTTTCGGATGCGCTTTGTGCCAATCATCGGGAACGTTCAGGTTGTAATTGAAACCCATGACATCGAGGAAATCCGAGAAATGCGATTGGAAGCTACCGTTCACCGCCGATGTGCACAACCGCGTGGGGTCGAGTTCATGCGTCCGCGCAACCATGTCGGCGATGATGCGTTCTCCCTGCGGACTGCTCTGCAGCACGTCTTCTTCGTTGCCCATGGACCAGAGAATGATCGAGGGCGAGTTGCGGTAGCGCTTCACCATCAGCTCCAGTTGCGCCATCCCTTCTGTGTTCGAACTCATCATGCGCGTCTCGCACATCATCATCATGCCCAGACGATCGCAGGCTTCCACCCACTCGGGCGTAGGCATGTTGTGCGAAGTACGCACGGCGTTTGAGCCCATCTCCTTCAGCACCGCGACGCGATACCACTGCAGCCGGTCGGGAAGGGCCGCGCCCACGCCGGCATGATCCTGATGATTGCAGGTTCCTTTGATTTTGACTGATTTGCCATTGAGGAAGAATCCCTTATCGGCATCCCACTTGATGTCGCGAATGCCGAAGGTGATGCGCTCGGCGTCGCGGGGCTTGCCGTCGGATTCAACTGTGATCTCTGCGGCATAGAGGTTCGGAGTTTCGGGCGACCACAGCGCCACCTTCTCCACGACCGCAGTACTGACAAACGGACCAGGCTCGCTGGCCGCGCTCGCTTGCAGCAAAGAGTCGGTGCTGGCTACTGCCCTTCCCGCCGGGTCAAGAATTCGCCAGCGCACGCGGCAAGTCTCGGGTACCCCGTTTTCGCTTTCCACGAGCGTTCGCAGGATCAGCGTGGCTTGAGCGCCCTTGACGACTGAGCGGACGTAGCTCTCCCACTGCCCCAGATGGAGAGTATCCATCTTCATCAGCCACACATGTCGATAAATTCCCGCGCCTTCATAGAACCAGCCATCGCCGAAGCTGGCGTCCAT
>Ga0187784_10004437_pt1 | contig 11363 bp, 7 predicted proteins | sample 1015_SJ02_MP15_2_FD_132964 | JGI IMG/M metagenome (GOLD analysis project Ga0187784, IMG submission 132964) | Tropical peat soil microbial communities from peatlands in Department of Meta, Colombia - 1015_SJ02_MP15_20_MG | ecosystem: Environmental > Terrestrial > Soil > Wetlands > Peat | place... | reverse complement strand
TTGCCCTGGGCCAGATCTAGCACGTGCGTAGAAATTCGACTCATGAGTTCAACCATTTCTTCAGCCGGAGCTGCGTGATCTGGCGTTGCTGCTCGGCGGCCTCGTGAAGTTCCGTGCTCTCGTCGTTGCGCAAGCGGCGCTGGAGAATTTCCAGTATTTCCGAAGGCGATTTTCCGCTCGCGCACACGATAAATATGCGATGGAATCGCTGCTCGTAGGCGCGATTGCCCTCGGCCAGCGCGTGCTTTACTTCCGCTTCTGCCCCGCTCACTTCGCGCTGCTCCTCGCTCGACCAAGCAGCGGATCGCGCCGGAGTGGACGCTGGCCCATGAGCCTCGCCGATACGTGGATGGCTGAGAAACGCTTCCAACCAATCCGATTCTGACAATCTGGTCCACACCTCTTCGCTCGCCGCCAGCAGCGCTGCCTCATCGAAGATGGGCCGCCGCGACGAAATGCCGCGCGCCCAGACTGTCGAACCGCAACACGGCAAGATTTCCTCCGCTGCCTGCTCCTGCTCGAGCGCATTCCAACGCGCCAGCACGCCGCCCACGTTGCTTGTTTCGCTGGCACGCAGCCGGCCCAGAAATTCCGCCACCAGGTTCCCGGCAACCGCCGCGCGATAATGGGCGGTAGAGCGAATGTCATCGATAGGCCGGACTTCGGCCGCTGCCGCTCGTTTCGCCGCGGCAATGACCGCTACATCGATGCGCTGTCCTTTTAGTATCGTCTCCGTTGCCGACAAACGCAGCGGAACCGGCGCAACGCTTCCCATGGCCAACCGAACATCCTCAATCACGCCGTTCGCAACTTTCCCCAACGCGGCCAAACAGACTTTTGAAATCGCCTGCGCATTGCGCGCGCCAACCTTTCGCGCATGGGCATAATACTCCGAAAAACGCCGCTTCAAGCAAATGCAGAGGACCAGTTCGTCGGGAGCCAGCCGCGTCTCCCGGTAATCCACGTGGAAGTCCGCGTATGGCACGCGGCGCTCTCCTCTCCCCGAAATGAGAACCAACTCCGCCTCATATACCAGCAGCGCGGGTAGAGAATCCGCCGCGGGTGAAGCGTTCACGATGTTGCCGCCGATGGTGCCGCGATTCTGGTTGGCGATTCCGCCGGTCCAGCGTGCTGCGGTTGTCAAAAGTGGAAACTCCCGGCGCACCACTTCATGCCAGCGCAAATCGGTGTATGTGCATCCGGCGCCGATTCGGATTTCGTCCTCGGAAACGTCTATACGTCGAAGCTCCGGAAGGTTCCAAAGGCTCACGAGCTTCCGCACGGGAAGTTTTCCCGCAGCATACTGCACCATTACATCCGTGCCGCCGGCAATCGGAAGCCAGGCGCCGGGCTCATTTGCCAGCAGTGACAACACGGCAGGCAAGCTGCCAGGCGCTACCAGTTCGTAGTCGGCGGGATTGGCTCTCATTCCACCACTCCGCGTCGCACAGCTTCGGCAATGGCTTCCAGTATCTGCGTATAGCCCGTGCAGCGACAGAGATTGCCGGACAATCCCTCTTGGATTTCCTCAATCGTGGGGCGAGGCTTCGCGCGAAGAAGATGAAACGCAGCGAGAATCATTCCGGGCGTACAGATGCCGCACTGCGCGCCGCCGCACTCCAGAAAAGCTTGCTGGAGCGGGTGCAAGCGCCCATCCGGAGACAACCCTTCGATCGTGATCACCTCGCCGTTTTTTGCTTGCATCACAGGAACCAAGCAGCTATTCACCAGCATTCCATCGAGCAGGACGCTACACGAGCCGCATTCCCCTTCCCCACAACCTTCCTTTGTTCCTGTCAATCCAAGCTCGTGCCGCAGCACGTCGAGGAGGCGTTCCATCGGATGCACGCAAACCGTGACGCGCCGCCCGTTCACGGTAAGCGATAGCTCCTGTTTTGCGCGCTGCTCAGATCGAGCGCTCACGAGCTTCCTCCAACGCGAGCTGACTGGCGTTCTTCCTGCTGCGCTTTCGTCAACGCATCGAAAATGTCTTCTGGCAGCAGCGGAATCGAGTCAAACGAGATGCCAAGCGCGTTCTCAACGGCGTTGACGATTGCCGGCGCGGGGCCGTCCATCGGAAGTTCGCCGATGCCCTTTGCGCCAAACGCACCGTGAGTGTTGCCCAGCTCTTCGAAATAAACACGAATAGGCGGGAGATCGGACGACGTCGGCATAATGTAATTGGTCATCTGGCCGTTCTGCATGCGGCCCTTGTCCCAGATCACTTTTTCATACAGCGCAAAACCGATGGCCTGCGCCACTCCGCCGATGATTTGTCCCTTCGCCAACACGGGATGCAATACTTTCCCGATTTCCTGCAACGCCACAAAATCGTCCACGGTTACGCTGTAGGTGGTCAGGTCCACCGTGACTTCGGCAACGTAGACCGCCCAGGCAAATGCGGCGTATGCCGATCCCCGATACGTTTTGTCGTCCCAGAAAACATCGTTTGGCGGTTCGTACTCTGCCGTCGAACGGAAGGTGCCGTGTCGGACCACGTAGCTGCGGCACGCATCACGAAATTCCTCCGGAGTGTACGATTCGCGAAGCAAGCCGCTGGCTATTAGCGTTTGCTTGATTCCCAGTGCCGCCGAATGCACCAGTTGCCCCACAACCATCGCGGTGCGCGACGCCACCGTAGGGCCGCTGTTCGGCACTTCCTGGGTATCCGGCTGCGCGATTTCCACGTCTTCGTAGCGCAAGCGCAGCGCCTCCGCCGCGATCTGGCAGAGTATCGTGTTCGTTCCTTGTCCAAATTCAGCGCTGGAGACCAGGACGCGAAGTCTGCCATCCCGGCAAGCCTCCACGCTCACTACGGAAGCCAGGTACCGTTCGCCGGAACCCGTGAAACCCGCGCCATGCAAAAACGACGCGATGCCGATTCCCTTTTTCCTCGAAACGTTTTCGCGATTTGCTTCGGCAAAGTGTTTTGTTTTGACTTGGTAGTCCGAGAGTTCCATTGCGCGATCAAGCAGTTTTCCCAGATCAATCTCCTCGCGGACCATTTGGCTGGTCGTCGTGTCTTGTCCAGGCTTCAGAAAATTGCGCCTGCGAATTTCCTCCGGTGAAAGCCCGACGACGCGCGCGATTCGGTCCATGTGCCGTTCGAGTGCAAACAAAGATTGCGGCGCCCCAAATCCACGAAACGCGCCATGCGGCGGAGCGTTGGTCGCCACGGCCTTGGAACTGATGCGGATGCTGGGCCAATAGTAGGCTCCTCCCGCATGAATCGTGCCCCGCGAAAGCACCACCGACGACAACGTCGCATAGGCGCCACCGTCAATGGTGAAATCGATCTCGCCACCCAGAATCTTGCCGTCCTTGCTGACTGCGGTTCGGTGCCTGGTGCGTGACGGATGGCGTTTCGTCGTCGCGGCCATGTCCTCCATGCGGTCGTAGATGATCTTCACCGGCTTTCCCGATTTCATCGCCAGCAACGCCGCATGGCCCGCGATCATCGACGGATACTCTTCCTTGCCGCCGAAGGCCCCGCCGGTTTCCATTTGCACGACACGCACGCGTTCCGCGGGCAGCCCGCATAACTTCACGAGTGCTTTGTGCACGTAAAACGGACATTGCAACGAACCCCAAACCGTCAGGCCGCGGTCGGCGTCGAACGCAGCGACCATTCCGTTGTTTTCGATATAGAGTTGCTCCTGCGCCCCGGTCGTATATTCGCCTTCGACAACGAAGTCGGCGTGTTCCCAGACGCGATCGACGTCGCCTTTTTCGATTAGATAAGTTTTGAAAATATTGTCGCGGCCCCAAATGATTTCCGAACCGCTTTCACTTTCCTCGATGCTGAAGATTGCCGACAGCAGCTCATATTCGATGGAGACGGCTTCAACAGCCTGCGGAAGCAAATGCCGGTCTGGATGCGCAAGCAAGAGAATCGGCTCTTCAGGATGGTTGACGGCTCCGTCGGCCAGACAGGGTTGATCGTCTTCAATGAGCGCGATGCAGTTTTTCCCGGGAATGTCCTTTGAGGACACAATGACAAATTCGTTCCAGTCGATTCCGGGACCAAACGTGATGTTCGTAATTTTGCCTCGTGGAATCCGGCTGCGAACGGTGGCACCGTAGAGCAGGCCGGGCAAGTTCATGTCATCGACATAGCGCGACTTCCCGGCGACTTTGTCGCGCCCTTCCCTGCGCGGAACCGAGGTCCCGACGATGCGGCCGTTGCTCATTGAAATCCTGCATCCACCCGCTGTTCCAAACGCTTTTCCGGATGCGTTAGTGTACGACAAACCTGCTCTTAGTCGCGTCCGTGCTCTACTCCTCGTGGGTCGCCTTGGAATTCCTCATCCAGGTACACCGGTTCGCCACGCAGATACGTCGCCTTCACGACGCCGCGCAACTTTTCCCCGAGATAAGGCGAAACGGGATGACGATAGTGCAGGAGGTCCTTGCTCACGACGAACTCGCGGTCGGTGTCGAACGCGACAAAATCGGCGTCGTATCCTACGGCGATTCGTCCCTTTCGCGTGTGGCAGCCCGCAAGCTTTGCGGGACTCTCCGCCATCCAGCGTGCGATCTCGGCAAGTCCAAAACCTCGCGTGCGCGCTTCCGTGTACATCAACGGCAGCCCTACCGACAGGCTCGCGATTCCGCCCCAGGCGGTGCGGAAATTCTCTTCGGCGAGCCGCTTCATCTCCGGCGGGCAAGGAGAGTGGTCCGTCGCTACGAGGTCGATTATTCCCTCGCACAGTCCGGCCCATAATTTCTCGCGATTCTCTGCACCGCGAATCGGCGGTGCGCACTTGAAGAGCGTGCCTCCATCCGGAATCGTCTCGGCAGCCAGATGCAAGTAGTGTGGGCAGGTCTCTACACTCACCGGCAACCCTTCGTTGCGCGCGACGTGCAGCAGCGAAAGCGCCTTGGCAGTTGCCAGATGCACAATGTGCAAACGGAATCTATATTCCCGGCAAAGGGACAGCAAAAGTTCAATGGCGCAGAGTTCCGCTTCGTCGGGCCTCGATTGCAAATAAGTCTGGTAGCGCGTCCAATCACAATCGCTCAATTGCCCCGTGGCCGCGTCGATGGGGCCCGGAAGCTCCGCGTGCACTAGCAGCGGCAGTCCGGTCCGCGCTACGTACGGAAGCGCAGCCCGCAATTGCTCTTCCGTTACCATAGTGAAGCCGTCGACGCCAGGATGGACCAGGAAGCACTTGAGGCCCGCCACGCCGGCAGCCGCGAGCGCTTCGATATGCTCCTGGTTATCCGCAACCACGCCGCCCCAGGCCATCCAATCCACCCAGCACCGGCCGCGCGCCGCTGCTCGCTTCACCTCTAACGCGCTGACCGTGGTTGTTCCCGGCAGGCAGTTCAGCGGCATGTCCACAAGCAGCGTATAACCGCCCGCAGCCGCGGCGCGCGTCGCGGTTTCGAAGCCCTCCCACTCCGCGCGACCCGGATCGTTGATATGTACGTGGGAATCCACCAAGCCGGGAAGGATGGCCATTTCGCCGAAATCGTGAACTTTAGCACCGGCCGGAACGCGCTCCTGCGCCACCACGTCCCGAATCCGCTTGCCTTCCACCACCACCGCGCCCGGGCGTACCCCTTCCGGCGTGACCACGCGGCGGGAAAGAAAGGCTTGCAAACTCATGGACGGACGCAGGATTCTCCAAAACGTGTCTCGAGTGTGAGCCAAGAGGGTAGCTTTATCCATTCACTTTTTCAACTTATTGCAATCAATAATTCCATCTTCTGAAACTACAGTTTCACAGCGTTCTGGGCTTATACTTGCTGCCGCTTATGAGCAACGTTTTCATGGCGCGCGCGATCGAGTTATCGCTCGAAAGTGTTCACTCGGGCTGCGGTGGACCTTTCGGCGCAGTGATCGTCAGAAACGGCGAGGTGCTCGCGGAGGGCATGAATCAAGTCACTTCGCGCAACGACCCGACCGCGCACGCGGAAGTTCTTGCCATCCGCGAGGCCTGCGCAAAACTCGGACTCTTCGAACTCACGGATTGCGAACTTTACAGCTCCTGCGAGCCTTGCCCCATGTGTCTAGGGGCCATTTATTGGGCGCGCCTTGCGCGCGTTTATTACGCCAACACTGCCGCCGACGCGGCGAAGATTGGTTTCGACGACTCCTTCATATATGCTGAACTGCAATTGCCGCACGCCGAACGCCGCATCCCTGCCATTCCGATGATGCGCGAAGAAGCGCTGGCCGCGTTCCGGGCCTGGGCGGAGAAACCCAATAAGATTCCCTACTGATATGCAGCCCACCGTCACTGTAAAACCCAGCGTGCCGTCTACGACGCAAAGCCCGCAGCAAAGCTTGCTCGATCGCTACTTCAAACTGACTGAGAACCAAACATCAACGCGACAGGAAATGCTCGGCGGCGTGACCACTTTTGTGACCATGGCGTACATCGTCGTGGTCAATGCGCAGATCCTTGCGGAAGCGGGCATGCCCCCGGATGGCGTGGTTTTCGCGACGTGTCTTTCGGCAGCGGTTGCCTCGCTGGTGATGGGCCTGTACGCCAATTACCCCATCGCGCTCGCTCCGGGCATGTCTTTGAACGCGTACTTCACCTATTCGGTGTGCCTGGCGATGCACGTCCCTTGGCGCACGGCCCTCGCGGTGGTGTGCTTCTCCGGGATTCTCTTTCTCATTCTCACGGTCACGCGCGTCCGCGAGCAGATCGTCAACGGCATCCCCGATTGCCTCAAGCATTCCACCGCCGCGGGGATCGGGATGTTCATTGCCTTCGTGGGACTCCGCAACGCAAAAATCGTGGTCGCCAACTCGGCCACCTTCGTGGGACTCGGCAGCTTCGCCAATAAGGAAGTGCAGATGGCCTGCCTGGGGCTGGCCGTGACGCTCGTTCTGATGGCCAGAAGGCTCCACGGCGCCATCCTGCTCGGGATTATTGCCACAACTATTTTGGGGATACTTCGCGGGATTTCGCACTGGCCGCACACGCTTTTCGCCATGCCTCATCCTTCTTCCACTTTTCTGCAACTGGATTTCCGCGGAGCCATACACCTCGGCCTGCTCGAAATTCTCTTCGCTTTCCTGTTTGTCGACCTGTTTGACAACGTCGGCACGCTGGTCGGAGTTTGCGAACAGGGCGGCTTCATCAAAGACGGAAAGATTCCACGCGTGGGACGCGTATTGCTGGCCGATTCCGTGGGCACGATTTTCGGGGCTTTGACCGGCACTTCGACGGTTACCAGCTACATCGAAAGCGCCGCAGGAGTCGCTGCGGGGGCGCGCACGGGCCTCAGCAATGTCGCCGTAGCAGCCCTTTTCTTTCTCGCGATGTTCTGCTCGCCTTTGGCCACCGCGATTCCCTCTTATGCCACGGCTCCGGCCTTGATTCTCGTGGGCGTGCTGATGTCGCAATCGCTCGCTTTCGTGAAGTGGCACGATTTCAGCGACGCGTTGCCCGCTTTCATTACCATGCTGGCCACACCCCTGGCATTCAGCATCGCCACCGGCCTCAGCCTGGGCCTCATCTCGTATACCGTTGTGAAACTCGCCGCCGGAAAATTCCGGGAGATCAACACACTGGTCTGGATTCTCACGGCGCTCTTCATTCTTCGCTACGTTTATCTGGCGGCAGCCTGATTTTCCCGTTCGCACTCCTTCTCCGCTCGCTACGCAGCTACGTGCCTCCCCAATCCAGCAAGGATTTCTTGCCGGGAATGTGTCACACTCTCCTCGACACTCACCGGAGGCTCCTCGCCATGCGTTCTCCTTTCAGAATCTGTACTGTGCTCATCGCTGTGCTTGTTCTTATTGGCGCACTTTCGCTGTACGCGCAACGCCCGCTTCCTGCGCTCAAGATGGTCTCTGCTGATTCCAACGCCCAGACTCCACGTACTCAGTTGCCCGGCCACAACGCGCTGCTGATGGGCGCCGACTGGTATCCCGAACAATGGCCGGAGGAACGTTGGGAAACCGATTTGCGCATGATGGAGGCCGCGCACCTGGACGTGTCCAGGATCGCGGAGTTTGCCTGGAGCCGCATGGAGCCTTCCGAAGGCCATTATGATTTCGCGTGGCTGGAACGCGCCATTCGTCTCGCCGAAAAGCACCACGTCGCTATCGTTCTGGGCACGCCGACCGCAGCGCCTCCCGCGTGGCTCACGCAGAAATATCCGGAAACCCTGCGCGTCGAGCCCGACGGACAGCGCGTCACTCACGGCATGCGCGCGCACGGCTCGGTCACTTCCGCGAAATACCGAGAATTCTGCCGCCGCATCGCGGAAGAAATGGCCAAGCGTTTCGGGCACGACCCGAATGTCGTCGGCTGGCAGATCGACAACGAATACGGCTACGCGTTGATGTCCTATAACGAGGAGGCTCGCCGCCAATTTCAAGATTGGCTGAAAGCAAAATACAAGACTCTCGACGCCCTAAACGAGCATTGGACGACCTTCTACTGGAGTCAGACCTACGACAATTGGGACGAAATCCCCATCCCGATGGGAGAGCACAATCCAGGCCTGCTGCTCGATTGGAAGCATTTCGTCACTTATGCGTGGGCCGGCTACCAGCAGAACCAGATTGACGCCATCCGCGCGCATGCCGACCCGCGCCAGTTCATCACCGGGAACTTCATGGGCTACGGCTTCAACGGCTTCGATCATTACATCGTCACGAAGCCATTGACGTTAGTTGCCTGGGACGACTACGTCGGCACTGGCCATCTTGACCCGGACGCCAACGGCATCAGCCACGATGCCATGCGCGGGCTCAAACGCGAGAACATCTGGGTCATCGAAACGCAACCCGGCGCCGTAAACTGGTCGCACCTGAATAATGCACTGAACAAAGGCGAAACCCGCGCGATGGCCTGGCACGACATCGGCCACGGCGCTGATGAGGTTAGCTACTGGCAATGGCGCAGCGCACTGAACGGGCAGGAGGAGATTCACGGCACCCTGGTGGGTCCTGATGGGAAGGGGGTGCCACTCTTGGAAGAAGTCGCACAGACCGCAAAGGAGTTTGCCGACCTGCAAAACGCGTTTCGCGATACGCGCGTTGTCTCCCAAGTGGCGCTGCTCAGCGATTACGACAGCCGGTGGGCCATCGATTGGCAAAGACACACAGAGAAGTACGATCAGTTCGCGATTTTAAAAAGCTACTACCACGCGCTGCGAAAGCTGTCGCAGTCGATGGATATCGTAAGTCCCGACGCGCCTCTCGACTCGTACAAGCTGGTAGTCGCTCCCGATTTGTATCTCATCCCGAAAGAGCGTGCCGCGCATCTCGCTGCCTATGTCAAAAATGGCGGCCATCTCGTTCTCGGCCCGCGTTCCGGCATGAAGGACGAATTCAACGCGCTCTTGCCCATTCGCCAGCCTGGTTATCTTGCCGAGCCGCTTGGGGGTCAAGTGGAGCAATACTACGCGATGGAAAAGGCAGTGCCTGTGAACGGCTCTCTCGGCAGCGGAGAAGCATCGGTGTGGGCGGAATGGCTCAAAACAAGCGCCCCCGATGCGGAAGTGCTTCTGCGTTACGGCCGCAGCAACGGTTGGCTCGATGGCCAGCCTGCCGTCATCACCCGACCTTACGGACGCGGCCGCATCACGTATATAGGGACCGTTCTCGACGACAAGTTGATGCAGGCCACCGCGGAGTGGATGAGCAAAGCGAGCGATGTGACGCTAGCGTTTGGCGCGGTGCCCGACGGAATCGAGGCGAGCCGCCGCGTGGGCCCCAATGGGGCCATGTATGTGCTGATCAACTGGAGCGCGGAGGGTCAGAGCGTCACGCTGCCTCACGCCATGCAGTCACTCCTGGAGCAAAGGGAAGTCACGCAAATCCAGCTTCCGCAGTACGGCGTGGCCATTTTGTCGGATCCGAGCAAACACTAGCCATCGGAACCCTCGTATCATCTTGGTGATTCTCCGCGGCTTTGCTATCCTCCGTGAGGAACTTTCGACCGAGGAACTATCGATGAGACCACACAAGCTCCGCGCTCTCACTGTGTTCGTGACTATCTGTTTTTCCTTCTCGATGTACGCCGCGCAGAAACAGAAAAAGGCCGCGGAACCCAAAGAACCACCGAAGCCTTCCTACGAATTGCCGCAGCCGGAAAAAGAAACTCTCGACTACGCCATGTATGGAAGCATCCGCGCGGAAGCTTTGGGCCATTCCCACGTGATGGAGTACGCCTCTGCACTGATGGACGGAATTGGGCCGCGCTTGACCGGTTCGCCGAACCTCAAGAAGGCCAACGAATGGACCCGGGACCAACTGACCGCGATGGGCTGCGCGAACGCCCACCTCGAAGACTGGGGAGAATTTGGAATGGGTTGGCAGCAACTGAACACCTGGCTGCGCATGACTGCTCCAGACACCGCGGTATTCATCGCGCAAGCTGCCCCGTGGTCCCCGGGTACCAAAGGACCGCTCAGTGCCGCCGCCGTTTGGGCAGACCTCAAAGAGGAAAAAGACTTCGACAAATACAAAGGGAAACTCGCCGGGAAGATTGTTTTGCTCGGAGAGATGCGCGAGGTGAAGCCCGTCGATAAGCCTTTGTTCAGACGCTACGACGATGCGGAGTTGAAAAAGATCGAAGAGTATCCCATTCATGCCGAACGCCCCGGCGAATTCATTCAAAGATACATGCAAAGGATGGAATTCCGCGCGAAACTCATGCAGTTCCTGGTAAGTGAACAGGTGGCAGCGGTAATTCTTCCAAGCCGCGACGGAGAAAACAGCGGCGGCTCTGGGGGGACCATCTTCGACGATAACGGAGCAAATCTCGGCGGCGCGCTGGTCTATCAGCGTGAGCACGCCAATCCGCTACCCGTCGCCGTGACGGCCGTTGAAAATTACGGCCGCGTCTTCCGGTTGTTGCGCGCCAACGTTCCTGTAACGCTGGAGTTAAATATCGAAACGCGCTTTGGTGGCGAACACGAACACGGTTTCGATACCGTGGCGGAAATTCCCGGCACCGATCCGAGTTTAAAAGATGAACTGGTAATGGTCGGTGGGCATCTCGACTCCTGGGCCTCCGGCACCGGCGCCACCGACAATGGCGCGGGAACGGTGGTCGCGATGGAAGTGATGCGCGTACTGAACACCCTGCACGTCAAACCGCGGCGCACCATCCGCGTTGCTCTTTGGACTGGAGAAGAACAGGGCCTTTTCGGCTCGCGCGGCTATACGGCGCAGCACTTCGGCACCATTCCACGGTCCACGGAGCCCGATGAGATGAAGAAGCCCGAGTTCGCCAGGAAAATCGTGGGACCCATTCAAGTGAAGGCGGAGCAGGAAAAAGTCTCTGCGTATTTTAACGTGGACAACGGCAGCGGCCGCATTCGCGGAATTTATTTGCAGCACAACGGCGCCGTTGCCTCGATCTTCAAGCAGTGGATGGAGCCGCTGA